>Ga0209806_1000211_pt1 | contig 37390 bp, 30 predicted proteins | sample GraSoiAngelo_152_FD_186166 | JGI IMG/M metagenome (GOLD analysis project Ga0209806, IMG submission 186166) | Grasslands soil microbial communities from the Angelo Coastal Reserve, California, USA - 14_1009_12_30cm (SPAdes) (version 2) | ecosystem: Environmental > Terrestrial > Soil > Grasslands ... | reverse complement strand
AGCCTCGTCCCGATACTCGTCGGGCCCCGCGATGTTCGGCCACCATGCGGCGAGCTCGTCGAAAAGCTTCATGCGAACGTTAGGTTACCGAGGGCTCGGTGCCCTCGGCGTCAGGACATGGCCGGGACTCGGGGCAGCTCCTCGATTGCGGCGTCGATGCGCGACTGCGAAAGCTCGACGTCCTCCAGCTTGCCGGCGAAGTACGCGTCATACGCGGACATGTCGAAGTGCCCGTGCCCGGAAAGGCCGAACAGGATGGTCCGCTTCTCACCGGCCTCTCGTGCGGCGGCTGCTTCCTCGGCCACGGCGCGCAGGGCGTGCGCCGACTCGGGAGCAGGCAGAAAGCCTTCCGAGCGCGCGAACCGCACCGCTTCCGCAAAGCATTCGTTCTGCTTGTAGGCACGCGCCTCCACGACTTTGTGGTCGACCAGGGCGCACAGCGACGGCGCGTCCCCGTGGTAGCGCAGTCCCCCCGAGTGAATCCGGTCCGGTATGAAGCTGTGGCCGAGCGTGAACATCTTCACGACCGGACCCATGCCGACCGCGTCGCCGAAGTCATACGCGTAGACGCCGCGCGTCAGCGTCGGACACGCGGCCGGCTCCGCCGCGATAAAGCGCGTGCGCGGCTGGCGGCCTTTCAGCTTGTCGCCGATGAACGGGTAGGTCAAACCGGCGAAGTTGGAGCCTCCACCGACGCAAGCGATCACGACGTCCGGATACTCGCCGGCCATCTCCATCTGCTTTTTGGCCTCTTGCCCCATCACCGTCTGGTGGAGCAGGACGTGGTTGACCACCGACCCCAGCGAGTACTTGGCGTCATCGTGCGTGGCGGCGTCTTCGACCGCCTCTGAGATCGCGATGCCGAGGCTGCCCGGCGAATCGGGGTCGTCCTTTAATATGCCGCGCCCGGCGTTGGTCAGGTTGGACGGCGAGGCGTAAACCGTCGCGCCCCAGGTTTCCATCATCGCCCGGCGATACGGCTTCTGCTCGTACGAGACCTTGACCATGTAAACGGTCACCTCGAGCCCGAACAGCGCGCCCGCAAACGCTAGCGCGGAGCCCCACTGGCCGGCCCCGGTCTCGGTGGTCAGCCGCCTCACGCCTTCCTTGGCGTTGTAGTAGGCCTGCGGCACGGCGGTGTTGGGCTTGTGCGAGCCCGCCGGGGAGACGCCCTCGTATTTGTAGTAGATGTGGGCGGGGGTGTCGAGCGCCTTCTCGAGGCGATCCGCCCGGTAGACCGGGCTCGGCCGCCAGATGCGATACAGCTCGCGGACCTGGTCCGGGATCTCGATCCACGGCTCGGCCGAGACCTCCTGCGCGATGATCGCCTGCGGGAAGATCGGCGCCAGGTCGGCCGGGCCCATCGGCTGAAGTGTCTGGGGGTTCAGGTAAGGTGCCGGAGGCGCCGGCATGTCGGGCAGGATGTTGTACCAGCGCTCGGGGATGTCGTTCTCGTCGAGGAGAATCTTCTTGGTCACGGCTCCCAGCCTCCTGAATCCGTTCGGAAGGTGCCCGGCCAGAAGCGTACCGCTACCGAGCCCCTCCGGGCCGCCACCGTTGGTGCCGCCCGCGGGTCGGCCCCTCGCGGATCAAGTCCAGCCGCGGCCGCGGACCGTCGGTGCGGCCGGAGGGCGGCTTGCGGCTTCCGCGCAGAAACTGCACGGGCCACTCGACGGAGACGTCCTGGTCGGCGGCGGCGTGCAGCGTCCACGCGGGGTCGTACAGGTGCGCCCGGCCCAGCGCGCAAAGGTCCGCGCGGCCGGCCAGGATGATGCTGTTGACGTCGTCGTAGCCGCTGATCGCGCCGACCGCGATCGTCGCGATGCCGGTCACGTTGCGGATCCGGTCCGCGAACGGAGTCTGATAGCTGCGGCCGAAGCTCGGCTGCTCGTCCGCCACCGTCTGGCCGGTCGAAACGTCAACTGCATCGACTCCGTGGTCACCGAAGGCGCGCGCAACTTCGATGGAATCCTCTGCGGTCAGCCCGCCCTCGTACCAGTCCACCGCCGACACGCGCACCGTCATGGGTTTGCCCGCGGGCCACTCGGCGCGCATCGCATCGAACACCTCGAGCGGGAACCGCAGCCGGTCCTCGAGGCCGCCGCCGTACTCATCGCCACGCACGTTGGTAAGAGGCGAGACGAAGCTGGCGAGAAGGTAGCCGTGCGCGCAGTGCAGCTCGAGGAGGTCGAAACCGGCCCTTATGGCCATGCGCGTTGCCGCGACGAACTGGTGCTTCACGAGGTCCATGTCCGCCCGCGTCATCTCCCGCGGCGTCTGGCTGACCGGAAGGTAGGGGAGAGGCGAGGGGGCGATCAGGTCCCAGTTGCCAGAAGCCAGCGGCTCGTCCATGCCTTCCCACATCAGCCTGGTGGAACCCTTGCGACCGGAGTGACCGAGCTGGATCCCGATCTTCGCCGGCGTGTGTCCGTGCACGAACTCGACCAACCGGGTGAAGGCGGCCTCGTGGTCCGGTCTGTACATCCCGGCGCATCCGGGTGTGATGCGGCCCTCGGGCGACACGCAGACCATCTCGGTCATCACCAGACCGGCGCCGCCCAGCGCCTTGCTGCCCAGGTGCACGAGGTGGAAATCGCCGATCAAGCCGTCCTCGGCCACATACATGTCCATCGGCGAGACGATCACGCGATTGGCTAGCTCGAGCTCACGCAGCCGGAACGGGGCGAACATCGGCGGCACCGGTTCGCGGCCTCTGCTGAACCAGCGGTCGACCTCGGCCACGAACTCGGGGTCGCGGACCTTGAGGTTCCAGTACGTGACGCGCCTGCTCCGGGTCAGCAGGTTGAAAGCGAACTGGAGCGGTTCCTGCCGCGTGTACTGGGAGATGTTCTCGAACCACTCGAGGCTCGCCTGCGCCGCTCGCTGCGCGCTCTCCACCACGGGCCGGCGCTCGGCTTCGTACGCGAGGAGCGCCGCCTCCACGGTTGGGTTTTCGTGCAGGCACGCGGCCAGCGCAAGGGCGTCCTCCATCGCCAGCTTGGTCCCGGACCCGATCGAGAAATGCGCGGTGTGCGCGGCGTCCCCGATCAGGAGCAGGTTGCCGTCGCGCCAGGATCGCGTGCGCACGGTGGCAAAGCGGATCCAGCGACTGTTGTTGGCAAGCAGCGGCTGTCCCTGCAGCGCGTCCGCGAACACCTCGGCGCAAAACGCGATGCCCTGCTCGTCGCTCTCGCCTGGTTTCCAGGAGCGCTCCGAAGAGTCAACCTGGCCGCTACGCATCCAGCTGCCCTCCTCGAGCTCCACTATGAACGTGCTCATCGAGCTGCTGTAGGGATAAGCGTGGGCCTGCACGGTACCGATGTCGGTCTCGGCGATGAAGAACTTGAACGCCTCGAAAACCAGGGGCGTCCCCAGCCACATGTAGCGTGCATGCCGCGCATCGAGCTGCGGCCGGAAGACCTCGGCCCGGGCATTTCGGGTCGGGCTGTTGACGCCGTCCGCGCCGACGACCAGGTCGTACGAGCTCCGCAGCTGGTCGAGTGCAGGCGCGGGCTGGCGGTAGTGGATGCTGACCCCGGACTCCTCGCACCTCTCACGCAGGATCGCGAGCAGCCGCTGCCGGCTGATGGCCGCGAACCCGTGGCCGCCGGAGGTGAGGACCTCTCCATGGAAATGGACGTCGATGTCGTCCCAGATCGCAAAGTCCTTGGAGAGCCTCTGGTAGAAGGCGGCGTCGGCATCTTCGATGCCTCCGAGCGTCTCGTCGGAAAAAACGACCCCGAAGCCAAAGGTGTCATCGGAGGCGTTTCGCTCCCACACCTCGATCTCATGCTTCGGGTTTAGGAGCTTGACCAGCGTCGCCAGGTAGAGTCCCGCCGGCCCGCCGCCAACTATGCCAAGGCTGAGCGCGCGGTTGACTGCCGGCTTCGCCGCGCTCAGCTCCTTTCTCGCAGCCGGAACCGCTGCAGCTTGCCCGTCGCGGTTCGCGGCAGCGCCTCGGCGAACTCGATCGCCCGCGGATATTTGTAGGGAGCGATCTGGCTCTTGACGAAATCCTGCAGCGCCCTTGCCGGCTCCGGGCCGAGCTCCGCCCCGGGCTGGAGCACGACCACCGCCTTGACGAGCATGCCCCGTTCCTCGTCGGGCGAGCCGACCACCGCCGCCTCGGCGACCGCCGGATGCCGGAGCAGCGCCTCTTCGACCTCGGGGCCGGCGATGTTGTAGCCGGCGGACACGATCATGTCGTCGGCGCGGGCCTGGTATTGGAAGTAGCCGTCGCCGTCGCGGACGTAGACGTCGCCCGTGACGTTCCATCCATCCTGCACGTAGGTGGCCTGGCGGTCGCCTCGCAGGTAGCGGCAGCCCGTCGGCCCCTTCACCGCGAGCCGCCCCAGCTCGCCGTCGGGCACCGGCCTGCCGTCAGGGTCCTGGACCTCGGCCACGTAACCCGGCACTGTGCGGCCGGTGCTCCCTGGCCGAATTTCGTCGCCTCCGGCGGAGATGAAGATGTGGAGCATCTCCGTCGAGCCGATGCCGTCGATGATGCGGATGCCACAGGCGTCGTGGACGGCCTCCCACGTTGCTTTCGGGAGCGTCTCACCCGCCGATACGCAGGCACGCAGAGAGTCGAGGCGCGCCGCGCCCAGGTTGGGCACCATCGCGCGATATGCAGTTGGCGCGGTCGCCAGCACGGTGATGCCGTGGCGCTCGACGGCCTCGAGCAGGTGGGGCGGGGACGGCTGCTCGAGAAGGTAGGCGGCGGCGCCGGCTCTCATCGGGAAGACGACGCTCTGGCCCAGCCCAAAGGTAAACGCCATCGGCGGGCTCGCCGCGAACAGGTCGTCCGGGGTCGGCTGCAGGACGTGGCGCGAGAACGTGTCCGCGATGGCGAGGACGTCACGATGAAAGTGCATCGTCGCCTTCGGTTTCCCGGTGGTGCCAGACGTGAAGGCGAGCATGCACACGTCGTCCGCGGCCGTCGCGACGTTCTTGAACCTTGGCGTTTTGGTTGCCGCAACCTTCGTCAGGTCGCCTGCGTCGTCGCCCCCGTAGGTGAAGATCTGGAAGCCGTCCGGGGCGGCGGCGTCCAGGTCCTTGATGAATCGGTGGTCGCAGATCGCCATGGTCACGGCGGCTATGTCCACCATCGTCTCGAGCTCACCGGTCCGAAGCAGCGGCATCGTGGTCACCGCGACCCCGCCCGCTTTGAGGACGCCAAACCAGCTCGCCACCAGCCATGGGTTGTTCGGGCCACGGAGCAGCACCCGATTGCCTGGGACCAGCCCCATCTCGTGCACGAGCGCGTGTGCGACCTGGTTGGACCTCGCCTGGAGGTCCGAGTAGGACCATTCCTCCGTATCCGTCACCAGGCAGCGCCTGGCTCCGGCTCCGGATTGGACGTGGCGGTCGAGCAGCTCGGCCGCGCAGTTCAGCGACGGCGGGTACTGGAGCTCGGGAAGGGTGAACAGAAACTCCGGCCACGTCGCTCGGGGAGGGAGGTTTTCCCGGGTGAAGGTGTCTACATGCGCCGATCGTGAGACCTGCGTCAAATGCCCTTCGACATACTACCTTCATGCAGCCGAGCGGCCGGCCTGAGAACGTCAACCCTGACGAGCTCGCGCCGGCGCGTGGTTTCTCCCACGCGACGGTCGCCGGCGACACCGTGTGGGTCGGTGGCCAGATCGGGTCGGACAAGACCGGCAAGGTCCCCGAGCCGGGCGACGTCGTGGCCCAGTTCGCCCGCGCGATACGCAACGTCGCAACCGCCCTGCACGCGGCCGGCTGCGGGCCGGAGGACACGGTCAAGCTCACCTACTACGTCACCGACCTGAAGCTCTACAAGGAGAACCTGCCCGCGATCGGGGCTCCTTATCGCGAGGTCTTCGGCCGCCACTACCCGGCGTCGACGCTGCTCGAGGTCAGCTCGCTTTTCGACCCGGATGCGCTGATCGAGATCGACGCGGTCGCGGTGCGCCCGGCATGAGGCGCTGGAAGCACTTCGAGTACGACGAGCGGGAGGGCGTCGCAACCCTCACCTTCTCGAGGCCGGAGCGGCTCAACGCTCTTACCTTCGAGGTCTACGCGGACATCCGCGACCTCACCGACTCGCTGCGGAGCCGTCAGGACGTCCGCGTGCTGGTCATCCGCGGCCAGGGCCGCGGTTTCTGCTCCGGAGGTGACGTCGACGAGATCATCGCCGAGCTGGTCAAGAGAGGTACGCGGGACGTCTACGAGTTCGCGCGCATGACCGGCGCCTGCGTGCGCAACCTGCGGGAGATCCCGCAGCCGGTTATCGCGTCGGTCAACGGCATCGCCGCGGGTGCGGGGGCTGTCCTGGCCACGGCGGCCGACATCCGCGTGCTGGCGGACTCGGCGAGCTTCCGATTTCTCTTCACCAGCGTCGGGCTCTCCGGCGGCGACATGGGCGTCTGCTGGCTGCTGCCGCGTATCGTCGGCCTGGGCAGGGCCACGGAGGCTCTGATGCTGGGGAGCAAGATCGCAAGCCAGGAGGCCCTCGCCTGGGGTCTTGCCTCCAGGGTGGTGGCCGACGATCAGCTCGACGCCGCAGTCGATGAATACGTCACCCGGCTGAAGGAGCTCGCCCCGTGGGGACTTGCGATGACGAAGGAAATGGTCAACCGCTCAGCCTCGAGCGACTACTCGAGCGCGATCGAGATGGAGGCGTTCACCCAGACGCTGCTCATGACGGCTGAGGACTTCCGTGAGTTCCATGCCGGCTTCACCGGCAAGCGCAAGCCCGACTATCGCGGCCGCTAGCTTCCCCCGCTCCCTTCCGCATGTCAGACGCCAACATGCGCTTGGGAGCGACTTTCAACCCCATGACAACAGGGACGAGAGCCTACAGGCCCTCCTCCTTGACCTATTGGCGTGTCCATGCCCCCTGACTAGCATCCATGCCAGGGAGCGGCAGACCCGATTTGAGATGGGCGGCCGTCGAGGCGGGAGGCCCTGACCACGTATCGGTCAGTGAAGAGCCTGTCGCTCCCGCCAGAACCAGATCGCAGCCGCCGTGAGCGACCCGAAGATCGACCGCCCGGCCGACGTGTCAGACGCCAGCAATTTCTGCAGCCCGCTGGCGACGGAAGCTGACACGTTCGCCCGGGCCACCGGTTATCCGAGAGCACATCATCGCAAGGCAGGTTAGGCAATTCGCGCGGTAGTCACCGGAGCGGCGGGATTCATCGGGTCGCACCTTTGCGATCGGCTGCTCGCCGACGGCCACGACGTCGTCGGCATCGACTGCTTCAGGGACTACTACTCTCGAACGCTCAAAGAGCAGAACCTCGAGAGTGCGCGAGCGTTTCGAGGCTTCACCTTCTGCCACCTTGACCTCGTGGAGGAAGACATTCGCTGGGTCGTCGACGGGGCGGACGTCGTGTATCACCTGGCCGGCCGCTCCGGGCTCGGCGTTGCGTCGCGCTGGGAGTTTGGCCAGTACGTCCGTGACAACATACTCGCCACCCAGCGCTTGCTCGAGGCCTTGGTGACAAACCCGGTCAGGCGCCTTGTGTACGCCGGCAGCTCCTCCGTATATGGCGAAGCGGAAGCCTTTCCCACCAAGGAGACAGCTCTGCCGCGACCTCTGTCGTCATACGGGGTGACCAAGCTTGCCGCGGAAAACGTCGTCCAGCTCTACGGCCGGAGCTCCGGTTTGCCGGTCACCGTGCTTCGCTACTTCACCGTTTACGGACCCCGCCAGCGCCCGGACATGGCGGTCTCGCGATTCATGCGAGCGCTGGTTACTGGCGAGGAAATCGAGATCAATGGGGACGGGGAGCAGACTCGTGACTTCACGTTTGTCGACGATGCTGTTACCGCAACCGTCCGAAGCGCCACGGCCGATGTTGCAGGCAAAGTGCTCAACATCGGCGGAGGGAGCCGCTCCACGATCAACGCCGTCCTGGCGGCGCTCGAGGAGATCTCGGGGACTCGAGTTGGCCGTCGGTACCTGCCGTCAGGCGCGGCCGACCAGAGGCACGCCGCAGCCTCGATCAACCTGGCACGTGAGGGCCTGGGCTGGGAGCCCAGGGTCACCCTGCGGAAGGGGCTTACGAGCCAGTGGTCCTGGTTCCAAGGGTTGGGCGGGCGAGAGTCGGACATCAGCCGCGAGCCTGTGACTGTCTGACGACTGGCCCAGGCGAGTCCCAGGGCACCGCCTTATGCTGGCGGCGCCTTGTCTGACCGCCGTCGCTTTCCGCGGGTCCAGGCCAACGTTATGTGCCGGCCCGCGGGTAACGACCTGTTGCATCACCGGCGCAACACCCAGGACATCAGCCTTGGCGGGATGCGCGTCTATTCGGACGAGGATTACCCGGTAGGCAGCCGTCTCGACCTCGACGTGCTGATTGCAGAACAAGAACCGGTCAGATGCTGGGCGACAGTGGTGTGGCGTACTGAGCTTGGCGCCGGCGCCCCCGCGAAATTCGACGTCGGGCTCAAATTCACCGACCTGGCTCCGTCCGACCTCCAGCGTCTGGCGGGCGTGCTCGTCAGGGTTCGGTGATTCAGGGTCGGCATGTGGCAGTTTGCCGTGGGACTGCTCGTCGGGGTGGCGCTCGGCGTCCTCATAATGGCGGCCCTTGTCGCCGCGAGCAGGCGGCCGTAGCGTCCCAGAACGACCGGGACAGTTGACTTCAATCAGGTCACCCGGTGGGGCATGACACGTATTGAAATGCCCATTCAAATCGTGACCATCAAGCGATTACTTTCATGACAACAGAAGGTGCAGCGAGCAGGGCGGATGAATCATGTCGACTCGAGTCTTGGCCTGCAGGTTTCCGCGCTCAAGCACTTTCCATATGAGAGCACCCTCAAACGAGTGCTGGATGTGGTGCTCGCGAGTGTCGGGCTGCTGGCGGCGCTCCCTATCTGGCTGGCGATCGTTGTTGCGATAAGGCTTGACTCGCCGGGGGGCGCACTTTTCGTCCAGGACCGGGTGGGGGTTCACGGTCGCCGTTTTCGCTTTTACAAATTCCGCTCGATGTACGCCGATGCGGAGCACCGTGTCGGGGAGCTTCAGTCCAGCAACGAGGTGTCGGGGCCGGTTTTCAAGATGCGAGTCGACCCTCGGGTGACCAGGGTCGGAAACGTGCTTCGCCGTACCAGCCTCGATGAGCTCCCGCAACTGCTCAACGTGCTGAAGGGAGAGATGAGCCTCGTCGGGCCGAGGCCGCCACTCCCCAAAGAGGTGGAGCTGTACCGACCGAGCGACACGATGCGGCTCAGCGTGAAGCCCGGCCTGACGTGCCTGTGGCAGATCGGCGGCCGCTCGACGATTGGGTTCGACGAATGGATGGAGCTTGACCGCGAATACATTCGCCGAATGTCGCTGCGGGTTGACCTGACCATTCTGCTGCGCACCGTCTGGGCGGTCCTAAGCTGCAGGGGAGCGTATTGACCGGAGTTCTGGGAGCGCTGCTGGCGATCCCGGGCGCGGTGTTTGCGGGCTTCGGCCTTTACCTCGTGATCCTCGCGGCCGCGAGCGCGCTCGTTCATCGCGACGGGGCCATCGCTCTCGGCCGACCCAGAAATCGGCTGCTGGTCATCGTTCCGGCGCACAACGAGGAACAGCTCGTCTCTCGCTGTGTCGCGTCGCTTTTCGCCCAGAGCTACCCACGGACCCTTTACCGGGTCGTCGTCATAGCGGACAACTGTTCCGACAGCACCGCGGCGATCGCCGCCGGTTCGGGCGCCGAGGTCATGATCCGCACTGAGCCGGATGCCCGAGGCAAGGGTCGGGCTCTACGTTGGGCCCTCGACCAGCTTCTCGGGTCGCCGGATCAGCCCGACGCCGTGGTCGTCGTGGACGCCGACTCGGTGGCCGACCACCACCTGTTGACCGAGCTCGAGGCCGCGATGGGTCGTGGTGAATCGGTAGTCCAGGCCGACTACACGGTGCTCACGGACGAGCTGAGCTCGCGACGAACCCAGCTCGTCGCAGCCGGGTTCCTGCTGTTCCATCGAGTTCGCTTCTCGGGTCGCGCTCGGCTTGGCATGTGCGCCAACCTGGTTGGCAACGGCATGCTGTTCAGCCGGGCCATCCTCGAGGCCCACCCGTGGAGCGCGTTCACCGGCGTCGAGGATCTCGAGTACTCCATCGACCTGCGCCTGGCCGGCGTCCGCATAGGTTTCGCGCCCGCCGCCCATGTCTCCGGCCCCGGATCCGCGACACGGGCAGGCGAGTTTCGGCAGCGCCTGCGCTGGGAGGGCGGTCGGTTCCATGTGATGCGAAACCGCCTGTGGAGCATTGTGCGGGCCGCAGGAGCCAGGCGGGATCCGCGACTGCTCGACGCCGCCATCGACCTGGCGACCCCGCCGCTCGGCCTCCTCTCGATGGCCACCGGCGCGGGGTTCATCGCCGTCAGCGCTGCCACCATCGCCCGCATCGCGCCGGTGTGGGCGTTGATCCCCTGGCTGGTCGCTCTGGCTGCGATCCCGGCTTTCGTCCTGATCGGGCTGCACGCGGCGCGCGCCCCGCGCAGTGTCTGGATCGCGGTCGCGACGGGTCCGCTCTATCTCGCCTGGAAGTTGGCCACGTACATGTCGCTGCTACGCGGGTTCGATCCCAACCGCTGGGATCGCTCCGAGCGGCGCGACACGTCCGCACCGCGGCGGGTTGACATCGCCGGCGTGCCCATCGACGCCGTCGACATGGCGCAAGCGATTTCGCGGCTGCAGGCCGCGATCGGTGGCGGAAGACTTTTCCAGGTTTTGACCGTGAACCTCGATTTTCTCGTTCGCGCGCAGAGCGATCCAGGACTCATGCGCATTTTCCGGCGCACCGACCTGAACCTTGCGGACGGCGCTCCCGTCGTCTGGCTGGCCCGGATGCTCGGCGTTGAGATGCATGGTCGGGTTGCGGGAGCTGACCTCGTGCCGGCGCTGATCCGCGAGCTGGCGCACTCGGGCGCTCGATTGTTCCTGCTTGGAGGCGAGGACGGTGTCGCCGCCGCTGCCGGTGCGCGCCTCGGCGAGCTGTATCCCGGCATCGTGGTCGCGGGAACGTACGAGCCGCCTCGCGCCGCGGTCGAGGAAATGAACAACGTGGAAATCGTGACGCGGATTGCCGAGGCGCGGGCCGACGTTTTGCTGGTGGCCCTCGGACACCCCAAGCAGGAGCGCTGGATCGACCTGCATCGGGACCAGCTTTCGTCGGTGTCCGTCGCCATCGGCGTGGGGTGCGTCCTCGACCTGATCGCGGGCCGAAGCCGGCGGGCGCCGCGGTGGATGCAGGCGGTTGGACTGGAGTGGTTCTACCGGCTGGCGCGGGAGCCGCGGCGCTTGCTCGGTCGGTACGTGACAGATGCCGCCTGGCTCGTTCTGATCAGCGCTCGAGTGCTTCGCGGCCGGCTGGCTGGTGGAGATCGAGTCGCGGAGCCTGTCTGATCTAAGCGATCTGGCGCGGACTGATCGGGCTGGACGGTTGAAGGGCGAGCTGGCTCTCCACCAGCTGGTCGAGGATCCGGTCCAGGGACCAGGTGATCGACCATTTCGGATAGTCCGCGGCGAGATGGCGAAGGTCGCTGATGTAGCAGATGTGGTCGCCGACCCGGTTGCCTTCGACATAGCTGTGGTTCAGTCGCCGGCCGGCGCGCGTCTCGACTGCCGCGATCGCCTCCAGCACCGAGATGCTGTTCGCCCTGCCGCCACCAAGGTTGTAGACCGCACCGGCGTGGGGCTCGCGGATGAACGCTTCGAAGGCTCGCACCACGTCGAAGCTGTGGATCTGGTCGCGCACCTGCTTTCCCTTGTAGCCGTAGATCGTGAACGAGCGCCCGAGCACCGTGCACTTGACGAGGTAGGAGAGAAACCCGTGCAGCTCGACGCCCGAATGGTTGGGCCCGGTCAGGCAGCCGCCTCTGAAGCAAACCGTCGGCATGCCGAAGTAGCGGCCGTACTCTTGAACCATGACGTCGGCGGCCAGCTTGGACGCGCCGAAGAGAGAGTGCTTGCTCTGGTCCACACGCATCGATTCGCTGACGCCGTCATGGTCCCCGGCTCGCGCGTAGTCCCAGCGGGTCGCCAGTTCGACGAGCTGCAGCTCGTTCGGCGCGTCGCCGTAGACCTTGTTGGTGCTCATGAACACGAATGGAGCTTCGGCGGAGTAGCGCCGGTTCGCTTCCAGGAGGTTGAGTGTGCCGGCGGCGTTCGTTTCGAAGTCGTCGAAGGGACGCTTGGCGGCAAGGTCGTGGGATGGCTGCGCAGCGCAGTGGATGACCGCGTCCGGCCGGACACGCTCGAACAGGTCGAAGACCGAGACTCGGTCCCTGATGTCCGTGTTGTAGTGGCGGAAGCGTGGGTGCGCCTTGCGGAGACGCTCGAGGTTCCACGTGGTGTCGCCGTCCGGGCCGAAAAAGTCGGCTCGCATGTTGTTGTCGACTCCGATGACCTCGGCTTCGAGTGAGTCGAAATACGCGACGGCCTCGGAGCCGATCAGGCCGCTGCTGCCGGTGACGAGGACCTTCACAGCCAGATGAACCTACGCGAGGGTGCCAGGAACCGGTATCGGCAGGCGCGGCAGGGCGTAGGACAAACGCCTATTGGGCGCCAATGCTGCCGATTCTCCAGTGGAGGGATGGCTGGGTAGCCTGATCGTCGTGGTCCATCGCTGGCTGGACGTCTTTTTCGAATGGGCGATGTGGTTCCTTATCGCGCTGATCGCGATCCCGGCGGTCACGGGTGGGGTGGCATTGATCGGCGATCGATCCCAGCTCGTGACCGCCAGGGTCTGGGCTGATCGCCCAGTTCTGTTGCAGGCGGCCGGCCTTGCCAACCAGTGGTCGAACGGTACGCCGTCCAGCGACGCTGATGCGCTGTTGACCGAGCTCGTCGGATCGGACTGGTTTGTGGACCAGGTGCTCACCGATTCCGCCGTGGGTTTCAAGATCCTCGGCTCTGACCAGAAGGCTCAGCAGCGCCTGGCCATGCGTCAGAGCTTCAAGCACGGCACGATCGGCGACCACGTTCTGCAAGTGAGCTACGTGACCGATCGGCCCGCGGTGGGCAGTGGGCTCCTGAACAGCGTGATCATCAGGCTCGGCGATTCGATCGAAACGCTGGATTCGATTCAGACCACGGCCGCGGTCGGTCTGCTTGACAGCCAGGTGGCGGAAGCCCGGGCGACCATGCAAAAGGCTTTGGCCGACGCCACCGCGTATGCGGCCGGCAAGAGCTTGACCCAGCTCCTGGACGACGCGCATTACCTGACCTTGCAGGCGGACGCCCTGGCGGCCACAAACTATTACGTCAGCCTCGACCGCCAGGCTCATCAGGCGCACCTGGCGCAGTCGGCTCTCCCGTCGATTCGCGACTCGACCTTCCGTGTGATGGATCCGCCGAGCGTCAGTCCGAAGCAGATCGACCTACGCTCGCCCGCCATCAAATACTCCATGGAGGCGCTGGCCGGGGTCGCGGTCCTGGAGTTCGTGATCATCTACGTGATCGGCCTGCGCGACCCCCGCGTCCGCAGCGGTGAGGAAGTCCGCAAGAAGCTCGGCGTTCCCTATCTCGGCAGCACGCCGGATTTGCGGTCGGCCGCCTAGGGGATGGTAGTCACCAAGCTCGGGCCGTCCTCCTGGCGCGACGCCCTGGACGGAGCCACAGCGGGAGTGCTGGCGCCGCATGGCTATGCCTTGAAGCCGAGGGAATCGCTGGGGCAGCCGGACCTCGACCGCATCTTTCTCGAGCGCTGCCGAGAGGCGTTCGCGAAGCTCAACAGGACAGTCGGACAGGGCGTGATCGCAGTCGTCAGCCCGCATCGCTCCGAAGGCCGTTCCTCGGTCGCAGCCGGGCTTGCCCTGTCGCTGGTGCAAGATCTCGAACGCCAGGTCTTGCTGGTCGACCTCGACCTTCGGCGGCCAGGCCAGGGTGTCCTGTTCGACGTCAACGACAGTCCGGGCATGGTCGAGTACCTCGAAAACGATGCTCCGTTGAGGCTGACCGCCGGAGGCATGTCGCGTCGGCTGTGGCTGCTCACCGCCGGCGCGACAACAGGTGATCACGTCGCCCGGATGGCGCACCTGGTGGCCCACAGCGAGTTCTTTGCCGCGTGCCGCCAAAGCTTTGGATGGACTGTGGTCGACCTACCACCCCTGCTCGAGACGTCTGAAGCGTCCTATCTCGCGGGCCTGGCCGACGCCTGCGTGTTGGTCGGTCGCTACCGGCGTTCGTCGATCCACGCGCTCAGTCGTGCCGTCGCACTCATTCCAAACGACCGGCCCACAGGCTTCGTGCTTACAGGAAACCAGTCGCGGGTTCCAGCCTGGATCAATCGGCTGATCTGAGCCGCCGCCGGGCGTCCGGGCCGATCTAGCTGGCGATTGGCGCGGGAGCGGTGGTCGTGACGGCGGGACGCTCCTTGCGAAGGAGCTGAACCACCGATCGTGCGTCGCCGACGGTGAGCGTACGCAGGGCAACCGAAAGCAGGCCGTAAGCCAGGGCGCCGATCGCGATCAACAGCGGGAGCGAGAGCCCACCGGCCATGCGTACCGCAACCACCATTCCTAGCGTCGCAAGGCCGACCCGAGCGAAATAGAGTGCTTCGCGCCATCCCAGGAACCGCTCCTGAACGATCGCGAGCGCGACGACGGCGAAGACGAGCTCGCCGACAAGGTTTGCGACCGCGGCACCGATCCCGCCGTTCGACCATAGTCGCGTCGCAAGTGGAATCAGCCCGAGGTTCAGTGCCCCGAACAAGAAGAGCATGGCCCCACTTGCGGTGGCCCACGAGCGCTGACGACCTGTAGCGACCACCGTGCACGCCAGGACCATCACCACGGCAGTCACGACCCAGCTGGCGCTCAGCACGATGAGGATCGGAATGCTTCGGGAGAATGTTTCGGGGTAGTGCAGGAACGCGAAAAGCGGTTGGCCCACGGCGCTCAGGCCGGCCGCGAGGGGCATTGCCAGCATCAGGACCGCTTGCAAAGCGCGTCGCGAAGCGAGAGCGGCCGCCGCCGGCTGGGCCGCTCCCAACCGCGTCAGCACCGGTAGAAGTGCCGACGTCATCACCACTGGAACGAGCAAGACGGTGGTACTCAGGCGGGCGGCCGCCGCGAACCAGCCGACGGTAGCGTCGTTGGTCATCAAGCCCATGAATATCGTGTCGATCTGGCTGTAGAGGCCCTGCGACAGCGCGAGCGCGAGGAACGGCATGGCGCCAATCGCAATCTCGCGATAGTCCCCGCGCGAAGGGAGCGAGAGCGGCAGGCGCCTGCGGATGAAGTAGAAGGCGTTCACCGCGAGCCCTGCAATCGCGCCCGCCAGCAACGCGACGCAGAACCACACCGGACTGTGGGTCAAGACAAGGAGCGGCAGGCCGGCGAGCAGGACGATCATGCTGCTTGCAACCGCGGCAACCGAGCGCCAGCGCATCTCCTCCAACCCCTGCAGCGCCGAGGCGAGCACACCATTGAGGACGTTGAACAGGGTGACCGCGAACAGCACTGCGAGCACAACCATTGCCTGGTGTGACGTGCCCCGCAGGCTGATGTAGACCCAGGTGATCACGACCAGGACAGCCCAGACCGGTGCTCGCATCACAAGGCCGGCCGCGATCAGCTGCGACGAACGGCCGCGGTTCGCCGCCACTTCGCGAACGATGTACAGGTTCGTCCCCGCTACGGCAACCGCACCCAGGACGGTGCAAATCGAAAGGGCGAATGCCAGCTGGCCAAGACCTGCGTCGCCCAGATAAACGGGCAGGAGAACAACGGTGAGAAAGCCGAGCAGGGAAGTGATGAGCTGCGACGAAAGCAGAACCGCGACGTGGTTGACCAGCGAACGGGCCGCGTCCATCAGTGCGCCACCGGCACTCGCAGCAGGGTGATCGATGCCCGCGGAACCTCGAGGGTCAGGGAAGCCGACGCGCTCGTATCGGCAAGGCGGACGATCGCGGACGAGTTGGCGTCCGAGTACTGGAATCGCTGAACGGGCCCTACCGCTGAGACTTTGCCCAGTCCGACGGTTAGGTTGTGAGCTGCCTGCAGATCCTTGTTGATCAATATGAGATCCACATATCCGGATCCCTTGCTGGCGAAAACCGAGACCGTGTCCGAAGCCGATGACGTTGCCCGCACTGACTGACTGCCGAACGTACCCTGCTTGCCGTCAGCGTTGCGGTACATGCGAAACGCGAACCAGGCCGGCGAACCGGGCTTCGGGGCGGTCCAATACGTGGCGATGTAGACGCCCTCCCGGCCGAATATTCCCAGGGCTTCCGCCTCGGCCAGTCCGGCGCTCGGGCTGTCGCCGCCGCCCATGTTGTACTCGGTAATTCCGACGCGAGTCCCGGGATACTCGGCTGCAACCCAGCTCTTGAGCCGCGGAATCAGGTTGACGGGCTGCTTGATCCAGGACTCGTCGACGTAAGTCGGATCCCACAGTGCGCGTGTGGCACGCATGCGCAGGGCGTCGATGTCCGGATTGGAGGTGTCGGTTGCGACGCCGCGAGCCTCGGGGTAAAAGTGCACTGTGAGCACGTCGAGCGACCGCGTTCCAGTGGCCGCGTCGTGCTGCCGCGCGGCGTCGAGAAACCAGGGTATGAGAGGCATCCCACCGTGCGCGTTCCGGTCGGGCTGGGTCGCAAAGTTGTCCGTCCCACGGTCCAGCTCCGAGTCCCAGTAATCCGTCCAGCAGCAGCTCTCGGGCCCCAGGAGCTGGGCTGTGGGGTCGACGCTCTTCACTGCAGCTGCGTACTGCAGGTAGGTGCGGGCGAGCTCGTCGTAACCGACCCGTGCCGGGTGCACGTCGCGATGCGTCTGCGACCAGAGCATCGGCTCGTTGTCGATGGCGTAGAAACCAACGCCGCCCGCGCCGGCGCTCCCAAACAGCGTGCGCAGGTGATTCACCCACTCGTCCTGGTACACCGCCGCGCTGCCGGAATCGGGATTGAGCACGAATGGGGCGTTCTTGCGGGGTAAGGAGGGCACGCTGGTGCGCTGCCGGTTCGCCGCGGGGTCGTAGCCGGCGACGGCGCCATCGCTGGAGATCGCGGGCCCGCCGTCGCCGGGCACGTTCAGGGATTGGTCGGAGTTCTTGTCCGAGCGCGCCACCCAGCCGGTCGCCGGGATCGTGATGATCGAGGCCATGCCTCCGCTGCGGTCGCCGCTCACGAATCGGTCTGACTCAGATCCGCCCTGGTCGCTGTAGTTGAGATTGCGGAACTCCCAGTCGGAAGCGGCGTTCCAGGCGTGGCCGATCACCCAGTTGTAGCGGCTGCTTGGGTTGCCTCCCCAGCGATTGATGGTGGCGTCGAGTCCCGCCACGGCGCCTGGGTCGCGCTTGGCGACCCCGTAGATGTACGGGCTGATGTCGTGCACGTCGGCGCTCGGGTCGACAACGATCAAGATCTCGCCCGTCGCCATCGGCACCACGACCGATGGCGTCCCAGAGGTTCCCATCAGGTCATGCCAGAAGACTCTTGCGTCGTGCATCAGGACCCTGTGTTCGAGCAAGCCGACACTGGCAAGCAAGAGCACGTTGAAGACCAGGCTGAGCGCGAGGAGCTTGCGCCTCATCTGGCGTGCCGGACGGCCGTAAGCCGATGTGCGGCCTCGACGGTCCCTAGAGCTGCGCCGATAACGATTGACACACGCAGGCTGACGAGGCCCTGGTCGTACCAGCCCTCGATCAGATAGGCGGCTATGGCCACCAATACCACGATTCCGATCAGGGCAATCTGCGGATCACTTCGCCGGGCAAGCCGGCAGGCCGCGATGACGGCGGCAGCGACCATCCACCAGAACGCGATGGCTCCCAGGATTCCCAGCCGCAACCAGAGATAAAGGATCGTGTTGTGCGGCTCATATGCGATGAAAGCGTCGATGTTGCTCAGGTTGGGCAGCCCGATCGTGGTTGGTAACGGCTTGCCAAATCCGAGGCCGAAAGGCGTCGTAGCGCGGATGTCGATCCCAAGGTCGGTGTTCTCAATCACTCGATAGAGGTCCGACGCAGCGTCTCGCCGATTTGGGTCGATCGCCGAGCGAATGGCGCTGGCGGGCTCCGCCAGGACGCCCGTGCGGTTCCAGAAGAAAGGCAGGTAAAGGGCGGTGAGGCTGAGAATCGCTACAGCGATTCCACCAGTCATCCAACGCCGCCGCGGCGAGCGGGCCCACGCGACCGCGAGCAGGATGGCAAGCCCCGCGCCCAGCACCACGTACGCGGTTCGCCGGTTGTTGACAAGGTTGGCGAACACCACCATCGGAAGCAGCGCGGTCGCCACTTGCCGCATGCGACCCTTGATTCCGTACATCCACAAGGCCGACGTGAGGAGGATGTACACGCCGAGGAAAACCGCTTCCTCGTGAGCGATCACGTTTGCTGCAGGTGGACTCGCCCCACGCAAGGCAAGGAGATACCTGAGCGTGCCTTCCAATCCCTTCAACCCGCTAGCGATGATCAGGGTCCACAAGAAGGCGAGGATGTTTCGACGCGAGACGAAGAGCTGCGCGGCGAGAAGGTACAGGCAGGCGAGATACGCCCACGGGCGCAGCTCCCACAGTGATGCGGTCAGGTTTCCTCCGGTGGCCAGTCCGTGCAGCTCGCCCGCGATGACCGCCACGACGACCAACGCGACGCCGGCGGCGAGATGGGATCGCGGCGCGGCAAGCGTCCCTTCGGCCGCGGCCTTCGCGATCCAGGTCATCGCTACCGTCGCCACGATCAGCTCCGCCGGGTTGACTGCGAGACCGGAAAGCCCGGCCCCCACGGTAAGGCTCTTGAATATCGGGACCGCCTCGGTGATCGTCTTCAGGCCGGCGATCGACGGGTATTCCTCGAACAGCAAGGCCAGCCCGACGAGCATCACCACGCCAGCCGGTGGCCACCGCCAGGTGATGACAGGGACCAGGAACCAGATCAGCACGGCGATCCCGAAGGTGTAGCCGCTCAGAGTGAGCTCGCCGATCAGAATGCCGGCCAAGGCGGCGAACACGAGGAATGCCGCGCCGAGGATCAGAGTCCGATCGCGTGACGCGCGCGCGACTTCGCGCACAGAGGGTCCTGATGCCGCGGGAGAAAGCTCAGCGTCCAAGGCCGGCATACACCACAAGCAGAGTCACCAGGACCACCACCAGGGCACTCAGATGGGTCGAGCCCCCGAATCTGCGGTCGCGTAAGCCGAGGAACATGAAGGCCGCCAGGAGGACGGCAATCCAGGTCACGAGTTTCTTACCTGCCGGTCAGGTTGCGCAGCCAGCGTGGCAGGTCGGATTGCGCGCCGTTCAGCAGGACGCGTGGCTCGACGGACAAGTGCGCGGTCGCCTCGCGAATGCGCGCCACCGGCGTGACTCGCGTGCGCACGACCAGCAGCAGGTCGTTGAACCAGGCGGCCACATTCTGGCCGAACGTGCAGCCGAGAAGGGGCGGTAGGTCGGCGATCACGACGTCGTAGTGCTTCCCGACGCGCTCGAGCATCTTGCCCCGTTCCAGATCCATGACAATGCGAGGCGCTGAACCATCCGGCGCCCCGGCGGCGATGACAGTGATGCCTTCTTCGACCGTCTGCGTAACGTCGGCCAGCAGTGCTTCACGGCTCAGCTCGGCCATGCCCGGCCACGAGTGGCAGCCGCACAACCTGGCCAGCTTCGGGTTGTCGAAATCGAGGTCGATCAGGAGCACGCTCCGGCCGTAGTCCTCGCGCTGGACGTGCGCCATCGCCAGAGCCACGCTGGTCCGCCCTTCTCCACGCATAGTGCTGGTGATGCCTAGTTGCGACAGTGTTGGCCCCCCAATCTGCAGGCTTGCGGCACGACATGCCTCCAACATGACGGGCGCCACCCCTGCCGGGGCAGACGTTTCTCTGCGATCGTGGACCACGACCTGCCGCTGGACCAGGCTCATGCGATCTTGGGCACTACGCCTGCCAGGCGGTAGCCAATGCTGGCTTCAACGTCCTGCGCGCTGCGGATCGAGGTGTCCATGAGCGTCAGCGCGATGAGACACAGCACCGAAAGCATCAATCCGGCGCCGAGGCCCGCCCCACCACCTTCGAGCAGCAGCTTCAGGCGCGAGATCGGTGCGTTCGGGGCCAGCGGTGGATCAATTAGACGGAAACCGTTCGGGGTCGATTGCTGCACGATCGCGGCCTGCAGCTCGGCATCGTCAAGTTTTGCCTGCAGCCCCTGGTAACGCTGGCGCGCCTCGTCGTCGTCCAGCTTCAGCTGGGTGACACTTGCGTCTGGGATTGCGGTCGGAAGGCGCTGCTCAGGATGGGCGTCCAGGTAGCTCAGGACCTTGTTGTCTGCCGCTGACAGGTCGACACGTGCCGCGGCGACCTGGCCGGCGTAGAAGTCGACGGCCGCCTTCGCCTCCGCGCGCCGGCCGATCAGCTCCTCGTCGACGTACTGGTCGATGATCGCGTGCGTGGTTACGGCCGCCACGGCAGCATTTCCGTACTGAAAGGTCACTGTGACGATGTTCGGCCCGCTCGCGACGACCGTGGTGTCGCGACTGATGGTCTGGAATACGAGGTTGTCCAGCTGGTCCTGGGTGAGCGGGCCGCCGGTCGAGTGCTGGCCGGGCAGCAACGCCAGCGCGCGGTTCACCGGGTCGTGCGCCGACAAGAGCTGCTCGTGTTGCAAGTCCGCGGGAAGGGTCCCGCGCTTGGCGGCCAAGATGCTAAAGCTGCGCGACTTCACGAGCTCCTGCAGGACGGCCGTCTCCTCATCCGCCGGTGTTTGGTAGATGTTCGACGGCGCGCTCGTCGCCAGCAGCGGTCGATCAACCCAGATCTTCGCCGTCGAGGCGAAGGAGCGTGGCTGCACAGCCACAATCCCGAGACTGATCACCAGGCAAATCGCTAGGGGGGCGACGACAAGCAGCCGGTGACGGTAGAAGGTCTCGAGGTAACGGACCATGGCCGAATCCGAGTCTATCCAGCGACTTTCATGGGCGAAATGGGCCAGGCCGCCGGGCCTGGGCAGGGCGTCCCAGGCTCTTTGGGGCTGGGGTCCCTAAGGCAATCGACATAGTGGGACAGCCCGCTCGGATTGCCCATTTACCGAATTTCACCCCAGTTTCAGCATTCGAGCATGCGTTGTTGCGGCTATGCCGTCCGCGTCTGCCGGCAGGGGGAGTGGAATGGGCAGCATCTATGAGGGCGCGGTGCGCATCCTGGACAAGGAAGGCCACGAGCTAAGCGCCGCGTCAGCCCACCACTTCAGGCCGCTGATCAGTGTCGTGACGCCGACTCACAACCGGATCGAGCTGCTAACCCGGACCCTCCGGTCGCTGGCCGGCCAAGAAGGTGTCTCGGCCGGCGAGTACGAGGTCATCGTCGTGGTCGATGGGGACTATGACGGTACGGCCGACGCTCTCCGGCAGATGACGTTTCCGTTCCGGCTGACGGTCATCCCGCAGGTCCGATCGGGGGTTGCGGTCGCCCGCAACACGGGTTGGAGGGCGGCCCGCGGCGACCTGGTCCTGTTCCTCGACGACGACATCGTTCCGAAGCCGAACCTGCTCCAGGAGCACCTGAAGGCGCATCTGGTCCAGACGCGCGCAGTTGTGATAGGTCGTTTTTCGCCGGACACCTCAACCCGCCGCAACGCCTGGACGCGCTATGACGAGCTTACGCAAGAAAAGAAATACAAGGCAATGGGCCGTACCGAGGCGCCATCGGGAATACGGCTGTACACGGGCAACGTCTCCATGCCAAAAGAGGCACTGGGGGCCGCTGGAGGATTTGATCACACGCTTCCGCGCAACGAGGACGTTGATCTGGGACTGCGTTTGCAGGATCTCGGATACGGATTCGTCTACGCGCCTGCGGCGGACGGCCTGCATTGCGGCTACCACGACTTTGATGGCTGGCGGCGCATGCCGCCGATGTACGGCCGTCTGGACGTGGCGATGTATCGAGACCGTGACTCAATCGGCGGCCTAGAGACCATCGTGGCGTGCTACCACGACCGGCATTTGTTGAACCGAGTCGCGATCCGGCTCGCGATCCTACGCCCTTCGCTCGCACGCGGCCTGCAGGGCGCGCTCGCATGGACGGGACTGACCAGCTACTCCTGGCGAATGGAACGCGTTTCGTATCTCTCCTTGAGCGCGCTGTGGAACATTCTGTACTGGACCGGTGTGCGCGATGGCTTTCGCGGCAACCGGCCCTTCGTGCAGATGTTGCGCAAGACCCGCAGGCATCGGCGGCGGCCGTACCGACGTCTCTCGCCCTCGTCGGAACGTTGATCGAGGTCGACCCGCACCCATCAGTTGACCTGGCGCGGTACGGCTGGGCGAGGAACCTGCTCCTCAAATTCAGCTCGCTTCGTACTCATGCGCTTGCAGAGGCCCAGGCGGCCGCAGGTGGGGTGGCCGAGGGAGCGCCGGAGGCCCAACTCAACCTGCTTCTGCTGCTCTGCGCAGCCGAACAGCTGGCCGCCGACCACCTGGCGCGAGGCGGGCTCGAGCTGTCATCCGTACGTCGCATCGTGCGCCGAAACGGGTTGATGAACGCCTTGTTGACCACGCTGGAGAACGCTTCAGCGAGGCTGTGCTCGGTCCGCGCTTCTATAGGCGATCACCGGACGGTTCACCGCCTCGCCCTGGTTCGCGCGCTCGCCCTGAAGGTGGCCGAGTCGGTTGCCCGTGGTGAAGCTTCGACTGCTTTCGAACCGTCGGCGATCGCGGAGGTGTTCGCCGACGCGGATCCGGTGCTTGCGAACTCCAGCATGAAGATCCCGTCCTGTTTTCGCGCTCAAGACCTTACCGCCGCCGACTGCTTCGAGCTGGCGGCCCGATTCGTGAGGGAGTCAGGAGGGCGCGGTCAAATCCTGGTGGTCGGCGTGCGGACCTCAGGTTCGTACATGGCCCCCCTGATCGCAGGATGGCTCAGGGCACACGGTTGCTCGGCCGGATATACGACCATCCGGCCCAAAGCCCCGCTCGTCGCAGCGGAGAGAGCTGTGATCAGGCGCGTTCATCCCCGGTCGGTCCTGATTGTCGACGATCCGCCTATGACCGGGGCGTCGTACCTGCGGACCGCCATGCGTCTGGAGGAGTGCGGCGTTGACCGCGACGCGATCTGGTTGCTGGTACCGGTCGGGGCGGAAAATGCGCTGGACGCCGAGGCATTGGCCCGGCTAGCGGCCTATCGGCGCGTTGAGCTTCCGCACCACGAGCTCGCCATCCGAAGGCAGCTCGCGTGCTCCGAGCTGCTGGCCTTCATCGCCTCCATCGCGGGACAGCCGGGTGCGGCTGTCACACCGATCCTTTCCCCGGCCGAGGTCGAGCGGCACTCGCGGCGCCGACACGTCAAGCAGGTCTACGACGTTGCGGGCTGGGGCCGGGTGCACGTCAAGGGCGTCGGCCTGGGCTGGTTTGGGTACCCTGCACGCCACGCGGCCGTTGCGCTCGCCGGCCGAATCCCCAAGCCGTTGGGTTTCTGGAAAACCCTGATGGTCACGCGGGAAGAGCCGGAAATGCCGCAAGCGCGTCCGGCACTCGCCGACGTGGCGGAATACGTCGCCAAGCGATCGCGCGGCCTTCGTGTGATGGCGCAGCGGCCGTCGCAGAAATTCCAGAAAGACGGCTTTTACCGCCTGGCGAAAGTCCTGGCCCGTGTCCACGGCCCGCTCGCTGCTTTGAGCATGGGTCGTGTCCGCCGTTTGCTCGTCGAAGCGGCGAGTGAGGCCCCGGCAAGCCTGATCGATGGCCGCATGGGCGTCGAGGAGTGGCTTGGCCAATCGCCCGCGCTGAAGCGCGACTTTGAAGAGCACGCGTTCGACAAGGACGATCTCGGTCTCTATGACGCCGCCTATGACCTGGCGGGCGCCGTGCTCGAGCTCGGACCAGGTCGTGACGCGGAAGCGACGCTGGTCGATCGCTACATCGAACTTTCTGGTGATGCAGATGTACGCTCCCGACTGTCCCTCGCCCTTCTCCTGTACGGCGCCTTCTTGCTGGAGAGGCGCTCGTGGGAGGTCCAAGGCGAGCGCGGAACGCCCGGCTGGTCTGCCGCCGTGCAGGCATGGTTGGAAGCCGAGGCCGCGATGACCTGGGCCACCGACCGGTTCCTGGGTGACGCTTTCCCGGGTCGCCGCACCATACCGGCAATGCTTCTGTGGTCGATCGACGTCGACGGCGTGCTCGAGGATGCGGGACTGGGATTTCCGGCCACGACCCCGAGCGGCGCCCTCGCCTTGCAGCTGGCCCGGGAGGCCGGCGCGGCGGTGGTCCTCAACAGCGGGCGCAGCCTTCCGGAGCTCGTCGCCAGGTGCGATGCGCTTTATCTGGACGGGGCCGTCGCGGAGTACGGATCGGCGATCTGGGACGCGGTGACCGGGGTGTCGGAGTCCCTCCTCGACCCCGATGAGGCGGCGGGCCTGGAACGGGTTCGAGCCGCCGCACTGGGTCTATCCGAGGTACATGTCGATTCGCGCTATCAGCACTCCGTCCGCCTGCGCCGATTCGTCCAGGGTCGTGCGCGGTCGCTGGAGCCGTCACAGATCGAGGACTTGCTCGAGGCGGGGTCAGGTCGGGTCTCCGCTGTCCAGGGAATAAGGCAGACCGACATAGTCGGCGCGGCTCGCGACAAGTTTTCAGGACTGGAGCGACTGCGCCGGCGGATGGGCTGGCGAGGAGACGTCTTTGCGTTAGGGGATGCCCAACCGGACATTGCTGTCGCAAGGCACGCGACTCGCGCATACGCGCCGCGCTACTACGATGACGCGCTCAAGGGCGTTGCCATCCATTTGCGGGCTGACCGGCAGAAAGCCGTGCTGGAAGCCGTCCGCAGGGAGCACGGATCGAGGTCCAAACACGCCCTTCCAACCTGGCCGGCCGCGGATAGCGCCGTCATCAAGCTGCTGGCGCTTCGCGACGCACCGCGGCTGTGGCGGGCAGTGCGTGCGTTTGGTCCTGGACTTGTAGAGGTGTTCCGCACCTGATGAGGCGGAAGCGATTCCTCGTCTGCGTCCAGGGCGGGCATGCCGACGGCCTGCGATCGGTACCGTTCATCCGCGCCCTGCGCAGGGCGGAACCCGACGCTTACATTGCCGTTCTCGCGTACGAGTTCGCGCGCGACCTGTGGACGTCCTGCCCGTACGTCGATGATTTCATCGCCACCGGAGAGGACGCCGTGCTGGGACGGGGCTGGGAGACGCGGCTCAAGAAGATTGGCCGCACCGCCGCTCTGGCCGCCCGACTGTTTGCCCGATTCGACGTCTTCCTGAACCTGGAGGTGCAGGCGGAGGGAGGATTCCCCGGACTGCTCGCCATCTGCTCCGCCGTCCCTGTCCGCGTCGGTCACGGAGGGCTGCGCCGCGGCATGAACCGCTCGCCAGGTCGCGCCGACATGCGCGTCCCGTACGAGGACCGTATGCGCGACCTGATGGGCGAGCTTGGCGTTTCGGTCACTGACACCAGCCTCGAGGCGTGGTGTGAGGACGAGGATCGTGGCACCGTTCGCGATGCTCTGATGGCCGCGGGCTGGCATCCGGGCCGGCGCGTGGTCGTCTGCCACGCTGGCAGTGACTGGTCTTGTCAGACCTGGTCAGCCGGCTCATGGGTCACGGTCGCGCGGAGCCTGATCCAGAATCACGACGCCATGGCCGTCTTTACGGGCGTGGTAGCCGAGGCGGCCAGCGTCGATACCATCGTCCAACGCTGCGGCGGGGCAGCGGTCAGCCTGTGCGGCCTGACCTCGTTCCGGCAGCTGTGCGCCCTGCTCGAAATGGCAGACCTGGTCATCTCCGGGGACACGGTGGTGGCGCCGCTGGCGCTGGCGATGGGTGCGCCGACGATAACTCTGGCCGCTTACGACACCTCCAACTGGAGCACGTCCCGCTTACGTGAGCTCAACGCGATTTCTGGCTTTGAGGTCCGCGAGCCACTTCCCTGGAGCGTTCGCTGTCACTGGAACCGGATCGGGCGCGTCCACGGTTGCATAAGCGAGTCGTGCGTGGGCGTCCATGGCATGGGAAAGATCCAGGCCCGCGACGTCCTCGAACTGGCCCAAAGCGTCATCGCCCGCTCGGACGCACAGCTCGGAGCGGTGCTGCCTTGAGCAGGGTCGGTGTCTTCTTTGCGAGCCGGCCTCCCGACCCACGTGGCCCACACCGCGATCATCTCGAGTTCTGCCGCGCGACCGGCGCGGAGCTCGTCTGCCTCGAGCCGAAAGTCCCACCAGCGCTGAAGAGACGGCTTCGTCTACGACATCCACTGATCGGGATGTGGATGGCGTGGTCGATCTTCCGCGTGCGGCGCCGTTACGACGTCTTGATCACGGACTCCGAGCACGTCGGCCTACCCCTTGCTTTGATGCTCAGGGTTTCCCGGTCGCGCTGCCGCCATGTTCTCGTCGTGCACCTGGTGTCCACACCGCTGAAGGCCTTTTTCATCAGGTACCTCGCGGGCAGGGGCGTGAGCTGCTACGTGTACCACTTTCCCTGCGCCGAGCCCGTGCTGGAGCGACTTGGGGTGCCGCCCGAGCGGCGCCGTTTCGTGCCCTACATGGTCGATTCCGAGTTCTGGTCTCCGGTCGATGTCCCTCAGAAACGTCAGATCTGCGCTGTCGGGCTCGAGTATCGCGACTATCCGACGCTGCTCGAGGCTGTGCGCGGGGTCGATGTCGCGGTCGACATCGCAGCCGGCAGTCCGTGGTCGCAGAAGGCTGACGGCACTCACCGCGCAGAGCTGCCGCCCAACGTCCGTGTCGGCCGGCGCGACTACGCGGAGCTGCGGCAGCTCTACGCTGAATCCCTTTTCACCGTCGTCCCACTTCTTGAAAACGAGATGCAGGCAGGCATCACCACGATCGTCGAATCGATGGCGATGGGGCGGCCGGTCGTCGTTTCCCGGACACGCGGCCAGGTCGGGACCGTCCGCGACAGCCACAACGGGCTCGAGGTTCCGCCAGGAGACGTGGCCGCACTCCGGCGGGCGATCCACTGGTTGCTCGACCACCCGGAAGAGTGCCGCCGCATGGGAGCCGAAGGCCGCCACACGATCGAGTCGGGAATGACCCTCGGACATTTCGTCGAGCGGATGTCGGCCGTCGTCGCAACAGTGTCTGATCCAGGCCCGCGCCTCGCGTCAGGCGTCACCCCTGAGGCCGCACGGTGAGCGAGCTCCCATGGATGCCGATCCTGATGTACCACCGCATCGTGGAACAAGAGCCGCCGGTCGATCCGGACCGAATCTGCACATCGGTGGGTCGACTGGCCGATCACCTTGATTTGCTGGCCGCACACGATTTCGCGGCAGTGCCGCTCGAGCTCGCCTGTCGACCGCCGGAGCATGGGGAAGGACGGCGCTTTGCGATCACATTCGACGACGGCTACGAGGAGACCCTGCGACTGGCACAGCCCGTGCTCGAGGCCCGATCCCTCCCCGCCACGGTATTCGTGGTGAGCAGCATGATCGGCGGGAATGCGACCTGGAACGACGAGCCGCGGCCGCTCTTGACGCGGACGCAGCTGCTCGATCTGCATGCGAGCGGAATGTTCATCGGCAGCCACGGCCGGAATCATCGCCGGCTCTCGACGTTGGAACCCCCAGCCATCCAGGACGAGGTGCAAGGCTCGCGGGAAGAGTTGGAGCAATTGCTCGGAGTCGCGGTGAGGTTTATTGCCTACCCGCATCACGACCTCGATGCTCGCGTGGCAGCGGCCGCGGCGAGTGCAGGTTATGCGGGCGCGGCGGGCGGCCGCGCGGGGCGGCATGAGCGATACAACCTGCATCGCATCGACGCCGGGCGGATGAGCACGCGGGAGCTCTTGCTCCACGCGTCGGGCCTGCATCGCTGGGCGCGGCGGCAGCCAATGGCGCGCGCTGTACGCCGCGCCGCGGTTCGGTTCTTCTGACGGTGGACGTTTCAGTCGAGACTCCAGGCCCGGGTCTCTTCCTCGATGAGTGGGACGCGCTGGCGCGCACATCGCCATCGGGAGTGTTCGGCACCGCGGAATGGCATGCAGCAGTGCAGAAGGCGTACGGAGACCGCGGCCGCGCCGCTGTTGCTGCGTTCCGCGAACATGATCGCCTCCTCGGGGTCGCGCCATTTCGCTTCGGCTCTCGACCCTTGATACATGACGCCACTTTGCTCGGCATGGGAGAGGGCGGATACGGCCTGGGCGACTACGCCGGAATCCTTGCCGCACCAGGACGCGAGGGGGACGTTGCCGATGCCGTCGTCTCGTGGCTCGCCGCGAGCGCTGGATGGGATCTGCTCGATCTGCAGCAGCTCCCCCCGGGGCGATTGACCAAGGCGCTGCTCGAATCGATCCGACGCGCGGGCCTGAGGTCTTTGGTGCGCCGGCACAACATCTGCCACGTGATCGAGCTGCCGTCGACGTGGGCGGAATATCGATCTCGGCTTTCGCCCGGCGCCCGCGACTGGCTCGAACGCAAACCGCGCAAGGCGGAACGTGAGCTCGGCGCGACAATCGAGCTCATCGAGCCGGACCGCTTGATCGAAGAGTACCGGACGATGCGCCGGTTCCAGGCCCAGCGCTTCGGAGGGCAGCCGCCGGAAAGGGAGAGCAAGCTGGCAGCCGTCATCTCGGCGTGGCTGCCCGTGGCTTACGAGCGGAACTGGCTGCGGATGTTCCGGCTCAGGAGCGGCTCCCGAACCATCGGCGTTCTGCTCGGCTACGAGTACGAGGACGCTTTCTATTTCCACTCGGCGGCGTTCGAATCACTTGGCGAGGGAGCCAAGTACAGTCTCGGCGCATCGCTGCTCGCCGCCGCCCTGCACTACAGCATCGACCACGGGCTCGAGCGCTTCGACATGCTTCGCGGCCATTACGACTACAAGGTCCGTCTGGGCAGCGAAAAGCGCTACAACTACCGCGTCATGGTTTTCCGCGACTCGCTGATGGGTCGCGGGATCGAGGCGGCACTTCACATCCGCACCATTCTCAAGGGCAAGCGACCGTGGCGGACCGAGCTGGAAGGGCCTCTCGATGTGGAGGCCGGTTCCGACGACTCAGATCGCTCGGCGCGCGCGCCGGAGCACCTGGCGACCTCCCCGGTAGGAGTCGAGTAAAACCCTCAGCGTCCTCGCCCGCCGGGCCCAGGTCATCTCGAGCTGGTACCGCCTGCACGTGTCCCATCTGGTCTTGAAGTGGCCGGTGCCGCGCAGGAACTCGACCCGATCTTTGCCCCTGGCGATTCCATATTTCAGGATCTCCGAGGTCGTGATCATCGCGACTGAGAAGCGGGACCACTCGGGCAGATAACCTGAGTAGTAGAGAAAAATCGTCCTGTCGCTCTCGAGCCAAACCTGGCCCGCTATCACCTGGCCCCGCACCTCGAGCAGAGCGACTTTCATCTCACCTCGGGCCGCGAGAATTGGCGCCACCTCATCCAGAAACGCGCGGTGGTCGGCCCGCTCCAGGTAGTCCTTGTGGGTGACGCCGTCTTGCGTGGCCGCCCTTGCTGAGTGGAGCCGGTAGATCGTGGGGAGCGCCGCCGAAACGTCGGCCGCAGACTCAGCGAATCGCAATTCGAAAGGGAGGCCTTCGCGAAGCATCAGCCGTGGGTAGTACTTCACATTGCCGCGCATGCTGCGGTTCAGCCCCCGGACCATCTCATCCCACGTCGCCGGCAGCTCCCGGTACTCGAAGGGCATGTTGACCGTGCTCGCCACTCCTAGCCCGTCGAGGCCCTCCGCGAGGTCACCGTCTTCCAGACCGGACAGCCCGACCCATCCCCACCTCGACTCCGCGAGGTGGCCCCGGAGCGCGGCCATGAGCCGCGGCCGTTGCGCCCGTGGAAACAGCAGCTCCAGCTGCTCGGTAAGCAGGTTGCCCCACCCGATCGGGACCAGCGAGGTCACCCAGCCGTGCCTGCGCTCCTGGAGCTGCGCGAGGCCCACGAGCCGGCCGTCAGAACGGAAAACCACGAGGTGCGGGCGCCGGCCGAAGTGCTTCCACCAGACGTAGTTCCAGTCCCAGGAATGGAAGGGGGAGGGGAGGTCGAGCGTGTCGGCCAGCGAATCCCACTCCGAATGGAGGCTGACAAACCCCTGCTCTGTCGTGATGACCGAGGTCTCCATCGATTCCCATGCCTGACCTGTCTCGAGGCGGACGGCTACCACAGTTCCCCCTGCATCTTATGGAGCCTCGGCCTGGCTTCAGAATGGGCGATGACGTGCCGGGCCGGACGGGGAGCCCAAACGGGTCCCAGGATGTCCCATTGCGCCGGTCGGGACCGCCTGTTACCAATTGCTCCAGCGGTGATCAAAGATCCTGGTGATCTCATCGAAAAGCCCCTGCATCTGCTGGGTCTCCACCATTCGTCGGCCATTGCCGTCGCAGCGGTGATCGGCCTCGTGCTGGGGGTCGGGTTGATCCTGCTCATGCGGAGGCGAACCTTGCTCAGATGAGCGAACGCTTGCTGCCCGCGCTTTTCCGGTTGCCCAGGCCCCCCATCGATTACCTGCGTGAGCCGCGGCGAAGCGTGCGCCGGTTGTTTCGCTTCTTCAATGCGCGCTGGCAGCTGCGCAGCAGCGACCACCTTGGACCCTGGGTTCGCGTGCAAGGTCGCATGCACGTCAGCAATCGCGGCCACCTCAACGTCGGCGAGCGAGTGGCCTTCCTCTCGCACCCGGTACCGATCATCCTCCACACCCTTCCTGGCGCTCGCCTGGACATTGGCGACCGGACAGTGCTCAATTACGGGATCGACATCTCGGCCGTGAAGGAAGTCCGTATCGGCGCTGACTGCCTCCTTGGAACTCATGTCTCGATTCTCGACAACGATTTTCACGAGCTGACGGCTCGTGACCGCATGCCGGAGTCCCGCCCTGTCCTGATCGCGGACGGTGTCTGGATCGGCAACCGTGTTCTGATCCTGCCGGGAGTCAGCATCGGGGCCGGCGCGGCTGTTGGAGCCGGCTCCGTGGTGATGACCGACATTCCGGAGCGATGCCTCGCCCTGGGCAACCCCGCGCGCGTGATCAAGAAGTTCTGACCGAGTCCGACCTTGGAGCCGGCGCGCGGCTCTCGAGTACCTGGACGATCGCCTCGGCGCTGGTCATCTCCACTATCTCTTCGGTGGTGAACGGAGTCCCGAAGTACTCTTCGAGCGCGACCACGACGGTCAGGTGGTACAACGATGTCCACCTAGGGCATGTGTCCTGGGTCAGGTGCGCCGGTAGTTCCGCCTCGTCCACAAAAAGAGCGCCCGCGATGATCCGCCTCACCTCGGCCGCTATCTCGGTGTTGCTCACGCGACCACCGCCGCGTCTTCCATCTCGATCCAGGAGGGAACTGTGATTGGGTTTGTCTCGAGGCCAATCTCCCAGAGCTCGCCGCCGTCCGTGGTTGCGGTGTGCAGGCGAAAACCGTGTCGCGCGTAGCAGTCACGGGCGGGTCCATTCCGCTCGGTGGGTAAAAACCAACCCTGAATTCGTGCGCCCCCACGAGCACGCACTGCGCTTGCAACATGCGACAGCAGGCCCGATTCAACGTCGCGGCCGATGACACGGCAGCTCAGAAGGAGCACGTCGAGCTCCCACGTATCGTGCGACCGTGCGACCGCGATCGCCAGCCCGACGATGCCGTTGTCCCCGAAGCGATCGACGACGCGCAGTGCGGACACTATGGCGCCGTCGGATTGCAGGGCACGGATCTCCGTCTCGGTGTAGCGCCGAGTCGTCAGGTTGAACTGATTGGTCTTCTGGGTCAGCTGAGCCAATCTCGGCAGAACGCCGGCGGAGGCCGCGGTGATCTCCACCCTGGTTTCCAGCTTGGAGAGGTAGCTCTCGACAGAACCATCGGAGTTGTCCGCTTCCAGCCTCCTTCGGTGCGTGCGCGCCGTGTACGCCGCGTTCCGGCGAAGGTCCTCCTCGGTGACGGCAAGCGTGTCGAATGCGCTGAGCTCCACGAGCGCTTGGCGGTAGTAGGCCGGATCGGTGGGGAGGTCGGGGCAAAGCACCTGGGGCAGCGCTGCTCGTACCGCGGCCCTCTCCACGGGGTTGTCATCGAGGAACACCATGCTGTCGAGGCCGATGTCGAGCTCGGCGGCGATCTGCCGCAGATTGCTGGGCTTGGGCTCCCAGTTGATGCGTTGGGCGGCAAAATGTGACTCGCGCAGCACCATCGCCGGGTGGCGGAACGCCGCCATCGCCTGATCGGGGTCGTTCTTGCTGCAGATCGCAAGCAGGACGCCACGGTTCCACAGCCTCAGGATTTCGCGCTGGAACATCACGTAGGCGTTGCCCGGAGCGTCAGCGCCCAGCTTCAGGCCCTCGACCCCATCCTCGCCGACGACCCCACCCCACAGGGTGCCGTCCAGGTCCAACACCAGGCACTTGCGGGCGCGCCCGAATGCGGCGCCGAGGTAGCGCATGTGCTCGGTTGTCAGCTCTTGCAACATGGTCTCGCTCCACGGCAGGCGTGCGGCGAGCCAGAGGCGGACATCGGTTGCTCGCGACTTACCGCATCGGGCCTGCACCGCGTCGGCATCGAGAATGTGAACCCCGAGGAATTCGTCTCGCGCCAGGCGCGCCATGCGCATGTTGATCTCGTTGAAGATCGCCCGCTGGCCGAACGGATCGCGCCAATCGGCGATGCCAAGGGCCGGGTGCTGCGGCTGGACCATGTTGTGCAGAATGACCACCGCCTGGCTCTGCCTTCGAAAAGCGGTTAGCAGCTGACGGACGGTGTCGAGACCAGCCTCGATGGCCATCTCCCGCTCGCTGACCGTGATTTCGAACGGGTACTCATGCAGGACGGGAAACAGCTGCCGCGGGTGCACGGCAAGGATCAAGACCTGTGGATCGAAGCGGTAAAGTGCGCTGGCCGGAACCAGCATCTCCTGGGCATACTGATCGAATCCGGACAGATGGATTCGGGGCCGCCAACCATCGCGGTAGCAACCGACGGCCAGACAATCGCGCAGCTGATCGAGCGTGCCGCTTCCCAACAAGGCAAATCGCAATTCGGCATGCGGATCGGGGGGAGAGCCTTGCTGCAGGGCAGCAAGACGCGGCGCAACCATGAGGGCCGTGCGGGCGCTGCGATCGTCTCGGATCAATCGGAGGTAGTGGTCCAGGGTTTCCTCGGTGTCGACGTTGTCCATCCTCAGACGCGTTCTTCGCAGAGCATGACGACTGCCGTCGCCAGCGCTTCAACGTGCGAAAGGCTCACGTATGCGCGGTGACCCGCCAGCAGAGACCGCCGCTCTTTGTCGATACCTTCTCTCAAGCGCAACGAAGGGCTTCCCGAACCCGAGCGAGTTACCTCGAAGTGCCAGGGCAGCAGCGTGGCAATCGCGCCAGCCGCCTTGACCGCGGCCTCCTTGGCCGCGAAGCGCGCCGCGAAATGCCGTGCGGGTACCGCCCTCGACTGGCAGTAAGTGATCTCAGCCTCGGTGAAGCAGCGACTGTAGAAGCGTGGGTTCGATTCATACGAAATGCGTTCAAAATCGGCCACGTCGACGACGTCAACTCCAACACCGACGAGTTGCCGGTGCTGGTTCTCCCCAGCCAACGATGGGCGATTCATCGATGGGCGACCGCAAACAGCAGCTCGCCTGATTGCACGGCGAGCGGAGGCAGCGCGCGAATGACTCGATCCAGAGCCGGTACAGCGAGGCGCTTTGGGAGGTTGAGAATGCCACTCACGCGCGGGTTGCGAAAGTGCCCGAGCAGGCCGGCGAGCTCGGCTCCTTCGAAGCGGTAGAAGTACAGATCGCCATTGTGTGACCCTTCGCGGGGAGCACGTCGCCGCCTCAGGCTCCAGGAGTAGTTGTACGCGGTGATGGCCATCCGGCCGCCGGGGCGAAGCACGCGGTGGATCTCCTCGACGCATCGCTTTCTCTCTTGAGCAGGAGTGATGTGCTCGAGGAGCATTCCGCTACCCAGCTTCTCGATGCTGGATGTGCGGATCGGCAGATGGCAGGCATCGGCCATGACGTGAACCACCTGGTCGCCCAGGCCGGCCTCTTCGCATTTCTGCCGGTTGATTTCCAGTGATCGCAGTGACAGGTCTACCGCCACCACCTTCGCACCGCGACGAGCAAGCGGAAGAGTCAATCTTCCAGTTCCCGCGCCGAGGTCTACGACAGTCTCGCCGCGCGCCGGGCGAAGTGCTGAAACGATCGCGCGCACCTCGATCGCGTTGTGGCTCGGCGATAGGGACTCGTCATACCGGTTGGAATCGTTGTCACGAGCTCTTCTCTCCAGCATCCTTGGGCCCCGGGCTGCTGGCGCAAGGTTCTGGAGCGCCATGAGAAGAGGAATGCCGTTAGAGATCGGATATACGGCGGAGCAGTGGTTGCAGCGAATGGATCCGGAGACGACTTCCCGATCAATTGTTTTCGTTGCCTCAAATCGCAAGTCCCCCGAATGGTCGATGGGACAGCAAAGCCAAGAGAGAACGTCGGGCTTCATCGGAGCGAGTGGGACGTCGCGCGGTCGCCAATATCCTGTTGCACGCCGTCGTCCAGTATCCGAACCGGGGCGCGCGCTACGAATCGGCAAGATCGGCGGGTCGTTCGGAAAGTCCAGTTCGTCTTGGGACAATCGCCCATCTCCGGCTGGGCCGGGGGACTAGGCAAGACGGGACTCGGGCGGTTAGACTGGCCCACCATGCGAGGGAGTCAATTAACTTTCCTTTACCCGCGCCTGTCGATATGTGCGCGCACGGCGAAGGGTTTCGAGCGAATCCGCGTTAGAGCGGCTTAGTGTACCCGCGCCCTGGAGGCAAGCCTCCCGGGTAGCAACACGGAAGGGGTAGGCACTCTGAGAAATCAGTACCTAGGTGCCGTAAGACGCTCGTTCAAGAGCATGGCGACGGCCGCGTTGATCGGCGGGGTAGCCGTCACGGCATTCGTGCCCGCGGCCGCGCTGGGCGCCGAGCTGCGACCGCAACCGGGCGCGGGGGCCAGGCTCGCGATCGCCACCGCTCGCACCCCGCTTCCGACCGACCGGCTCCACTTCGGCCTGCAGAGCGATGAGGGCGCTCAGCTGACGTGGCTGCAGACAACCAACGTCCCGGTCAAGTACCGGTATCAGTACCTGGTCGACGGTGTCAACACGGGCGGAGGAAGCAGCGATCCCAACTGCGGAAGCAATGCAGGGTGGCAGACATGGGCATCGCCGGCGGGCGCCTTTGCAACCAACTACATCAACGACACGGTGCCGAGCCGGATCCCCGTCTTCACCTACTACCAGATCGTTCCGTCGAATCCCGCCGCGGGAAGCGACGCAACAGGCAACGAGCTGACCAAGATCACCACGCTCTGCACCATGCGCGCCTACTGGGCCGATTTCACCGTCCTCCTCCAGAAAGCCGGCGCATACGGAGGACAGGTTGTCATCCAGGTCGAACCCGACTTCTGGGGCGGCATGGAGGGAGCCAACTCCGATGTCACCAAAATCGCGGCTGACGTCGCCAACACAGGCAACGCCGACCTGGCCGGTTTGCCCAACACCGTGCAGGGCATGGCATGGGCATACCTGACGCTCCGGGACAAATACGCACCCAACACGCTGTTGGCCATCCACGTGAACAACTGGCAGGGAGGCACCGACCTCTCAACCGATCAATCGACCCCGGTCAGCGGCGCTTCATCGGTGGCGGACACCGTCTCCACATGGATCAAGCCGGCCGGTTTCGTTGGGAACCCGGCGGGCATCAGCACCTGGGACCTCGTCTTCAACGATGTGGCCGACCACGACGCGGCCTCTTACAACGCGATATCGGACGCGCACTGGTGGGACAAGAACAACGTGCTGCTGCCGAACTTCTCACGCTGGCTCGCGTTCATGTCACGCCTGCACACCGACCTCGGTGTGCCGCTCGTCGTGTGGCAGGTGCCGGTCGGTAACCAGTACTACGCCACCGAGAACAACACCAGCGGTCACTACCAGGACAATCGGCTCGAATACTTCCTCGCCCACCCGGCGGACCTGACGTCGGCGGGCATCGTCGCGGCCCTGATCGGCAAAGCCAATTCCGGCCAGACGAACTACATCGACGACGTCGGTGACGGCACCACCAACCCGGCGTCGGTCGTCTCCTGGCAGTGCAACCTGTGCAACAGTCACACATCGTCCGTCTCCGACGATGACGGTGGCTACATCCGCACCTTCATCACGGCTTACTACAACGGTTCTGGTCCTCCACCATCACCAAGTCCGTCGCCCAGCCCCAGCCCTTCGCCAAGCCCGGCGCCGGGCGCGAGTTGCCCCTCGAGCTCGAGCGTGCCCTGCTACGACCACATCTTCACAGTCCTCATGGAGAACACGTCCTACTCGTCGATCATCGGGAGCTCGAGCGCGCCCTACATCAACAGCCTTGCTGTCAGGGGTGCGGTCGCAGGCAACTACTTCGCGACCGATCACCCGAGCCTGCCCAACTACCTCGAGCTCACCTCGGGCACAAATGCCGGGATCACCAACGACTGCACGCCCCCCGGGTCGGGCTGCACCGCCAACGTGACCAATATCGCCGACAGGGTCGAAGCATCGGGCCGCGCCTGGAAGGCATATGAGGAAGATGCTCCAGGCACGTGCGCGACATCGGACTCCTCTCAGTACGTGACCAAGCACGATCCCTTCGTCTACTACAACGACATCCGGACCAACTCCGCACGATGCAACAGCCACGTTGTCCCGTATACACAGCTGTCGACGGACCTGGCCTCGGCGGCTGCGACGCCGAACTACGCCTTCATCACCCCCAACCTCTGCAACGACATGCATGACTGCTCGGTTCAGACGGGCGATACCTGGCTCTCGACCCAGATCCCTGCCATCCTCGCCTCGCCGGCGTTCACGACTCAGAAGTCTCTGCTCGTAATCGTCTGGGACGAGGATGACTTCAGCGGCAATAACCAGGTGGCCTGGATCGCAATCGGCTCCGGTGTCAAGACGAATTACGTGTCTTCAGTCCAGTACGACCACTACTCGTTCCTGCGGACGGTTGAGTCCGCGTGGGGTCTGTCGACGCTTACGGCCAACGACGGCGGCGCGAGCGTGATGTCAGATGTGTTCGGCACCAGCGGCGTCGCGCTATCAGCTAGCGCCAATGCCAGTCCGACGTCGGGCGTGGCGCCGCTCACGGTTGGCTTCACCGGGTCGGCCTCCGGCGGGACCGCACCTTACACGTACTCGTGGAACTTCGGCGACGGATCCACCGTGAGCGGCCAGAATCCCTCGCACGCCTACTCCTCGGGGGGTACGTTCACAGCCAAGCTCACTGTCACCGACGGCGCTTCTCACACCGCGACAGCGAACGCTCCCGCTGTGACCGTCACGACGGTGCCGCTGACGGTCACGGCCGGGGGCAATCCTCTCGCTGGTGATGCGCCGCGCCCAGTCGTCTTCAGCTCCTCCGTCAGCGGCGGCGTCGCACCCTACAGCTACGGGTGGGTGTTCGGGGATGGAAGTTCGGGCACCGGTGCCGCGCCGAGCCACACCTACAGCGCGGCGGGGACCTACACGGCCACCCTGACTGTG
>Ga0209806_1000209_pt1 | contig 37440 bp, 35 predicted proteins | sample GraSoiAngelo_152_FD_186166 | JGI IMG/M metagenome (GOLD analysis project Ga0209806, IMG submission 186166) | Grasslands soil microbial communities from the Angelo Coastal Reserve, California, USA - 14_1009_12_30cm (SPAdes) (version 2) | ecosystem: Environmental > Terrestrial > Soil > Grasslands ... | reverse complement strand
AAGCTAAAGGCCGCGCCTGCGGCGCGGCAGCGCGCTCCGCGCGTCCTTCTCTCGCGCTAAAGGCCGCGCAGCTTGCTAAGCCAGGCCTCCTGTGAATCGCCCACCCGTAACGGCCAGGCGAAGCGCGCGTTCGGTGGCTCGCACCAGCAGCGGCCGTGCCTCGGCGAGCGCCTGGTCCAGCGTCATCGGGCCCGTAATGGTGCACTCGAGACCGTCGAAGATCGGGCGCAGCTCATCTTCGTCGTCGATAGCGCCACCGATGCCGATCACCGGGATGCCTGCGGCATGTGCGTGTTTTGCCAGAACCGCCGGGCCCTTTCCGAAGCGCGCCGTCTGGCCGTCGATTCGCCCCTCGCCGGTCAGCACCAGGTCGACACCGTTTAGCCGCTCATCCAGGTGCAGAGCCTCGAGCACCATCTCGGCGCCCGGGCGCAGGCGCCCCCCAACAAAAGCGACCAGCCCAGCCCCAAGCCCGCCGCTAGCCCCAGCGCCAGGGAGCTCCTCGACATCGATGCCGAGGTCGCGCCGGATGATCTCGGCCAGCCGCTTCAGGGCGGCATCCAGCTCTGCAACCATCTCCGGAGTCGCCCCCTTCTGCGGCCCGTATACGGCGCTGGCACCCTGCGGGCCGGTCAGAGGGTTATTTACATCGGACGCCACCTCGACCTGGGCCTGTTTCCAATCGCTGAGCACGCCCCCGGCGTCGATCCGGGCCAGGCGCTTGAGGGCAGCCCCTCCGGGTGGCAGCTCGACTCCGTTCTCATCGAGCAGGTGGTAGCCGAGAGCCTGGGCCATCCCGGCGCCACCGTCATTCGTGGCGCTACCACCAATGCCAATGATGAACCGGCGGGCGCCGGCGCCATAGGCATCTTGCATCAGCTCTCCCACGCCATAAGTGGTGGTGACTCGTGGATCGCGTTGCGGGCCCGGCACCAGGGCGAGGCCGGCCGCGCGTGCCATCTCGATCACGGCCAGATTACCGTCCGCAAGAACGCCGTACACCGCATCGATCGACTCACCACGCGGTCCGCGAACCCGGCGGGTGCGGCGAGACCCGGCAGCCCCGGCTACCAGCACTTCCATGGTGCCGTCCCCTCCGTCAGCGATCGGCAGGCGATCAAGCCGGGCGCCTGGCATAGCTCGGCTTGCGCCCTCGGCCATAGCCTCGGCGGCCTCGATCGCGCTCAGGGTCCCCTTGAAGGCGTTGGGGGCGAGCATGATCCGCACCTGATCATGATGATCCGGTCGGCGGCCGGGCTCTAGTAGACGGGCGTCAGCCAGTCGCGGTACTTGGGATGGCGACCGCGAACGATCTCGAAATAGAGCTTCTGCAGCTGGGCCGTGACGGGGCCGACCTTACCATCGCCGACGGGGCGCCGGTCGACATCGATTACGGGCGAGATCTGGGCGCCGGTGCCGCAGAGAAAGATCTCGTCCGCCACGTACAGCTCCGAGCGGTCGATGGAACGCTCGACCACGTCCAGGTCCATCTCCTGGCGCAAGAGATCGATCAAGCCGGTCCGCGTGATTCCCTCCAGGATGTTGTCCTGTGGTGGGGGCGTCAGTACCTTTCCATCACGAACCAGGAAGATGTTCTCGGCGCTGCCCTCACAGACGTGCCCGTCCTGGGTGAGCATTATGGCCTCGTCAAAACCATTGTCCATGGCCTCGGTCTTGGCCAGGGCGGAGTTGACGTAGATTCCGGTGATCTTGGCGCGGGGCGGAGCCACGTTGTCGTCGATGCGCCGCCAGCTCGAAACCATGCAGCGGATGCCGCGCTCAATATCGACGTAGTTGCCAAAGGGGGTGACGTAGATGGCGAAGGAGTCCTTGAGATTGTGTAGCCTGACTCCGATCTCTTCGGAGCTCTTAAAGGCGATCGGGCGGATGTAGATGTCCTGACGGAAACCGTTCTTGCGGACGAGCTCCACGCTCAGCTTGCAGAGCTCGTCCAGGCTGATTGGGATCTTGAGCTTTAACACCCTCACCGAGCGCTGAAGCCGTTTGTAATGTTCCCGCAACCTCAGCACGAATAGCTGCTCGTGCTCGGGATTCCAGTAGCCGCGAATGCCTTCAAAGACACCGGTCCCGTAGTGCAGGGCGTGGGTCATCAGGCCGAGGCGAGCGTCCTCGTAATGTTTTACCTCCCCGTCCAGGTAGACCCAGTACTGGGCCTGCTCCTTACGGCGGGCTTCGGCGGCCTTTGCCAGACCTTCCGCCTTGATCGCCATGAAGACGACCTCCTTTTTGCCCTCTAACAGGCGCCAGAATCGGGTACGCAACCCAGCGCGGTTTCGACCCTGGTCTCGATTATATGCCCGGTTTGGTTACCGAGCAAACAACAGCTTTTCTGTAAAAGAAACGCCCAGTTAAGAGGCGCAAAAAACCCTGTGCTAAGCTTTGGGCTCGGGTGGGTCCTTTACGCATGAACCCCCGGGTGGCTCGCTGGTTGACCCCCGGGCTCCACGTTAAACGGTGGCTGCTTCTCCTGATGGTCGGGCTGGTGCTGATCAGCCTTGGGATTGGGTACCTCCTGCGGGACTTTTACCAGTACGGCAGTTTTCCCAAGTTTGTGGGTCCGCTCACCCTCCAGTTCCTCCCCCGGCCAATCCGGGCCGTGCTGTTCGGCGCCGTCGGCGTCGGCATCATTGGACTCTCCCTGTACAAGCTGACCCAGTCCGTGCTCGGGCCGTTTCTCCCGGGCCGGGACCGGGCGCTGTCGGAGATCATCTATAACTTCCGCTTCCTGCAGAAGGGTCCCCGGGTGGTGGCCCTGGGCGGCGGAACGGGGCTCTCGACTCTGTTGCGTGGGCTCAAGAAGTACACGGGAAACCTGACCGCCATTGTCACTGTTGCGGACGACGGGGGCAGCTCCGGCCGCCTCCGCAAGGAATACCGGATCCTTCCGCCTGGCGATTTCCGGCAGTGCATCACCGCGCTGGCGGACGTCGAGCCGCTTATGAACACGCTCTTCCAGCATCGCTTCAAGGAGGGCAGCCTGAACGGCCACTCCTTCGGAAACTTGTTCATCATGGCCATGGCCGAGATCACCGGCGACTTCGAACACGCCATCCGGGAATCCGGCCGCGTCCTCGCGGTCCGCGGACAGATCGTTCCCTCAACCCTGCGCGATGTGACGCTGATCGCCGAGATGGCGGACGGCCAGACGCGAGTGGGCGAGTCTAACATCCCCCACGCGAATGGCGATGGCGAGGTGGTCACCGCCATCAAACGGGTCTTTCTCCAACCCGAGGCGACCATCAACCCGGAGGCGGAAGAGGCCATCCTCAACGCCGAGATGATCGTCGTTGGGCCGGGGAGCCTGTATACCAGCATCCTGCCCAACCTGGTGGTGGAAGGGATGGCGGAAGCTCTCAAGGCGTCGCCCGCGATCAAGGTGTTCATCTGCAACGTGGCCACCCAGCCAGGAGAGACCGATGCGTTCAGGGTGAGCGATCACCTCAAGGCAATCGAGAGCCACCTGGGCACGAACATCTTTGACTTCGTCATTGTCAATAGCAACAACAACTTTGCCCTGCCAGCTTCCGCCCAGCAAGCCGGCATCAACCGGGTGCTCTACGACCAGGGAACCGTAAACGGGCGGAGCATTCACGCCATCCTGGTCGACGTGGTCAACCCGCGGGTCTCGACCCACCACGAGCCCGACAAGCTGGCCAAGGCAATCATGAAGCGGATCTGGAGAGCCTAGCCGGCGACCGCCGCGCGCGCCACCAGCGGGTGAGGGCGTCCTCCCCGAAGAAGGCCCCCAGGGCAAAGATCGCCCCCCCGATCACATCGACGACGTAGTGCTCGCCCAGGTAGACGATGCTGACCCACACGCACACGGTGTAGAGGAGAATCGGCCAGACCCGCCGGCCCCAGAGCCGCAGTCCGAAAAGGAATCCCAGGAGCGGATAGGCCGCGTGCAGCGAGGGCATGGCCGCCACCTTGTTGGGGTTGACCCAGTGATAGACCGTGGCCGGCACCGGAATGCCTGGGATGTCCGTGTAGCTGGGGAGCGTGTGGTCAATGATCTTGACCACCGAGGGCAGCGCCAGCCAGGGCGGCTCGACCGGGATCAGGAGGTAAAAGATGAAAGCGGCAAATGACATCCCTATCAGAGCCCGTGAGTAGCGCAGAAACAGGGGGCGGGCCTGCAGCCAGAACAGGTACCCGAGCACCAGCGGAAAGGCGAAATGCAGGAAATAGAACATGGTCGCCGCGATGTCGTACCAGCTGACCTGGCCAGCGTGATAGAAGGTGCCCTGCAGGTCGAGGGTGGGCACGTGCCCGAAGGACACGGTGCGCTCGAGCCCTGTGACATCGTGCGCGCTAAAGCCCGTCTTCGAGCTGAGCCCACGCAAATACTCGTACGAGAGAAAAAGGACAAGGAACGGGATCCAATCAGCCAGAAAGAGCCGGGCCCGCCCCAGCACCAGGGCGGCGATGAGCATGAGCAGCAGCAGGCGCTCGGGCGATACCGAGAGGTGAAGGACGAAGACCATGAAGAGGGTGACGGCCGCCAGGTAGAACCCCACCAGGCCCGGAAGCAGCAGCGGCCGGCGGCCAGCCGGCGGACGCTCCGGCGCGACGACTGGCGGCACGGCCCAAGCTTAGTCGAGCCGCCGCGCAGAACCCCGGCTTAGACCCGGCTGAGAACCGGCTGGGAACGGTGGGAATCGAGCGAAGGCGTCGTTATATTGCAGGAGAATGCCAGAGACCAGCGTCCCCGGGAAAGCGCCTGCACGAGCGCCGCGGGTCCTCGTCGTGGACGACGAGCGGAGCATCGTGGACTTCATCCGACTGGGCCTGCAGTACGAGGGCTTTGTGGTGCAAACCGCGCCGGACGGCCAGGCAGCCCTCCGCCTGATCAGCGAGTTCAAGCCGCACGTGGTGGTACTGGACGTGATGATGCCCAAGCTGGACGGACTGGCGGTGGCCGAGGCGGTACGTGGCAACAAGGACACGGGCATCATCATCCTGTCGGCGAAAGACGAGGTCCAGGACCGGATCCGCGGGCTCGAGGTGGGAGCGGACGACTACCTGGTGAAGCCTTTCGACTTCGGTGAGCTCCTGGCAAGAATCCGGGCGGTGATGCGCCGGCGCAACCCCAGCGCCGGGCCGCAGCTCCAGGTACAGGACCTGACCCTGGACGAGTCAACCCGGGAGGTATGGCGAGAGGGGCGGCTGATCGAGCTGTCCGCACGCGAATTCGACCTGCTCCGGCTGCTGATGATGCACCCGAACCAGGTCCTGCCTAGGGAGCGGATCCTCGACCAGGTCTGGGGATACAACTTCTTTGGCGACGCCAACAATGTCGAGGTGTACATCCGCTACCTGCGCCAGAAGCTTGGCGACGAGGAGCACAAGCTGATCCAGACGGTTCGAGGAGTCGGCTACCGGATCAAGCCCTAGCCATGCGCATGCCCGGATTCACCCTCACCCGGCGATTCCGGTCGTTGCGTTGGCGCCTGACGTTCCTCTACCTCGGCCTACTCAGCATGTTGCTCCTGGTGCTGGGGGTGGGCCAGTACTTTGCCGCCAGGGAAGTGCTCTATCGCAGCAGCGCGGACGTCACGATCAACGAATACCAGGCCGTGCTGACCGCCTTCCGGCGCGAGGTCGCCAGCCGGGCCGCCTCGCCGCGGGCCGAGCTGCAACAGCTCGCCCAGGAACTCAAATCACGACGGATCTCAGCGGCGATCTTCGACCTGAACGGTGTGCCCCTGGTGCTCGCCCCGGCAACCCTGGGTGCCCGGGAAGACATTCCCTACCTGCCGCTCGCGGACTACCTCAACGCCATTCATCAGAAGCCCCAGGCCTACTACCTGGCCCAGGCCGGGAACCCACCCAGCACCCACCTGGTCGTCCTCAACCCGGTCAGGATAGGCGCCAGGGCAATCGGGCTGGCTCAGCTCAGCATCCCGACCGACGAGATCGACCAGACGCTTCGGGTCGATCGCCAGCTCGCGATCGGCCTGTCCCTGGTGGTCCTGCTCCTGGCTCTACTGCTGAGCCCGCTGATAGTCGGCCGGGCGCTCCGGCCGCTCGACCAGATGTCCAGGACGGCCCGCGCCATTGCCGCCGGCGACTACAGCCAGCGAGTGAGCGTGGCCGACACCGCTGACGAGATCGGTGAGCTAGGTACGGCATTCAACAAGATGGCCGCCGGGGTGGACGCCGCTTTCGAGGTCCGCCGCGCGTCGGAGGACAGGATGCGCCAGTTTGTGGCGGATGCGTCCCACGAGCTCCGCACTCCCCTGACATCGATCGCCGGCTATATCGACGTCCTGGGACGACGCCAGGAAGTCGACCCGGCTACCCTGCAAAGCTCGCTCGCCTCGATGCAGGTGGAGAGCGCCCGCATGACACGGCTGGTCAACGACCTGCTTACCCTTACTCGCTTCGAGTCCGGAAAGGCACCCAGCCGCCGGCCGCTGCCTCTCGACGCCTGGCTCAACGAGACTCTCGACGAGCTGCACCTGCGAGAACAGGGCGCCTCGGAGACGCGGACAATCGAGCCCGGGATCGTGGTCGAGGCCGACCCCGAGGCTCTCAAGCAGGTGGTATCCAACCTGGCCGAGAACGCCCTGAAGTACGCCCCTGGCTCGGAGCTGCGGTGGAGCCTCTTTAGAGAGGACGGACGCGCCGCCATCCGGCTGGTGGACACGGGTCCGGGCATTCCCAGATCGGACCTGCCGCACGTATTCGAACGCTTCTATCGCGGCGAGAAGGCGCGCGACCGCTCGGCAGGTGGCTCCGGGCTGGGACTGGCGATCGCCAGGTCGATCGTGGAAGCACACCAGGGGACAATCGATGCCGAAAGCGAACCGGGGAAAGGCGCGACCTTTACGGCCTGGCTGCCACTGCCTCGCGCTTGAGCCGGATAATCGCCGAGATCTCCACGGGGACACCCATCGGAAGCTCACTTGTTGCGAGCACCTGGCGGGTGTGGCGGCCGCGCTCTCCGAAGATCCTGAACACCAGGTCCGAGGCGCCGTTCAGAACCTTCGGCTGATCCTCGAACCCCGGCGCGGACCGGACGAACCCGCTCAGCTGCACGAATTGCTCAACCTGGTCGAGGGAGCCGGCGTGCTGCCGGATCAGGCTCAGGATGTTGAGAGCGCAGATCTCGGCGGCCTCAGCGCCGTCTTTCAGGCTGAGGTCAGCGCCGACCGTACCGCGAAACTTGATCTCGCCGTTCCAGACGGGGACCACACCCGAGGTGTAAAGCAACTCCCCGACCTGCTTTAGCGGGACGTATGACGCGAGGGCCCTGGGGGGCTCGGGCAAATCGATGCCCTGTGCCTGGAGGTTGGCCTCCGCCGATTCCAGGCTCAGGATCCGACGGGGTCGTGTCGTGAGCAGGGATCATCGACCTCCTCATGCCTCGTCCAGAGAGCCATCCGGAAGAGGGTAACGGGAGGTGCCGTTAACCGTCAGCCGTAAAGCGTGAAATGGTTGTTAAGCAGGGGCGCGGGTGCGTGACGGTGCTGTTTGCCCGGCTAGCGGAGGTAGGTCCGCTGGTCCTCCCGGCGAATTCGCCAGCGGCGCAGAGAGACAACGCCGGCGATCAGCAAGAGGACAATAACCGCAATTCCGAGCTTCTCCCAGTCCTGGCCGGCAGTCGACCGCCGGCCGCCGGGTTCGCTGACAGTGGACGGTCGGGGCGTCGGGCTGGCTCTGACCGTGGCGGAGGCGCTCGGCGCGGCGGTGGCGCCGGTCACGGCGGCTCCCGGGTCGGTGATCCGGTAGACGCCAGCGGTTGCGCTGGTCGGATTCCAGTTCGCCGCCATCACCTGAACCGGGCTCAGCGGTTGCAGGGCCAGGGCCGTCACCCGGGGGTGGTCCGGCAGGCCCGCGCCAAGCGGGCTCCAGGTGGCTCCCCGGTCCAGCGAGCGGAAGACGCCCCCGGAGCCGGCATCGCCATCGCTGGCAACGTAGATCTGGTCGCTGTTGGCCGGGTTGAACTGCACAGCGTTGAAGTCGGTGGCGGGAAGGCCGTTGACGAGAATCCAGGTCGCCCCACGGTCGTCACTTCGGTAGGCGCCCTGTGCCGTTCCGGCCAGCACCGGCGCCTGCCCACCCGCGGGTGCCAGGCCGGTTGCGATTGCGGCCACGGTGACACCTCCGGGAAAGCCTCCGCTCACGGGAGTCCAGGCGCCGGTCAGGTCTTCGGAGCGCAGCAGGTAGCTGGGCGCCGTGCCGTTGTCGGCCCCGGCGAACATGGTCAAGCCGTTGGCTTTGGGCAGCAACGCCACCGCCGCGATGTCCAGGTCGCTCGCGCCCAGAGATTTCCAGCTGTGCGCCGCATCATTCGAGTAGTAAAGACCGGCCGACGTCCCGAGCAGGATGGTGGAGCCGGAGGTATCGATGGCGCGCACGTCAAGGGTATCGAGTCCCTGGTTCTGCGCGGTCCAGGTTTTACCCTCATCGAGGCTCTTGAAAATGCCATCCGCCTGGGTACCGGCGTAGACGACCCCCGGATGGTCGGCGTCCACGTGCACCACCCAGGCGGAGCCGCCGGCGTCGGCAACCGTCGTCCAGGATGATCCGCCGTCCGTACTGCGCATCACCCCTCGCTCCTGGGTCGCCTCGATCAAGACGTTGGGGTGCGCCGGAAATGCGGCCATGGACCAGACCGGCCTGTCGGGCTCGCCCGGATGTTGCGGGCCGGTGATGCTCCAGCGAGTATCCGCGGCGTCGGCCGACGCCGCACCCAGCAACCCGGCTGCCACGATGATTGGCGTGACGAGAATGGTGAATCGCAACGGTCTCACGTGGTTGCCAGCGACAGGATAGCAGACATTCCCCGGAAGCTCGCGCAGATTTGGACTCATGGTGCTGCTTGCGCGGTAGTCCGGTTTGATCTCAACTACAATGCTGCACGTGCGACAGCTCTGGCGGGCGCTGCACGCTGTTCCCCAGCTGCTCCTGGTCCAACCCGAACAACTCAGCTACGACGTCGTCTACGCGCTGGCGCTCGTCCCTCCAATGGCGACCGGGATTTTCTTTTTCCGCCGGAGCGCGGCGCTCCTGATCGCGCTCTGTTTTCTCACAGGCATCGTTTGCCTGCTTGCCCTGCAACTCGCCCGGCTGACCATCAACCTGCCGGCCTGGGTTGGATTCCGTGCCAACCATCCATTGATCAGCGGCCTGATCGTGGCCTGCTTCCTCTCACCACAGACGCCCGCCTGGCTGGGGGTCTCGCTGGTCCTGTTGCTCGTGGTGCTCGACCACGTGGTGTGGCCGCAGTTAGGCCGGACCATGGTCCACCCCGCGCTGGTGGTTTTCGGAATTCTCTTTGTGGTGCAAAAACAGCTACCCGTCGGTTTCGTCAACCCGTTCGACGGGCGGCGACTGGACGACCCGCTCAGTCTGTGGCACCGGCTCGGATTGCCCATCGACCCGGTCAAGCTCTACGTGGGGAATGTGCCCGGACCGATCGCGGCCACCTCAGCGGCCGCCGTCCTCCTCGGCATCGCCTACCTGTGGTATGGGCGAAAAATTTCCGCCGCGGTCCTGGGCGGCTTCCTCGTGGGCGTGGCCGCCACCGCCGCAGCCTACGGGTTTGACCTCGCCTTTCAGCTCGCCAGCGGTCCGGCATTGTTTCTAACCGGGTACCTCGCCGCGGATCGTCGCCGGGTGATCGTCCCGGACCAGCTGGCTGTCGTCGTTGCCGCCGGCGCCGGGATCGCAACCGTGGTGCTGCGCAATTTCGGACAGGGACAGGAGGCAACCTGGCAAAGCTGGCTCGCGGTTGGGATTCTGATCACGGTAGCCCTGCGACTACGGGCATTTCTCTCGACCCGGCCAAGCCTAATCCCAGCCGGCATCCGGCGATTACCTCTGAGCTCCTCCAGCGAACCGCGCCGCCCCCAGGCCGCGCCTATACCCGCGCGACAGCCGGCGATGGCGGTATCGTCCTCCTCCAGCCTTCGGCGATCCAGCACCCCGGCACCGCGCCGCCTCTACGACACGGCATCGGACTCCAACGACATGGTGCGGCAGATGCGGAGCGCTGCCGGACGAGGGCCGCTGCGTCAGGCCGGCACCAACCCGGTGCTCTGGACCCTGGCGCTGTTCCTTGTCAATCCGATCGGGCTCTGGCTCACCTGGACCAACAGCTCCCTCAGCCGCAGGACCAAGGAAATCGTGAGCGGCGTATCAGCGCTGTGGTACCTGGCGGTGGCGGCCGGCCTCTTCCTGGTGCTGACCCACGGGCTCCACCGGGCCTAACCGGGAGGGGTCCAGCCAGATCGTCTGATCCCGCGAGGCACCCACCGACACCAGGTCGATGGGTGCGCCAGATAGCTCGGCCAGCCGGTCGATATATCGCCGGGCCGCCTTCGGCAGATCCTCGGGCCGGCGAACGCCGGTGGTCGGGGCCAACCAGCCGGGCAACTCCTCGTAGATGGGCTCGCTGTGCTTGAGGTGGCTGATGTTTGACATCGGATAGTCGTGGCGTTCGCCCTTGCTCAGGTAGCTCGTGCAGATCCGGATCGGGTCGAACCCGTCGAGCACATCCAGCTTGGTCAGGGCGATGGAGCCGATCCCGTTGAGTGCTACCGAGTAGCGAGCGACGCAGGCATCGAACCAGCCCACCCGGCGCGGCCGCCCGGTGGTGGTCCCGTACTCACGACCCACCTCCCGGATCTGCTCGCCGAGCGCGTCGGTGAGCTCGGTTGGCAGTGGGCCGTATCCCACCCGCGTCGTATACGCCTTGAAGACCCCCACCGTCAGGTCGACCCGGGTCGGAGCTATCCCCGAACCGGTCAGGGCTCCGCCTGCGCTGGGAGAGGAGGAGGTGACATACGGGTAGGTCCCGAAATCGAGATCGAGCATGCTGCCCTGGGCTCCCTCGAGCAGGATTCTCTGTTTGCCCTGCACAGCCCTCTGAACGATCGGGAATATGTCGACGATGAAGCGCTCGAGACGTTCCCCATATGAGGTGTACTCCGCCAGGATGGCGTCCTGGTCGAGAGGATCAACGGCGTAGAGGCTCTGCAGGATCGGGTTCTTGATCTTGCCGAGGACAAAGGCCAGCTTTTTCTCCAGGAAGCGCGGCTTCAGAAGGTCGCCGGCGCGAAAGCCGATGCGGCGAATCTTGTCGGCGTAAGCGGGTCCGATCCCCCGCCAGGTGGTTCCCAGACGATCATCTCCGCGCTGCTCCTCCTCGAGCTTGTCGAGGATCGGATGCCAGGGCATGATCAGGTGGGCACGGTCGGAGATAAGCAGCCGGTCAACGCTGATGCCACGTCCCTGGATCTGCTCGATCTCCTCCAGCAGCACGCGCGGGTCGAGAACCACGCCGTTCCCGATCACGCAGGTCGTGTCTGGGTAAAGGATCCCGGACGGAATCAGATGGAAGCGGAACTCCTGGCCGGCGTTGACGACGGTGTGGCCGGCGTTGTTTCCACCCTGCGAGCGAATCACCATGCCGGCGTGTTCGGAGAGAAGGTCGATGATCTTGCCCTTCCCCTCGTCACCCCACTGGCCGCCGACGAGGATGAAGACTGGCATCAGTTTCTGCGGCGTTCCAGGTTCACGAACTTGGTCTGTTCGTCAACGAAGAGAAGCTCAAGCTTGCCAGTCGGACCGTTGCGGTGCTTGGCGATGATGATCTCCGCGATGTTGCGCTTGTCGTCCGCCAGATTGTCGTTGTAAAACCTCTCTCGATAGATGAACAGGACGAGATCGCTGTCCTGTTCGAGCGTGCCGCTCTCACGCAGATCCGCCAGCTGCGGACGATGGTCGAGACGCTTCTCAGGCTCTCGGCTCAGCTGAGAGCACGCGATGATCGGGATCTGTAGCTCACGGGCCAACCCCTTCAGCGACCGTGAGATATCGGACACCTCCTGCACCCGGTTCTCCTGGTTACGGCCCTGCATCAGCTGAAGGTAGTCGACGATGATCAGGCCCAGGTTGCTCGACAGCTTCAGCCGGCGGGCTTTGGTGCGCATCTCCATCACGGAGAGGTTCGGCGAATCGTCGATGAAGATGGGCGCCTCGGACAATGCTCCCATGGCCTGAGCGATCCGAGGCCATTCGGCGTCTTTGAGCAAGCCGTTGCGCAGCCGCCAGGAATCCACGGCCGCCTCGCTGCAGAGCAAACGGGTCACCAGCTGCTGCTCGGACATTTCGAGAGAGAAGATGGCGACCGGCGTCTTGTACTGGATCGATGCATGTTGTGCGATGTTGAGCGCCAGGCTGGTCTTCCCCACACCCGGCCTGGCGGCGACGATGATCAGGTCGGACTTCTGGAAACCGCCGGTCTTCGCGTCCAGGTCATTGAAACCGCTGGGGACGCCCGCGAGCACGCTCTGGTCCTTATGGATCTGCTCGATCTGGTCCCAGGTTTCCTTGAGGACGTCCTTGAGTGGAACCAGGTCCTGGGTGATGCGTCCTTCCGCGATATTGAAGATCACCTGCTCGGAGGCATCGAGCGCCTGGTTGGCCGGAGTGCTCTCGTCGAAGCCGAATGCGGTGATCCGTCCCCCGGCACTTATCAGCCGGCGCTTGGTCGCGTCTTCCTCGACCAGCCGGCCGTAGTACTCGGCATTGGCCGCCGTGGGCACTCCGGACTCGAGCTCGGCCAGGAACGCCTGGCCCCCAACTCGCTCGAGGACACGCATCCGCTCGAGCTCCGCCGACAGGGTGAGGAGGTCGATCGGCTCGGATTTCTCGAAAAGGTTCAGTGCGGCACGGTAGACCTGTCCGTGCTGATCCATATAGAAGTCGTCGGGACGGAGGAAGTCGGCGACCCGGACGATGGCGTTGCGGTCGAGCATCAGAGAGCCCAGCACGGACGCCTCCGCTTCGAGGTTGTGTGGGGGAACGCGCCCGCCGGTCACAGCCGGCGGGGCGGAGCGGAGGTCGACCCTCAAGCGCTGGTGACCATCAGCGGGATGCGGGCGGTGACCTCCTTGTGCAGCCTGACCTGGCTGGCGGCCGGACCCATGGCCCGGATGGGCTCGGGGAACTCGATCTTGCGACGGTCAAGCGTGATCCCGTGCTGCTGCTTCAGTGCCGAGGCGACCTCGGCGTTCGTGACGGAGCCGAAGAGCTTGCCATCTTTTCCAACCCGGATCTTGATCAAGACCTGGGCTGCCTCCAGCCTTAAGGCCAGGTCCCTCGCGTCCTTCAGCTCCTTCTGTTCACGCTGGACCGTGGTGGCTTTTTCACGCTCGACCCTCTGCACGGCTCCCCGGCTGGCTGCCACGGCCAGCTTCTTGGGCAGCAGATAGTTTCGCGCGTAGCCGTCGGCCACGTCCTTGCTCTCACCGGCCTTGCCGGTGCCCTTGACGTCCTCCAGCAGAACGATTTTCACAGCCTCATACCGACAGCCGGCGCCGAGTCTGCCACCAGGTGCGGGCCCGCTCCCGCACCGATTCCCTGCCATGCCGGATGTCCTGGTCGAAGGTGCTGGTCCCCAGGGCGATCCGCTGCTGGTGCTCGTCGACCACCTGTTTGGGGGCTCGGTCGACGAACATCTTGACCGCCAGAACAGTCAATGCCAGCGCATCCATCTCGCCCAGCACCGGAAACCACAGTGGGAAGTCGACCACGGGGTTGTAGATCGCGATCAGGGCCGCGGTCAGGGCAACCTTGTTCTTCTGGGGAACCCGAGGGTCCCGGTAGAGGCAATAGGTGAGCTTTCCGTAACGGGGAATTTCCCGAGCGATCCGTCGGAGCAGCCGAAGTCTCAGGAGCATCTTGTTTCCCCGCGAGCGACCCCACTGCCATCCCGCCGCGTGGGCCTGGCAGATTTTAGCAGAGCCCGACGCTAAGAAGACGCCGGATTTTCCGGGCCCTCGCCGACGTGAAGCCCACGAAATACCGGACCTATCAGCAGGCCCTGGATGGCGAGTGACGCGAACACGAACCCGGAGACCAGTAGAAGGATGCGCTCGCGATCAGCCATGCCGGCCGGGATGCTCAGGGCCAGCGCCAGCGATAGCGCCCCACGGAGGCCGGCCCACACCAGGGCCGCCTGCATCCGGAGCGGCCAGTTGCGGAAGGTGATGATGGCGACCATCGCGATCCGCGCGACCAGGAAGGTGAGCACGACACCGAGGACGTCGACCGCCGAAGCGGTCAGCCGGTCCAGGTGCACCTGGAGACCGACAAGGGTAAAGACGAGGCTCGAGACGGAAAAGCCGACGACGCGCCAGAAGCGGTGCGTCAGGTGATGTGAGGCGGAATGAGGTCGGTTGCCCAGGACGACCGCGAGCATGACCACGGCCAGCAACCCGCTCACTCCGAGACGGTCGGCCAGCAGGTAGGTCCCATACGCGGCCACCACCGTAGCCGGAGCCAGGACCGGGACCCGGTCCGGTAACAGCCGGGCGAGGACCAGGCCAACCAGGCCGCCGGCAAGCAGGCCGCCCACGGTCAGGAGCAGAAACTGCCAGACCGCGCCGGACGGACTCGAGCCGCGCCCGCCGATGGCGGTCAGGGCAACCGCAAACAGGACGGCCGCGACGCCGTCGTTTGCCAGGCTCTCCCCCTCCAGGGTGACGCGCATGCGTTCCGGGACTCGAAGCCGGCGCATGGCCGCGAAGATCGACACCGGGTCGGTGGCGGCAAGGACCGCGGACAGCAGCAGCGCCTCGCTCGCGGAGAACCCGAGCCAGCGGAGGATGCCATAGCTGATGGCTGCGCCAAGCAAGGCCCCGGCGACGCCCAGCAGGAGAATCCAGCGCAGCTCGCGCCGGATCGCCGCCGCCCGCAATGAGAACCCGGCATCGAAGAGGAGGGCCGGTAGAAATCCGAGCAGAATCAGGCTCGGGCTGACGGTGAATTGGGGAAACCGGTTGCTGCTGGCCAGCAGCGCCCCGACAAGGAGCAGCAGGAACGGCCACGGCCAGCGCCGGACCGCGGTCACTCGCGCAGCAGCTCCGGGTGGTCCTCCACAAATCGCCAGGCCGCCTCGGGATCGGGAGCCAGCAGGCCATCCACCATGGCGTCTTCAAGGGCCGCCTTCACCCGCTTGATCCATGGACCGGGCGGCCTGCCGGTGCGGGCCATGAGTTCGTCGCCGGTGAGCGGCGAACGAATCGCGTTGATCGCGGCCGTGTCGAGCCGGCGGATCCGCGCTTCCAGATCGTCGATCTTCTGGACGCCCGGGTAGTGGCTGGCCCTCATGTCGGCGCGCGCCAGCGCAAGCAGCCGCTCCAGCTGGGGACCGGCGTCGCGTACCAGCCGGCGGACCGCCCTGTCCTCCCAGGCGCTCGGGTCGTACTGGATCGGGCGCATGTGGAGCCGGATGAGATCGGTCACCGCATCGATCACCTCGCCCGAGAAACGAAGACTTCGCAGAGCCTGCTCCGCCATCTCGGCCCCTACCAGCTGATGATTGATGAAGGTCACCTTGCCATCCTTCACTTCCTTGGTGGCCGGCTTCCCCACGTCGTGGAGAAGGCCTGCCAGCCGGGTGACCAGGACCGCAGGCGTCAGTGCCGCGGCCTTCAGACCGTGGCCGAAGACGTCGTGGCTGTGCCACCCGCCCTGCTCCATTCCTTTTCCCGCCTCGAGCTGCGGAAGTATGCGAACCAGCAGCCCGGTTTCGTCCAGCAGGTTCAGGCCGCGTTCCACGTCGTTTGCGAGCAGTAGCTTGGCCAGCTCGTCGCGGATCCGCTCCATGGAAACCACCGGAGGTTGCAGCCGCCCGGCGTTTTCGCGGATGGCCACGGCTGTCGCCGGATCGAGCTCGAACTCGAGAGTCGTGGCAAACCGCACGGCGCGCACCATCCGCAACGGATCCTCGTCGAAAGTGGCCCGGGGATCGAGTGGTGTGACGATCCGCCGGGCGCGCAGGTCGTCGAGTCCACGCCCGGTGAGATCGAGCACCGAGCCATCCCAGTCCATCAGGAGGGTGTTGACAGTGAAGTCGCGGCGGATGACATCCTCCTCGAGCGTCCCCGGGCGCACCTGCGGCTTGCGGCTCTGCGGGTCGTAGCGCTCGGTGCGAGCCGTTACGAACTCGAGGGCGTACAAACCGGCATCCACGTGGGCCGTGCCGAAGCGCTCGAAGACCACCGGTGGATGGTCGCTCAGGCGGCCGGCCACTGCGGTGGCCAGCTCGATGCCATTTCCCTTCTCGACCAGGAAGTCGACCTCGCGGATGGCCGCCGCGCGTGCCCCGCCGAGCAGGCGGTCCCGCACGTACCCGCCAACCACGAGCGCACGACACCCCAGCCGGGCGGCCTCCTCCTGGATGACGGTGAACAACCGCTCCATGCCGGGGAGCGCCGGTGGATCGATCCGGGCGGTCACCGGGTCGCCTGGACCCGAGCCGCTGAGGTCGCCTGAAGGCGGGCCCACTCGACCGCGCCCACCAACCCGGCATTCTGGCCCAGCCTGGGCGCCACGATCCGAAGCCCCCGTCGAGCCGACTCCCAGGACGAGACCTTTAGGGATGTCTGCATGGGCCGGTTGATCAGCCCACCCGCCTTCATTACGCTCCCTCCGAGGATGAGCAGCTCGGGATTGAGCAGGTTCACCAATGTCCCCATGCCAATCCCCAGGGCGGTCCCGGCACGGTCGAGCAGGCGGCGGGACAGCGCGTCGCCGCCGCGGGCCGCCCGTACCACCTCGGCCGCGGTCGGCCCATCGCTCTCACGGTGTCGCCGCAGCTGCGTGCGCGCACGAGTCTCGAGCGCTTCTCTGGCAGCCCGGGCGATTGCGGTGCCGCTGGCAATCGCCTCCAGGCAGCCGCGATTGCCGCAGTTGCACAGTGGCCCACCTGGCTCGATGACGATGTGCCCCACCTCACCCGCGACACCGCTCGCCCCGCTGTAGAGCCGGCCGTCGAGCACCAGGCCGGCGCCGATCCCGGTGGAGACCGTCACGTAGGCCAGATTGCGCGCCCCCTTCCCGGCCCCGGCGCGGGCTTCGCCGAAGGCGGCCAGGTTGGCGTCGTTCTCGAGATTGGTTGGGATGGCCGTCCGTTCGGTCAGGATCGATGCGATGGGCACGTCTCGCCAGCCCGGGAGGTTGGGAGGGGAAAGCACGACGCCCGTCTTACCGTTCGCCGGCCCGGGCATGCCGATGGCCATGGAAGCAACCTCCGCCGGCTTGATGCGCTCGTGTCGCAAGGCTTCCTCGATCGTCTTCACGATCCGATTGATCACGTGCTCCGGACCCCTATCGGCTTCCGTCGGATGGCGGACGACGTGCTGGATGGGCCCACCGGCGCCGGCAATCGCCACCCGCAACCGCGTCCCGCCGAGATCGATCCCGACGTAGTTCATGGAACCGGGCGACGAGGCAGGGGCCGCAAGGTAGCCGCGGCGATGACGGCGCCCAGGAGCAGCACCACCGCCGTGATCACGAATATGAAGTGGTACTCGTCGAGGATCGCCTGGCGAACTCGAAGCTCATAGGTCGCGAAGCGAGCCAGGTAGTCCGGAAGCGCGGAGAAAACCGGGGGGATCAGGTGGGCCGTCGCCTGCTGAAAGTGGAAGAGAGCGAACCCTGCCAGGAGGGAAAACCCGATCAGCATCCCGACCAGCCGCATCAGCACCAGGAAGGAAGCCGCCGCTCCGCGGTGCGCGTCTCCCACGACGTCGAGGAGTGCTGCGCTGACCGGCGCGATTTCAAGGCCGAGCCCGAGCCCGGCGCTGAAGAGCTGAAGGTCCGCGAGCCTGAGAGGCAGGCCGAGCAGGTTGTGCGAGAGCGTGTTCTGGTCCCAGCCTGAAAGAGAGAAGAACCCAAGTCCAGCCAGGGCGAGGCCGGCCGCAGCCACCGCGCGATAGCTGCGCAGACGCTGGGCGAGGAATCCGCCCAGGAGAGCGCCAATCGGAATGCCGATCATCAGCCGGAAGAGAAGCACGGCGGCCTGCTGCGAGTTCATGTTGAAGACCAGGTCTGACTCTGCTAGCACCGGGATGAAGACCAGCGCCACCATCAAGCCTGCCCCCGCGATGGCGTTGGCGACCGCGGCGCCACTGAATGAGGAATCGCGAAAGTAGCGGACGTCGATCAACGGACGTGGGGCGCGCCGCTCGCGCCGGATGAACAGAGCGAAAAGCACAAGCGCCACCGGCGCCTGCCAGAAGAATCCCGCTCCGACCGGACTCCTATCCGGGTCCCCCGCGTAAAGCGCGAGCGTCAACAGAGCCAGGCCTGCGCCGGCGAGGGCGGCTCCCGGCAGGTCGAGCGGAGTTTTGGCTCGGACCGTGTCCCCGGAGCGCACCTCGGGCCACAGCGCCCAGAGGAGGAGGGCGACGAAGGGAAGGTTCAGCCAGAAAATCCACTGCCAGCCCCAGGCAGAGGCAATCACGCCACCCCAGAGAGGTCCGAGCACGCTGCCCACTTCCTGGAGGGCGCTCACGCCTCCGAGCACCGGGCTGCGGCCGCCGGCGGGATACAGATCAGCGGCGAGAGCCAGCACCACCGGCACCAGCGCCCCCCCGCCGGCCCCCTGCAGCAGCCGGCCGGTTACCAGGCTGGGAAGGCTTGTGGCTGTTGCCGTGATCAGTGAGCCAAGCCCGAACAGCACCAGGCAGGCGACGAACACGCGCAGCCGTCCGAACCGATCGCTCAGCCCACCAGCCAGGGGCATGACCGCGAGATACCCCAGCAGGAAGCCGGTGATGATCGGAGTGGCCTTGGCGAGATTGGTTACAGGCAGCACGGGGATGTGGACGGAGGTCAGCATCGGAATCAGCGCCGTCACCACCACGTACGCGTCCAGGGACGCGACGAACAACCCGGCGCTGGTCAGCGCCAGGACCGCCCGCCGGTTAGCTGACCGGGGGCGGGGTGACGGTGACGGGCTGATCATGATTCGAGAACTCGAATGTGACGGTGGACTCCTTCGTTGGATCGAAGAGGTGGCCCTGCAACCGCGCCCGCCAGAGGTTGTCGCTGGCACTGTCAATCCAGTAGGTCGCGGTGTACGACCCCTGATCGCTGATCAGGGTGAGCAAACGATGGACGCGGTCGGCCGGGAGCGTTCCACTGATGACCCAGGTTGATTGCGAGCCGACGTTCTCCTGCTTTCCACGTTTTGGGGATTGCGTGTCCTTCAAGGCGGCGAACAGGCCGTCCTGCTGGTCGAATAACGAATGCGGGTCGAAGAACTGGACGACCTCAGCGGCGGTCAGCCGCTGCCACCCGCCGGTGAAGGACTTGAGATAAACCTGGTCCGCGCTGAAGATGATCTCCAGCTGCACGAGAACGCCACCCTGCCGAAGCTGGACGCTGGAGTGCAGGTCCGGCGGATGGGCGTCGCCGTTGGCCGACTCGACGGGGACGGTGCTGCCGGTGAATCCCTGAATCTGCATCTGGAAATGGAAACCCTTGAGCAGGACCATGTGCTGGCTGGTCTTTGCCAGCAGGGGTCCGGGGTCAGGCGGTGGCGATCCACACGCTGCCAGCGGGCCAAGCAGGCCGGCGCCAAGACAGAGCACCTGGGCCCGCATCCGTACTGCCCGGGCGGTCGAACGCATCAAACCCTCAGGATACGGTCATCCCCGACCCGCCGGGTGACTTTTTGTGCGTCCAGCCATTCCAGCAAGGGCAACACGTATCGGCGGCTCGAGCCGAGTAGATCCCTCGCCTGCGCGACCGTCACCTTTCCCTCCCGTTGGAGGTGCCTGGTCAGCCGATCCACGGCCTCCTGGTAGGCCTTAGCGGCAAAGATAGTGTCGTCGTTCAGCCGGATTATCCGACCGGTGGCGGTGAGGTACTGGAGCAATGCCGGGGTCAGCTGGTAGCGGCCGGCCAGGTCTGGCAGCGGGGGCGGCGCAAACGGCGCCGCCTCTAGCTCGGAGATGAGAGCGGCGATTGCGACCTGCTGGTCGGGCGAAGGATTGGCCTGGTGCCCTGGAAGCGCCAGCTCACTGCCCCGCTCGATGATCAGGCCGTCGAGCGCCATCCGGGCAACCGCGGGTGGAAAGAGGGATGCTGCCAGCCCAACCCGGCTTCGCAGCTCCTCGCGAGGCATTCCGGCCCGCAGCGGGTGCACACGGTGAAAACCCTCCAGGGCGATCCGAGCACGCTCTTCCAGCTGTTCCCACGCGTCGCGCGAGAGCATTGTGCCGTCGAGGCGGACTGCTGAGCCGGCCGCGATCAGCTCCCCGCCAAGCCGATCGATCAGACCGGCGTCCATCCCGGTTCGGCGAGCCAGCTCGGCGATCGTCACTCCCGTTCGGTGACGGCCGAGCTCGACCATCAGGGTCGCAGCTGGATCGCCGCGCTCGCGTCCCTCGAGGTCCGCGATCACCCGGGGGTCATGTCGCCGGTGCCGCCGCGGATTGGTATCGAGAATCACACCACCGGCCACTGTCTCGATAGGTGCCGGCCGGCGAAGGATGAAGCGGTCGCCGACGACCGCCACCACAGGCGTGTCGCTGAAGATCTGCGCCCACGCGCCCGAGCCCGGCCCGACGATGTCGTCCTCGAGCAGGGAGAGCTCGACCGGGACTTCAGCGGTCCCCAGGTACAGCAGGAGCGCAGCCCGGTGCAGGATCGGGTGGGCCGAGCTAGCCAGCACGCTCAGACGCACGTCCAGCCGTCGGGTGGGCGAGAGCTGCCGGGGAGGCGCGATCACATGACCGCGGGCGATGTCCTTACGGTCTGCGCCAACCACATTCACCGCGGTCCGGCTTCCCGGACGGGCCAGATCGACCGTCCGATTGTGTTGCTGGAGGCCTCGGACTCTCAGGCTCCGCCCGGTCGGGTAGAGGGCCAGGTCATCGCCAACCCTCAACGAACCCCCGACCAGGGTTCCGGTGACCACTGTTCCAAACCCCGACATCGCAAACGACCTGTCCACCGCCAGGCGTGGCCGGCCGGTGTCTGGCCGGGGCGAGGCGCCGGCCAGCTGTTGATCGAGGGCATCCTTCAACTGATCCAGGCCCGTCCCGCTGAGAGCGGACACCGGGATGATGGGGGCGGCTCGGAGGGCGGTCTTGCTCACCACCCTATGCACTTCGTCGGACACCAGGCGCAGCCAGTCGGAATCCACGAGGTCTGCCTTGGTCAGGGCGATCACCCCGTGAGTCACGCCGAGCAGGTCGAGGATGGCCAGATGTTCGTGGGTCTGCGGCATCGGACCTTCATCGGCTGCCACCACGAAGAGCACGGCGTCGATGCCGTGAACTCCGGCCAGCATGTTCTTGAGGAATCGCTGGTGCCCGGGCACGTCGATGATGCCCAGGTGGCGTCCGCTGGGCAGGTCGATGTAAGCAAAGCCGAGATCGATGGTCATCCCTCGGCGCTTCTCCTCTTCCAGGCGGTCGGGGTCGATGCCGGTCAGGGCCTTGACCAGGCTCGACTTGCCATGATCGATGTGGCCGGCGGTGCCGATGACGAAGGCAGCGGGCGCCTGCAACGGGTTCACCGGACGGCGGCGATCACCGCCTGGAGCAGCCTCTCGTCCTCATCCGGCAGCACGGTGCGCGGGTCGAGCACGACGCGGTCGTCCTCGATTCGGGCAATCACCGGTGGCGACTGAAGCCGAAGCCTGTCGAGCAGCTGCGCCGGGCGAGGACGCTCCGCCGCGATCATCACCAGCGTGGTGGGAAGGGTCTCGCCGGGGAGCGATCCGCCCCCGACCGCCGAGTAGCCCGACCGCACCTCGGCCGGGACGCCTGCCAGGTTGAGGCCCTCGGCCCAGCGGCCGGCACGGGCGCTCAAGCTCTCCCGATCGGCCCGGATCATCTTCCAGACGGGGACCTGGTCATCGCGGCCGGTGATATAGAGGTCGAGGGTGGCAGCCAGGGCCGCAATCGTCAGCTTGTCCACCCGAACCGCGCGCGCCAGAGGATGTTTCAGGCATTTCGCGACCAGCTCGGCACGGCCAAGCAGCAGGCCGGCCTGTGGACCGCCGAGCAGCTTGTCGCCGCTGCATACCACCACGTCCGCCCCGGCTTCCAGGCTCTCCGCAATCAGCGGCTCGTGAGCCAGGCCCGGCGCACGGCTCTCGCGCAGGGCACCGCTGCCCAGGTCATAGAGGAGCAGAACATTGCGCTGGCGCGCCAATTCGGCCAGCGCCGACAGCTCTGGCCTCTCGGTGAACCCGACGACTTGAAAATTGCTGGGGTGGACGCTGAGCAGGGCCGCGGTGCGGGGTGTGATCGCCTCCGCGAAATCCTGGGCGCGCGTGCGGTTGGTGGTCCCGACCTCCACCATCTTCGCCCCTGACAACCGCATGATGTCGGGCATGCGAAAGGCTCCGCCAATCTCGATCAGCTCGCCACGCGAAACGATCACCTCGCGGCCTTTGGTGAGCGCCGCCAGCATCAGCAGAGTGGCCGCCGCTCCGTTGTTGACCACTGCAGCCGCCGCCGCACCGGTGAGCTGACACAGGACATGGGCGACCGCATCGTGCCGGCTACCCCGCTTGCCTGAGCGCAGGTCGAGCTCGAGGTTCGAGTACCCGGTCGCCAGCAGGCTGGCCGCCTCCGCCGCGGACCTGGCCAGGGGAGCCCGGCCGAGATTTGTATGCAGGATCACGCCGGTCGCATTGATCACCGGGCGCAGCCGCGGGGTACGCATGTCGGCGACCAATGCCTCGATACTGGACCAACGGCGCGACTCGTCGAGGAGCGGGCCGCCCCGCTCCTGTTGCAGGGTCCGCTGCACGGCGAAAACGACGAGTGGGCGTCCGTGTTCGGCGATTAGCCGCCTACCGCGATCGTCTTCCAGCAGTTGGTGAACGCTCGGCAAGCCGGATAGAGCGTCCACGTCAGAAGCCGGGGAACGGATAGACGGGAGTCCCTACGAGCAGGTTGGCGGCCGTCGTGTAGACGGGTTGGATGACATGGCCGAAAACCCCGGGCGCCAGGAAGAGGATCAGGACAAAGACCAGAGCAATCACGGTGCGATTGGCATCGATGGTGTAGAAAAGCTGCGGAGACTGGCGTCGGAACAGGGTGGCGACCAGGTTGTAGCCGTCCAGAGGAGGAATCGGCAGGATGTTGAAGACGGCAAGCACGACATTCAGGTAGAACGCAACCGCCAGGATCGCCGCCAGAATGGCGAGCGGCGCCTGACCCAGGGTCAGCTGAACAAAGCAGGCTGAATCGGCGCAGATGACGCCCGAGCCGGGGGCGGTCACCAGGAACTTGAGCGGAATCGAGATGCCGATCGCGATCAGGAGGTTTGTCAGCGGCCCCGCCACCGCGACCAGCGCCGGGTCGAGCCGGTGACGCATCTGGCCAGGGTTGATACGGACCGGCTTGGCCCAGCCAAAGTGGATCAGCAGGATGGCGATCGTGCCAATCGGATCCAGATGGTGGCTGGGGTCGAGCGACAGGCGCCCATCGACCCGCGGTGTCTGATCCCCACGAGCCACTGCCACCTGCGCATGAGCCCACTCGTGGAGCACCAGGCCGAGCAACAACCCTGGGATCAGGAACATCGAGTTGATGATGAATTGACCCGGATCGTTGAACAGCACCAGGAGCTAAGTGTAGGTAAGAAACGAAAAGGGCCCCGCTCGGCGAAGCCCTCTACGAATGAATGAAAGCGCGCTCAGGCTGCGGCGGGTTCGGCGACGAAGGACGGAGTCGGGACGCTCACGGTTGACTCATCCGCGTGGACCGCGCTCTTGCCTCGCAAGATGCCACCCTCATCGATGATGAGGGAGCCCACCACGATATCGCCATAAAGCTTCCCGGTGGCAAGGATCTCCAGCCGGCCGGTGGTGCTGACGTTGCCCTGGATGGTGCCGCCGACGACGACGTTGCGCCCGGTCACGTTCCCCTTGACCCGGCCATGTTCGCCGATGGAGAGGTCGCCCTCTGTGGTGAGGTCTCCGAGCATCTCGCCGTCGAACCGGATATTGGAGCTCGAGTGGAGCCGGCCCTCCAGCTTGATCTGATTGCTGAGTACGGTTTCTGCGGCGATCGGACCGGTTGGCTTGCGGTTTTGCCTGGGTTCGAACACGAGCGCCTCCTCGAAAGTGGTTAGACCATCAAGGAAACGGAGGCCCACGTAACTTTCTTGCGTTCCGCCTAACGGATCAGAAACGACCCCGCGATCAGGATGACAAACATCAGGGCGGCAGTGATGGCTATCCGGCGCAGGTCAGAACGAAAGTAGGGGACGCGATCGAGCGGAATAGCTGCATCCTGCGGTGGCAACGGTGGAGGTACCGACCGTCCGCGAACGGGACGCTGGGCAGCGATCGGCGCCGGCTGGCTGGGACGGCTCGCCGGAGCGGGAGAGGATGAGGGCCGTGTGATCGGTCCGGGCTGGGACGGACCACGCTGTGGCTTACGCGGCTGCCGCTTGTTCTTACGCGCCATTGATCTCGGGACAGGAGTTTACCGGGAAAGTGGATAACCGCTTGACACGTCGCTAGATGCTGTGGTACAAATCGCGCCGGGTACTACATTTAGGGTGTACCCGAGCCGCGAGCCAACAAGGGCCAGATTCTGCAGCCGTCCTGCCATCGCCGCTGCAATGCCCCTCCTCATCTGGTCCTTGTTGCTTTTTACCCAGGTTTTCAGTAGCGCGCGGTCCAGGCCTGGTTGCCGTACTTCTCCCTGCAGAGATCGCCGGCTGCCTCTCGCTCGCCGGCTGTGATTTCCGCCGGCCGAAGCCGCACACCAAACACGCGGGCGAAGGCGCTCGCGATCGCATCCGCCAGTGCCGCCGGCCTGCAATCACTGTGTCCCTCGAGTCCGGCGATCCCTCGGACCATCGAACGCCGCCAGCGATCGCGCTCGTCATGGTCGAGTCGCAAGCATCCGAGCAGCTCCTCGATCTGCGGCTCGAACAGGATGCTGCCGTGCTGGAGGAGGGCACCACCCCTGCGGACCTGGGCACTGCCCACCAGCTTGCGGCCGTCGAGCAGAATCTCGTGCGCGGAGGCGCGGTCGAAGCAGGCCGGGCCGTGGCCGGCGCCACCGTCGGGCTCGGCTCGGGCCAGGGTGACCCAGGCACCGGCCGCGCGAAGGCCCTCGAGCAACGCCCGACTGACCCGGAAGTACGACGACGGTACGGCCTGGTCGCCGCTCAGCACCGCCACCGGCATGGCGACGCTGTAGGTCAGCTCTCGATCGTGGAGGATGGCACGGCCGCCGGTGGGACGGCGGACCACACCGATGCCAGACGCGGCACAGGCCTCCTCGTTCACCACCGCCCGAGGTTGGAAGTAGCCGAGGGAAAGGCAAGCCGGCCGCCACTGAAAAAACCGTAGGGTGGGCGGCGACGCGCCGGTCGCCACGCCATCGAGGATGGCTTCATCAACCGCCATATTCCAGACCCCCTCCCCGGGCGGGTCCATCAGCAACCGCCAGTCGCGCTCCTCAGACATTGAACCGGAAGAGCACGACGTCCCCATCCTTCATCAAGTAGTCCTTGCCCTCGAGCCGGACCTTGCCTCGATCCCTGGCGGCGGGGTATGAACCCGAGGCGGACAGCTCATCGAAGGCGACGATCTCAGCCTTGATGAAACCGCGTTCGAAGTCGCTGTGGATGACACCCGCCGCCTCGGGTGCGCGGGCACCCTGACGGACCGTCCAGGCACGCACCTCGCTCTCGCCCGCCGTCAGGAAGGTGAGCAGGTTCAGCGACCTATAGGCCTCATGGATGAACGCATCGAGGGCCGGCTCCTTGAGGCCGGCATCCTCGAGGAATGCAGCCGCCTCCTCGTCAGGCAGTTCGCGAATCTCGGCCTCGAGACGGGCGGACAGCACGATCACCTGGGTGCCCGCAGCACTCGCGGCCGCGTTCACTGCCGCCAGCTCTGGCGTGTTCTTCCCGATCTGGTCCTCCCCGATGTTCGCCACGTAGAGGATCGGCTTCGCAGTCAGAAAGGAAAAGCTCCTCATCATCCGGCTCTCTTCCGGCTGCAGGCTCACGCTTCGGATCGGTTGGCCGGCATCCAGGTGGGCGGCAAGCCGGTCGAGCACACCCAGCTCGTCCTGCTCCTTCGCCCCGGGCTTGAAACGGGCGGTGCCCGCGATCTTATCTCGGCGCTTGTTGACGACATCCAGGTCGGCGAGAGCCAGCTCTAGGTTGACCATCTCAATATCGCGCTGTGGATCGAGCCCCTGGGATACGTGCTGGACGTTGGGGTCCTGAAAACATCTAACCACCATGGCCAGCGCATCGAGCTCCCGGATCTGGGACAGAAACAGGTTGCCCATGCCCTCGCCGCGGCTCGCGCCCTGGACCAGACCGGCCACATCTACGAACTTCATGACCGTGGGCGTGATCTTTTTCGGTTGATACATCCGGGCCAGCACTGACAGTCGCGGATCGGGAACCTCGACCATGGCCGTGTTCGGCTCGACCGTGCTGAAGGCGTAGCTGGCCACCCCGGCACCCGCTCTGGTGAGGGCGTTGAACAGCGTGGTCTTGCCCACGTTGGGCAGGCCCACGATGCCCACCCCGAGCGTCATCGACTAAATACGCGCGTATCCTGCCAGAGCAACGCCCGACGATTCTAGCGAGTGAAGCGGGCCAAAAGACGAGGGCCGCGCCCAGCCGGAGGCTGTCTCTCTGGCGCGGTCCCCGTGGTCAGTAGAGCGAAGCCTCCTGGTAGCTGTCCAGCCAGTCCTCCGGCCGAAGCGGGTTGTTCCAGCGAACGAGCTCAGCCTCGGTTTCGTCGTACGGTCCATCGTCGTCGTCGTCCGGATGCGGTTCGGGCAGGTTGCTCGTGTTTATCATGGCGCCCCTCAGGCGCTCACGGCTTCGGCGGCAGGCTCGGGCGCTATTTCTTCGGTGTTCCCCTCGTTCTTCGGGCTCAGGATCTGCATGAAGTCGATCACCACCTCGGTGGTATACCGCCGGAAACCGTCCTTGCCGTCCCACTCCTTGCTCCGCAGCTTGCCCTCTACATAGATGAGCTTTCCCCGGCTCAGGTATTCCTGGCAGACGCCGGCCAGCCGGCCGAACGCGACCAGAGAGTGGTACTGGACGTCCTCGGTGCGATTGCCGTCCTCGTCCCGACCGTAGCTGTTGGTGGCCAGCCGAAGCTTGGCGATGCTCAAGCCCTTCGGGCTGGTAACGATCTCCGGATCCCGAGTCAGCCTTCCTATCAGATGTACGCGGTTGACCATCAGACACTCCTTCAATTCACGAAATCGACAGGTCGCTCAGCTACGGGCATCACCTCCCCAGCCGCCCGCCGGCAGCAGCGGGATCGGATCGGCGGGAAGCCCGCCCAGGCGGACTTCGAAGTGGAGGTGAGGGCCGCTGCTGTTCCCGGAGGAGCCCATCAATCCGATCACCTGTCCGGTCACAACCTGGCCGCCGGTGCCCACGAGCGGAAAGTAGAGGTGGCCGTAAAGGGTGCTGAAGCCTGGATCACGCAGGATCACGACGTAGAGCCCATAGCCACCACGCTCGCGGGCGACGTAGGCGGTGCCCGGGGTGGCGGCGTAGACCGGCGTCTTCAACGCGGCCGCCAGGTCGATGCCGCTGTGGAAATGGTGCTCAGGGCACTGCTCGGACCACGGCTCTCGCTCGTAGCTGGTGCACCCGAAGGGCTGCGTCAGGACGGCTCCGTGGACGGGGAGGCCGATGGAACCGATCGGCGCACCCGTGCCGGCGCCAGCGGTGAGCATGGCGGCGAAGAGCAGGGGAAGGCCAAGCAACACCAGGCAGGCAATCACCAGCGGCTTTCTGAATGACCAGGCGAGCAGGAAGCCGCGATAGGTGACCAGGCTCACGATCCCGCCCGGTGGGTGCCGACCGCAGTCTTGATTGCTCGCTTGGCGGTTGACTCGGCCAGGTGCTGGGCTTTCGATTCCAGGTGGGCCGAGGCGTTCATCAAGCCCGGCACCTTTAGCACCAGGTAGAGGACGGCCAGCCCATAGAGAGCCTGCATGACGCTACCGCTGAGGTCGCTGGAAAACAGGCTGGCGAACCGCAGGATCAGGACCTGGACAAACTGCATGAACACAGTGATCAGGAACAGACGGGTCCAGCTGCGGGCGTAGTTCTTGGTCTCCGGGAGAATGAGACAGAGTGCCGCCAGAGGCGCGATGGCCAGGAGTACCGAGAGCAGGGCAAACCGGATCACGTAGGTCAGGGCGAGGATGCTGATCATCACCACGATCGCCAGCCGGACCGCCAGCTGAAACAGCGGAAACCCGAAGGGATTGTCCAGGGCGAAATGCCAGGGGAAAGCGGCGGCCGGCCCGGGCCCGGTTTGGAGCGGGGTCGTCCAGGCCGCGTGCACCAGCACGTTGTTGAGGTCGATCGCCATCTGACCGAATAGCAGGCCGAAATGCGCCAGGGCGATGGCAGCCATGGTCCTGGGGAGCATGACTTTGAGCGTGTAGTGCGGCCGAAAGCCGCGTTCCCACATGCTCCGCAGAAATGCCCAGACGTAGACCAGCACCAGCAGGGCGTCGGATATGCCCAGGGTGAGGTGATACATGGCCTGGAGAGCCGGGTCGGAGGTGAGTGCCTGGGCGCCGCCCCGAGAGAGGTCGTGCGTGCTGAGCAGGTAGGTCTCCGCATATCCCGCCACAGAGCCACGAACGTCGTTGATGACGTGATCGAGGAAGCCGCTGAGGAGGCTGGAGAAGATCTCTAGCACGGCCTGAAAGGCTCACCGGCGCTCAGCGATTGACCGAGTCGACCAGGACCCGGACCAGGAGGCCGGCCATTTCCACCCCAATGGTTCCGAACACGATCCGGCCGATCCAGCGCTTTGCCTCCATGACGCTGCGCGGCTCGATCGCGATCATCTTCCAGATGAAGGCGAAGACAAACGCCAGCGCGCCGATGCTCCCGGCAAGACCCTGGCCGTAGCCGGTCCAGACCTCGATCAGGTGTTTGAGCTGATCCATCAGCGGCGGCCTTCCATGCCCGGGATCACCTTGTGTGCCAGGTACTTCTCCATGGCGCCCATCAGCCGCCGCAGGATGTCCCACTGGCTATTCATCAGTCCGCGGTCCTGCTCACCAAACTTTGAAAAGAGGTCTGGAGTCAGGGCGATCCGGCCTCTCGCCGCGGGGCTCGGGGACGTGCGACCAGGCGCTACCACCGGCGATCCCGGCGCGGTCACCGACGAACCCGGCGCGGCTGCCGCCCGGCCGGCCGGAATCAGCAGGGGAGGCGGCGCCATCACAAACCGGTGCGGCTGCATGACCAGGTGCAGGCCCAGCCCGGTGAAGGCTGCCAGGACGGTCACCTCTCCGCCGATCAGGACGAGCTTCCAGGTTTGCGGCATCTTCCCCTTCCTTCAATCGAGCAGCCGAGCTGTTGGCCGGGATAGAGTGCCACAAATCTGTGTATTTGTCAAGACGATGAGATCCAGGAGAGTCGGATCATCCGGCGGATACAGTGGTCGATCTATGAGAGCGCGGGCCCAACCAGTCCTGTTACCGCTTGGGATTTTCGTCGTGCTCGGGCTACCGGCAGGCAGCCTCGGCGTCGCCTGGCCTCACATGCGCACTTCGTTCGGAGCGCCGCTCGCCGGGCTGGGGCTGCTCCTGACGCTGGCCACGCTTGGCTTCCTGCTATCGACCGCCTGGACCGGGGCGCTGAGCGACCGGCTGGGCCTACCCACCCTGATCGCAGTGATGTCCGCGATCGCAGCGCTCGGGTTGCTCCTGCTCGCGGTGGCCACTCAATGGTGGATGGCGCTACTAGCCGCGCTCATGATCGGCATGGGATCGGGCCCGAGTGACGCGGCTCTCAATGCGTTTGTCGCGATCCATCACGGAGTCCGCCTGCTCGGATGGCTGCACGCATCCTGGGCGTTGGGCGCGGCGTTGGGGCCCCAGGTGATCGTCGGCGCTGAGGCCGTCTTCGGCTCCTGGCGACCGGCCTACCTGGTCATGGCTGCCGCCTTTTTTGTGGCGGCCGCGCTGGCCATATGGCGGCGGGCAGAATTTCGAGCCGGTGGGCTCCCGGCAGCCGTGGCAGCGGGCGAGCAGGAGCCAACCCACCGTCGAGTCGGTGACCACGCCGGCGTGGTGGCCTTGCTCGCCTCCCTTTTCTTTCTCTATGTGGGAGTCGAAACCGCGAGCGGACAGTGGCCTTACTCCGAGCTGACCACGGCCCGCGGGGTGAGCGGAGCAGCGGCAGGCCTTGGTGTCTCGCTCTACTGGTCGGCGCTGGCGGGCGGCCGGATCGCGCTTGGCGTTTTCGGCAACCGGATCGGCGTCCGCGGGCTGCTCGACCTGAGCGTCGGAACGGCAGCGGTCGGGGCCGTTGGCTTCTGGCTAGCGCCACCCCTGGTCTCCACCCTGGTGGCGCTTCCGCTGATCGGCCTGGCTCTGGCGCCGATCTTTCCCTTGTTCACGGTGGTCACGAAAGAGCTGATCGGCGCCGGCGCAACCACCCGGGCCATCGGATACCAGACCGCGGTCGGGATCGCGGGAGGGGCGCTGGTTCCGGCAGGGATCGGACTCTTGCTGCAGTCACTCGGACCGCTGACGCTGGGACCCGCGCTGTCGGCAACCGCCGGCGGGTTCGCCGCCGCGCACCTGCTCAGCCGCCGGTTTCTCCGGCCGCCTAGGGCTTGAAGGAGCTGATCCGCCGCTCGGTGCGCGCCTCGGCCAGGCTTTCCTCCGCTGCGCTGAACAACGCGGCCCGGTCTTCCTTGCCGTTCTCGCTCATCGCCACACCGACGTTGAGTGAGAGCCGAAGGATCTCTCCTCCGGCGCTCGCGGCAAACGGGTGCTCCTCCAGGGATTGACGGATCCGCTCACCCAGCCTGACGGCGACCTCCCGGTCGGCATGCGGGATCAGCAGACAGAACTTTCCATCCTGGATCCGGCAGAAGGTGTTCACCTTGCGCGTCTTCGAATTCACCACCGCAACCAGTTCGCGCAGAATCCGCCCCAGCCCAGCTTCCCCATACTTTCCGCGGAGCACCTCATAGGCGTCGATCTCGAAGACGGCGATGGCCAGGTTGTTCCCGAATCGAGAGGCCCGACTTACCTCCCGGTCAAGCAGGTCTTCCAGGTAGCGACGGCTGTAAGCGCCGGATTGACTATCGCGGGCCGCGGATTGTTCGGCCTGGATCAACTTGCGTCCCATCACGATCGCGTAAAGGCCCTCGGTGACGAACTCATTGAGCGCGCTCAAAGGTTCCTCGAGGTCGTCGCGCGGCAAGTCATAGCCGACCACGATCGCGCCGAAGGTGCCGGTGGCCGCCTTCATGGAGATTGGCAGGCCGACCAGACTCCCGGTGCTGACGGCCTCGTTCGTCAGATAGCGGCACCAGGCGCTCTTCCCGATGTCCGGAACCGTCACCGTGCGGTCGGCGTGCTTGACCCACTCCGCGATCCCCTCCAGAAGCCGGCGCTTGGCTTCGACGAGAGGATCCGGGTGCGGCTGGTCAAACGCGGACGCCAGGTCCGAGCCGCTGTCATCCATGAGCAGCACCAGCGCGTAGTTGGCCCTGGTCAGATAGATGACTGTCTCCACCATGTGCTGGCTGAGCATCTCGGAGTTGGATTCCGCCACCTGCTCCTGCAGCCGGCGGAGCGCATGGGCGACCCGCTCCTTGGCCTGCATCTCGGCCAGCAGGTTCAGGCCGACAGCCACCAGCTCACCGGCGCCCAGCAGCTTCTCGGCCTCCCGCTCCTGGACAGCCTCGGCCGCCTGAATCAGCTCGTCCGGGAAGACCTTCAGCTGGAAAGCGAGCTCAGCCAGCGGCTCGACGTCGTTTGGCGCGTACCTGACGGCAGGACTCAGCATCGCGCCGATCTGCTGTTGCTTCTCGTTGCGGATGGGCGCGAGGAAATGGCCGACGCCGGCGTGACAGTTCGCCATGGTTTCCTGCTCCCTTTTCAGAAAGCTGTTGTCGAAGTAAAGGGGGCAGACTTTTCGCTCCTGAAGGATCCGGCAGTAGCGCGGGTACTCCTCGACCGGCGTCAGCGGACGCGCTTCGATGTCGAAGACCTGGAGGCGCAAGCCGGTGGACGCTTGAAACCGGTCCACCATCCGGGAAAATTCCGGACTCTGGACTAAGGGGGCGAGTTCTCCCTCTTGCGGTTCATCCTCCATCTTGGCGCTCGATGATAGGCCGGCGTCAGCCCCCGGCCTGTCAAGGCAACAACGCTGTAACGGGTCAAAACCTGTTGAGCCGGAAGCGTGCGGCGGCTGAATTCAGCCTGAGTTCAGCCTGAGTTCGGCGCCTGAGCCCTTCCCGGCGTCATTCTAGGCTCCCATCGCCGCTAGACTGGAGCCCGTGCTGGCGACCCGCAAGCTGACCAAGAAGTACGGCGCGCTGACCGCGGTTGAGGGCCTCGATCTCCAGGTTGGGCCGGGCGAGCTGTTCGGTTTCCTGGGCCCCAACGGCGCCGGCAAGACCACCACCATCAAGATGCTGGTCGGATTGCTGCGCCCCACGTCAGGCTCCGCCACCGTGGCCGGATACGACATCCAGCTCGAGCCGGAGCAGGCGAAGGCACGGATCGGCTACGTCCCGGACTCTGCCAGCCTGTACGAAAAGCTCAGTGCCCGGGAGTTCCTCGAGTTCTCGGGCGACCTCTACCACGTCGACCGGGCGGCCCGTGACCGGCGAATCCAGACGCTTCTCCAGCTATTCAGCCTTCGCGACCGTGCCGACGACTTTCTCTCCAGCTACTCGCGCGGCATGCGCCAAAAGATCTCCCTGGCAGCCGCCCTGCTCCACGATCCGCAAATTCTCTTCCTGGACGAGCCCACCGTCGGCCTCGATCCCAAGAGCGCCCACCAGATGAAGGACCTGCTCCAGGATTTCTGCCGCGAAGGCAAGACCGTGTTCTTCTCCACACATATCCTCGAAATCGCAGAGCGGATGTGCACCAGGATGGCCATCATCGATCGCGGCAGGTTGATCGCTGCTGGAACGCTCGAGGAGCTACGCGGCATGGCGGCGGCCTCGGTGACGGCAGCCGGCCTGATCCCAGCCTCCCCCGACGGACAGTCGCTGGAACAGGTGTTCCTCCGCCTGACCGGAAGCGAAGACGATGAGGACATGGGTGCGATCCTCAGCGAGCTCGAGGGTTAAGCTGGCCGACCGCGTCCTCGATGGGTTGCGGCTGGGTCTGACGCTGTGGCTTGTCCAGTTTCAGATCTTTCTGAATCAGACTGTCCGCAGCCGCAAGCCCGGCCGGATCGCCGGTTTCGTGGTGGGCGTCGTCCTCATCCTCTTCTGGTGGGTCAACATTGGGGCGCTCACCCTGGTGGCGGTATCCGCCCGGGCGTCTGCACCGCCCGTTGCCCTGGTCACCATCCTGAGCATCGCTTTTCTCTTCTACACCGGCGTGCTGCTCTTCTCCAGCCTGCTGTTCAGCCTGAATGCGCTGCTCCTCAATCCGGACCTCGAAATTCTGCTGACGGCGCCGCGGTCGGTCGAGAGCGTGCTCGCCGCCCGAATGGTGGTGCAGGTCCTGCGGATGCTGGTGCTGAGCCTGCTGTTGACGTTTCCGGCCCTCGCCATCCCTTCGGTGACCGGCAACCCAGCAGTGCTCCCAGGCTTCGTTCTGCTCCTGGTCCTTTATCCGGTTCCCCCAATCGTGCTGATTTCGGTGCTCACCCTGGCGCTGGTCCGCTTCGTGCCCGCCGGCCGAGGCAAAGAGATCGTTGCCCTTCTCGGCGTGGCCGTTGGGCTGACCATCAACGTCGTCAACTTCCTGGTCAATCCAGCTTTTCGAGGATCGGGTTTTCGCCGGGCGACGGTCGATGCCACGCCGGGGATCGTGACAAATTCGTGGTTGCCATGGTCGTGGGCGGGGAGAGCGGCAGCCGGCCTGCTCGGCGGTGACCTGCCTGCCGCGCTCGGATGGGGACTCGCCCTGCTGCTGGCATCAGCCGGAATCCTCGTGGTGGGCGTCCTGGTCAGCGGCCGCCTCTACCGAGCCGGCTGGATCCAGACCGTACCGGGCCGGCACCGGCGCGCCGCGGCGGGCCGCCGGCGCGAGTGGAAGACGCCCGGCTCGATCAATCCGGTGCTGGCAGGGATCGTGCTGAAGGATTGGCGGATGCGCACCCGTGACGTGGCTCAGCTTGTCCGGTTCGTCATGCCCGTCATCTTCGTGCTGCTGCTTCTCGGGATTCGGGGAAGCGGCCTGGTCAGCGCGGTGCAGGCAGGAGGGCCCGGACCGCTCACCGCACTTGCGGGACTGGTGCCAGCTTCGGTCCTCTTGCTCTCCCTGAGTGGAGGTCTCGGATTGTCGGCCATCAGCCTCGAGGGAAGAGCCATCTGGATTTACGCGGCATCGCCCAATCCGATCGGACGGCTGCTCTACGCCAAATGCTGGGCGAGCGCACTGCCCACCGTCGTCGCCACCCTCCTGGTGGCGGTTTTGATGGAAGCGCTGGTCCACCCGGGGTGGCTCTGGGGCACGGCGGCGATCGCGATCCTGGCGGTGCAGGCGGTCACACTCACGGCACTGATGGTGGCCATCGGCGGAGTCTGGGCGCGCTTCGATTGGACCGACGCGCGCCGGATGATGCACCCGGCTGCCGGGATCCTCGGATTCCTGGCGCAGCTGGCGATCATGGGTGCGACGGCGCTGCTGGCCGCAGGCTCCGTGGTGCTGGCCGGGGCGCTGCACCTGGAGATGGCGACGGCCTTTTTGGCGGCCCTGGTGCTGGCGGCCGCCGGCGCCGCTGTCCTGGCCTACGGCGCGCTGGTCCTGGCGGCGGACCGGCTTCGTTCGTTAGAGGTCGCTTAGCTCCTCGCGGACTGCGGCCGGCTCTGGCTCGCGCTCGGGGACCGGACCCGTCTCATGATGGTGCCGGCAGCGCGCCTGGTAGGTAGCGGCTCCCCCGATCACCACCAACGGGCTGTCGGGCGAAGCCGGCCGGCCATCGATCAAGCGCTGGGTGCGGGTCGCCTGGCGAGAGCCGCAGCCGGGATACTGGCAGGAAGCCTGCAGCTTGGTCAGCCGGTCTGCCCTGGCCATCAGCTCCGGCATTGGACCAAACGGTCGGGCCAGGAAGTCCAGCTCGAGACCCGCGACCACCAGGTGCCTGCCGGCGTTGGCGAGCTCCTCCAGCAGATCAACGATGGCCTCTTCAAAGAATTGAGCTTCGTCGATGCCGATCACGCGCGTGTCCGCACGCAACTGGTTACGCAGGTCCTGGACGCTGGGGACGGCTATGGCCGGGAATCGAATATCGCGGTGCGAGGCCACGGCCTCCAGCGCGTAACGGTCGTCGAGTGCCGGCTTGAAGGCCTGGATCGCAGCCCCCGCGTAGCGCTCCTGGTCGAGGCGGCGGATCAGCTCCTGTGTCTTCCCGCTGAACATGCAGCCCGCGATCACCTCCAGGCTGCCGGCGGGCTCGTCGAACCAGTGCTCCTGGAAGGTGTAGGGGCGCGGTGCCGGGCTGTGGTGTCGACGGCACACGGGTAGGAAGCGCTCGCGCTCGCCGTTAGCGGCCGAGAACCGCTGCGTACGGCTCGCCAGGTTACGGCAGCCCGGCTGGGCGCAGACTCCATCGTCGAGCTTTAGCGCGGTGTCCGCCGAGCACATCAGGTCGGGCATCGGCCCCTGCGGCTGACCGGTATAGTCGAGCTCCCAGCCCGCGACCACCACGTCGACCCGGTGAGTCGTCGCCAGCCGGTTCGCCGCAGGAACCAGGCCCGGATCCATGCGCTGCCCGTCATCGATGGCGACCAGCTCCGTCCGGGGGTCGAGCCGATCGAATTGGGAGGCGAGCGGTGTCTCCGCAGCCACTCGCTCCACCGCGCGACCCTGCCGCTGCGCGCGCTCGACGTCGGCCTCCAGCTTCTTGGTCTTTCCGGAGTGAGTGGGTCCGCAGTAGGCCGTGATGCTACCCAGCCGCCTGCGCTCGCGGTCGGCCCGGTAGCGGTCGGCGTCCACGACTAGGTCTCCCGGCGGAACTCTGCCCTGGCTTTCTCCACCAGGCCCGGGTCGGCAAGCAGGTCCGCGCCCGTCATCGCCAGCGCCTTGGCCGCATCGACCATGGCCTGGTAGCCGCGCAGGGAACCCGACGCCTCGAGAAATTGCTGAGAGTGTCCGGGAACATCGGCGGGCGCGATCCCGAGGGTCGGGTGGAGCGCGGGCACGACATGACTGACATTACCCATGTCGGTGGAGCCGGCATTCTCCCAGGGCGCGCCCTCGACTGAATGCACTCCAACGCGACGGAGGTTCTCTTCGAATAGCCCCGCCAGCACCATGTTGTTACGCAGGTCGGTATAGGGTTCCTCTTCGAAGCTCAGCTTGACGCTGCAGCCGGTCGCCAGCGCGGCTGCCTGGAAAATGTTTTTCACCTTCTGCACCAGCTCTTCCATGTACGCGGTATCGCGGGCCCGCACAAGGAACTCGCCGCTGGTGCGCTCGGGAATGATGTTGGGCGCGGTGCCGCCCTCTTTGAGGAATCCGTGCAGGCGCGCGCCTTCGCGGAGCTGCTGGCGAAACACGCTGATGCCGTTGTAGGCCATCACGAATGCGTCGAGCGCGTTGATGCCCTTCTCGGGGTCGCCCGATGCGTGGGCGGCGCGCCCGGTGAACTCGAAGTGCATGTGGGTGACGGCCAGGGCCCAGTGGAGCACCTGGGTCCGGGTATCGGGGTGGAACATCATGGCCGCGTCCACCTCCTGGAAGATCCCGCCGCGGATGAGCCGGATCTTGCCGCCACCCCCCTCCTCGGCGGGGGTGCCGATCACCAGCACCTTGCCGGGGTGGCGGTCGAGCAGATCGGCGAGTGCGATCCCGGCGCCGACCGACGCGGTTGCGATCAGGTTGTGGCCACAGCCGTGTCCCAGTCCACGCAGGGCGTCGTACTCGGAGAGAAACGCGATCGCCGGGCCATCACCCTGGCGGCGGGTCGCCACGAATGCGGTGGGGGTACTGGCCACCCCGACCTCGACCGAGAAGCCGTGCCGTTTGAGCAACTCGGTAAGCCAGCCGACCGCCTTGTGCTCCTCATACGCGATCTCCGGGTTGGCGTAGATGTCGCGACTGACCTGCTCCAGCTCCGGGCGCAGGGCATCGATACGCGTGGCGAGACTGTCCTTCAACCCGCTGCTCGAAACCTGTGTGACCGACATGCCGCAGCTATTCTAGCCAGCAGATGACGGATTCAATCAACCTCGAGCAGTCTTCCGACGATGAGCTTGCCCAGCGTGTTCGGGAGCTGATGGCGGAAATGGGTCCTCTCGAAGAGTCACTGGCCAGGCTCCGGGTGCAGATCCAGCAGGTCGCGACCGAGCAGCGCAGGCGGGAGAGATCGCGTCACCTTAAGGCGCGGCTGCAGGTGCGCACGACCGTCGCCGAAGGCCAGATGCCCACCCTGCTCCAGGTGGCGCAGAGCGCCAACGACCTGGTACCCAAGGAGCTGCCGCTCACGGCACTGCGATTTTTCCGCGACAGCGGCACCCCGGTCGGCCTCGGCTACGCCACCGCACGGGAGCCGGCCGTATGGATGACCAACGGATCCGCGACGCTGGCGCTCAAAACCGTGGCCGAGATAAGGGCTCGCTTCGAAGAGGGCTGGGATTTCGGGACGGCGGCCCACCCGGGCGTGCGGATCCATATCCCCAACTCGCGG
>Ga0209806_1000205_pt1 | contig 37717 bp, 40 predicted proteins | sample GraSoiAngelo_152_FD_186166 | JGI IMG/M metagenome (GOLD analysis project Ga0209806, IMG submission 186166) | Grasslands soil microbial communities from the Angelo Coastal Reserve, California, USA - 14_1009_12_30cm (SPAdes) (version 2) | ecosystem: Environmental > Terrestrial > Soil > Grasslands ... | reverse complement strand
GATGCGATGTCCGCGGGGATCGGGATCTCGAACGCGAACGGCACCCCCACCTGGATCTTCTCCATGGGCACATCGAGTTCCGTGCGATAGGTCTCGGTCGTCTCTTGCTGTCCATCCGCCCGGGCCCACTCGCCGCCGATGAGACGCGTGTACACCTTCCGGATCCGCGCGTTCCCCGTTCGGTTCAGTGTAATTCGGCACCCGATCAGCTCGCGCGCGAAGAAACGGTCCCCGTCGAGTTCCACGTAGACCTCCGGACCCTCGCCCCCGGACCGGAACCGGACCGGCTGGGCGTACGTGCGGACGCTCGGTCGCGCATAGAACACGAAGATCTCCGTCTTCCACACCGTGTCGAGCCACAGGGGCACGTCGAGTCGAGCCGTCAGGATGTACTTCACGCTCGCGTGGCGCCCCGCGTACGAGGGAAGACCTTGCTCCGGGATCTGGAACCGGAACGGGTACCGGTACGTGCCGGGCGGGACGGGCTCTTCGCCTCGCAGCGGGAGCCGCCACTGGACGAGGGTGGCCGTCGACCGGTACGTGTGGGACGTCTTCCCGGATTGCCGCGTGATCTGCGTCTCCTCGGTACCCGTGAAGTCGACGTACAGTCCGCGGCTCTTCGCTTCGGACGTCGTCTCGATGACGACCGTCCCCTCAATCACCTCGCCCGTGTAATACGACAGCCGCGGGAGTTCCACCGTAATCGAGCGGGACATCGGTCACCTCAGACGGACATGCCTCACCGGACGAGGAACCGGGTGCCGCAGTACGAGCAGGTCGCGATGCCGAACCGATCCACGTTCGTCGGCGGGCCACCGCAGTTCGGGCAGTTCAGGGCGACCGGGCCCACCTGGCCTGCGGGGACCATCGGCTGCTGGATCGGCGGCGGCGGTGGGATCGTCCGCCGACCGGCACCGGACGCAACCGCGATGATGATGAAGACGATGACGAAGAGGAACGGGATGCAAATGAAGGGCGCGACCGAGAAGACGGATCCCGGGCCTCCCATGAAAACGGAGCCGATCGCCACGAAGAACACGACGACGATAATGACGACGGCGAGGACCGCGAGGACGGCCGGATTCTGCCAAGGGCTCTGCGAAGGAGGGGCCTGGGGATACCAAGCCGGCTGCGGCGGTGGCGGCTGGGCCACGCGTCCGGATGGGGGGTGGCCTTAGATGAAGGCTACGGAGGCGTTCCGGTCAGCCTTTCAGTTCCTTCAACGTGGCGGGGAGCAGTTTCAGGACATCGGCCACGAACCCGATGTGGGCGACCTCGAAAATCGGCGCGCTCGGATCCGTGTTGATTGCGACGATGAGGCCGGCGTCCTTCATGCCGGCGACATGCTGCATCGCGCCGCTGATTCCGCAGGCCACGTAGAGTTTGGGGTGGACCGTCTTGCCGCTCTGACCGACCTGCCGTGTCTTCGGGAGCCAGTCCAAGTCCGTGAGCGGACGGGATGCACCGACGACGCCGCCCACGGCCTTCGCGAACTCCTCGATGAGCGGCAAGTTCTCCTTCTTCTGGATCCCGCGACCGGCGGACACGATCACGTCAGCGGCGGCGAGATCGATGTCCTGGACCGTCGGTCGCTCGATTCTCGCAAACCGCATCCGAACCTTCGACGCGTCGATCGAAACTTTCGTCGGCACGACACTCCCGCCCGGTGCGGGACTCGCCGCCTTCATGGAGCCGGGTCGCACCGTCACGACAATCATCCGATCCGATGCGATCTCGATCTCCGCCTGCACCTTCTCGTTCAACAGCCTGCGCGTCGCGATCAGCCGACCACCGTCGAGGCGCAAGCCGACCGCATTCGTTACGAGGGGGAGGTCGAGCGCCCCGGCGAGTGCGGGGCCGAGATCGTACCCCTGAGCCGTGTGGGCCACGAGCAGAAGCCGCGGCTTCGCGGATTCGAGCAGACCCCGCACGGCAAGGGCGTACCCGTCGCCCGTGTACTCCGCGAGCGCCACGTCCTCGATGAGAAGGACCTCGACGCCGAGTTTCGCGAGGCTGTCAGCGAGGGCGCGCACCCCTTGGCCGAGCAACGCGACCCGGACGATGCCACCCGACGCCGCGGCGAGGGCGCGACCCAGCGAGACGATCTCGAAGGAGGACGGCGCGAGCCGTCCCTCGAGATGTTCCGCGACGATCAGGATGTCGCCCGACACCGGCTCACCGTCGGACGAACCCTTTCTCACGGAGGAGCTGCGCGAATTTCTTCGCTTGATCTTCCACCGAGCCGGTCACGATCTCCGCATGGCCCTTCGCGATCGGTGGGGAGAGTCCGCGGACGCCGAACGTGTAGGGCAACGGAATCGAGGCGGGCGCGATCTCCCGGATCGGCTGTCGCGCGGCCTTCATGATCGCCGGCAGAGGCGCATACCGCGGCGTGTTCGCCCCGAACTGAATCGTCAAGAGGGCGGGGAGCGGGACGGTGTAGACGCGCTGCAAACCGCCCTCGAGCTCGGTCGCGACCTCGAGGATGCGGTCCTTGACCTCGACGCGCGTGACGACGCTGGCATGGGGCAAGCCGGCGAGCCCGGCGATCAGCCCCCCCGTCGCCGAGCTGACCTGGTCGTCCGACTGGACGCCGGTCAGGACGAGGTCGTGAGGCAGCGTGCGCACGGTCGCGGCGAGGAGCCGCGCGACGGTCCCGACATCGTAGGTCCCGGAATCTTCGGCCGCGATTCGGACCGCCTCGTCGGCGCCTTTCGCGAGCGCCTCCCGCAGCACCTGATCGACCCGCTTCGGCCCCAGGCTGAGCGCGACGACGCGGCCGCCGTGCTTTTCCTTGAGCCGAACCGCCTCCTCGAGCGCGTACTCGTCGGCGCCGTTGATCTTGTAGTTCAGCGCGTCCCGACGGATGTCTTTCCCGTCCGGGGCGATTTGGAACTGGAGATCCGGGTTCGGGATCTGCTTCAGGCAAACGACGATGTTCAAGGCCACGGCGGGCGGGCGACGCGACGGACGCTATTTAACCGTGTCCCCCGATGCGCGGCGCGATGGTCGACTTGCCATGGCAATCGGTTCACGCGGCGAACCATCAGAGGCAGTACCTCGCGCTCCTCTCGTACCTTCCGCTCAAGGGCTACCGCAAGATGTGGATGTTCTCGCGCCACGTGCGCGCGATCCGCCGGCAACTGGCGCGGACGCCGGGACTCATCGGGTACTCGCTCCGAGCCAAATTGTTTCGCCATCGCTTCTGGACCCTTTCCGTCTGGGAAGATAACGCGGCCCTGACGGCGTTCGTCCGGAACGAGCCGCACCGCATGACGATGGGCGCGCTCGGACCCCACATGGACGCGACCGCGTTTGTCCGCTGGGACGTGATGGGCTCCGACGTGCCACTATCGTGGGACGAGGCGATGCGTCGCTCCGCCGCGGAATCGGGCCGAGGCGCGCCGTAAGGGTCGAGGGGTCGCCGGCCCCGCTCCCTCCGACTACGGAAAGATCCCGCGCCACTTGTACGCTTCGACGACGCGGTTGATCGCGACCATGTACGCCGCCTGGCGCATGTCGACCTTCTTCGACTCCCGCATGTCCCAGACCCGCCCGAACGCGCTCACCATGATTCCCTCGAGCTTCTGGTCCACGTCGGACTTCGTCCAGAAAAACTCGGAGAGGTTCTGGACCCATTCGAAGTACGATACGGTCACGCCGCCGCCGTTCGCGAGGATGTCCGGAATCAGGAGGATCCCTCGCTTGTGGAAGAGGTCGTCCGCGTCCGGCGTGGTCGGCCCGTTCGCGCCCTCCGCGATGATCTTCGCTTTCACGCGGGGCGCGTTCTCGGACGTCAGGACACCTTCGAGGGCACACGGCGCGAGGATCGTCACTTCGAGTTCGAGGAGCGCCTCGTTCGTGACTTCCTTCGTGCCGGGGAAACCGACGACGCTGCCGGTCCGTTCCTTGAACGCGAGGACCTCTTTCGGGTCGAACCCCTTGTCGTTGAAAATGCCGCCTTTCGAATCAGAGACCGCGACGATCCGCGCACCCTGCTCGTCGTGCATGAGCCGGGCGTAATGCATGCCGACGTTCCCAAAGCCTTGGACCGCGACGGTCGCGCCTTTCAGGCTCAGCTTCACCTTCGACGCGGCTTCGCGGGTCGCGTACATGAGGCCGCGGGACGTCGCCTCGTCCCGGCCGAGGGATCCGCCGATCACGAGCGGCTTGCCCGTGACGACGCCCGGCTGTGCGAAGCCTTTGTTCATCGAGATCGTGTCCATGATCCACGCCATCGTCTGGCTGTCCGTGTACACGTCGGGCGCGGGGATGTCCTTCTCGGGGCCGATGATGATCGAGATCTCGGACGCATACCGGCGGGTCATGCGCTCGAGCTCGTCCTTCGACATCTCCTTCGGATTGCAGATGACGCCCCCTTTCGCGCCGCCGTACGGGATGCCCATGACCGCGCATTTCCACGTCATCCAACAGGAGAGGGCGCGGACTTCGTCGAGGGAGACGTTCCAGTGGTACCGGATTCCGCCCTTGAACGGCCCGATCGCGTCGTTGTACTGCACGCGGTAGCCCGTGAACACCCGGATGTGTCCGTCGTCCATCTTCACGGGAAAGTGCACCGTGAGTTCGCGGCGGGGGTTCTTCAGGACCTCGAGCATTCCGCCGTCCAGATTCAAGCGCTTCCCGGCCCGGTCGATCTGCTCCCGGGCGACGTCAAAAGGATTGTACTCCTTCGCTTTCGCCATGCGAACCGCCTCCCAATATCCGAGGGATATCGAAGGTGGCGCGAGTATCGATGACCGCTTTTAAACATTGTGCTCGAAGTTCGCGCCGGCGATTCCCAGCCGCCGCCCGCGAGGGCGTCAGCGGCGTCTGTCCCTCGATCCCACGACCCCGTACTCGGTCGGATCGATGACGTTCCGCGGTTTCTCCCCGCGGAGGAAGCGCACGACGTTCTCCAGCGCGGCCTCCATCGCGCGCGCCCGCTGTCCTGGGACCGAGGCGGCGACATGCGGCGTCATCACCAGATTCGGAAGGTCCTGGAACGGCCGGTGGAACGGCCGGCCCTCCTTGGCATCCGGGTACGTCCACCACGTGTCCAGGGCCGCGCGGAACTTCGGATGGGCTTTCAGATGGTCGAACAGGTCGTCCTCCACGATGAGCTTCCCGCGGGCGATGTTCACGAGGATCGCGTCGTCTTTCATCTGGACGAGGAACCCGCGGTCCACGAGGCCCTCCGTGGCCCGGGTCAGGGGGAGAGCGAGGACGACGACGTCCGCCTGGGGCAGATATCGTGGGAGGTCGTCCAGCGTGCCGACCTCATCGGCGAGGCCGCGCGAGAGCCGCGACCGCGCGATCCCGACGACGCGCATGTCGAACGCCTTGCAGCGCGTCGCGATCTCGGCCCCGATGCCCCCGAGGCCGAGGATCAGCACCGTGGAACCGGCGAGGCCTTTGTTCATGACGCCCTGATCGAAAATCCCGCGGCGGATCTCATCCGTGCGACGCGGGACGTCTTTCGCGGCGGCGAGGAGGAGGGCCATCGCGTGCTCCGCGACCGAGACGTTGTACGCGCCCGCGTTGCCGCAGACGATCGCAGTCGTGGGGAATCGCTCGAACGGCAGGTGGTCCACGCCGGCCACGAGGGACTGGATCATCCGCACCTTCCGCGCCTTCTCCCGGAAGTCGGGCGGAAATTCCCTCGGAAACCCCATCGACACGACGACGTCCGCGGTCGCCCAAGCATCCCCGCGTTTCTCGGCCGGGAGATCCTCCAGGACGACGGGCTCGAACGCCCCCGAGGCCTTCCGCGTCACGACCTCGCGGCGCTCCGCGTCCATCGGGGCGACGAACAGGACGCGGGCCATCGGGCCACCCGAGACCTCCGTGGGACTTGGGCCTTTCGACGGGGCTCGCTCAGCACTCCGAGTACCCGCACGCGTGGCACTTCACGCAGCCTTCCTCGAAGACGAGGGGCTTGCCGCACTCCGGACACTCGGGATTCAGGCCTTTCCTCAGGAGCTCCGCGGCGTCGCGGGACTCCTTCTCCAATTCGATGTCCGTCTCCACGGCGCCCCCGAGCTCGTCGAACGTCTCGACGGGCGGCTGGACGCCGGTCTTCTGCATCCCGATGTGTCGCTTGATCGCCTTCGCGATCGCGTCGGGGATCGAGTAGACGCGCTCTCCGTGGTCGACCGCGATCCGCGGGCTCCGGATGCCTTCGAGCTGGTCGATGATCTCATCGACCGGCACGCCGGACCGGAGGCACAGCGACACGAGCCGGGCGATCCCTTCCGTGAAGGACGCCGTGTAGCCGCCGCCGCGGCCGATCTGCGCGAAGACCTCGAAGAGACCTTTCTCGTCCTCGTTGACGGTGACGTAGAGGGCGCCGTATCCCGTGAGGATCTTCTGGGTGCGGCCCGTGATCACGTCCGGGCGGGCGCGGGGCCGCAGCGCCGCGGGCTCCGGCGGAACTTCGACGCGGACCTCCTTCGGCTTCTCCGCCTCCGCGACGCCGATGTTCAGGACTTGGTCCTCGCGGGAGCCGTCGCGGTACACGGTGATGCCTTTGCAGTGCAGGTCATGGGCCAGGAGGTACGCTTTCTTCACGTCCTCCACGGTCGCCTCCCGCGGCAGGTTGATCGTTTTCGACACCGCGGCGTCGCACCAGTCTTGGAACGCCGCCTGCATGCGAACGTGCCACTCGGGTGCGACATCGTGCGCCGTGGCGAAGACGCGCTGCCATTTCTCGGGGACGTCCTTCAGTCCCCGCGGCGATCCGTGGTTGTCGAGGATCTTCTGCACCAGGTCGTCCCGCCAGAAGCCTTCACGTTTCGCGACCTCCTCGAAGTAGTCGAGGAAGTACGGGAGCTCTTCGCCGTCCATGACGCGTTTGTACCAGATCAGGCTGAACTCCGGCTCGCAGCCGCCGGATGTGTCGGCAATCATCGAGAGCGTGCCGGTGGGCGCGACGGTCGTGACGTAGGAATTGCGGACATGCAGGCCCTTCTCTTGGTGACGGCTGCCCTCCCAAGCGGGATAGACTCCGCGCTCCTCCGCGAGCTTTGCGCTCTCATTATATCCGGTTTCCTGGATAAATCTCATAATCTTGCGGCCCCATTCGACCCCCTCCTTGGAGTCGTACGGGACCTCGAGCATGAAGAGCATGCGGGCGAAGCCCATGACACCGAGGCCAATCTTGCGGGTGGCTCGCGTCATCTCCTCGATTTCCTTGACCGGATACGCGTTCATGTCGATGACGTCGTCGAGCATGCGGACCGTGGCACGAATCGTTCCTTCGAGTCTCTTCCAGTCGACGTCCCAGCGACCCGCGGCGCTGCGCTTCATGTGACGCGCGAGATCAATGGAACCGAGGTTGCAGGACTCGTACGGCAAGAGCGGTTGTTCGCCGCACTGTCGAACAACAATACCATTGCAGACCATGGAATGAGAAGCAGCTTCGGTCAGATCAAACACTTCGCGATCTCCAACTTGCTCTTTGGTCTTCAAAGGATCCTCGAATTTTGTCTGATAGAAACGAGGATACCGGACGTGGGAGAGTTCGGCCTGTTTTTCATCGAGAAAACCTACCTCGCACTCGAAACGATGCCTTGACTCGCCGAAAATGAAAAGCTCGTATAGCACGCCATCGGAGCCGTATGCCCGACGCTCTCCAGCTTTTGTCACATACGTGAACAAAGCCATCCGCGGAGCACGGCTTCGGTTTAGAACCCGAGACCGGATTCCGAGATTCAGGAGAAGCAGTTGCACGCCCTGGAGTAGCTTGCGGCTTTTCGATGTCAGCGCGATTCCAGAGCTGTTGCAATTGCGATGATCCCTTATCGTTCCGTCCGCCGTAAACAAGCCTTGCAAGAACCCGACGACGGCTGCACGCGGTGCGGTAAACAAGAATCGTGGGACCTCCTTCTCTGCGGAGTCCACGGGCCTCACCCCGAGTTTCTCGAAGAAGTCGACGAAGAACCGTGAGTGATACGAGAGGTGGTAAACTCCGTTTGCCATCTTGACCCCGCGAATGTTGCGCCCGTACCAACGATTGAGGATCGGCCGAAGAGTCGCGAACACGGGCGCGTCGCTCTTTGCGAAGGTGAACCCAACACGGCAATTCTTGTCGCCCGATCGGAGCCAGCCGTCGCCGACAAGCCACCCCAAGACGAGACCAAGTTCGCGAGACCACTCGGTCGGAAGATTGAGCACCGTCGTCTTCCCGTTTTCTCCGATGTAAACATTGGAGGGCTTGAACGGGAGTTCCCGATGTTCAGGAAACCTTCCTTCCCCGGATTGAATCAAGAGCTTGTGCACGCCCGGCACCAAGTCCTCGATGGAAACCCAACCGGCTGTCGTCAGGACCTTGTGATCCGCAGTCGCAGTGAGTTCGAATCCTGATTTCGTCGCCACCTTCCACACCGGTTTCACGCCGGTTCGCCACGCCGCCACCATGGGCCCGAGCCGCGTCCCTCGCTCCGCTTCATCGCGACTCGCGAGCAACATGCCGTTCGACTCCGTGACGACCTCAGCAGGCACTCGGCGATCCGTGACGAGAGAAATACCGCCATTCGGATATCGGTCCGCGATCACTTCGATTGGAATCAGTCCGAGCCCCGTCGACACGAGGGTGTCGCCCGTCACACACGGATTCGTCGCCTCCATGTCTCCGACATTTGGCGTCGGCTGGCGGCGGTTGTTCTCGTCGATGAAGAAGAGTCCTGGTTCGCCGTTCTTCCAAGCCTGGAACGCAATCTTGTCCAGGACTTCGCGCGCATCGAGTTGCCCCACGACCTCATGGTTCCTCGGGTTCACCAAGTCGTATTTCGTTCCGGCTTTCATCGCCTCCATGAATTTGTCGGTGATCGCGACGGAGATGTTGAAGTTCGTAACCTCGGTCGTCTTGTCTTTGCATGTGATGAACTCGAGGATATCGGGATGATCAACGCGGAGGATACCCATGTTGGCACCCCGCCTCTTGTTGTGAACGAGAATCCCGTTCGCGACGAAACTGGCGGGACCGGGGACCTCTAGGTCCGCAGTCGGCGTGTGATCCCGCCAAATGTTGATCACCCGAGTATACACCCGCGAGGAATCCACCATTTGTCGGAGACGGTCGCTTGCCGCTATCAGAGGGAACCTTTCCATCAACGCTAGCAGGCGCTTCCGGGGGAGCGCGCGCGGGTGCTGCTCGCTGATGTAGTGCATGAGAGCCCGGTACAGCGTGCGGTTCGCGCCGCGTCGAGAACGGCCGGGCCCGCTTCCTCGCCCAACGTAGGAGTACAAAGACCGCAGGACTGCTCCCTGGTTTGGTATGATGTCGGAGGTGTTGACCTTCGGTCTCGGACCGAGTTCCAGGTGCTCTTGCTTGCGGTCTGAGACGAACCCGATTTCGGCCGCAAATGTCCGGACGCTATCCTCGTCGACGATCGTGAGCGTGTGCACCGTACGATGACCGAGAGCGTTTTGGCGGCGTGCGATCCTTCCCCGTCGGGCGACCACCCCCAAAGATAGGAGGAGTTGTTGGGCTTCAATCGCGAGACGCTCCGACGTGGTCGAGAAACTCGGATACCCACTTCCGGAGTGAATGTGGCCGTCCCCCTCGAACAGGCCTCGGAGGAAGGCGCGGGCAGTGTCGCCCGATCCACCTAGGACTTCGCTCGGGATGAAAGCGTTCGGGGAATATCCCTTCACCCAGCCCAACCGTTCCATCCATCGCACGAGATCGCGGGACTGAAACTGGATATCGAAATAGCCGCCTCCCTCGCCTTCCTTGATCTGGTTCGGAGCGAGTCCGAAGTTCCTCTCCATGAGGAACCGAATGCGATCCATCACCTCGATGTCCACAGTGCCGACGGTGATGATGAAGCGTCCACCCGTACTCGTGCACCCATCCGCCATGTACAGCCCAAGGAGCTCCGCGAGGGCGTCGTTCATCTCCAGAGGGACGCGAATCCGGGTCGCGTTCGGATGCTGGGAGCCGAGAGGAGGCAGGGACCGGTCGAACCCGAGGTGCCCTCCCCTTACGATAATAAGCCAGTCGCCCACTCGAAGGTCTTGTGCCTCCCGCCATACGATCGCACCGCTCTCGTCGACGACGGCAAATGCGTGGTTATACGTCGCGCCGATCCGGAGACCAAGTTCCGTCTCGATGGAGAAGATTTCCGATGGGCCATTGTCCTGGGCGACGAGAGCGTGCGAAAACCCCGTTCCATCGAAAATCCGATCGCGAGTGAAGTTCTCCCCGAGAGGGGGGCAGTTCAGAAGTCGTCCGAGAGGCTTGAGTCCCTCTGATGTTCGGAGGAGGCTATCGACGGAGATGCATCCTCCCTGCTTCACCGTCTGAGTGGCCGCGTCGAAGATTTTCATGAAAGAGACGGGGCCGGAGGCGACGCCCATGGTGGATTTCACGAAGTCGCCCTTAGGTCGGAGCCGCGAGAAGCTCATCCCAGTGCCCCCGCCTGACTGGTGGATCAGAGCCTGATGCTTCAGCGCCTCGAAAATTCCTATCAAGCTGTCGTCGACTGGCAGGACAAAACAGGCTGAGAGCTGCTGCAAATCCAACCCCGCGTTCATGAGCGTCGGGCTGTTCGGCAGGAACTCCAAATTCGCTATGATTCGGTAGAACCGCCGTGCGGTCTCTTCGACCTGGGCCTCGCTCGCCCCGTAATTCCGCTCCGCCTGCGCAAGGTTCCAGGCCACGCGGGCGAAGAGCTCCTTCGGCGTCTCGATGACGCGGCCCTTGTCGTCTTTCTTGAGATATCGCTTCTGAAGGACGCGCAACGCGTTGTCCGTCAGCTTCGGATCCGGTTCGTCCGCGACGATTTCGATGAACTTCGAATCAGCAATCTTGACTTGTTCCATGGAACGACCCTCTCCCGGTCAGATGGCGTGCGCCGTACAATACAGGCGGTGAAGCCATCCCTGGGGGTGAGCGCGACCAAAGGGGTGGGCGGGTATATTAGTTTCTGAATCACGTATGTTACCAGTACTCCGGCGCGCTGTTACCATATCTGTTACCACACGAGCCTGCTCCATATGAACGTCTCGCCCGGCCGCGCGAAACTACTCCTTGTTGTCCGGATCAGAGGAACGGAGGCGACACGACGCGCGCGGGATGCGTGGTCCCGCGGATGTCGACCTCGAGGGACGTTCCCTCCGTGGCGTGTCCCTTGCCGACGGAGGCGAGCGCGATCCCCACGCGCAGGCTCGGCGACATCGTCCCGCTCGTGACGTGGCCCACGTCGGACCCGCGGGAGACCACGCGGAAGCCGGGCCGCGGAATTCCGCGGTCCTCCATCCGAACGCCGACGAGCCGCAGATAGTCGTCCCGTTCCCGTTGGGCCACGAGCGCCTCGCGACCAATGAAAGGCCGCTCCCATTTCACGAGCCACGCGCTGTTCACCTCGAGCGGCGTCTGCCGTCCGTCGAAATCTTGGCCCGAGAGGAGGTAGCCCTTTTCCAGTCGAAGGGTGTCCCGCGCGCCGAGCCCGATCGGCCGCGCCCCGAGGTCCTCGCCGGACTTGAGGAGGGCGTCCCACACCCACGCGCCCTCGCGCGCGGCGGGGAACAGCTCGAAGCCCGGCTCTCCCGTGTACCCGGTGCGGGTCGCCAAGAACGCGGCGCGTCCACCGGAAACGGTGGGCTCCCCCGGCGGGGCGATGGCGGGTCCCGGCGACCCCGGTCTCCCCCACCCCTCGATTTCCGGTGGAACGGCCCGCGGATGGGCCCCCCACGGGGCCGGCGGCACGAAGTCGATCGACACGCCGTGGAACGGCTTGACGTGGCTCAGATCCACGGACGTGAAGCGTTGCAGGAGCTCGGGAGCCCGCGGCCCCTGCACCGCGAGGCACAGGAACTCGGTCGTCCGGTCCGCGAGCGCGACGTCGCGGGCCGCGTGCGCCTTGAGCCACTCCACTACGGCGGTCCGAGGTCCCGCGTTGCACACGAGGAAGAACCGGTCCGGCGCGAGGCACGTCACGATGACGTCGTCGAGGATCGTGCCGTCGTCGCGGAGGAGCTGGGTGTACCGCGCCCGACCCGAGATCGCCGGGAGGTCGTTCGCGCTCAGTCGATCCAGGAACGCGTGGGCGGTCGGACCCTCGATGAAAATCTTGCCCATGTGGCTCACGTCGAACAGGCCAACGGCCCGGCGGACCGCGAGATGTTCCTCGACGATCCCGGCGTATTGGAGCGGCATCTCCCATCCGGCGAACTCGAAGAAGCGCGCGCCGGCGGCGCGATGCGATGCGTACAGCGCCGTCCGCAACGCCACGACGGACCGCAACGCGAACGGCGGATGAAAAGCCTCGCTCCGAGCAAAGCTTATCCCGGCTGCCCTCTTCACCCGCGGCCACCATGGGCCTGTTCCGGGAGCTCCGGTACGAGCTCAGCGCCCTGATCTTCGCGCTCGGGATCCTCGGGACCGTGTTCTCCCTCACCCAGTACCTGATCCCGACCCAGAGCCCGACGTGGCTCCAGTCGATCCACGCCGCGGTGGGGCAGTACGTCATCTGGGAGGCGTTCTTCGGATTCATCGCGGTCCTCGCGGGCGGGTTCTACTTCGTCGACACGATCCGCAAGGAACGGGAGTTCGATCGACTCATCTCGACGACATCCAAGGAAGTCTTCGTGAAGAATATGAAACGGATCGAGGAGCTCACGTACGACCACCTACCGTCCGCGTACGAACACCGGTTCCTCGAGAAGAAACGGGAGTTCCGGATCCGCGGCTGATTTCACTCGAGGGTCCGCGTCAACAGGATGCGGCCGAAACGGTCGAGCGCTTCCCGGTCCCGGGGCCGACACCGGACGACGAGCTCGATCCGGTCCGGGCCGTGCAGGGCCGAGACGACCTCCGTGTGCTCGTACAGCCAATGGAGCTTCCCGCCGGCCTCGGCGTCCTGGGCCAGGACGAGGTGGACCTCCGTCGGATACGCGAACGTGCGCTGAATCGCGTCGCGGAGCGCGTCCAAGCCTCGTCCCGTTTGCGCCGAGATCGCGAGCGGCGCCCGGTGGAACTCCGATTCCGCGAGGAGCTGGGCCCTCGTCTCGATGTCGCGATCCGGCAGCCGGTCCGCCTTCGTGAGAATCGGCAGGATCGAATCCGCAGGGACTTTCGGGAACAGCGTGCGCGCGGCGAGACGCACCTTGCGACCGATCTCGTCGGGCGCGTCGGACACGTCGACGAGGAGGAGGACGAGGTCCGCCTGGAGGATCTCCTCGAATGTTGCGTTGAATGCCTCGACCATCCAGAACGGCACGCCGTCGACGAACCCGATCGTGTCCGTGAGCAAGATCCGCTTCCGCGTACCAACGAGGCTCCGGGTCGTCGTCGCGAGGGTGGAGAACATGCGGTCGTCCACGAGGACGCGTTCATCGGTCAGGGCGTTCAGCAGCGACGACTTGCCCGCGTTCGCGTACCCGGCCAGGGCGACGAGGTGGTATCCGCGTTCCTTCCGAAGGGACCGTCGCACGGCCCGCTCCCGCCGAATCGCGTCGAGTTCGTCCCGGATCTTCTTGATCCGCCGCTTCACGGTTTCGTAGTACGCGTCGACGCGGAGCTCGCCGCCGGCCATGAAGCCGGGCCGCTCGCCGACATCGGCCTCGTGGATCCACTCGCGGAGCAGTGGGATCTCGTACTGGAGGAGGGCGAGCTCGACTTGGAGCTTTCCCTCCCGGCTCGAGGCGCGCTGCGCGAAGAGTTCGAGAAGGACCCGCAAGCGGTCGTAGCACTCGACCCCGAGTTCGCGCTCGAGCAGGTGATGCATCGTCGGCCGGAGTTCGCCGTTGAAGACGACCGCGGCGATTCCGCCGGCATCCACACGGGCCCGGAGCTCGTCGAGTTTTCCGCGCCCCACGAACGTCCGCGTGTCCGGGCGGTCGCGGCGCTGTACGATTGTCTCAACGATCCGGTGTCCCGCGGAAGCGAGGAGGGCGGAGATCTCGCGGACATCCGGCGCGAGCGAGACGAGGAGGACGTCCACGGTCCTCGAAACCGGGGGCCGGGCCATGAAGGTTTCCACCGGAAATCAAGGGGTGGGGGCCATGCCGGACCCGTGGCCGGTCGTGCCGAATTAACCTTAAGTAAGGTTGACTGGATGGAGGGCCGTGCAGATCGGTTGCGGCGTAACGACGAAGGAGATCCGCGGCAAGCCCTACCTGTACTTCTGGCACTACGAAGAACGCGGCGGTCGGCGGGTCCAGGCGTTCCGGTACCTCGGGTCCGCCCGATCCGAGGCGGCCCGCCAGAAGTTGACCGAAGTCCTCGACGCGTACGTGGAACGGGTCGCGGCAGACCTCCGAAGGAAGCGGGCGGAGATTCTCGCGAAGGTCAACCCGTCGTGACGCGAAGCCCTTATCGCTCGCGCGGCCATCCGAACCCGGGCCATGCGCGTTCAGGTGAAACTCTTCGCGTCGTACCGCGAGATCGTCGGGGTGCGTCAGCTCGCCTGGACCCTGAAGGACGGCGAGACCCTCGGCGCGCTCGTTGACGCGGTCGTCGATGCGTACCCTCGACTGCGAGGCCATCGGGACACGATGTTTCTCGCGGTGAACCGAGCGTACGCGCAGCCCGACGTCGCCTTGCGGGACGGGGACGAAGTCGCGCTCCTGCCGCCCGTGAGTGGAGGCCTCGAATGATTCGGATCCAGCGCAGCCCGATCGACGTGGAGGCCGTCATCGACAGCGTCCGACGCGACGACGCGGGCGCGATCGCGATGTTCCTCGGGACCGTCCGCGCCGACCCCGACGTCGACGCCCTCGACTACGAGGTCTACAAGCCCATGGCGATTCGGACCCTCGCGGATCTCGTCGACGTGGCGAAGGCGAAATTCGGCGTGATCGCGATGTCGATTGTGCACCGGGTCGGCCGGGTCTCCGTCGGCAGCGATTCGGTCGCGATCGCCTGCGCCGCCGTCCACCGCGCGGAGGCGTTCTCCGCCTGCGCGTGGGCGATGGACGAAGTCAAGCGGGTCGTGCCGATCTGGAAACAGGAAACCGGGCCGAGAACGCCCCGAGCCGGTCGCCGGCGGTCCAGCGCGCGTCGAAAGACTCGGTAGACTCCAACGTAGGAAAGATCGGGCGGGGCCCCAGACGCCCCGCGCCATCGGCCCCTGTCGGGGCTAAGGGGATTCAGTCGTCGCCGTGCGAGCCATGATCGCCCTTGCCGCTGTCGTGCCCGTTCGAGTCGTGGCCTCCGTGGCGGCTGTGGTCCTTGTGGCTCGCGTTGCTTCCGTCCGAGTGGTGGCCGTGTTTGTCGTGGCTCTTCGTGTGCCCCTTGCCTTCGGAGTGATGTCCGCGGTCCTTCGTGGTCCCGCACGCCCCTCCGTCGTGACCATGGCCGTGTCCATGACCATGGCCGCTGCCGGCACATGTCCCCTCGTCCGTCGGCGGCTGACTATGGCCCCCCGCGGGCGGTTTGTTGTGGTCGCCCTTCGGGTGGCCCGTGGTCGTTCCCGGATCGTTTCCCACCAGGCTGCTCGGTCCCGGGCTCGCGGTTGGCCGGAGCACGTAGATGACGAGCGCCGCGGCGATGACGACCGCCAGGGTGATGCCCACGAGTCGTTTCAGCCGTGCCATGTGTTCGCCTCTCCGTTTGTCCGTTGCGTCGCATGGCGGTTGATGGCGCGGAGAAGGATCGGCATCTCGCGTGACCGCGGTGCGGTCACCCGTCCCATCCTTTCCTGCGCGCGCATCCCATCCGCACGCAGTCGTCGAGAGGACCGGCCTTTCTAGATAATTCTTTTCGCGTCGGACGGCGCGCGTTGACAACTCGCCGGCGCGGGCACGTGGCGATCGCCGAATCGGACGGCGAGTGCGAGGGATGACGTTGACAAAGGACGTTCATGGCCGATCGTGTGGAATCTCACGTGCGAGATCAACCGTCGTGCGGATCCGGAAATGCCCGCACATTCGGTGCCCTGGAAAAGACCGGCGGGGGCCGCTCCGACCCCGCGCCACGATCCCCCGCGAGGGGGTAAGGGGTTTCGTCCCGCGACGTGCCTAGAAACGGGGCACGAGGTTCGCGATTGCCGTGAGGCTGCACGCGGTCCGGTCGTAGAACCGGTACCAGTTCGCCCCATGGGTCCGAGCTTGTTCGGGGATGTGGTCGTTCTCGTGGACGCACATCGAGTGCTTCGGTCCCTGGCTCGCTTTCGCAGGAGGCGTCGGCGGGGTGCTCGGCGTCGTGCCGGTCCCCGTCCCCGGGTTGCCCGTGTTCGGCTCGTTCACGGAGATGCTCGCGCTCGTCGCTTTCGGCCGCAACGTGTAGGCGACGAACGCCGCCCCCACGATCACGGCCACGAGCACGGCCACCGCTGTCTTGCGCCGTATCATGTTTCGCCTCTCCTTGTCTCCTTCGCGTGTCGTGTCGCGCAGGTCGCGATGTCGCGGCGAGAGGATCGTACTTCAGGGGCCCGCGATGCGGTCCCCTTTCCCATCCCTTCGTGCGCGCATCCCTTTCCGCACGCAGCTCACGAAACGCTCGCGCATCGTAGATAACCCTTCTCGTGTCGGACGCCACGACTTGACAACTCGCTTGCGCGCGCGCGTGGCGCGCCGTCGATTGGACTCCGCACTGCCGCGGTTGCCTTGACAAAGAGCGCATGATGAAATAACGCAGGATGCGTTGTCCACCGGCGATGGCGAAGATGGTTGACATCGGGAGGAAACCGGATGTTCACCGCCGCGCGGTCGCCTCCGCAACCGTCCGCCTCAAAGCTTCGACGATCCGTGCGGTGCGCGCAGGTCGTGTCGAGAAAGGCGATCCTCTCGCGGCGGCAGAGGTGGCCGCGCTTCACGCGATGAAGACGGTTTGGCAAGTCTTACCGCACACACATCCGGTTCCGATCACCTTCGCGGGCGTGACGTTCGACGTTCGCGCAGACCGGATCGTCGCAACGACGACGGTCGAGGCGACGTACAAGACGGGCGTGGAGATGGAGGCCTTGTACGGAGCCACCGTGGCCCTGCTCACCGTGTGGGACATGGTGAAGGCCCTGGAGAAGGATACGAAGGGCCAGTACCCGGACACGCGGATCGAAGTCGTTCGCGTCATTGCAAAAGAGAAGAAGGCAGTCCGAGAGTAACGCGTTTTTCTCGCGAGCGAAGGACTTAGAAATCTCGCACCCATCCGGCGTCAGGGTTGGATATGGCGGACGAACGAAAGCTCTCGATGTCGGAAGTGCGGAAGACGATCTCGACGTCGCTCGGATCGGCCTTCGGGTTTGTGATTGCGCTCGTGTGGAGCAACGTGGTCCTCGGCGGCCTAGCGCTGACGGGAGCTCCCATGACCGCTCCGAAAGACCCCGCGGGGCTGGTCATTGGAATCGTGGTCGCTCTGGTCCTCACGATCTTCATGATCGTCCTGATCATCGTCATCGGCCGCTGGGGAAGCAAGGCCTAAGCCCGAGTGAGTTGCGAATCGACGGCGTCCGCGGGCGAAGCCCTTTTATCGCCGCCGCGGCATGGATTCCGGCCCATGAAGGTCGTGATCCTCGACGGCTACGTGGATGAGCCCTCGAACTTCGGCGTGCCACCATACATCTCGCCGTACCCGCGGTACGTCGCGGGCGCGGTCCGCGACGCGGGCCACGAGTGGGAGTACGTCACGGTCGATCAGGCCCGCGCCGGCCATCCGCTGAACGGCGACCTGCTCGTCCTCCTCTCGGGCCCCATCGTCCCGGGCAAGTATCTCCGCAGTCTGCCAATCAGCGAAAAGGAGATCATCCACCACGCGAGCGGGTTCGAAGGACCGCGGGTCTTCGGCGGTCCGCTCGCTCGCTTCCGATACTACGACGAATCCCTCGTCGAGCCGTTCGACTGGGTCGCGCTACGGGACATCGACACGGCCGTGTACGACCACCTGGTCGCGGGCGACTGGACGAACCGGGACCGCACGATCGAGGAGTGGGACCGGTGGGCCGTGCTCGGTGCCGATGTGATCCGTGCCCATCCCGATTTCCCGGAGCCGCTCACGGTCGAGCTCGACACGTCGAAAGGGTGCGTGCGGTACATCAACAAAGGCTGCTCGTTCTGTATCGAGCCGATGTACGGCAAGCCGAAATTCCGGGAGGTGGCAGGGATCCTCGAGGAGGTGCGGCGCCTCGCGGCCCTCGGGGCGGTGAATTTCCGCCTCGGAGGCCAAGCGGACTTTTTCAGCTACCAGGCGATCGGCCTCGGCTCCTCGCCGACGCCGGGTATCAACCTCTCGGCAATTCGCGAGTTGCTTTCCGGGATTCGCGCGGCGGCTCCGAACCTGAAAGTCCTGCACACGGATAACGGCGATCCGGCCATGATGATCGCGCATCCCGACGAAGCGATGGGGGCGATGCGGGACCTCGTTCGTTTTGCCACCCCCGGCACGATCCTTTCGTTCGGCCTCGAGTCCGCGGATCCCCGCGTCACCGAGGCGAACAACCTGAACATCGATGCGGACGGATGCCTCGAGGCGATCCGCATGGTGAACGCGGTGGGCCGCGAGCGCGGCGAGAACGGGATGCCGCGGCTCCTGCCGGGCCTGAACTTCGTCGCGGGCCTCGATGGCGAGACGAAGCACACGTTCGGCCTCGACCTCGCGTTCCTCAAACAACTCCTGGCCGAAGACCTCTGGATTCGCCGAATCAACATTCGCCAGGTCCGACCCGTGCGCCGCGAGTTCGAGCCAACGGGGCTGTATCACGAGTTCCGGAGGTTCAAGGAAGCGGTGCGCACGTTGATCGACCACGAGATGTTGCGCCGCGTGATTCCCGAGGGCACGGTCCTCCGCGACGTATTCCTCGAGCTCCACGAAGGTCATGTGACGTTCGGTCGACAGATCGGCACCTACCCAATCCTCGTCGGCCTCCCGTACGATGCGACCGCCAACCAATTCGTCGACGTTCGCGTGGTCAGCCATGGCCAACGTTCTCTGACGGCGATCGAGTATCCTCTCGATGTGAACCGCGCGCCGATGGCCGCCATCTCAGCGCTCCCCGGCATCGGAGCGAAGCGGGCCGCAAGGATCATTCGCGCACGACCGTTCGATTCGTTACCCGCATTCGCCGCGTCACTCGACGACCCCGCGGTGGCGGACCGGGTGGCGGCGTTCTTGCACTTGGCCGCGTGAGCCAAACAGAGGCCATCGGACGAGATTCTCCGAAGCATGAAAAGTTAACCTTGTTTAAGGTTGATTTACGAAGCGAACCTTTAGACCCAGGTGGGTCTTCCTACGACTTGTTCGCCCATGTCGGTCCCGCAGAAGCACAAGGAACATGCGCCGGCCTCGGTGAAGTGCGGCGTCATTACGATCTCCGACAGCCGGACCTCGGAGACGGATGAGTCCGGGAAATTGGTGCGGGACCTGCTCCTTCGCGCTGGGCACTCCGTCCTCTTCTACGTCGTCGTCAAGGACGAGGCGAAACCGATCCTCGACGCCGTCGAGCAGGCCTCGTGGACGTGCGAGGCAATCGTGACGAACGGTGGCACAGGCCTCGCGAAACGCGACGTCACGATCCCGACCCTCCTGCCCGCGTTCGAGCGGACGGTTCCCGGATTCGGAGAGATCTTCCGTTCCTTGTCGTACGACGCGATCGGAAGCGCGGCGATGCTCTCCGGTGCGGTCGCGGGCGTGTACCATCGGCGTCTCGTGTTCTGCCTTCCCGGATCGCCGGACGCCTGCCGACTCGCGGTCGAGAAGCTGATCTTGCCGGAGCTCGGACACGCGGTCGGGGTGATGGGGCATTGAAAAGACGCGCCGATTCCAAGGACCGCGCGCATGCCGCGCGAGGGATGCGGCCTCTGAAGGCGTTGATCTCACTGGACGAGGCAATGCGCATGGCGATGGACGTGGTTCGTCCCATTGAGCGAAAGGAGACCGTCCCGATCCTGGGAGCGCTGGGCCGCGTTTGTGCGGAGGATGTGCGCTCGACGATTGACGTGCCGCTCGCGGATCGCGCGGCGATGGATGGGTATGCGGTCCTCGCCCGCGACACGTCCCACGCGCGCAAATCCGAGCCTGTCGCTCTTCGGTGGAACGAAACCCTGTACGCGGATGGCGTGCCGCGGAAGCGCGTGACGCCGGGTCGGTGCACGGAGGTCGCGACCGGCTCGACGCTCCCGCGCGGCGCGGATGCGGTCGTCAAGGTCGAAGATACGGACCGCGAGCGCGATCTCGTGAGCGTGCGCGCAGCCGTCCGCCCGGGAGAGAACGTCTCCCGCCGCGGCGAGGACATCGAACGCGGTTCCACGGTGGTCCGCGAGGGCGAAATGCTGACCCCCGCGAAAGTCGGCGCCCTTGCCGCCATCGGTCTCGCGCGGGCGCACGTGTACGCAAAGCCGCGTGTTTCGATTCTGGTCTCCGGCGACGAGGTTGTCCCGCCCGGGAAACCAATCCGCGCGGGCCAGGTGTACGACATCAATTCGAACACGATTGCGAGCGTCGTCCTCGAAAATGGCGGCGAGCCGATTCTGTTCGGTCGCGTATCGGATCGCCTCGAGGCCCTCCGGGCCGCGGTGAGGAAGGCGATCGTCCACGACCTCCTCGTCGTCTCCGGGGGTTCCTCCGTGGGTGAGAAGGACCTACTTATCGACGTCGTCGGGTCGATGGGCGACGTGCTCTTCCACGGGATTGCCGTAAAGCCCGGCAAGCCCACGATCCTCGGACGTGTGGACGGAAAGGCGGTCCTCGGGATGCCCGGCAATCCGACGTCTTGCCTGAGCAACGGCTACGTCATCCTCGCGCCGATGCTCCGCCGCATGGCGCGGCTGCCAACCCGGCAGGAGAAGGTGGTCGAAGTGCCGCTCGCTGAGCGCGTGGTCTCGACGATCGGCCGCGTCAAGTTCCACACGGTCCGGATCGTCGATGGCGAGGCCGTGCCGGCGTTCAAGGAAAGTAGCGCAATCACATCGATGGCCCACGCGGACGGATACATCGAAATCCCCGCGAACGTCGACCTGGTGGAGAAGGGCGAAGTCGTCCGGGTCGTCCTGTTCTAGGGGGATTCCGGTGGGCGAACGCACCGGAGGATCGCTTTGGCGGAACGAGGCGGCGTGGGCGATTCGGCGAAAGAAGAGCGGTTGCCCAATCTGTCGAAGAGGTCGTCCGCGGGATGTCGTCGCCGTTCTCCGCGCCTCGTGGGTCTCGGCCCCGGCGCGCGCTCCGCTCCCGGGATACGTCGCGGTCGTGTCGAAACGCCACGTCGTAGAACCGTTCGAGCTGCCCGCCTTGACGGCTCGTCTGCTCTGGGAGGATGTGATACTCGTCGGCAAGGCGCTCACCGAGCTCCTGTCGCCGATCAAGATGAACTACGAGATCCACGGGAATACAATCCCACACCTTCACGTCCACGTGTACCCGCGGTTCGTCGACGATCCGTTTGTGGGAGGGCCCATCGATGCACGCGTCACATCCTTCGCGCGAACGCGTGATGAACGTCTTCAGATTGGCGATGCGATTCGAGACGCTTCCATCCGGGACCGCCCGCGGCGGAAGGCCTCCCGCTAGGCGACGTAGGGCGCTCGACCAAACGCTTATGCCTCCCGTGGCAGTGCCGGCGCCGGATGGTCCTCGTCGAGCGCGCAAATCCGACGGACCGCCTGGACGTCGAACGGCTGATCGCGGCCTATCACACCTCCGAGGGCGTGAAGCCGCGTCCCGAGCGGATCACGTGGGCCGTCGAACAGGTCCTGCGCAACCGCGTCGGCGGAGTCCTGCTTGTCGCGCGGGAGAAGCGGGCCGTCGTGGGGGTCGCGCTCGCGGTCTACTCGCCATCGGCGGAGATGGGCCGTCTTCTCGTGGTCAATGACTTCTTTGTCGACCCTACGATGCGCCGCAAGGGGGTCGGTAAGGCGCTCGCGGCCCGCCTGCTCGACGAGGCCAAAGCAATGCGGGTTGAGCGGATCGACCTCGAGATCACGCCGAACAACGCGACCGCCGCGGCGTTCTGGAAGTCCATGGGCTTCCGGACCGGAGGTCGCACGGTCTACGGCAAAGACATTTTGTAGCCGGAAGCGCCAATCCACGGAGCTCCGGGAATCCAAATGGACCTAAACCCAACGGAGCAACGCGAATTCCCGGAGACAGCGTCGTTCGAGAGAAATCCGGGTCCAGCTTCAGGCGCCAATTGAGTCGACTACTTGCCATGGACGACTTTGCGGTGGGCCCGGTACGCTTCCTGTCCGAACTCCTTCCCGCATTCCGGACACCGGACCCGCGGGCGCGTGCGCTCTGGATCCTGGGCCTTCAGCGCACCGAGCAGCTGGGCCATCTCGAAGGCGATTTCCTCGGACTCGGCCTCGGACCCATGGAACGCCGTGACGTCCCGCATGAAGTCGACGTGCAGGTCGATCTCCGAACCTTTCGGGACGCGCTCGAGCCCGTGCGTCTCGAGGCGCATGTGGAAACGCTTGCCGTTGTAGAGGGGCCGGAACGCGACGACGTCGAACGGCTCACGCTTCACGCGATATCCCAGGATGAGGCCCGCGGCCTCGATTGCATGCAATGTCATCCGCCTCGGTAGGGACGCTTTCATCGGATTGCGCCTCAGTCCCCGTACGCGACCTTCGCGGACACGAGCGAGTAACCGAGCGGACAGTCGAGCTCCGGGCCGACCTCGACGACCCGGATCCGCGTGCCGGGCCCGATGCCGATGGGATGGCACAGCCGGTAGTTCGGACACGCCGCGTTCGCGCACACGATCTTCTCGTACGCCAACACGGCGCCCTCGACGCCCGCCCGGGCCGAGAGGCTGCAGTCGGGCGGCACCGGCTCGACCTCGACCACCCGCGCGCGCTCTTCGTTCAGGAGGCACGGATGGGCGACGTCCCGCACCCGCGTGATGCGATACCGGCGGCCCAGATCCTGATTCAGACACGCCCCGCGGACCTTGCACGGGCCGCACTCGGGTTGGGGCCCGCGGTAGATGAATTCGTGGCCCGGCCGCGCTTGCCTCTCGCCGACGAGCGTGATCTGGACCACGACGGAGGCCCCGGCCCAACCTATGACGGGGCCCGGCTTAAGGGTCTCCGTCCGCGGCGGTTCCCGCCGCAACTCGATTCGCGTATCGATACGTTCAAGTCGGCGTCGACGATCGCGAGGGCGGTCTCACGACCAGGAGGTTCCCGGCGATGATGTCTCCGTCCGTTTTCCGAAACGCGCCGGGAGCCGCGTGAGCTCGCAGCCCTTCCCGGCGTTCGTTCGCTCGTCCTGTGAACGCCCATCGTGCAAAGCCTATCGAACGGATGCCCAACCGCCCCTACCTGGACTCGAGCGTCCGGTGGCGCATCGACTCCGGGAACCTGTCCCTCGAAGAACCGGACTACGCGTCCGTCGTCGAGGCGATCCTGTCCGCAGGTCTTGCGACGGAAGTCGTGGGCCTGATCAGCGCAGGCAAGGAAGCTGACGTCTACCTGGCGCGGTACAACGGCGCGCCGCTCGCGATCAAGTCGTACCGCCTCTACCGGACCTCCCATCGGGGCGGGGGGCCCGTGAAACAAGACTCGATGGGGTGGCGGGCCGCCCACGAGTACGAGATGATGCGTCAGGCCTGGAAGGGCGGCGTCCGCGTGCCGACGCCCGCGCGCAGGGTCGAGAACCGCTTCTCGATGCAATACCTTGGGACCGAGGACGGTCCCGCCCCGCGACTTCAGGATGTCCGCCTCGACGACCCGGGCGATTTCCTGCAGCAGGTGCTCGACGGTGTCCGCCGGCTCATCGGCGCCGGGGTGGTCCATGGAGATCTGAGCGCGTTCAACATCCTCGTCCATGCGGCGCAGCCGGTCTTCATCGACTTCTCGGAGGCGATCCGGGTGGACCGAGCCGGGGCTTCACCGTGGGTCCGCCTGACCGAGGCGCGCGCGGCGCTGGAACGCGGATTGTCGGCGCTTCAAGTCTACTTCCGCCGCTATCGCGTGCAGATTGAGATCGCCACATTCGCCGCCGAACTCGTCGAATCGGTCGACCGGTTCGGCGTGTTGCACTAGCGTCCGACGACGCAACCACACGCGGTCTCGCCTTCGGTCCTCAGACGACCTTCGTGATCTTCGCGAGGCGTTCCGCGGCTTCGAGCGTGAGCCCTTCGTCTCCCAGGATCGTGTACCGCTCCTTGTTGATCTCGTGCGCGTGGGTGAGCGCCTGTACGACCTCGTGGTCCGTGACGCCGAGGGCCCGCGCGGTCGTCGGCGCGCCGATGGCGAGGAGCGCGTCCCGCACCTCTTGCCAGTTGCCGCCGTGGAGGTACATCATCATGATCGTCCCGACCCCGCACTGCTCGCCGTGCAACCCGGGCTTCTTCGCGATCCGATCGAGTGCGTGGGAGAACTTGTGTTCGCTCCCGGACGCGGGTCGCGACGATCCCGCGATGGACATCGCGACGCCGCTCGAGACGAGCGCCTTGCAGACAAACCACGCGCTCTCCTCGAGGCGCGGCTTGATCGTCGACGCGTTCTCGATCACGAGGTGTGCGGCCAGCTCGCTCAGCGCGGCGGCATATGAGGAATAATACTCGTTCCGGAGGTTCCGCGCGAGCGCCCAATCCTTGACCGCGGCGAGGTTCGAGATGATGTCCCCGCATCCGGACGCGAGCAGGCGGAACGGGGACTCGGCGATGACCCCGGTGTCCATGATGACCGCGATCGGCGTCTGGGCCGCGAGGCTCACCTTCTCGCCGCCCTTCTCGATCGACGCGCGCGAAGACACGACGCCGTCGTGGCTCGCCGCCGTCGGCACGCTGACGAACGGCACGCCCGCGTTGAAGGACGCGCACTTCGCGACGTCGATGGACCGGCCCCCACCGACCCCGAGCGCGAAGTCGAGATTTCCTTTCCGGATCCGCTCCTCGCCCTCGCGGACCTCGTCCCATGTCGCGTCGGGGATCAGGAATACCGACGCCTTGATTTTCCGGGCCAGGAGCTCTTTCTCGACGATCGTCCCGGCGATTTTCATCGTCGTCTCGTCCGCGACGAGGAGCGCGCGTTTCCCGAGCTTCAGGGATTGACAGACTTCGCCAACGGCGTGGAGCGCATCATGCCCGACGACGACGTTCCGCGGGAGCTCCATCGCTTTCGTCTTCGAGAAGGACTCCACGTCCATCGTCGACAATGCGTCTCCCTGGGCGCGGACCAAGGTCCATTCGCTACTTAAAAGCGCCGACCCGGTTCGCGAACGCTCTCATGCATGAGCCCCACCGGCGAACCTTTAAAATGGCTCCGACCCTGAGGCGCCCGCGATGGTCCTCCCCCTCGTTCTCGACCTCGCAGCGGTCCCGGCGTCGGAGGATCTGGCCCGCGGCGAGGCGGAGTTCCTCCGCGGGAACGCCCACTGCGACGCCCGGGAGTTCGCGGAGGCGCTCGCATGCTACGACCGCGCCGCCGCGTTCGGATACGAAGACCATGTCATGTGGAACAACCGCGGCGTGGCGCTCGACGGCCTCGGCCGGCATGAGGACGCGATCGACGCGTACACCCGCGCGATGCAGCGCAGCCCGACATACGAGATCGCCGCGTACAACCTCGGGAACGCGTTCGCGCAGCTCGGCCAGTTCGAGGAGGCCGTCGTCGCGTACGACCGCGCGCTTGCGATCAAGCCGGTCTACGCGGACGCCCTATACGACAAGGCGCTCGTCCTCGCGCGGATGGGGCGAGGAAAGGCGGCTTGGCAGGGGTACGAATCCCTCGTGCGCGCCGACTCCGCGAACGCGGTCGCATGGACCCGGAAGGGTCAGCTCCTCGAGGAGTTGAACAAGTTCGAGGCGGCCGTCGATGCGTACAAGGCGGCGACGTCGGCCGACGCGAACGACGGGGACGCCTGGACGGGCCTCGGCGACGCGCTGTACGCCCTCGAACGGTACGAGGAGGCGGTCGAGGCGTACGACCGCGCGATCGCTATCGACCCGAGGGACGAAGAGGCCTGGAACAACAAAGGCTTCACGTTCTTCATGCTCGGGATTCACGAGGAGGCGCTCGCCTGCTACGAGCGGGCGCTTGCCATCAACCCGGCGTACAAACAGGCGTGGTACAACAAGGGGTACACGTTCCACGGGATCAATCGGCTCGAGGACGCCGTCACCGCCTACGAGAAGGCGATCGAGCTGGACCAGCAGGACGAGGTCCTCTGGAACAACCTCGGCAACGCCCTGTACAACCTGGGGCGCTACGAGCAGTCGATCCCGTACTTCGAGCGGGCGCTCGAGGTGAACCCGCGATACGAGATCGCGTGGAACAACATCGGCAACGCACTCAACAAGATGGGCCGACACGCGGCCTCCCTGAAGTACCACGACAAGAGCCTTGAGATCAAGCCGGACTTCGACTACGCGCTATACGCGAAAGGCCACGCGCTCGACTCGCTCGGCCGCCACGAGGAAGGGCTTGAGTTGATCAGCCAGAGTCTCGAGCTCAACCCGAACTACGACCACGCCTGGATGGCGAAGGCGGAATCGCTCCATCACCTCGGACGGCTCGAGGAGGCTCGGGATTCGTTGAACAACGCCCTGATTTTGAACGGGGCGTTCGACGAGGCGTGGGTGTTTCGTGGTCAGATTCTCGAAGAAATGGGGAACGCCTTCGAGGCCGAACGGTGCTACGAGGAGGCGCTCCAATGCTTCCGCGCCTCCCTGGAACTCGAGCCGGAGAACGCGGAGCTTCGCTACAACCAAGGGGTCCTCCTCGAGGATCTCGAGCGCGTCGAGGAGGCGATCGACGCGTACGCCGGCGCGGCGTCGAGAACCCATGGAGCCGACGCCCTCGTCCGCCTCTCGGCCCTCCTGCTCCGGGTCGGCCGGGCCACGGACGCTCTCGCGCCCGCGGAAGACGCCTGTTCCCGCCATCCATCCGATTCGCGCGGTTGGCTCGCGGCGGGTCGCGCGTCGTCGGCCCTCGGCCGCGACGCTGACGCGGAGGCCGCGTTCCGGAAGGCCATCGAACTCGGCGCCGCGGAGGGCCGCCTCGAACTCGCGCGGACGTTGCGGCACCTCGGCCGGGCTTCCGATGCTCTGACGATCCTTGACGAGATGGAGTCGTCGGACACCGAAGCCAGCTTGCTTCGCGCGGATCTGCACGAAGACCTGGGCCGGGCGGAGGACGCCCTCTCGGCCTGCGATGCGGCACTCCGCATCTCGGCCGACGGTCGGGATGTCGTCTATCGACGCAAAGGGGGGCTCCTCCTGCGCCTCGACCGCCCGAAGGAGGCGCTCGCGGCGTTTGACGCGGCCCTCGGGCTGAATCCGACGGACCCGGGGGCGTGGTGCGACGCGGCGCGCGCCTGGAGGGCCCTCGGCCAGGAGGGCCGCGCGCGGAAGATGCTCGATCAGGCGCTCCGCCTCGATCCGGGCTTCCCGCGGGCGCTCGACTTGCGCTCCGAACGCACGGCGTCGAGCTGACTTCCATATTGTCCAATGAATAAATATCGGGGCCCGCAAAGAAGAGTTATCTTCCCCCGCCCGCTTGCGGGAGTCGAAATGGCCTTGAAGATTCGCCGGCGGGCGCGCCTCCGACGAAAAGAGGCATCCGAGTTTCTCCGGCGTCTCGCCGACGAATTCGGCATGGCGGTTCCCGCGGACGAGGTGTTGCTTGACGAAGCGGAGGCCGGGCCGCACCGGCTCTTGCTGCGGGAGAACGAGGCGATTGGGCTGTTCCTGAACGGAGACGTCATCCCGACGATCCGCGGGCTCCTCGCGTTCCCGGCGACGAAGCGTGCCGTGACCGTCGACATGGGGGCGGTCCGCTTCATCTACAACGGGGCCGACGTGATGGCGCCGGGGATCGTGGATGCGGATCCCGGGATTCGGGTGGCCGACGTGGTCTGGATCCGGGACGAGAAGAACGGCCGTCCGCTCGCGGTCGGGCGCGCGATCATGGACGGCCCGACGATGGCCCGCGAGGAGAAGGGCAAGGCGATCGAGACGATCCACCACGTCGGCGACGAGATCTGGCGGCTCGGGGAGGAGGAGCCCTGACGTGGCCCGGCTCCGTGCGGTCCTGTTCGATGTCGACGGCACCCTCCTGGATACACGGGATGCCTGGGTCGCGGCGTTCGACGCGGGCCTCGCGGCGATCCACAGGACCTCGATGTCGGGCTCCGAAGCGGCGCAATGGATCGGCACCCCCATCGAGACGATCTACGCGGAGCGGTGCGGATTGGCCGGGGACGAGCTCGTGCGGGCCGTTCGGGAGTTTCAACGGATCGAGGCGGAATCCGTCCGAGAGGGGATGCGGGCCTATCCCCGAATCCAAGAGGCCCTCGCCGACCTTCGGGCGTGGAAGCTCGCGGTCGTGACGAACAAGCGTCATGACACCGCGGTGGAGGCGCTCCGGGTGACGGGCCTCCTGCCGTTCTTCGCACTCGTCGTGGGCGGCGACTCCGTGCCGCACAAGAAGCCCGCTCCGGATCCGGTCCTCCAGGCTGCCGCCACGCTCGGCGTTACGCCCGGGGAGTGTGCGGTCGTCGGCGACACGGAGGCGGATGTGCAGGCGGGCAAAGCCGCGGGTGCCCGGTCGATCGGCGTCACCTGGGGGTACGGCACGCGAGCGCGCCTCGAAGCCGCCGGCGTCGACTACTTGATCGAAACGCCGGACGCGCTGCCGCCGCTCCTCCGGGCCCTCACGCCCAGTACGGCTGCTTGAGGTACTTGTATACGGACATGACCGCGGTCACCGCTTCGCCGCAGCCCGTCACGATCCGCTTATCTTTCCCGGGATACGACACCATGTCGCCGCACGCATAGATCCCGCGGACCGACGTGGACATGTCCGCCTTGACCCGAATCAGGCGCTCCCCTTCGAGCTCGATCCCCCATTTCGGCAACGGGGTACTCTTCGGCTCGAAGCCGATGTTCACGATGACCGCATCGACCTCGATGACCGTCTTCTTCAACGTCCGGTTGTCGTAGACCACCGCGCGTTCAAGCTTCCGGTCTCCCTCGAGGCTCGTGACTTCCGAGTTGAAGAGCACCTGGATCGGGTTTTTCATGACCGCCTCCACGCTCTTCTCCATCGCGCGGAACTCCCCCCGGCGATGGACGAGGATCACTTTCTTCGCCCCCGCGACGATCTCCAGGGCGATCTCGAGGGCGCTGTCCCCTCCGCCCACGACCACGACCCGCTTATCCTTGAAGTCGTGGCGGTCCCGCACCCGGTAGTCCACGCCTTTGCCTTCGAACTCCGCCTCGCCGGGCACGTCGAGGCGTTTCGGCTCCAAGAGCCCCATCCCCATCGCGAGGATGATGGCGCGACCCTCGTGCACGGTGCCCCCGTGGGTCCGGACCGTGAAGCCCCCGGCCGCGCGCTGGATGTCCACGACCTCCTCGGACCGCAACTCCGCGCCGCTCTCCCGCGAATGAAGGACGAAAAGCTCCGCGAGTTCGCCGCCCTCGATCGCGATGTAACTTGGATAATCGTACACCGACTTCGTGGGATAGAGCCACTCGAGCTGGCCGCCCGTCGCCTGGGCCTCCAGGATCAGCGTGGAAAGCTTCCGGGTGCGGGCGTACACGCCGGCCGTGAGGCCCGCCGGGCCCCCTCCGACGATGATCACATCGTAGACCATGGGCGCCGAGCGACAAAGGCGCTTCCTTCTTAAAGATTATGACCAGAGCACAGTCCGTGGTACGACGGCGCACGGCTATCTTATGGTCACATGGATAATTATCGCGTCGTTTGCCAACTCGGTTTCGTTGACCGCGATACCTTTAAATTCGTGGTGCTGGCTATGGGGCGGCGCAGAAGGGATGTGGGATGGCCTTCATCAAAAAGCCGTTCCGACGCCTGGCCGAGGGCGCCGAGGCGGACACGTACATCGACCTGGGCGAACTGAACTTTGAGGGCGAGGCCGGGGTGCTGGGTGAGCCCGTCGAACACCTGGTCAAGGTCGCGGAAGTCTACCGGTACGAGGACATCGCGGACCTGACGACCCATGTGTACAACGGGAACATCCTGATGATCGACTACACGAGCCTCGCGAGCGACGACCTCGCGCTCAAGCGGATCACGGCGGAACTGAAGAGCGCGGTCCGGGATTGCGGCGGTGACGTGGCCGTGGTGGGCAAGAACATCCTCATGGCGACGCCCGCGGGCATCAAAATCGACCGGGCGAAAATCAAGGGCGCGTTCTGAGTCACGCTAGCGCCCGCGCCATCGGGACGGCCGGGGCGCCTCGTACGGTCTCGCGGCGAAGCCTTTGTCGTACGTGAGCACGAAGTAATCCCGCGAGTGGTTCGTGTGTCGCATCTTCGCACACCGGAAGAGCAGCTGGACCTTCCCTTCGCCCGCGCCGCTGAACCGGAGCTCGAACACGCCGTCCGCGAGGAACGTGACGTCGTTCGCGACGCCGCCCCGCGACGGGTCCACGTTCGCGATCACGTACGTCGTCACGCCCATCGACCGCAAGAAGTGGAAGAAGTGGAACAGCTCGTTCCGCACATCCTGGAGGTGCGCCATCGATACGAGGACATCCATCGTGTCAATGACGACGAGGTCGATCCGCTCCCGCTGATTCCTCCGGACCAGGAAGTCCCGCAGGACGCGGAGCCAGTCGCGGATCTCCTCCGCGCCCTCGTGCTCGACGCGGAGCCGCGCGATGTCGACGAGGAACTCGCCGTCCGTCCCGAGGCCATGGTGCCGCATCGTCCGCAGGATCGACTCGCGGCTCTCTTCCACGGTGACGTACACGCCGCGCCGGCCCGCCGCGCGGTTCTTGATCAGGATGTACAGGGCCAGGGATGTCTTCATCGATCCGCCGGGGCCCGTGATTGCGATGACGCCGGCCTTCGGGACGCCGCCCTCGAGGGACGTGTCGAGCCGCGCCACGTATGTCGGGATGCGCGCGTCCTCGGGCATCGGTCGAGGGGATGTGGCGGCCAACGCAGCCACCTGCTCCCTCAGCCGCCGGACCTCATCCCGCAGTTCTCGCAGCTCCGCTTCGAGTTCCTCCGGGGGCCTCGACGGCTCCCCGGGCTTAGCGGTCCGAACCCACTCCACGTCCACACCCTGCGCCATCCCGTAGGGACATGTGGACCGCGCGCGTTAACCTTTTGCCGACGACGGACGTCGGCGGAATCCGCTATCAGGTCTGAGAAACGTGGACCTGACCTGGGTGTCGCGTTGAGAATCAAACGAGGGTGGGCGGCGCAGAACTCTTAAATATCCGCGGCCCCCCATAGGAGCCGCCCCGAGGCGACCCATGGCCGTTAAGACGAAGTCGGATCGCGGCCCCGCCGGCACGCTGACGGTGGACGACCTCACCCGGGCGATCAAGAACTCGATCGACCGGACCGGGATGAAGGAAGAGGAGGCCCGGGCCATGGCCCAGCACGTCCTCAACTTCTTCGGCTATTCCGAGCGGATCATCGACAACGTCCTCGAACCGGAGGACCGGGACGCGTTCTACATGCTCGAGGACTCCGGCATCCTGACGACGGAGCGGGAAGAGACGACCCTCTACGACGGCCGGGAATGGCGGATCCACTACTGGATGTTCCGGAAGGAGCGGATCCACGAGCTCGTCGCCGCCCAGAAGGCAAAGGAAGAGGCGGAGAAGCTGGGATCCGTGTACGACGACGTCCCGGATGATTTCTGGGCCTCCCGCAAGGAGAAGCCGCAGCCGCCGAAGTAGTCAGGCGAAGGCGAGCTGGAGGGCGCCGCCGTGGCGGCGCACGAGGTCGACGGCCAACGAGTGAGGGAGGGCCATCCGGCCATCGCGGAACGGGAACGCCCGGTCGAACTTCTCGATCGCCCGCAATGCCTTCGCCCCGAGCTCGTCCGTCAGGTAGGCGCTGTCCTCCGAATCGCCCGAGACGATTAAGGTGAGGGGCAGCCGGAGCTTCTCGGCCTCGTCCCGGTTGAGGACGGACGCGAGCCGCTCGAGCGCGGCCCGGTCGAACGGATGGGCGTCCCCTTCCCGCGTGCGGCACGCGGGGTCCGGCTCCGCGAGCAGCCGGGCCAGGCTCTTCTTCTCGACGACGAGCCCCGCATTGAGCCGTCCGAGTTCGAACGACATCCATCGGTCGATCGAGCCGGGTGCGACCACGGGTCGGCCAGGCCGTTCCCGGTTGAAAAATCCTCCCCCGTCCGAAAGCCTTTTCGGCGGGGCGGCCCATCCCCGGGAAAGGAGGGGTCAAAACTGGCAGCCTCGAACATCTGTCCAAAGTGTGGCTTCATGAATCAGGCCGGCTGGACCTTCTGCGCGAACTGCGGGAGTCCGGCCGCGATGGCGGGCGGGATGCCCCCCGCGGGGGGAGCCCCGACACCGCCCCCGGCTTACCCCGCGTATCCGGGGTACGGGTACGGCGCCTCGCCCTGGGAGGCGGACCGGCAGAAACAGGTCGGCCGAACGAAGACCGGCCTTCTGCTGTTGCTGATCGGGGGGCTCATTTCGTGGATTCCGTTCGGCATCGGCATCCTCGGAGCGCTCCTTCTGCTGATCGGAGCGATCTTTGTGATTCTCGGACGGAAGGCCTTTGGGGCGGGTCACTCGCGAAATGTCGTCCTCGCGATCGTGTTGTTCTTCGTCGGCGTCATCGGCACGATTGTCCTTGGCATCGTGTTTTTCGCTGCGATTGTTGCGGCCAGCGTGCCAGGTGCAACTCCGGCAGACGTCGCAAACGCGTTCGTGAACGCACTCAACAACCTGCTCATCGGCGTAATCGTCCTGAGCGCGATCTCCGGGATCGCTTCCGTCTTGTTTACATACGGGTTGCAGCAGAAGATCGGCAAGATTCTCTTGTGGGCTGGGTACGCCGCCAACGTGGCCATCGCCATTGCGGTCTACGCGATCATCAGCCCGCTCTTCGCGGCCGCCTTCACCCAAGCGACGTCCGGCGGAACGTACGATCCCGGGCCGCTCCTCGCTGTCCAGAGTCAGGCGACTGCACTCGGCATACTCTCCGCGATTCCCTCGGTGCTGTTCGCCGCCGCTACGTACCTCGCATGGTCCCGTGTGAACCGCGGGGAAATCCCAGCGCCATCGGTCCCGCCGGGCATGCCGCCGGGGATGCCGACCATGCCCCCGCCCGGCGGCGCGTCCCCGCCGATGTGAGGCGACCCAACCACGGATGCGGTGGTCCCGCCCACCGCCCCTCATTTCTTTTTCGAAATCACGTGCGTGACGAAGAACTTCTGGCCGTCGTGGTTCAACGCGAGCGCGTTGTGATCGTGGTTCATCCACCGCATCTTGATGCAGCGCAGGCGGAGCTGGACATCCGTCTCCCCGACCTCGACCTGTCGCAGGTTCAGGATCCCGTCGGCGAGGAAATCTTCCCCCCATTGCGCGAGGCGCGTCGACCCGAACGGCTGTTCCGCGATCAGGAACGTCGTCAGGCCGAGCTCCTTGATCGAGGAGAGGAAGTGGAACATCTCGCGTCGGGGCGCCTTGATCTCCGAGAGCGCGTACAACGCCTCGAGGCTGTCAAGGGCGAGCACGTTGTAGCCGCTCGCGCTGACGGCCTCCTTGATGATCTCGAAGAGGATCATGAACCAGTCCTTCGCCGCCTCCGCCCGGTGCAGGCCGCGGCGGAGTTGCCCCATGTCCAAGATGTACACGCTCGACTCGTGGAGGTTCTTCATCCCCATCCGCGCGGCGCCGGCTTTCAGGCTGTCCATGTCCTGCTCCAGGCTGACGTACAGCGACTTGACGCCGTTCGCGCGGGCGTTCTCGTGCATGACCCAGAGGATGAGGGAGGTCTTCATCGTCCCCGGCGTGCCGGCGACGAGGACCGTGCTCCCTTTCGGGATGCCGCCGCCGAGGGCGCGGTCGAGCCCATCGACGTACGTCTGGAGAAGGGGGACCTCGACGTCCATTTCAGGCGGACGACGAAGTCCTCGTTATAAAGTGATGGCGTCCTCGTTATCGAGGGAGATATTCACCGGTGACAAGAAGTCGGCCGCCACGCTCAATCGCGCGGGAACGCTTTTGTAGCCGCGACCCCTTGCGCCCCGCGAAGGGATGGCCAAGCGGGACGAGGCGGCCCTCAAGCTGCTCCGCTGGGAGCTCCAGGGCTACGGCAAGATCGTCATGGAGGCGATGTTGCGCCACCCCGACAAGAACTTGGCCGAGGCCGTCGACCTAATCGAGCAGGAGGTCCCGGATCTGTCCCCGAGTGACCCGCATTCCGAGATGCCCGCGCCGGTCGCGGCGCGGCCCCGCGCCTCCTCGGAACTCGACGCGTTGGGCCAGGAGTTCCAGACGTTCCGGCACCTCCTCCACCCGAAGGAGGCGAAAGAGGTGGAGGCGACCCTCCGGGAGCTCGCCCGCTCCCAGGACCGGGAGGCGATGGTCGCCCTCCGCCGACGGCTCCGGGCGCTCTCCCTCCAGGCCGCGTTCTGGTCCGAGCTCGCGGCGGGCCACAAGGAGTCGAACGCGCTCGCCCTCGTCATCCTGAAGAAAGGCCGCGAGGTCCTCGCGAAGGCCGGCGAGACGGCGTACCTGGACCAGCCGGAGGTCGCCGAGATGATCCGCCGCGAATCCGGACGCCGGGCGAAAGGCACGTACGTGATGCACCTGCCCGTCGGCCGGCTCGTCGTGATGACGGGCGAGGACGCGTCGATCGCCGCCCTGTTCCGGCGCGCGCCCGGGAAGGACGTCGTGCAGGTCCTCGTGAAGACGGTCGAGGCGATCGAAGAGAACCGGGCCGCGGCGACGAAGACCTTTGGCAACGACAAGCTCGCCGGCAAGTACGCGGAGGCGCTCCTCAAGCTCCTCCAGAAGACGTCACTTTGAGGACGTCCGCGCGATCCGGAAACGCCCGTCGTTTCGAACCAACGCGAAGGAACCGCGTTCGTGCCGAGCGCGGCGCATCTTGACGCACCGCAGGAGCAGCCGGAAATCCCCCTCGCCATTCTCGACCTGGCGGAGCGAGAGGATCCCGTCCGCGAGGAACTCCTCGTCGAACGTGGACAGCTTGCCGTCCTCCCCGGACGGCACCTCGGAAATCAGGAAGCACGTCGCCTCGAGGGAACGCAGGAATCCGAAGAAATGGAACAGCTCCCGGCGCGGGTTGCTCAGGTGGCTCAGGCTGTACAACGCCGCCAGGCTGTCGAGCGCGACGAGGTCGAATCCGTTCATCCGCACCCGTTGGTCGATGTACTTCTGCAGGACGTCCAGCCAGTTCTTCGACAGCTCCTCTTCCTTGTGCTCGAGCCGGATTCGCCCGACGTCGAGGATGTACAGCTCCATGTCGTCGAGTCCGGCCATGCCGAGGTCCGTCATCGCGGCCCGGAGGTCCTCCTGGCTCTCCTCGAGCGTGATGTAGAGCGCCTTCGAACCCGCCTTCACGTTCTCGTAGAGGATCGAGAACGTCAGCGCCGTCTTCATCGTCCCCGGCGTGCCGGCCACGAGGACGAGCGAGCCGCGTGGGACGCCGCCGTCGAGGGCCTCGTCGAAGCCTTCGACGTACGTCTTCAGGCGATCCATGGGGGGTCCGCGAAACGAGCCGGGTCGCGCTATAAAGGGGTGGTGGGGAGATTATCAAGGTTGAAAGTGGCGGCGCGGGAGCCGATTCACGCACCCCATCGGAAGGTTCTTTGGCCGGTACAATCCTACCTCTAAACAGAGGTAGACGCAGGGGATTCTCATGCGGGTCGGCTGCGGTCTCCGCGTGCATCGGATCGACGGGAACGGATACCTGTACTTCTGGCACTACGAACGGGAAGGCGGTCGGAGCCGGCGCCGGGAAGACTATATCGGTCCCGCCCGGGAATCGGCATCGCGACGGGAGGCCGCGAGGAAGCAGCTGGCGTATTACCGCAGAATCCAGACAGACGTCGCGTCGAAGATTGCGCGACTCGAGCGTTCGATCTAGGCCATGTAGGGTTTCCTTCTGCCAATCATTTCTACCTCTAAACAGAGGTAGGTCCGCTTCATTGTGTTCAACACCCGCGATGGGGTTAGCTATATCCGGGGAACGAACGTACGCGGCCGCGATGGACCTCGTGGCGATCCCGCAGGCCCTCTGGTTCTTCCTCCCCGCCTACGTCGCGAACCCGATGGCGGTCGTCTTTGGCGGCGGCACGCCAATCGACTTCGGCCGGACGCTCCGCGATGGCGAGAGGCTCTTCGGCGACGGGAAGACGTGGCGCGGGCTCGTCGGCGGCACGCTGGCGGGTGCCTTCCTCGGGCTGCTCCTGGCCCTTCCCTTCCTGGCCTTCGCGCCGACGTCATCGTGGTCATTCGGCGACGCCGGAACGGCGTTTTCGGCGTCCGCGGTCCTCGCCTTCGGCGCGCTCCTCGGGGACCTGGGTGGCGCCTTCCTCAAACGACGGATGCACAAGCCGCGGGGCGCGAAAGCCCCCGGCCTCGACCAGTACGATTTCGTCGTGGGCGGGCTCCTGCTGAGCCTCGCGGTCCCGCCATGGTCCGTCCCGCGGTTCTTCTCCGGGGACGCGCTCTTCGGGCTCGTGGCCATCATCGTTATTACGCCCGCCCTGCATCGGGCCGTGAACCTCCTCGGGTACCGGATCGGCAAGAAGCATGAGCCGTGGTGAGATCGACCGGGCCGCCTTCGTGACCGCGCTCCAGGCGTGCGGTGCCCTCCGGTTCGGGACGTTCACGTTGACGTCGGGCAAGACGTCCTCGTACTATATCGACATCAAGCGGGCGGTCACGCGACCCGAACTCCTCCGGATGATCGCGGACGCGATGGCGCCGTACGCACGAAGTGTCGATCGGATCGCGGGGGTCGAGCTCGGCGCCGTGCCGATCGCCGCCGCGGTCAGCCTCGCGAGCGGAAAGCCGTTCCTTATGGTTCGGAAAGCCGCGAAGGAGCACGGGACGAAGGAAGACTTCGAGGGAGAGCTGAACCGCGGGGACCGCGTGCTGTTCGTCGAAGACGTCGTCACGACCGGCGGCACCCTGCGAAGCGCCATCGACCGGCTGCGGGCGCACGGTGCGCGGGTCGAGGACGTCGTCGCGGTGGTCGACCGGGAGGAGGGCGGCGAGAAAACGCTCTCCGAAATCGGCGTCCGCCTCCACGCGCTGCTCCACGCGACGGACCTGCTCGCGTCGAAGTGAGCCGGGGCGCGCCGCACACTTTCGCCCACCTCTCCCGGCAAACGATTGATAGGACCGCCTTCGCCTGCGAGACGGGACCATGGACCCGATCGCCGTCACCTGCGAGAATCGGCCGGGCGCTCCGCAGGCGCTGACGGTGACCCAGCTGGCCCGGGTGATCCGGGACACGGTCCGGGCGAACCCGATCCTCTCGCGGATCCTGGTGCGGGGCGAGGTGAGCAACCTCCAGCGCGCGCCGGCCGGCCATGTGTTCTTCACCCTGAAGGACGCGACGGCCCAGATCTCGTGCACCCTGTTCCGCGAGGACGCCGAGGTGCTCGGCTTTGACCTCGAGGACGGCATGGACGTCGTCGTCTCGGGCGATGTCGACGTGTTCCCGCGCCGAGGGTCCGTCCAGCTCCTCATCAAAGCCGCGACCCCCGCCGGGGTGGGAGCGTTCTGGGCCGCGTACCAGAAGACGCGCAAGAAGCTCGCGGCGGAAGGGTTGTTCGATGCGGCGCGGAAGCGGCCCCTCCCCGGGTTCCCTCAACGGATCGGGGTCGTGACATCGGAGATCGGCGCCGTCGTCCACGACATCGTCACGATCTTGCGACGTCGGTACCCGATCGCGCACCTCGTCATCGCACCCGCGCTGGTCCAAGGACCCGAGGCTCCCGCCAGCCTGCGTCGCGCCCTCGCGGTCGTCGCGGACCGGGTCGACGTCGTCATCGTCGCGCGCGGGGGCGGATCGCTCGAGGACCTGTGGTGCTTCAACGACGAAGGCCTGGCACGGGCCGTCGCGGC
>Ga0209806_1000202_pt1 | contig 37933 bp, 40 predicted proteins | sample GraSoiAngelo_152_FD_186166 | JGI IMG/M metagenome (GOLD analysis project Ga0209806, IMG submission 186166) | Grasslands soil microbial communities from the Angelo Coastal Reserve, California, USA - 14_1009_12_30cm (SPAdes) (version 2) | ecosystem: Environmental > Terrestrial > Soil > Grasslands ... | reverse complement strand
CCTTAACTGAAACTCATTTTCTGGAAGCCTCTGCTCCGGTAGTATAGCCCGGTCCACAATTTTGGCCGAGAGTATGCCGGACTCTCGATCCGGCGACCCGGGTTCAAAAGGCTCTAAAGAGCCTGAATGTCCCGGCCGGAGCACTAGATCACAAGCTTGAGCAATATCATCCTCATAACCGGCACACCTGGGGTCGGAAAGACCGCATTGGCGAAGAGCCTCTCCCAGAATTCAAGCTTCAAAATAGTCGAACCTAACAGCCTGGTTAGAAAAGAAAAACTCTACACAGGCTATGACAGAGCAAGGAAGACCTACATCGTCGATGAAGGAAAGCTTCGAAGGAGGCTGGAAGCGTTGTCACGATCATCAGAGAGAATAATCGTTCCCACCCATTTGGTTGGAAGATTTCTGCCGCAGGCCTCAGTGAAATTAGCGCTGGTCCTTCGACTAGACCCAGTGATTCTATACCGGCGCTTGCGAGCGAGAGGGTGGACGAAACGGAAGGCATGGGAAAATACGGAGGCAGAGATATTAGACGTGTGCCTCCAAGAAGCCCGTTTGCTGCTCGGACCCCGGAAAGTGTTTGAGATTGACACTACTCGGAAGTCGGGCCCGGCAGTCTACAAGGAGGCATTTCGAGCTTTGTCAAAGGGGACAACTGGTAGATCAGGGCTAGTCAACTGGCTGGACCGATACGATCCGTTAGAATTGGAGAAGACGCTATGACTGAGCGAAAGAGGTTCTTGATTGTCAAGTGCCCGCGATGCCAGGGCTATCAGATTGTCGATTCCAGGAATAAGAGCAAGACTTGTTCGCAATGTTTACGACGGTTCGAGATTATCGATCTAGCTGTCATTGTGTCTGCAAAGGACGCGAGGGAAGCGAGGGCTGTCGTGGCAGAGCTGAAGATGCCGAGAACAACCGCCTCTGAACCAAAGGTGATATAGCGGTCTCCGGGTCAGCTCGCTCCGAGGGTACTGGACAACTGTCTTCGACGGCCGGCCGGAAATTCATGGAGGAACTCTCCAATCTTCTCCAAAAGCACGTCAGTGTCTTGACCACTCAGGGGAAGACTTTCATCGGCACTCTCACAGGCGTTGATACGGAGACCCTTAGCGTCTGTCTCACGAATGCAAAGTCGGATGCTGGGGATATTCACAAGGTCTTCCTGAACGGTGACACCATTGTTCAGATATCTAGTTTTGAGAAGCCGTTTGATCTTCAGAGCCTTGGCGAGAGGCTTGAGCGGGTCTTCCCAAGAATGGTACGCGTGATGGATGAGGCAGGCGTGATAGTTGTCATGGATAGGATACGGGTTAACGAGAGGGGTATCATCGAAGGCACTGGTCCGGCTGCTGAGCGGGTTCAGAGAGTCTTTGAGGAGTTCATGAGGGAAAAAGGCGTCAAGGCCTAAATCCCGTTTTGTCCTTTCAAGTACACTGCAAAGATCTTCTCGGCAGAATCGGAAAACTGACCACTAAGAGCGGCAGCTTTCAAACACCTCACATGTTTCCAGTCGTAGACCCAAACCGTCCTGTTCTGGATCCAAAATTCTATCGCGAGGCCGGCATTCGAGCGATAATGACCAATGCTTACCTCTTGAAGCGAGGTACACCGGGTCAACTGCCGAAAGATGTTCACGGGACCCTGGGTTTCAAAGAGACCGTCGCGACTGATTCTGGCGCGTACCAGATTCTCGAGTACGGACATGTTGGCGTGAAGCCCTCAGAGATCGTTGCTTACCAAGAGAAGATCGATACCGATATTGGAGTGATTCTTGACTTTCCAACGGGCTTTCACAGCGATGCGAAACGAGCTGGATGGACTGTCGATGAAACGGTTCGCAGGGCCGACGAAGCTCTCAAGCGAATCAAACGGAAGGATATCCTCTGGGTAGGTCCGGTCCAGGGCGGAGTCCACATCAAAGAGGTCACCCGGTCCGCAATGGAAATGGGAAAGCGACCATTCTCAATCTATGCACTAGGCAGCCCTACGGAATTGATGGAGGCACAGCGCTTCGATGTTCTAGTGGACATGATAGTCGCGGCAAAGAAGTGTCTCCCTCACTCGCGCCCGTTGCACTTGTTCGGTGCGGGTCATCCTGCTATGTTCCCATTCATCGTGGCTCTCGGTTGTGACATGTTCGATTCAGCTGCCTACGCGCTATACGCTCGGACGGGCAGATACTTCACGTCTGACGGAACGCAGGAACTTGCAGAGATCAACGAATTCTCTTGCATGTGCAGGATCTGCGACAGCATCACCCCCGAGGAGATGAGACATCTCGACACACCTGAGAGAGAGCAACTCCTATCAAAACACAACCTTCTCGCATGTTTTTCCGAACTGCGCAGGATTCGAGAGGCGATTAGAACGGGGCATCTGTGGGAGCTACTCGAGCATCGGGCTTACGCCAACCCGGCTTTCAAGAAGTTCTTGGCAAAGATTGTTCATCATTCTCCTTTTGTGGAACGGTTCACGCCAACCGTCAAACCGCGCGGAATCTCTCATTTCGGCGAGGCTAGTGATCACAGGCCCGAGATGATCCGCTACAGTGGAAGGAGGTCACGGGTCCCGGCAGAACGAGGAAAAGCTGTTATTCTCTTACCCGGCCGGTGGAGGAGACCCTACCATGACGACCCCCGCAACCTGCCAATAGTCAGCAAGCTCGCAAACAGGTCGAACGTGTCGATCTGCTTCTACACTATTCCCTTCGGACCAGTGCCGATGGAACTCGATGAGACATTTCCTTTGGCGCAGACCGAGAGTTTCGACGGTCACGATCCGATAGTATACAACGAGAGAGCGGGACAGGTGTCCGCTTGGATCAAGCGATTGTCACCGAAACAGGTTTTCTTGGTTTCTGAGGGAGAATATGGCGTGACACTTGGAAAGAAACTCTCGGAGGCAGCTTCCAAGCTCAGAGTCATCATAATCGAGGCGAAGGGATCGAAACCAGACAGTACTGTAAACTCGATCATTCACCGGTTAGGCTAGGCGTACAGTCTCTCTTGCGATTTCGTAAGTCTGGATTTGTGATCATACTCTCTTTCGATGAGTTTCGCATCTTTCAACAGCTCTTTCAGGTTGACCTTGAAATTGTAGGCTTTCGAGATCTGACGGATTGCTAACGCGGCTGCCGCAGGATCAGCCCTGGATGGCTCCGCGTAGGGAAGGACTGCAACTGCAGGGAAGTCGTGGATTTCAAACTCGCTCAGCATTACCGCGAGTGGTCCATAGACTAGCAAGCCTGGCTCAAGAATCGGCGCCTTGAACACTTTCGCTCGATCAAGGTATGCGCCAGTCGGAACAACGCAGAACTCGTCGTTGTTGTTCCTGAAAGATGAGTCTAGCCCTCCGATCAGAATCGCGTCTTTGAACTTGCTCTTCACAGCCCAGTTCGCCAGAACCTTGGCAAACTCCGCCTCCTCCGATCTGTGGGGAGAAAATTCCAGTTTGACCAAGACTGTCTTGCCTCTCCGGTAGACCTCAAAAGGTGTGACCAGCCCGCCGTCAGCAGTTCCGACCCAGGGCGGAGGGTTCGCCACCTGAATGAAGCCTACTCGCTCTGCTTTCAGCGCGTGTATCATGTAGGAGGTGGCTATGTAGCCTGTCTGTCCTACGCCATGGAACCCTGTGACCAGGGTGGAGCCCTTGAGATTCTTTGAATCGACGAGGAGTTGAACTGGCACTCTAATACCAACTGAGCGAAGCGAATGCGTCTAGCGTAACCGTGCCTAAAAATCTCTCCGGAGACTCGGTTGTAGGGCTTTTATTGTAGTCTCTCGAACCGTTCCACTCGCAGAGTGAACAAGAATTCCTCGCAATAATCCATTTCATGCTGTAACGGTGAACGGATGAAAATCAGGTTCTTAGGCGCCTGCCAGGAAGTAGGCAGGTCCGCATTCGCGGTAAGCGTCGGTAGCAAGTATCTAGTCTTGGACTACGGCGTAATGGTAAATCATCACGTCGGATTCCCAATGCACATCCCTCCGAAAGAAGTGGAGGCGATCGTACTTACACACGCGCACCTGGACCACGTTGGGTCTGCTCCGATATTCTACATTCACGGCGGCGTCCCGCTGTATGGAGTACAGCCAACTTTCACGCTTACCAGCCTGATCATCAAAGACTTCCTCAAGCTCAGCGGATACTACGCCCCATACGAGTTCATGGATCTCCAGACAATGCTAAAGCACACAAAGGAGCTTCAGTATCATCAGTCGATCGATGTCGGTGACGCATCTCTAACTCTGGTTAATGCCGGCCACATACCGGGCAGTGCTCAGGCGATAATCACTTCTGAAGGCAAACGGTTACTGTACACGGGCGATTTCAACCGACAACCAACTAGGCTCGTTGACGGTGCAGATCCTGGGAACTACAAGGACCTCGACGCGATCATCATTGAGGGAACTTATGCTACTGAAGACCATCCGATGAGGGATGGTTTGGAAAAAGAGTTTGTCGAAAAAGTAACAGAGGTGGTTGAAGGAGGCGGAACGGTCCTCGTTCCAGCGTTCGGCGTCGGGAGATCCCAGGAACTTCTCTCTGTACTTTCAGCCTACCACTTTGAGCATCCTGTTTTTGTCGATGGAATGGCTCTTGACGCGATGGAGATGTTGCTGAAATATCCTTCATCCCTAAGGGACTCGTCCGTCTTCGAGCGGGCTAGTAAGATGGCGCACTGGGTGGACGGCTGGAATGATCGGAGGAGAGCTGCGAAGACTGCGGGCGTGATAATATCGCCGGCAGGGATGTTGAAGGGCGGCGCGTCCGTCTTCTATATGGAGAATGTTGCTGCGAAGAAGCAGAACGCGGTGTTCATGGTCAGCTTCCAAGTACCCGGCAGCCCGGGGAGAATCCTCTTGGAGAGGAAGAAGTTCGTAATTCATGGCAAAGCCCGACCGGTGGACGCGAGAGTAGAACGGTTTGACTTCTCATCCCACGGGGGCAGACGTGAACTAGAACTGACGCTGTCTGATTTGGACAAGAAGACAAAAGTGTTCATCGTGCACGGCGCGGAAGGAAACTGCAAGAAGCTTGCGGAGTGGGCTTCGAAAGAACAAGGATTGGAAGCGACTGCCCCGAAGACCGGGGACGTTATCGAGATTTAGGGTTCCATGGCACAGGAAGAACAAAGGGCTTTCAAGCCCCGTCTGCGCCACCTCTACCCAGTAATTCTCAGTCTAGCCGTTACGGGTCTGCTAGGGTATCCGATTTCAAACCAGATCGTTCCCCAAGCCCAAGTAACACCCTTCCAGGGCGACAGTTTGAGTTCCGCAGGCCTCAACGCCGTCATCTTCGTCATTGCCCTCGGAGCAAGCGCGACGGTAATGCTCCTCATGGTTAGAAGAGGGAGGATGAAGTTCATCCGCTCGCTGATCAAGGTAGCTGTCCTCGTCGTATCATTTGCGGTAGCTTTCTGGTACGCGGCCTCGATTTTCCTCTTGATTCCGAACTCTCCGGCAGACCCTCTAGCAACCATAATCATTCTAGGAGTCTCGCTTGGAACAGCTGTCGCAATCGCGCTCACGATATTTGGAAAGACAAAAAAGTATCAATTGATCGGAATAACACTCATTGGTGCGCTGACTGGGATTTTCTTGGGCTACTCGATCGGCCCACTGACTGCACTGGTTCTGATTGGCGCCCTCGTTATCTACGATATTGTAGCCGTGTTTCGAGGCCCGGTTGGAGCCCTTGCGAAGACAATTGAAGAGGGCGATCTGCCGGGAGCCGTGTTCACCTATGGGGATCTGACAATTGGGATGGGAGACATGGTCTTCTACTCGCTAGTCGCGACAACCGCGCTCGTTTACTTTGGTGGTGTTCTGTCGTTCTTCGGTGCTGCCATCGGGATATTGGCAGGAACTTTTCTCGGGTTCAAAGCGTTGTCGAAGTACGAGATGTTTCCCGGCCTCCCATTTTCCTTGCTGCTAGGGGTTGCGGGTATGCTCCTCGCCGGCTACCTATAGAGACGCCAGAGTCGCTGATGCCTCAGCGAGACTCGAGAAACGATAGTCGGCGATGCTATCGGCCATCGATCTCTTCGAAACCAGAACGGTCTTCATGCCCGTGATAGTACCTCCCCAGACATCGTGTCTCTCTGAATCACCAACGATTACCGTTTCCCGTGGCTGTAGCTTGAACTGCATCAGCGCGTAGAGGAATATTCCTGGGTCAGGCTTTCGGATCCCGACAAAAGCTGATGTTACGACTTTGTCAAAGTAACCCAGAAGCCCCACTTTGCGAAGAATTTCCACCGCGACATCGTGAGATGATACGTTCGATATTATTCCCAACTTGATTCTTCTTTTCGAGAGCTTCTGGAGGAGAGGTTCTGAGTCCGGGAAAACAACCGCGTTTTCTGCTCGGGCGGAGACGACGATCCTGATTGCCTCCTCCACCAGACTGTCCTCAGGCTCCTGGCCTAGCGCCCGCCTCAGGAGCTGCACCATCCATGCCTGGATTGGGATCTCGACGTGATTCTTGGTGCGGAAAGCCTCGTTTACCTTGTACCCTTGCTTGTAGATCGTGAATAGTTCGGATGGGGGGTTGGGACGAGGTATGATTTTGCTGATATTTTCCAGTGCCTTCATCGTAACCAGGTTATCTTCGATGTTTTGTGTTACGAGGGTCTCTCCGAGATCGAAGAATATCGCTTTGACCGGCGCCATCAATGTTCCCTGAACTAGTTTGCGGGGTAGCGCAGGACTGCAGCGATTTTTCCGAACGCGTCGCGGAGCATTCGTCCTTCCTCAGTCTCCTCTGAGACAACCTCGACTTTGCTTCCGCCCTTCTCCGCATAGTCCAGAAAGCTATCGATGATATCGCTGTCTTCAACGACCTCAAGATTCGGTTTGCCACAATTCTTGCATGGTCGCGTGGAAAGTTCGTTCTTGACCGCGTGCGCTTCGTATCTTGTTCCACGAAATTCTTCTAGGTTGCCGCAGTTTTTGCATTTGAGGACTAGTCTTTGACCCTCCAGCTTCTCTGAGATTAGCAGAGTATCGACAACGCCTTTTTCCAGATATTTCTGGACCTGTATTTCGCCGAAGACCCCTTTGCCGGTTTCGTGGCCTAGTTCGTAGAGGAATTTCTGGACCATCTGCTTCTCCTCTTTGTACCGGACCCCCTTCAGGATCTCGCTGCTCTTCTCAACAACCTCTTCGACACCGGCTTCGCTCGTATAACTGGTATCGACGACGGAGAGCACCTTCTTCTTCAGCGTGTACTGGAGATATTCTCCTTCGGACCAGACGTACTTTGTGGGTCCGGGCCCGCCAATGATAATTCCCTTGAGATCGGGTATTGCGAGCATCATTTCGTTGAAGTGTTGACCGACCCGTTTGTAGTAGTCGTGGGTGACTCCTTCTCGGATCCTTTCGAAACGTCTAGCCGACTGTCCGCCAGCTCGGCTCTTGCCGGGTATTCCAGAGGTGAAGCTCTTGATGATCTCGACCCTACGACCTTTGAGAGTTGCAACCACTGCCTCAGTCCCATCAATCACAATTATTCCATAAGTATCCTTCTCGACTACGAGAGCTAGGAGAGGCTCAACATGGAAACGGGCATCGCACCTGTAAAACCCGACTGTAATGGGCTCCGGAGGAGTGAGCACGTAAATCTCCATCCGCTCACTGCCGAAACCATTCTGCGGGATCATACCTGCAAAGATCACTAGTCCCGTGGGAGGTGGTTCCTTGAACAATCGTAGGCGCTGCATCACCCGCTCTATGGAGTCTTGGACGGCTTGCCGCGTCGTGCGTGATTTGATGTTGGAAGCTGTTCCAGCTTCTTCCCGGAGCTGACTGAGAACCTCATGTATTCGACGGTCTGGTGGTACATAGAGGCTGATGAGTTCAGTGCCTCGTCCTTCCTTCCGGGCGAGTTGCTCGAGGGTTCGTCTGAACTTGAACTGGGCGACCGAGTCTGAGGCGGATACGACTGAACTCGCCAATTCCTACCGGAGCTCCAGCCAGAAAAAGTAAGTACAGAGGCCTACGTTTCTAGGCCGGCTCGTTCACATCTTGGATTTTTTCTTCTTTCCCGGATTGTGCTTCGCGCACGTGCCACACATTTGCCTATGAGTCCTCACAAGAATGGATGGTTTTGCGTATAAAATGCTTTTTCCAATACCGGAGCTAGCCAATTACTCCTTGCCTCTGGAGTTCATCCTGTAGTCCCGCCTTGACCTGTCGCAACCGGACCCGCTGGTCGGCATATTCGTCCCCAGAGACCTTACCTGTTTTGAAATCATCGTCCAATTGCTTCATCTGTTTCTCGAGTTCCGACATGCGATGGCGGAGCTGTTCTAAGTAGGAGCTTGAAGTGTCTTGAGACGCGATCTGGCTTGGAGTGAGCGATGACTTGATTATTCCATCTTCTATCCTCATGATATTGTTGGCTGTTTTCGCGACGTTCTGGTCATGTGTGACCATTATCAGGGTCTTTCCCAGCTCGCGGTTTATCTTGACTAGGAAATCTGTGACCATCTTCGCGTTAACGCTGTCAAGTTCGCCGGTAGGCTCGTCAGCTAGGAGCAAAGGAGGATCGTTTGCAAGCGCCGCTGCTATAGCTACTCGTTGTTGTTCTCCACCGCTGAGTTCGTCGGGCTTGTGGTAATGTCTCTCTGCAAGGCCCACGATACCGAGAAGTTCTTTGGTTCTGGCCGAGCGGGTCCCACCTGGGGTTCCCATTGCCATCATGGGAAGCTCCACGTTTTCCGCGGCCGTGAGCGTCGGGATCAGGTTAAGCGTCTGGAAAACGTGACCGACGATCTGGCGCCGATAGTAGACCAGCTTTCTCGGGTCTAGGTCTGTTAGGACAGTATTGCCAACATGGACGTTTCCCGCGGTGGCTCTGTCGAGTCCTCCAAGAATGTTCAACAAGGTGGTCTTTCCACTCCCGCTAGGACCTATGATCGAGACCATCCCTCCCGCTTCGACTTTGAGGTTGATTCCACGTAGCGCCTGCGTTTCCACTCTGCCGAGCTTGTAGGCTTTGACGAGAGAATCCACCACAACCGGGACAGCGGTCATGCGAATCTCACTGTTCTGCTCATCTTTGAAAGGTCTTTCCTCGCGGCGGTTATGGCAGGTAGAAAGACGCCTAGGAATAGCAGACCGACAATTGCCAAGATGTTCTCTAAGGCCCACAGTGGAAAGACGACTCTGCGGGGGGCGAGGAGGCTCGCATAGTTTGGTGTCAGGGAATTCTGTGCGAGACTATCACCGCGGACTGTGATCAGTCCGACAGCTGTCGCGAGTATCAGTGCAAAGATGACTAGGGGCAGGGCTTCCGTGACAAGGAGCCCTAGCATTTGCTTGTAGGACAGACCTCTCACAGACAGCATCGTAGTTTCCTTTTCCCTCTCTTTGAAGCCGGTGTAGGTTACTGCTCCGATTCCAATAGATGCTGCAAGTCCGGCGAAAACTGTTCCGAGCCGCAAAACGTTTTGGGTTCCGTTTGCGATCACCGCTCCTGCGTTTTGAGCGCTTGCCTGGGCTCCGCTGGAAACAACGGGTCGTATTCCTTGCGTAATATCTTGCGCTGTGCTTACTGCGAGGGACGGATAGGCTTTCTGGATTGAGTTAGCGAGTTCGGTGAACGAGACTCCGGGTTCAGCTTTGACTAAGACAGAATTGATGCCGGAAACAGAGGGGTATTGTGTGAACAAGCTTAGCGGGACGAATGACCATCCTTCAGGCTGAAAATAGGAATACCCGAAAGGTTGACCTTGGGTTTGTTGGGAATAGTCAGGTCCAAAGAAGCTTATGACGGTGAGGCTCACGTTCTGGCTTACTATTACTGTCCCTCCCTGTTGAATACTGTAGTGTGAGGCGAGGCCATGGTCGAGCACGATGCTTTGGCTGTTCGACTGCATGTTCTGGAAAACTGTGTTAATGTTCCCGCTGAACCATTCGGGTTCGTAGTATGCACCCTGCCTCCATGTTGCCGGGTCTATGGCTTTGATCGTGATGGAGGCGCGAGAGGAGAGGCTGAGAGTGTTATCGGACTCTGGCGTGGCCCCGGTGATATTGCTCCAGCCACGCAGTTGACTGGCTACCAGAGTGGCGTAGGTGAGGTTGAAATTCCCTATCCCGGAAACACGCAGGTCCGAGCCTACCTGGACCTCCGCTTGGCGAACGTTGTAGTCCTGCAGGCTGGCCATGTCTCCGATGACCCATATGGAGTATCCTGCTATCAGTGCAACTAGAAAAACCAGGGCGGTGACGCGGCGCGGGTTTCGGAAAACACTCTTGGAAGCTAGAGAGGCGATATCTCCAACTAGGCGTTTGGAAAGAGACGCAAATCTCATGTGAAAACGGAGTGCTACCCCTGTCGAAAGCTGAGTCGCGCCGTAGAGGAACAGGAATGGGCCGATGATGTTTAGTCCGTAGTCGAGGACTGCAATGATTATCAGAACAATAGCAAGGAGGAAGTTTACGCCAAAGAGATAGCGGCCGATGTTCTGGAAGTTTATCCCAAGTAGAAGGAGAATGATCTTGTAGAGGCCGAGGGAGAAGGCTACTATCGCGCCCCGTTTCTTCGATGGACGCGTATCCTCAAGATAGACATATTCTCGCAAAGCCTTGGAGGGGTCCATGCTTGCTGCAGCACGGGCCGGTGAATAGATCGCCAGCAGGGTTAGAACAATGGTGAAGATCATCGTGGCGATGGCTGTGTCTTGGCTGAGGAATACTTCGCTCTGATAGCTACCGCTGAGCACCTGGACGAAGTACGGGTTCAGTAGCACTGCGGCGGCGAGCCCTAGACTTCCACCAATTAGTCCGACTAGGAGGGCTTCGACTAGGAAGTGTCTGAAAAGCTGGCTCTCAGAGAAGCCCTTAGTCATGAGTAAACCGATCTCTCTTCGGCGGAGGTTGAAGGATGCCTGGGAAACGGTTCTTCCAACGAACCAGGCTACGAAAAAGACTGGGATTGAGAAGATCGTGAACGTAAGCCTGAGACCGAATATGCTGGAGGAGAACTGCTGGAGGGGACTTATCAGATTGGGCTGGGAGCTGAACCCGTTCAGTGCGGCTACGTTCGAAACCTGATCGTCGATCTGCTGAACCTGCGTAATGCTGCCCTCGACATTGAAAGCGCTCAGAAGCTTTGGTCTATCAAGGTAGACATTCACCGCGCCAGTAATGGAATAGTCTCCTCCTTTGCCGAATCTGGTTTGATTGTAAGCCCAATCGGCGATATGACTGAATGTCTTGTCCCAACTTACGATGAGTGTGCTGGCCGGTTTCGCTGTCGAGCCGGAGGGGCCATAGTAGATCGGGCTAGCACCAAGAGTATTGACGGCGACCGTGTCTAGTTGTACCTCGCCGACGACCGTGAGTGTAACATTGAATCTGGGTCCAGTTTGTCCAAATTGTCCGAATGTGTACTTGACACTCTGGCCCGGCTTGTATGTCTGCGCGAACTGCGAGTCAGAGTTGATCACGGATTCGTTTGCATTGGAAATCTCCCGGCCACTTACGAGCGTAAGATGGTGGTAGAGAAGGGAGTTATCCTGAATCCCTTTGATATTTGGAATCGAGCCGTTGTAGGGATAGAACTGTTCGTTTACGCTTCCTAGGGCTTCCGCAGAAACCACTCCACTGACCCCGAGCACCTTTCGGATCACATTGTTGAAGGATGAGCTGGGGACCGATATTCCACTCGATGCTGGGGTCAGGGAGATGTCGACGGGAGTGTTTGCGAGCTGAGCGTCGAGAGCCTGCTTGCCGATAGTGTCGGCCCCAACGTTGATTCCGCCGAAAAACGTGGCAGCAAGCATCATCCCGAGTATCAGCGAGGCGTAGAGTTTCCAGGAACGTACGATTCTCTTGAGCGCGTAAGACAACATCTGTAAAGAGTCGCTTTTACTCGATAGAACGGCTATTCAGCTTTTCCAACGAGTTTTTGCAAGAATCCTAGAACGCCTGGGAGGGCTTCCATTCCATTCTAATATACCGAGCATATGTCTGCCGGAAGGTTGAGAGAGAATGCGCGCAGTCGTGAAACTGGGAGGCGCACTATTCCGCCGCGAACCAGACGTGACAGCCCTCAAGCACATGGGCAAGGTTCTCGGAGGGTTTGTCGAGGACGGAAACCAGCTCGTACTGGTCGCGGGGGGCGGAGAGAACGCTAGAACCTACATCTCGGCGGCGCGGAAGCTTGGGGCAGAAGAATCCACATGTGATCTTCTCGGCATCCAAATCACCAGAGCGAACGCGGAATTATTGCGTCTAGCGCTCGCCTCGTCAGCGTCCTCTAAGATCCCTACGACCTTGTCCGATCTGCCTCACTGCGTCGGGCCTCGGAAGGCTGTGGTCATGGGAGGATTACAGCCTGGCCAGTCTACGAATGCTGTTGCCGCTCTTGCGGCTGAGATTACTCGGGCCGAGATTCTTGTTAATGGCACAGATGTAGACGGCATCTATACTGAGGACCCGAAGAAGAATACGAAGGCGAAGCTCATGCGGGTGGTCGATGCGGATAAGCTGTTGGGTTGGGCGATGGGCGGGGAGGTTTTCGCGGGCCGGTACGAGTTGCTGGACCCGCTCGCGATCAAGATCATGCAAAGAGCGAAGATGCCTACTCGATTCGTGTCGCTCGCGGACCCAGGCAACATCCTCGCTGCTCTTCAAGGAAAGGATATCGGGACCAAAGTGGTCTATTCGTAGGAAGGGTGAGTCGGATGAGATTGGTTGATCTGTTTCAGTCGAAGGCCCAAGTCCGTTTGGTCGAGCATCTATTGCAGAATCGTCAGAAGGTCTTCAACCAGGCCGGGCTTGCCCGGGTGCTTGACGTGTCGCCGTCGACTGTTGCGAGGATCGCTGAGCCGTTGGTGAAATCGAAGATATTGCTCTTCGAGAGGTATGAGAAGGGGATGAAGATTTTCGCGTTCAACCAGGAAGAACCTGCAGCCCGGAGCCTGGTCGAGTTCTACGAGAAGATTAGCGGGCTTTGATCAGGAGTATCTTACGACGGAGTAGGTGAACAGGCTGCCCCTGCTGGATAGCAGGGTTATCGTGTAAGAGTTGCCTACCGTGAACGTGAACGCCCCTCCGGTATTTGTGCAGCTACAACCTGATATCAGGATCTGCGCCTGACCCAGCGTTGTCGGAGTTATCGAAGGAGGGCCACTCCAAGTGGTCTTGGCGTACTGGCTAGTGTTCGCGTTCTTCACATAGTAGCTTACGAGACTGATCGGGCTGCCACCGGTGTTTCGCAGGTACAGGGTTGCGTTGTATGTTGGGTTGTTTGGCCCGAAGCTGGCGAACTCGAGGCTGAGGGCTTCCTTCTGGAGATTCGGCGCCTGTGTCAGGGCTCCGAAGAGTCCGGTCGCGTATACGAACACCATGACTGAGGCAGCTACGACTATGACGACCATTAGAAGCGAAGCGAGTATAGTGTCGATGCCCTTCTTGTTCATTGCTAGCTTTCGAAACATGGTCTCCTCGCACCTCTATAGATAGGTCGGCAAGAATCATTGAACGTGGGCGTGGTCAAATGCTTCTATCGTAACCTACCCTAATCCAACAAGGTAACACCTGTTGGGCAAGTCTCATCCACAAGGGAAAATGTCTCCTCTTGAGGCCCGGAGTGTGCGTTGGCTCGGTCTGGAGAGGAGTTCCGGGGCCGGTTTCACAGAGGAAGGAGGCACCGGTGGGAGCGCGTGAACGTGGGAAACTCTTCGTTTCACGAAGGGCGCAGCCCGAAAATCGACCACTCCCGGGGGTCACATAATGGTTAGCAGAAAAAAAGTAGTTACAAGAAAAGAAAAGTTACGGAAAAACAAATGCTAGGGAGAGAACAATCTGTGAAGGTGGGCTCCTCATCCCTAATGCTGCTTGTTTTCCCGGAGCCTCTTTAGGACTCGAGGGCTTTTCAGCTCACGCAGCGCGTCTGAGGCAACCCACCTCGCAGCCCCCGAGTCGATCTTCTGAATCTTGAGAGCGGTTGAGACCGCGGCTTTGTTGAGCTTCAGATTCCGCTTGCCAATCTGTCTTAGCGACCAGTTAACGGCCTTCTTCACGAAATTCCTCTTATCAGCCGCTCCATCGATAATCAGAGGAAGGAAGGCGAGGAACACCTTGTCCTGCGCCTGTTTGTCGTGAACCGCAAGCTCGGCCATCAGGACGAACCCTGCTCTCTTCACGAACTCCTCATCGCGCTTGCACCATTCCTTCGCCTTCGAGACCGCGAAAGGTGTCTTGTCGAACAGGTTCCCGCAGGACCCGTCGACGACATCCCATGAATCAAAGTCGCGGACCCACCTGTCCATTTGATCCGTGGTTACCTCTTCAGGATCGTCGACCATCGTTGCTAGGAGTCTCGCGTCGTGTAGCCCGGTCTCCCAGAGCCTCATTGCCAATAGGTGATCACGTCCAACTTCGCGGGCGAGGACTCGGAGCTTTGGAATAGAAACTCCAAATGAATTGCTCGACTGAATCCCGAACCGGGCCATACCTTCGACAGCTGTCGGATCGCTCATCGACCTCAGCCGGTCGACAATCTGTTGGACTTCCAAAGGCCGGGCTACTCCCGCCCGGACAGAGCGGGTCCGCTCTTCTTGTACAGGAAGACGAGCCAGAAACGAGACTTGGCCTTGTCTGCTTGTTGGAAACCGCTCTCAGAAAGAAGCTGGTCGATCGAACGTAGCGGATGAAGGTACAGCCGGAAACCACTCCTTCTCAACTTCTCAACCATGTTGATCAGCGCTGTTCCTATCTTCATGGCTGGTTTCATCAGTCCTTCGTCCCGTGGGACAACAAGACCCAACAGATCTCGTGACGAATCAGAGGCGGCCTTCAGAAGAGCCTCTGAGTCAGGATAGCAGCAGAGGACCTTGTCCATCACGACAACATCGGAGGCAGGCTGACGAGTCGAGGCTCCGTTTGCAACTTCGAATCTTGCTCGATCCCGCAAGCCAGACTCTTTGGCGAACTCGTTTGCTTCATGAATCGCGGCTGACGAGAGGTCGACGCCTATGCAAGAAACCGCTCCGGATCTGATTGTTTCCAGGGCGAAGAAGCCTGTTCCACACCCGATCTCTAGGACAGTCTTTCCGACTAGGCCGTTCTTAGAGATGAAAGCGAGTAGGACCTGGCTGCTGGCGGTGAGGCCGTTCGACTTGTACTTGCAGCAACGGTCATGTGCTAAGTCGTCGAAAGTCTCGGCGATTCCTTTCCCTTGAGGAGGCACCGAGGACATGTTTCAATCGGGGTCCTGCTTGGAGAACTTCCCAGTGACCAGAAACACGACATCAGCTTCCGGCGAGACCGTTTTCAGTACGTCTCGCACTCTATTCCGGATATCCTGGGAGTCTACTTCCAGATAGACCGTAAGCCGGCCCTTTGGAACCCCTATCCCGCTGACCCCCGGAAGTTGCAGTATCTGGGACGACACTTTTCGCTTCAGAGCACGAGGATCCGGAGGAGTCTTGGGCGGGGCCAACTCTCTCAGATCTAGGGGTTTCGGCGCTCTTTCACTTGAACCTATCCTGCAAGCTGGATCTGGAGCGCCGTTAGAACGTCCGAGATGTGGTTGGCTATGGTCGACTTAGGTGAGCCGCCGAAGAGCAGACCAGTCGCCCTGCCCAATCCTCTGTCTACAATGAGCGAGCCAGAATCTCCTGCATCCGAGAACATCTGCCCCTGGTCTGGAGCGATAAGAATCTGCCCCTGAAACGTCAAAGTCCCGATATCGTATTGTATGTTGACGTCCGCACTGATATCGAGCACGGAACCTGTTGTGTAGCCTGTTGTTCGCCCGACTTTGTGGACTTTCATCCCGTCGGTAGCATCGATGGGTGATGTGGTCGCGAGCTTACCCACCTTCGGGAGGATGGTGGGGTCCACAGTGATGGTCTTGTCGATGGCGGCTATGGCACAGTCGACACTGTTGTTTCCGCGGGGTGAAAGGGGGACTGCTTTGGATAGAATTGCGACCTTGTCTATTGTCTGATTTCCCTTGTCCAATAGAGCTGGTTGGAAGATGGCTGTTCCGACGGGGAGCTTGTCTTCGTTGGCCAGTACGTGGTTGTTGCTGAGTATGTATTGGGCCCCCCCACTCTTTACAATCGCACCGAGGGTCCCGGCCTCAACCATGTTTCCGATCGGAGGAGGACCGATAGAGGCGCCCGGTTGGATAGGCCGCCAGCGATCTCTAGGGGTCGACGCGGGCGCCATGGCGAAGGCTTTGAACCGACCTGTTTCAACCACGTCCGTCGGAATGCCCCGTATTACCGGGGGCACAAGTTGTGGCTGGGGAATCTGGGCTTTTGGAAACTTCCTGTTCACATAGACTCGAACCGCGTCTGTACCGGTTGGTTGTCCGCCTTTGATCCTCTTGCCGATTCCGACTCCGACAATGTTGAGGTCGAGCTGGTAGGAGACCGCTCTAGTCGAGTACGCCGCCCTGGCGCTGTCGGTCAAAAAGCGAGTAGAAGCTTCCTTTTTTGCCGATGATAGTTGAGGAGGAATGTTTTCGCGGTTCATAAAATCGGAAAATGGGCCGTCTGCTGATTAAGACTTCGTTCGCATCCGAGACATCTCGTCGGAGACTAGGTCTGGGTTTGAGGTGGAATACTACCGAAAATGGGAAAAGATCAGGTTTTCACAGAGAACTTACTATTTACACAAAAATGTGAATCTTACAGGTTCCTCTCCCCGTTTCTTGCATCGAGATATGCAAAATGTGACGGTTGACGGGGTATCGACTCCTCTACTATCTAACAACGTGCTCACTCGCTCCGCATTACCGGTAATATACTGTCAGACTCAAATCTCCGAAAGTCTAGAACCACCAGTCATTTTCTTGACAACTTCGACCATCCCAACGATAGCATGTGCAACTCGATCTGCGAATGAATTTCATACCAAACCCTCAGGCTACGAACAGTTCCCGACCATGATCCTAAGCTTCGCCAACAACAAAGGAGGAACGGGCAAGACCACAACAGCCGTTAACCTCGCCACTGCGCTGGCACAATTAGGGCGAAAAGTACTGCTCGTGGATCTCGATCCACAGGGAAGCACCACGGTCAGCCTCGGCTTTCAAAAAGCCAAGCTTCTCTACACGGTCTACGATGCACTCGCCCAGTCGAGAAAGATCGAAGAAGTAATGCTTGGGACAAAAGTCGAGAATCTCACCCTAGTGCCTAGTAATCTAGACCTCGCCGGAGCAGAGGTCGAACTTTCCTCCATTCCTGGCCGCGAATTCGTCCTGAGGGAGGCGCTTGCAGTCGCCAAACACAAGTACGACGCGATCCTGATCGATTGCCCACCGAACATCGGAATTCTGACAGTAAACGCGATCGTGGCATGCGACCTCATGATCGTGCCCGTGCAATCCGAATTCTTGTCGATGGACGGGCTGCCGACACTGCTGAAGTTCATGCGAATCGTCAAGTCGAGAGCTAAGACTGATTTCGACTATCGAATACTGCTCACGCTGTTTGACAAGAGAACGGGTCTCTCGAAGAAGGTTGTCCAGCAGCTCAGGACCTCGTTCGGCGATCACATACTCAAGATCGTCATTCCACGATCTATCCGTATGGCCGAAGCCCCGAGCAAAGGAATACCCGGCATAATCTACAGCCCGAGGAACAGTGCCTCAGAGGAGTACAGGCGGCTCACGAAGGAGTTGCTTGAGGGATCCCTTGCTGACACTGTTCTAACCAAGCTCGGATCCACAGTAGACTGATCATACTTGTCGACTGGCGTCAAGAGAAAGCGAAGGCCAGTGCAGAAAGGGGTACAAGCAGTCTTCACGCCGAGCACCAACTGGAAGGGAAGAGCCCAGCTCACGCTCGGGCTAATTACAATAAGCGCAGGCACTGCATCATGGATATACACGAATAGAGCGCTTGGAGGATTCGGGCTCGGCAACCTAATCCCATGGAACGCATCGGCTTCTGCTCTTCTTCTCCCCATCTCTATTCCGTTATTGATCGGGGGAGTGGGTGTCTGCACATACTTTCTCGCGATGAGAAGAACCTGGCGAGCAAGCAACCGGATCGAATCCGCCCTGTACGAGCTCGAAGCGCTGGTCGGTCAAAAGAACGTCGCGCCAGGATCTTCCTTGGACGGACGCGGATTCCCTGAAGTGAAGACCAGGAAACGTTCATTCCGTCTACCCTCGCTCAGCGTGGTGTCAAAGTCCGTTGCGATTGCGCTTGTAGAGGCTGTACTACTCATCGTTATCTATGGTGGGCTTGTGCGAGAATACGCTTCGAACGTCAACATGCAAAACTGGGTCCAAGCCAATTTCGCTCTAGGAAGCTACTTCCTCAACTACAACGCGGTACTCGTTCTCGCCGGACTACTTGGAGTCCTCATATTCCAGCTCCTGCCAAGGAAGCTTCAACCCAAGAAGCTTCAAAATTAATCCTAGGGCACTGAGCCGTGGCCTGAGTCACAGATATACAGCATCTATCCCTCAACATTGATGCGGCAGAGGACGAATTATCGTACTTCAAGGGTCAATACCCAGAAGATTCGGTTTCGTCAAAAATTTTTTGCCCAAACGGGTTACGGGATGAGCTGGAGAGAAGGACTTGTCACCAATTATTGTCCAGGGGTTACATTGGTGTTGGGCTCTGTCGACAATTTGGCAAGTGAGCTTCTCCCAATCGGTTTCCTACCGCCCTTGATTATTCGTGGCGCCCACCAGTTGAACCGTTTCATATGTCTCATGATCGATGGAACGAGGTATATCCTGATTACCAAGGCATCCAACAAGACGACGATAAGGATTCCCAGTCCCAGTTGTTGAAGTAGGAGAATGTGAGAAAGCATCATCGTGCTGAAGGCGCCTGCGGTTACAAGCCCGCACGCCGTAATAATCGCCCCTGTACGTTCGACCGCGGTGTCAATTGCTGCATCGTCAGTCAGACCTTTGAGCACAAACTCTCTAATTCGCGTAACCAGGAATATGTCATAATCAAGCCCTAACCCGACCATGATCACCAAGAGCATAATCGGAAGAATCCACGTTAATTGAGCACCTAGGAGGTTTTGCGAGATCAGCATCACGGCCGCCATTGCCCAGGATACGCTGAGAAGTATCGTCAGTATGAGACGAAGTGGTGTAAACACTGATCCAAGGGCGAGAAGGAGTACGATAAAGACGCCCACAAGGACGAGAATAGTCATGTTAGAATAGTCTGCGCTGGCCGCTCTGGTCAGGTCCGCCAATGATGCTGTTTCACCTCCCACCAGCATTGTGGAAGAGGCTAGGAGTGGGCTATCCGATTGGAGAGGCCTTACATTAGCCCGGATACTGCTGAGGGCTGCGATAGCCGAGTCAGAATAAGGCTCGCTTGAGAGGACCGCCCAGACCATAGCTGACTTGCCGTCTTGACCGAGAAACGGTTTCATGCTGCGAATCATCTCTGCTTGTTCGGCGGATCCTAACTGGTTAAACGTGGAATACGATATTGGATTCCCCAGAGGATGGGTGGGTCCATAGACCTTGGAGACCCCGGGAATTTGCAGGGTTGAGTTTTCAGCGTAAGAAATGGCGCTCATGGCAGTGACGTTTATCCAGTTACTCCCGTCCAGTTGTACTGGCGTGAGGATTATCGTGTACGTAGGGGTGACCGCTCCGGGTCCGAAGCCCTGAATCATGTTGTTGTATCCTGCTCGACTCTCCAAGGAGTCAGGTATTTGGGCGATGAAGTCGTGGCTCGTTCCGGAGGAGAACACGACGACAGTTGCGGGAACTGAGATCGCCAAGGCTATTACGAGCACTATTTTCGAGTGACGGGCTGTGAACCCTGCGGCCTTGGCATAGTATCCTTTCTTACCTTCACTCTTCTCCTTCTTGGCTCCAAGGTGTCCGGGCCAGAAGAGGCGGTCACCGAAGACCATCAAAGCCGCGGGGACTAGAGTGAGGGCTACGAGTAGGGCGACGGATATTCCTAGCATCACTGCCAAACCGATTGATCGGAGCATTCCGAAACTCGCAACTGCCAAGGTTCCAAAGGCAAGGACAACCGTTGCTCCGCTTGTGACTATGCTCTGTCCCGCCCATGCTAGGGACCGTTCCACTGCCTCCTTCTTGTCGCGGCCCTGTCTTCTCTCTTCGGCAAATCTGCTGATGAGGAAGATGCAGTAATCGGTGCCGGCCCCCAACATTGCTATGGGCATGAGAGTCAGAACGAGAAAGTGGACGCTGGTCACGTAAGACCCTACAAGGTAGACCAAGCCAAAGGCTACCCCTACTGAGAGGCCTATGGCTGAGATAGGCAAGAGAGGAGCAGTAAGGGAGCCAAAGAAGAGACCTATTATGAGAATTATGAGAACAATGGTTACGGGGTCGATGCGCTCTATGTCGTTCACGGATTCTGTTTCGAGATCATAATTGAACGCGGGGGCACCCGTTACATAGATGGCCAGGTTTTGGCCTGAGAGTCTGTTGGCAACGGCTACCTCATCCCTTATTTGTTGAATGTTGTTTCTGGGGTCGGGGCCCGAGTTCTTGAAGTCGAGAATTACAAGCATGGTGTTATTGTCAGCAGAAACGAACTGGTCGTAGACATCCCTGCTCGGCTGAACCGGATATGAAGAGACACTGCCTTCATGAAGGATTCTGGTGGCGAGCTTTGAAACGCTTGCGAAGCTTGGCGAGGGACCGAGATCGTAGATCTCTCCAATCGTTCCGTATTGGCTGGAATTGGTTCCCGTGATATTGAGGAAGCTAGAAACCGTGAATGCGCGCAGTCCTGTGGCGTCGTTCCAATAGTCAGGATAGCTGCATGGAAAGCAGTAGAGATTGAAGTACTTGGCTACGGAAACAAAGAGACTCTTAGACTGCGGGTCCAGAGGGGACGACTCAAAATAGCGGGAGGTTATGTTGTAGTAGGATGGTTGGTTTTGAAGTGCTGGGTTGCCCTTGGTGACGTTTTGGGCCCGAAGTAAGGGGGAACCCTGAATCATTAGTTGATAGACATTGTACTGGGATGACGCATCGAAGGATTCGTTCCAAGACTGGTAGAATAGGTTGTAATAGTTCTTGATGAGAGGAAGGAACGTTTTCGGCACCTGGCTTGTTATCAGGGGCCAGCTTGACGCGTTTGCCTTTTGGTTGTACTGAGCCACTTGGGTCCCACTGACGTGAAAGGGCCCCTGGCTTACGATCTTCGACCATTGATCAGCGTAGATGCTCGCTGTGCCATATTCCAGGCTCGCAACCAGGGCAGTCGCATTCTCTGACTTGTAGAGCTGAGAGTTTACGACACTGGTGTAGCCGAGAATTTGTTTGAAGTAGATGTCGTAGATGTTCGTAATGTTGCTAATGTTACTCAATTCAGGGTCCTCTTGGAGAGTCCTGTTGAGTGTAATAGCGAAGTTCCTCGCATCGACTCCTCTAACATCCTCGCCAGTTATCACCACCAGTCCACTTTCTCCCTGACTAATCTGGAACTCTTTGCTGACCAGATCATGGGCCATACTGGACTCGCTGTTCTTTGGGTTGAAACTGGTCTCACTGTATACTATGACGTTCTGCACTTGAAGAAGAGCCGGGACACTCGCGCCAAGGGCAACTATCCAGAGTATGAATATGGCTCTGCTATGACGTATCACCGTCCCAGATAGTCTTTCGAAGAACATGGCTGGCCAATATCTCGTCCTACGTGCGAGCGAGGGAACGTCGAACGGTCTGAGGATGATAATATCCTGCTGTAACTTGGCATCAGAGTCCCAACATTTTAGGAGAGAAGATACTGCCCCCGAGATGATTTCAGAACCTAGAACGTGACATGTAGACGCAGTTAGCTAGGTTTCATGGTCCAAACGTGTGATTTACTTATCCAACCGGTCATGCCTTAACGCGTTGGTTCTCACATATCTTGTGCTCATGCCTTGTTGCGCTTTTTGACGTGTAACCGTTCAAACTCGTTGTGCAGTATCATCAGGCTTTGGTATCGAGCCGAGTTTCAGAGCTCAGGGGGCACTGGATTCGTCAATGTCAAGACGCTGGACTATTATCGGCATCCCGGCCCTGATTCTACTCCTCGTCGTTCTGCCCAGCCTTCTTCCTCTTGGACACGCTCCCTCCCCCAGCCAGACTACCAGTTTCTACTTCCATTCCCAAAGTTCGAAAACAGCTAATGGAGTCACTACAAACCTTTGGGCCAACACGAGCCAGTCTTGGTCGGCGTCAGTTCAGACACAAAACCAAAGTGCAGTGCAAGGCTCTCCTGCAGTGTGGAACTATTACACTCAACCACAAATGGCAGGAAACGCAAGTCTCTCCGGCCCAGTCACGTTTGCCGTCTACCTTGCAAGTTCCGCAAATACTGGAGGTGGGACGGTCGTGGTTGGCACACTGAGCGAGGTCTTAGCCGCTGGCAGCTCGGTTCTTCTCACCAACACAAGTCTAGCAGGCGTGGTCAACACCAACGTCAATCTTTTCACCATAACTACGAGCTTTGTTTCCATGCAGGTTCAGAAGGGTGCAATTCTGAACTTCACTGTGACAGTCTTTATTCCTCGCGTGACCACAACAACCATCACGCTCTATTATGACAGCTCATCTGACAATAGCCATGTGTCCGCTAGCTTTCAATCAAGGTTTGGCATCGTCTTTCTCAAGAGCTACAACCAGACAGGTGATCAAACTGCGTTCTTTAGCAGGAATTCCACAGCCCGAGGTCGCCAGGTGACCCTTGAAGAAAATGGATTCGATAGCCTCGGCCTCTATGACATTCAAAGAGTCAACGCCACAATCTATTCTCCCTCGGGGCAAGTCTTCGTGCAGAGCTCAGCTCTTAGTGCCCTCTTAGGGAATGCTACAGATTATTCTGGACTGTGGGAACTCAACTTTTCATTTTCCCCTGGGGACCAGAGTGGAACCTACAACGCAATGTTCGAATTGATGGACAATGGAGGGTCAAAGGTAACTGATCAACTCTCGATCATGTTGACCGCATCGCTGGCCATCCATCTCGAGACCGTGAGTAAGGATTCCGCGCCTGTACCCGTGCCAGGCGTTGCCGTGGCAATATTCTTGGCAGGACACCCAATCTACGCTGGGTTCTCAAATAACGCAGGCTTGGTCGATCCAATCGCTTTCTTATCCGACAACGAGACATATGTCATCAGCGCACTATGGGAGGCGCAAGTCGTGAACCAGACTGAGCCTTACACGCCAATGTCCACCACAACTCTGGCTCTCTCCCTCTCAGCCTATCAAGTGAATTTCGCGCAGGTCTTGAGAGACGGGAACGGTAACCTTCTATCGCTACCCCCCTCGACCTTTCACATTTCGAATCCGAACGGCACTGTTACCAGTCCAAATCCTACTGGTACCTACCTCCTCCCAGCAGGGAGCTACGTGATCTCAAAGGTCATTTGGCAAAACGTCGATGTAACACCAACCTTAGCTACATTCGATCCGAGCCTCGGAAAGGCGAGCTTGAACCTGCAAGTGTACGATCTTGCAGTCTCGGTTGTGGACCAGAGTGGGCAGGGAGTCTCCGGAGCCGGAGTAACTATGTTTTTCGAACACTCACCTATCACTTCCGGCATCACTGGGAATAACGGGTCAATAGTCTTCCATCAGCTCGCGGTTGGAACATATGCCGTCGAGGTCAGCCAGCCTGCCCGAGCTTCCGTCAGCGCAATCATTGCTGGAAACGCATCAGTTAGAGTACAGGTCCAGATTACTCAATCAACACCATCATGGGCGATTCCGACACTTGAATGGACCATTCTCGCCGGAACTATCCTAGCTGCCCTCATAGGCTACAATCTAACCTCCAAGAAACGCAAGACCAAGCGTTTCGATCGGTCGATGAAGCCTAATGCTACCGGGATATGATTCTTGCTGGGAGGACCTTTTGGAAGATCTCAAGTGCAACAGTTGCGTATTCCTGGAGAATCGTTTCCCTGGTCTGAGTCTGTCTTCTGGGCTTGAAATATACGCCCAAGGGCACCATGTAGAACTTGATCCCGGTCTCACTATTCGAGCTCTGCAAGCAGTTCATCTCAAAATGATATACTTGGAATCTATGCCCTTGCCTTCTCATCGTTAGCCTGACGAAAAACTCGCGTGCACGAAATTGGGGTTCTTCCTTTTTTAGCGCCAGCGAAGTAACATCTTCGTGATGTACGGTGAGGTTCGTGTTATCAGCAGTAAGTGATTCGAGGCTGATGCTTTCGTAGTCTTCGAGAGTCTTCGGTATTACGTCGGTCACTAGTGCAGTTCCAAACTTCATCTCGCCACGAAGCCAATAACTGCTCCTCGTCTTCTCCAGGCGAATGAAGATTGACCGGCTATCAGTCACCAGAAGTGCATACTCCTTGGGGTATTCCTTGTCCGGCACGATGACCCTGTGAATCAAGGCGAGCCTCTTCTCCGGTACCAAGCCAGTCACCGGTTTCTCAAGCAATGGTGCGCAGGCTTGTTCTTAGTTCTACCCCTTCACGGCTGGGCACTAACAGCCGAACCATCTCGGTATCGGTTTTCTTCGCGTTGATGAACGGAATGCAAGGTTGGACTCCGCGTCACTGTATCTGCATGTTCACGGTAACGCGTCTCTTATCGGAGTAGTCGATTCCCAAACTAAACTAGACATTCGGAATGGACCTCGCAACAGGAGGTATTGTCCTCTTCACAATAATGGTAGCGGCTGGCATCATTCCACTCATCATGGCGCTCAAGGTGAAGACTCACAGTCTCAGAATCCTCTCCCTGCTCCTCGGACTATTTGCCGTCGTCCACGGCTTCTACCACCTTGCCTTCGGGTTCCAGCAAGAACTCTTAGCCGATGCGGTCTTCGAGCCCGTATCTCTTCTTCTCCTGATAGGGCTCGGAGCATACTACTCCAAAGTGGGGATAGCATAGATGGCAAGTGATCCGATCATCGCAATGTTCGAAACCTTCAATCTAGCACTCATCCTCATAGCCTTCGCAATATTCACTCGACTCGCGTTCAAAGGCAAGAGCATTGGCAGCTTCCGATTCCAGCTGTCCATTTTCCTCCTAATCTGGGTCATCTCGGAAACCCCCCACATCGCAGAATCCATCGGGTTTCTAGCCGCGACTGGCTACGAGGATACAGGGCTCTACCTCCACGCCGCATCAATGACAGTCTTCGCCATATTCGTCGGCTGGAGATCCCTCAGATTCCTTACCATCCATCCACCAGCCCAGATCAACACCGTTTCAATTCCAACAGACCTACCGAAGGTGCTCAAATCATGAGTGCAGTGAGCTTCGAGGATTGGGTCAGCCAGTCCGTCAGCGAGACAATGTCCAAGATCCTAGGCACGACCACATGGAAAAGTGTCAATTTCTTCTTCGACACGAAGACCGCTGCCAGCGATCCCGAGGCATTTGCTGCGGTCCTCGACAAGGTTTTCGGATTCACCGCGAAGGTCCTCCAGAAGAAAATAGCGGAAACGCTCCTCAACAAAGTCGGTGCTGTCCAACCTTCGAGTACCCTGGATTTTCGACAAATTCTTCGGCTTGCAAAGGCCAAGTTTCCCCGCGCCGCAGTTCCGGGACAGCTAGGGTCCTAGTAAATCTGTTCAAAAAATAGGCGAGCTCTTCCAGACTCTTCTTCAGTCCGGCATCAGGTAGAATCGAACAAATCCCCATACGCTCTGGCGTCGCGAAGAGTGAAGAGAGTATACACGACCCATGCACCCAGAGCCGTAGTCCCGACAATTGTAAGTCCGACCGTGAACAAGATTAGAGCTGGCTCCAATACTGCAAAGAGTGTGCCGAATGAGCCAGAATAGAGCCGCTCCCCGCATGCTTGCACGTTTTTTGGTACTGTTCATCTTCAGGACGCCGATCCGGTAAGAGAATAATCCTGATAGGCTGAAAGAGAGAATGGTAGGCACTACAATTGTCAGAGTGATCTGGAAGAGAACAGGATCGATCGATCCGGAGGAAAAGCGAGGATAGAGAGAGAAAAGGAGGAAGGTGAAGACCGCAATCGTTGACCCTAGAAGGGTCCCTGCCCGAGTGACATTCACAGCGGCGAGGTCAAGGTCAGCCACAGATCTTCCTTAGGATCCGACATTAACTACCGTCTCCGCCTGGAATCCCGTCGAAGGTAGCTGAGTATTTAGGTGATCGAAAAAAACAGCCTTGTGAAAGCTGGTTCTGCCTAGGTGCGCAATTGATACGAAACTATGTCAGCTTGTTGCCACAGTTCTTGCAGTACCTAGCTTCGGTCGGGTTCAATGTTCCGCATGATACGCAGGAGGCCGAGGTCAACAATGCACCACATTTGATGCAATGTTTGGCGCCAGCGATGAGCGGGGCGTTACATCTTGAGCACTTGCCAGTATTCGTGGTTTCTTCTGGAGGTTTGGGTGGTCCGAGCGCGTTCGGTGAGAATACGTCCGACAGGATTACCACGTCTCCGACGGTTGCGATCTTCTCGTGTCCTAGCTCAAATTCGCGTGGCAAATCTCTCTCGTCTAGCAGAGTCTTGAATTGTTCCTTATCGACTGACAGGACAAGTGATCTGACGTCGCCAGTGTCGTTTGAGATGGCCTTGCGGACCCGGCCCACAATCATTCCGTGAGAGTCTATTACTTGGAGACCGTTGAGGGCTTCGATCCTGGCGTGCGCGTCCTTGATGAGTGTTGGTTCGGACGGACGGTCGACATATTTCTCGCAAGCATAACAGTACCACCTTTTCTGGTGTGATTTTGTCCGGATGAATGTGAGCGACTGGCTGCAATCTGGGCATCGTGCCTTGGGTTCTTCCTCGAACATGGTGGGCATACCGGATTTCAAGAAACAGTCTTGCCGGAAATTGCCAATATTACCATTTTACATAGTTAACATCTTCGCCAAGGCCAGGGATTATTCTTCGCATGTGTCAAGATCGCGAGACCAGACATTGCCAACTTTCGAGACGCAAGCTTGACTTATTCAAGTCAATTCTCTCAATGCAACCATTCTCCTCTTCTCAAGCTGGATCAACGTTTGCCTGACTACCCTATTTACAGAAAAGAGTAGATTCGGATCCCATTAGATGTGTTACGAGGCCTACAGATGCACTCGCAATTGATGGATGTCCATGTAAGGACGAGACACTTTCGACCGACTGACCCATCTAAGTTATCGTTCGCAATGCCTCGATGATCAGATAGTCTTGGGTCTGGAATACGTCCTGTTGGCTCCCGGATTCGTCAAGGAAGTGCTCGACGCGTGCGAGGGTTGGGAGGGCAAAGGAGCAATGCCCACGAGACTCCAAGAACTCATGCTAGTCCTCCAGATAGAAACGGATCGACGCTACAAGCCCAGGCCTCCTCTGCAGCGAAAGACCGAGCCGCTTTGCGTGCAACAACATCTCAAGGCACGTTGATTCTGAAGAGTATGCCGACTGATATGTTCAAAATCGTTGGCTTATCTCTTCGAGTGCCTATTTGACGAGGAGTTGCGCCGGGGTGAAGAACTCGAAGAAGATAGCTCTCATTCTGCTGGTCGCGGCCGCAGTTCTAATTCCGACAGTTGCCGTCCTCCACGCAGTTGATACCTCCACTGGCAGTACCACAACTGATCACGATGATGATCATCACGATCAAGACCAGACCCATCAGGAACATGACGACAACGAAACCTCCGACGATAGCTCAGTAGCTCACGCCGACCTGGACGACGCCAACGAGAACGCGGGAGACACCGACTAGAATGGACAACAAAGCGGAACTGCCTACACCGAATAACTCTCCCCGTTTTGTTAACTTGGACTAGGAGTTCCTGATGTATTCTGAGCTAATATCGTTGAGTCGGGCCGTGCCAGCAAGGTGCATCACATTGACCAGCTCTGCTTTCAAGTGTTCCAACACCGCTGCGACTCCATCGGCACCATAGAGTGCGAGACCCCATAACACTGGCCGTCCCACGCCGACTGCCGCTGCGCCTAGCGCTATTGCTTTGAAGACGTCGGTTCCCCTTCGGATTCCACTGTCGAACAATACCTTCGTTCTTCCTTTGACTTGATCGACTATTGGTCCAAGAGCTTCAATCGCTCCGAACCCGGTGTCGAGCTGTCTTCCTCCATGGTTTGAGACGATGATCGCGGGGACCTTGCGCTTGGCAGCCTCCTCAGCGTCATCGGGCGAGAGGATTCCCTTGATTAGCACTGGCAACGAGGTGTTCCTGCGCGTCCACTCGTAGTCATCCCAGCTGAGGTCAGACTTCATACCGGACATAAGCAATTGGAGATTTCGCGTTGCAACGATGTATCTCTCCGATGGAGCGTCTGGCTGGTTGGGCTCTACTGGTAGGCTGAGGCTGTTCCGGACGTTACGATCCCTGATGCCTAACACTGGTAAATCGACTGTCAGAACAATTGCGGAGTAACCTGCTTTCTCTGCTCGATGGAGCAGCTGCTTGTTTACGTCGGGGTCCTTGTTGAAGTAGAGTTGGAACCATCGAGGCGCGTCTTTGGTTGCTGTTGCTACTTCCTCGATCGTCCTCGTAGAGCTCGTTGGAGCGACGAAAAGGGTGCCTGCCTTCTTCGCGCCCAGGGCGCTTCCAATCTCGGCCGAGGAGTGAACGACTCCGTGGTTCGCCATTGGAGTAACATAGATGGGCATGGATAGGCGCTGCCCGAGGAAATTCGCTGAAGTGTCAACTTGCTTGATTCCGGTGAAGACACGGGGCATGATCGCTATTTTCTGAAAGGCTTCTCGGTTTGCCCTCAGCGTGAGTTCGGATCCTGCGCCGCCAGCCACGAAATCGTAGCTGGCCTGGTCAAGGCGCTGCTTTGCCTGTTGCTCTAGTTCCTCTAGGTTGACAATGTCGGGTTCTGGTGCGGTTCTTGCCTGGATCAATCTGGGCTGTCGACAGATTCCGGGGCAAGGGTGTATGTATGCCCTCCGAACTGATGGTCACGGCCGGGATTAAGATCCCTCGATTTCGCGTTTCATGCGGGCGAGCAGATCGATTGCAGCGTTTGCATAGCGGCCAATCCATCGGTCGTGCAGTTCTTTGATAGGGAGCGGGTTGATGTAGTTCCAGCGAAGACGCCCCTCACGCTTTACGATGACGAGATCTGCGTTCTCGAGAACGTCTAGGTGCTGCATCACCGTGCAGCGATCTAAGTGTTTGAAGTGCTCGACCAGCTCGCCAGTGGTCCTTGCTCTCTCTTTCAGAAGGTCGAGTATTTCGCGTCGTCGAGAGTCGCCCAGTGCCTTGAAGATCGCGTCTCTCTTGTCTTCTTTTGGCATGCTACCCTTTCCCGTGTGTTTTGTCGAATTGGTCGTTCAACGCTGATAGTCCATTGTGGAACAAAGTGTTATAAATATATAACATGTAGCATGGCAGGGTCGGAAGATGCAATATATGGATCTAAGTTTCACCGTTCAAACGAAAATACAGAAACCGGTAAACGAGGTATTTGACGCCGTCCACAACCCGAAGAAGCTTAGCGGCTACTTCACGTCTGGGGGGTCTAATGGACCATTGGATGAAGGAAAAACCGTGCTATGGAAATTCAATGACGTGGGGGACAAGGTTGTCGAGGCCCCCGTGAAAGTACAGAAGGTCGTGCGAAACAGAGTAATTCGATTCTCCTGGGAGGCGAGCGAGGGGCTCTTTGATCCGAAAACCGGATCAACACCAGAGTCGGGCGGATATGACACTGTCGTCGAGATGAGTTTCGAGCCTTTGAGCGCGAACGAGACGCTTGTGAAGATATTTGAGGGCAAATGGCGTTCTACAAAAGCCGGTCTGCAAGGCTCATACGGGAATTGTCAGGGCTGGACGCACATGGGTCTCTGTTTGAAAGCTTACCTCGAATACGGAATCAATTTACGGAAAGGATCCTTCTAGCAGCAAGGATCAAAGCTAACTAGTGACTTGGTGGACGACCGGGACAAAGCCTTCAAATTCTACACAAGGATCCTCTGCTTCGTCAAGATCCGAGTTTTCCAGCAGGCAGACTATCCATCTCAAGACTTATCCTCCAACATTGGTATCTTCTTTCCTCGTAGACGATTGAGTATTCCGGGTTTCTGTATCAACTTAATCCGTTCCTTCTGAAGGATAATATTGGTCGAGGCAATTGTCAACTGCATCTTCAATCCATATCCTATGTCTTGCCAACCCTCTGATGCCAGAATAACACCAGTGTGGTCCCAGCTTTTTCTTTCAGTCAAGGCAATATGAACAATCAGTTCATTTCCTTTCCTCTCAACTTTTATCGTGTGAGGTATTCCTCTCAAGTCATCGTCACCATGGCTAGACCGACATTCAAGGCATATATGGAGAATATTCAGATCAAATCTGATGAGACCGCACAAGACTTCTGGAAACTTGCCAACAAGAAAGGCTTCGTCATGCAGGGCAAGATTGTCTTAAAGCATTCCGAGATGTTGGCCTGGCTCAAATCAAGAGAGATTGGATTGGGCCACATGCACGCAAACTTCATCATCGCATATCTGCGTCTCCGAACTAAGGATTCGAAAGTCAGCGCCCAGCTGAAGAAGCGGGCTCGTACCACGGGGAAGACTAAATCAGACAGAGTCCAGCGTTGAGAGAAAGTGGTGACAACCAAGAAATTCGAAAATATAGACGAATACATTGAGTCTTTCCCGGAAACGGTTCAGTACATCCTCGGAAAGCTGAGGAATACTGTAAGGAAGGCGGCGCCTGAAGCGGTTGAATTAATCAGCTATCAAATGCCCACATTCAAACTAGACAAGAAGAGACTCGTGTATTTCAGCGCCTGGAAAAACCATATCGGATTCTACTCTATACCCGAAGGCGATGAAACATTCAGAAAGGAGTTATCACCGTACAGCGGAGAGAAAGGCTCGCTACGGTTCCCTCTGGACAAGCCGATTCCGTATCATCTCGTGAAGAAAATTGTTACGCTTCGAGTGAAGGAAATTCAAAAGGAAGGGAAATAGCAAGATTCATTCCTTGGCATGGAACCACGACCCCTCCGTCGAGCTCAAGCGTTCATCTATTTCTTCTAGTGAACTAGGATCGTCTTAGCGTGGATATCTACCTCGTGGATGGCACCTACGAACTGTTCCGCCACTTCTACGCGATGCCGACTCATACCAACGATAGAGGGGAGGAGGTTGCAGCGATCCGCGGCGTACTCAACAGCATAGCGGGCATGCTGGAATCAGGAATCACTCATGTTGGGGTTGCAACTGACCATGTTATCGAATCCTTCCGGAACCGCCTCTGGCCTGGGTACAAGACGGGTGAAGGGGTTGACCTAAGACTACTATCGCAGTTCCCGTTGCTCGAGGAATCCCTGCGGGCAATGGGAGTTGTCGTTTGGCCAATGGTCGAGCTAGAGGCTGATGACGCTCTCGCAGGTGCCGCGGGTTCTTCGAGTAAGCTTGCGAAAGTCGGCCGTATCTACATATGCTCCCCAGACAAGGACTTGGCACAGTGCGTTAGGGACGATCGCATTGTTCAGCTTGATCGCCGTGCACGGATTGTTCGGAACGAGGAAGCGGTGAAAGAGAAGTTTGGCGTCCCACCAAGTTCTATTCCTGATTATCTTGCACTGGTTGGTGATGATGCGGACGGATACCCTGGACTTGAAGGCTGGGGAGAAAAGTCAACAAGTGCTGTGCTCGGAGTCTACAGGCATCTAGAAGCCATTCCCCTGAGGGCAGAAGACTGGAGGGTACAGCCACGATCCGCCGCTCGCCTTGCAGAAGTCCTAAGAAACAATTTCAAACTCGCGCTTCTCTTTCGCGACCTAGCAACTCTCCGAACAGATGAACCCAAGATATTCTCGCCCGAAGAAATCCGCTGGAAGAGGACTGGAACTGGGTTTTCAGAGATGTGCAAACGACTCGACGATGCTCAACTGGTTGAGCGTATGGCCAAGATACACGCTTCCCAACGGCCAAAATCTAAGACGAAACAGTCTAAGAGGTCGAAAAGAATGTCTAACTAGACTGTTTTTCGCATAACAACCGTAGCTGTTCTGCCACTTCCAAACGGTCCGATCATCCTGAACCCGGCCCTCTCGAACATCGAGACAGTTCCAGTGTACATGTAGCCGGGTCCCTGATCAGTCTTGCTGACAGGAATGGCTTCGACAAGACCGCCACCCTTGTTTCTAATGCTCTCTAAAGCAGACTTCAGCGCAGTGCTTGCTACACCGCTTTTGCGATAATTCTTGTCAACGACAAAACAGGTTATCCTCCACAGCTTCACCCTCTTGTCCTTAGGCGCAACATCTTGATAATTTCGGTTGTGGTCGAGTCGCGGGAGTTCCTCTCTGGGCCCATACTGACACCATCCCACCGGTTCTCTGTTTGCGTAGACAATTACCCCGTGGGCTCGGTTGCTTTTGACGATATTTTCCTTGTCCCGACGGTTCCTTACAGCTCTTTCAGCTCTGGTGCGCGCTGGCTTGTTCTGGGGCGTGGAGAAAGAGGACACATGGTGAAATGTGCACCAGCACCACCACGCATCCCCAATCTCCGGCTTCTGGAAAAGCCTGGCAAGATCAGGCCACGTTTTCGACGAAAGCTCCTTCGATGAATACGCGGGGCGACCAGATACCACGTGACCCAATGTTCGTTTACTCCTCTATAGCTCCCCCTCGTTCCCTTAGATGCCTCCGGAAAGTGTAGGATGGGTCCGATTTGCGTTTTGTCAGGTATTGGTCGAATTCTAGTTGTTCGGAGAGCGTCTTTCCAGCGCGAATTGACTTTGCCTGCTGCCGTTCGACGCTCGATATTGACTTGGCAACTTTCAAGACCTCCTCGATCTTGTTCCATGGTACGAAAAGTGCACCATCATCATCGGCAAAGACCGCATCATTGTCATTCACAGTGAAACCGTCCCATTGAGCTGAAGATAGGTCCAGTGGCCCTCTCTCATCGAGGCGACGAGGACCCGCTGGACACGATCCGTAGCTGAATATAGGAAAGGCTAGTCGTACCAGCTCTGTGCTGTCCCGATGATAGCCCCGCACAACCAGACCCGCCAACCCCCACGACCGGGCCTCCAGGACAGTAAGGTCGCCCACGCAGCCCTCGTCGCTTCGACTATCATTATCGACAACTAACACATCACCGGCACGAGCTTTCCGTATGGCCTCTAGGAAAACATCCACACTTCCACGATGACGAGCAGGCAACACTCGACCAGCAAGACGCATGCCTGGGACCAACGGATGTATCCCGCCCTGTGCGACACGGAGGGGAACCCGCTGGCGGAGGCATGAATCGGCGATGAGGGCGGTGGAAAGCTTGGAGAAACTGTCTTCCAGCAACTCGTTATCCATTAACATCCCCTGTTTTAGTACCACACTTGGTAGTATGTACCAAATCTCGTCTGCCTTGGCCTAGCGGTAGTTGCCAATTGGTAAAGAAATAGCGGGACGTCTGCTTCGACGGCGGACGAATAGGTAGACTGCTGTAGTTGCTACGGCCGTCGCTCCAACTGTTGCAATCGTGATAAACGCGAGACTAGGAAAAGAAGATGGTTGAGGTATGGGAAACTGGGTATTGAGACTGTATATTCCGTCAGGTGAGGAGTAGTAGAGTTTGTTGTTCGGTCCCATTTCGACGGCGATTATTCCCCCACTTTGAGCGTAGACCTGAGTCATAGAGACGACTGAGCCTGTTGAGGTGAGGTTTAGCCGAACGAGGTCGCCACTGTTCCACTCGCCGAAGTAGTAGACATTTGGTTCAACAGTAGCAATTCCAGTCGGAGTGACGATTGATTTGAAGTCCACGATTGGATCGATGAAGGCTGGGTTGTGTGGGCTGCAGGGCCCGGTGCACGTTGGCCAGCCGTAGTTTCCTCCTTTGACGATAATATTGATCTCATCATCGCTGGTGGGGCCAGCCTCCGTGGTGATGAACCTGCCACTTGACGAGTCGAAGTCGAAGCCGAATGCGTTGCGTATCCCCAAAGCCCACACTAGGCTCCCAGGAAATGGATTATCAGAGGGCACGGAACCGTCCGGGTTCATCCGGAGCATCTTTCCCTCCATCGTTCCCTGGTTCTGCGCTTGTGAGCTTTGATGAAATTCGCCGACCTGCGCATACAGTTTACCGTCGGGTCCGAACTTGATGTAACCGCCATTATGATAGATCGTGCTTGGAGCAGAGCTCGTTACGTCGAAGATGTTGACTGGATTTGCCCCCTTATTGCCGGTTGCGGTGTAGCGTCGAATATGCCCGTGTGTGTAGTTCTGAGGATCGCGGTCCGTGTAGTAGACATAGACGTAGCCGTTGGAGGAAAAGGATGAGTCCAGGGCTACGCCTAGAAGCCCGGCCTCGCCGTCTGTAAAGATGGCTGAGACGGTCGCGAAGGGGGTACCTAGGAGAGTTCCGTTCCCAAGAATGACTCGTACATTACCGGTGTTTTTCTCGGTGAAGAATATCCGCCCGTCAGGTGTAAACCTCAGGGAGACGGGAAAGTTGAGGCCGGTAAGAACAGGTGTAACGGGCGACACGGTTGCCTGCGCTTGCGACAAGAAATGAGGCACGATCAAGAGGATGAGTACTAGGATGACCCCTACGGCAAGTTTCGGAGAATTTGGTAGAACTGAGGCCAAGAAGAGCGAATAGGGTGTTCAAACCATCACCGAAAAACCTTCTGATAACTCAATTCCCTCTTTGCGTCCGCCTGCGGAAAGCAGATAGCGAAGAGCACGCTATCACGATCTCTCATGCGAGAACTGCTCGTCAAAGAACTAACGCCGTCTCTGAGAGACGACTTCCTACTCTTCTTCGACAATGTTGCATTCGCGGACAATCCAGACTGGTCTGACTGTTACTGCTCCCTCTATCATTTCGCAAACAAGGGAAAAGCTGAGAGTCGTCGCCAGGCCTCGAGCCAGGTCGAGGACGATAGGGTCCACGGATTCCTTGCCTACGACAACGGAAAGCCCGTCGGCTGGTGTAACGCGGCCAATCGCAACAGCTACCCCACACTTCACTGGCTGATGGGTCCCGGTCCCGACAAGGCAGAACGAGTCGGTTCAATTGTCTGCTTTGTGATAGCCTCCTCTCATCGCAGCCAGGGAGTCGCATCCCGCCTACTGGAAGCTGCATGCAAGAAGTTTTCCCAACAAGGATTAGAGTTCGCTGAAGCCTATCCGGTCAAGAAGCCACAGTCGGCTGCTTACAACTTTCCAGGCCCGCTCTCAATGTATCTCAAGAATGGCTTCACCACACATCGCGACGCCGACTGGTATCTGGTCGTGCGAAAGCGACTCGAAACGCCAGACAGGGCAGAAGCGTAACCTCTTCTAGCAAAAGGGCTTTCGTTCAGATTGACTTAAACCGCCTTTTAGGACGGCACGAAATAGCTGAAGGACTGGCCAGGTGAAAGCCTGAGGTAGGGATGGTAAGTGGGAAGACACGTAGGAATAATCGCAACTCAAGAAGACCTAGGGGAGCTTCTCTCGTTCTTGCGTGGCGCTACAGAGATCGCCATTTTCAGAGGGTTCGCGCAGGTCGATCGAAGAGCTCTGGATCCACCGACCTCGGTTGCCTTCAGACTGGATGTTCTACATCTGGAACAAACAGTTTGCATGGAATCCTGAGTATCGTAGAGTGGGCGAGAAGGCATATCATCCAGAAATGATGGAGTGGTATTATGTTTCCAACACGAATGATGCGCCGATCATCGAAATAGATTGTGGTAGCGTGCCCAAAGCCTTCGCTCTGTTAAACAGCGTTGGATTTTGGGGAGGTCTTTCTGTCTTGGTTTCTCTAATCAGTTTGGCTCTTCCGTGGTGGGGAATCGACACCAACTCTGTTTCCTGGGGAGTCTTCTCGGGACCCCCTCAACCAACGCAGGTATTTTTTTTCACCGACCGTCTGAATACGTTATTCTCCGCGAACTATAGCTTCATTGGGTCGCTAGTAGTTCTGACTGTGGTGTTGACGGGCCTCGGGAGTTTCCTAAAGCGTCAGCCGCTTTTGCTAGCTGCGCTTTTGTCCTCTGTTGTGACAGACCTCTCTTTCATCGCTGACGTTGGAAATGCACTGAGTTATGAGTGCGCGGGCAGCAATTTATCCGCATCATGCATCTCTGGCTTAGTTGGCTCAGCAACTATTCCTAGCTCCGGGTCTATTGTTACTTGGGGGTTCAAAGCCGGTTTTTACGGGTTTTTAGCGTCGGGAATTCTGATCCTCGCGGCCCTCGCGATTCAGCGTAATAGAGCCCAGTAGTCGCATAGCGACCCGTGCAATGTCTCTGGGTTCTTCATAAGATTCACAACACATTTGCAATGGAATTTAGTGTTCGCGAGCTTTGGCTGACAATATACTCGTCTGCTGCTGTTAAGAGCTTAAACAGTTCCTTGTCCTTTTTCCAGAAGAGCATCTTTGTCTGGGATCAAAATAAGGAATTGCCGGTTGAAAATGGTAGGAGCGCTAGATCCCGGGTACCGGAAGGTTCACGTTTACGACCTTTGAAGACCTCGCCCGGACTCACGTAGAAATTAAGGCGAGTCCGTTTCCTGGTCGAAACCCTTCTGGACTCGCCTTTTGCTAGGCTAGGCGGATTTAGACCAAAAACGATTCGAGTTCGGAAGAAAATTGCTCATCAGGCATCTACTCTCAGCCGGTTCGAATCCCACCGACCGCACCACTTATTCATTGGAGACCCATTCCAACCATTCTCCGTGAGGGTGGCAGTAGGCGAGTAATTGCTCTTTCTTGGCTCCGTTCTCGAAAACCGATAACCCTAGCTCCGGCTTGTCTTTTCCAGGCCACCATTCATAAGAAATTTGAAAGATGTCTCGGTGTGCTCCACATTCGCTTAACATGGAAAAGAATCGTTCGCGCAACTCTTTTGGAAATTGATACGCTAAATGGGAATGCGAGATGCAAACGGCAGTTTGAACTGGGACTTTCGAAAGCACTTCAGGCAGAACGGTCAGAACATCCCCCGGGATGACCGTTGGTGGGGTTTGCCTGGCCAGTTCGATGGCTGAGTTGAGAGTCTCGGCTCGCTTCCGATGTTCTGGCCATACTAGAGCTTTCAACCACAACATCATCTCCGGGTCGTTCAAATCAATCGGATTCACGTCTATCCCCACCCGGTAAGCTACTATGGGTAGTGAAGAAGGAAATGGTGGACTAACGTTGCCACGCAGTAAACAAGTTAACTGTACCGGTGAACCAGGATTGCCGAATCTCTTGCCTTCGCCGTAGTCGTAGCCGTAATGGTCCCATAGAAGATGCAGTCCTGCGCTGGCGCCCAAGTCAACTATGGATAATGGCGTGCCTGCTCTTCGGTACGCTACCGAATACGCGGGCATCAAGCAGGTGCAACGTTGCACTTCATTGGTTTGCACCCGACGCGTTGAAATCAGATCTTCGATTTCTTTCCTGTTCTCCAAACAGAACGATCGAAAGAAAGGATAGGGATCGTCCTCCCTGATAGATGAGCTGGACAATGATGGATAAAAGTTCGAGAGTGGGTGCTGAATTCCTCTCAAAAGAAGAAAGTGGACTGCACCGAGGAAGAGGTTGGGACTCAACTCACCCTTTCTAGCTCTGAGTGCTAGAGAGAGAAGTTCCGGGTCTTCTGACACACCACGGGATATTTGTTCATAAAGAGCAGAGGATCCATGATACACCTTTTCAGCGAAGGTTCTGAACTGGCGCGACAAAGCCTCGGTATCATATTCCTCACGGGGTTGTGCTTGACCGACCGAACTCACGAAACCACCTCAAAGATTCTCCATCTGCCCGAGCCTTTCTCTCTTCACATCAGCATCATCGAGAAGATAGTAGTAGTTCGCTTTGGTCTGCGGATTCTTCTTTCGCTCGGTCAATGAGAATCCTCACAACATGTTCTGCGCTGGCTAGTTAAAACGGTTTCGAACCTGTATGGGTGGTGGGCCCGCCCGGATTCGAACCGGGGACCGTCAGGTTTCCCGAACTTGGGGCTATGAGCCTGCCGCTCTTTCAGTTCTTCAACCTGAAGAAAACCT
>Ga0209806_1000201_pt1 | contig 37934 bp, 40 predicted proteins | sample GraSoiAngelo_152_FD_186166 | JGI IMG/M metagenome (GOLD analysis project Ga0209806, IMG submission 186166) | Grasslands soil microbial communities from the Angelo Coastal Reserve, California, USA - 14_1009_12_30cm (SPAdes) (version 2) | ecosystem: Environmental > Terrestrial > Soil > Grasslands ... | reverse complement strand
ACTGGCGGGGGCGCGACGGGAACGATCCGTCCGCTGACATCGCCAAGGATGCCGGCCGTCGGTTTTGAAGACCGCGGGGCCCACCTGAGCCCATGCACCCCCGCGCGGACTGAACGTTACAGGACGGCGTCGATCTTCTGCCGGAGGTTCGCCTTGGGCTGGTAGCCGACGATCCGTTGGGCGGGCTTGCCACCGCGAAACAGGATCAGGGTGGGGATGCTCAGGACGCTGAACTTGGATGCGGTGTTGGGGTTGGCGTCCACATCCAGTTCGCCGATCACGATTTGGTCGGCATATTCCAGCGCCAGCTCTTCGATGACCGGTTTCAGGGCCTTGCAGGGGGCGCACCAGGTGGCCCAGAAGTCGACGAGCACGGGGCGTGCGGCGCCGGCCACGGTTGTCTCGAAATTCTGGTCGGTTACCTGGACGAGGTTCTTACTGGTCACATCCAACTCCTGGGTCTCATGTGGTCTTCTTCTCTTCCTTTGCTTTGGCCGGTGGTGGGCTGGGCTTGGCGCTTCCGTCGGGCGTGGAGCTGGTCTCGGTCTTGGCCGTTTCCGTTTTGGACGCCTCCGTTTTGGCCGTCTCCCCCTTGGTCGGCTCGGGTTTGCTGGACGTCTCCGAGCTCGAGCCCCCGCGGGAATCCGTTTTGTAGAATCCCTGGCCCTTGAAAATTATGCCGACTGGATAGAACACCCGGGTGGCTGGTGCGTCGCATTCGAGACATCGGATCAAGGCAGGGTCCGTGATCCGTTGCTGGACCTCGAAGTGGTGCCCTCGGCTGCAGCGATACCCGTAGATCGGCATGGCCGCTCTACGTTATACCCCGCCGCCGAAGCCCAGGAAACCTCAGTTGATCCAGAGCTTGCTTTTCGGGCGGGACTGCTCCGGCGCGGGCTCGGCGAAATCGCCGGGCTGCAACAGGCCGCTTTGCATCATCTCGGCGACCCGGTCGAAGAAGGCCCCGTCCGCCTCGTCGGACGCCGCCATCAGCGAGCTCGGCGATTCCGCCAGATAGCGCTGCACCGCCTCAGAGATGATCTCGCTCCGGCTCTGCGGCGAGCGCTCGGTGACTCGGTTCAGCGCGCTCAACAGCTCGTCCGGCATGTAGATGATGACCCTCTTACCGCCCATGAATCCCAGCATACTATCGATTCCCGGCGCGGGAGAGCAAGCCAATTGGCCTCACAAAAATGAAACAAAGCAAACGACGAAATGGTTGGCTCAGACGGTGTGAATCCGGATGGCCGGGCTGAGCGGGTTGAAGACCACGCCCGAGAGGGGTTTCGGGTAGAAATAGGTCGATTTCTGGGGCATCACCTCACCCGCCCGGGCTACGGCGAGTACGTCGGAAATCCGGGGAGGCCGCAGCAGGAACGCCGCCTGCGCCTGCCTCCGATCCACCTGGTCCATCAAATAGCCGGGATTACGCGAATAGGAAAGGTGGAGCTCGCTATCAAGGATGCCCTCGTGGAGGCCGAGCTCTCGTTCGAACACCTCCCGGTGCAGAGCGACAACATCCAGCGCGCTCTCTGGGCTGTCCGTCTCGGCGACCCGGGGAAGATCGAGCGTCCACAACCCGGCGGCGCTGGCGAAGCCGATGCGGTGCCCCGCAACCTCCGCCTCCATGGCCGCCAGGAGAGACCGCCGATCATGCATCTCCCGGACGGTCGCCCGGCCGCGTAACCGTTCGATGAGCGCCCTCGCATCGAACCCGTTGAGCCCACGGAGCAAGCGGTGGGTGGGGAGGATCATCAGGCCCGGGTCGTCGGTCGCCACGAGCAGCATCAAGACGAAGTTGAAGGCAGCATCGGGCGGCGCCTGCGGATGCGCAAGCCGCTGCCGGTTCCTGAAGTTGAGCGCGGTCTCGTAACGATGGTGGCCGTCAGCGATGAATAGGGTCGAGGGCTGCAGGGCAGTCGCCAGGGCCTGAAATTCTTCCGTCCCGCGGACACACCAAACAGTGTGCCCTTCGCCGCCCTCGGTTGTGATGGTGAAGCGCGGGGTGCGCTCTGCTGTGGCGTGCAGCACGTTGCGCACCGCACCTGATGGGTCCTCGTAGAGCGCAAACACGGGGCTCAGGTTGGCTTCCACCGCCTGGGTCAGTGAAAGCCGGTCCGCCTTGGGCCGTGCATGGGTGCGCTCGTGGCCAAGCACGCTGGTGCCAAGTGGCTCGAGCTCCACCACGCAGAGGAGGCCGGTCCGCGATCGTACCTCCTCCGAGCCAGGCACGGTAAAGGTCTGCCGGTACGTGTAGAGGCACGGGCTTGGCTCGGACTTCAGGACGCCGGTTCGGAGCCACTCCGCAAAGAACCCTGCGGCACGTGAGTATTTGTTGTCACCGGGATGGTCGCTCGCCCTCACCTCGCCCGCGATCAGCCGCACGACATTGCGGGGATCCTGCCGGTAGTAGCGCCGCTGATCGTCCGCAGTGATGACGTCGTAGGGCGGAGCTACGACCTGGGCCAGGTCCACTTGCTCCGAGTCGTAAAGAATTCCCTGGAATGGGCGGACGGTCGCCAGAAGGATCTCCTATAGAACGACGGACTGGACGTCGGCCATGCCCGGGATCCGCCGGATCTCTTCCTGCACTTCCTCAGGAACGGGCTCGTCAACCGAAAGGATCATGACGGCATCGCCTCGCGGGCGGTTCCGGCCCACCTGCATGCTGGCGATGTTGATGTTCCTTCGCCCAAGTAGCGTACCAATCGCTCCGATCACCCCCGGCCGGTCGGCGTGCCAGCTCATGAGAAAGCTTCCCTCCGGGACCAGGTCGATCCGGAAATCGTCGAAGTAGACGATGTGGGGTTCGTTGAGCAGGAGGGTAGCCGCCACCCGGTTGCTTCCGTGTTCGCCCGACCCTTGCAAGGTGATCAGGTTCGAGAATTCGCTCGGCCGGGTGTTGCGCTGCTCGACCACGGTGATGCCGTGCGCAGCGGCCACGGTACGCGCGTTGACCGGGTTTACCCTGTCTTCGCTAAAGCGGCTGAGGAAGGCGGTGAGGACCGAAGCGGTCAGGATGGAGCAGTCGTATCCGGCAATCTCCCCCTGGTAATCCACCTGCAGCCGGGTGGCGGGCAGCCGGGCGACCCTGGCGAAGAAGCGACCGATCCCTTCCGCCACCCCCAGGTACGGACGCAGAAATGCCATCTCCTCGGGCACCAGGACCGGAGCATTGAGCGCAAAGCGGGGCAGGCCGCCTTCGAGGACCGCCAAGACCTGGTCGGCCACTTCGACCGCCACGCTGATCTGCGCTTCCTCGGTGGAGGCGCCGAGGTGAGGCGTGGTGATCACCTGTGGGTGGGTCAGCAGAGGATTTTCTCCTGGTGGCTCCTGCTCGAAGACGTCGAGCGCGGCGCCTGCCACCCGGCCGTCGCGGAGTGCCTCCCATAGAGCGCGCTCATCCACGACTCCGCCACGGGCTACGTTGATCAGACGCAGCCCAGGCTTGGCCTGCGCCAGCGAACGGGCATTGATCAGGTGGTGGGTTTGAGGGGTCAGAGGCACGTGAAGGCTGACAAAATCGGCCTCCGCCAGCACCTGGTCAATCGAGCGGGTCTTGACGTTGAGCTGCGCCGCCCGCTCCTCCGAGACGACGGGATCCGCGGCGATCACCTGCATGCCGAATGCCTGGGCGCGTCGCGCCACCTCGCTGCCTATGTTTCCCAACCCGATCACCCCCAGGACCTTGTCGCGGAGCTCGGTGCCGACGAACCGGGCCCGCTCCCAGCGCCCGGCTTTGACCGCCTGGTCCGCCTGCGGGACATGGCGGGCGAGGGCAAGCATCAGGGCAAGCGTGTGCTCGGTGGCTGCGACCGTGTTGCCCGACGGCGCATTTACTACGAGCACCCCGAGACGGGTGGCGGCGGCCATATCGATGTTGTCGACCCCCGCGCCCGCCCGACCGATCACGCGCAACCGCTTGCCGGCTTCGATGACTTCGGCCGTGACCCGGGTCTCGCTGCGAACGACCAGAGCTTCGTATTCGGGAATCCGTTCGCGCAATTGCGCGGGCGACTGGCGCAGGTGAACATCGACCTCGGCCCGCTCCCTGAGCCTGAGGATCCCGGCTTCGGCGATCGGGTCCGCTACCAGGACGCGGGCCATAGCCTCAGGCGACAAGCGTCGTATCGGGCGCCCGAATCACGCCTTCCACCGCCGCCACCGCGGCACCGGCATCGAATCTGTGTCCGTGATCACGCAGGCCCGCTTCCAGCGCGCTCGCGGTAGCCACCACATCCTGCTCGGTTACTGCTCCGAGGTGACCTATACGGAAAATCTTGCCGGTGAGGTGACCCTGGCCGCCCGCGACCACCAGCCCGTATTTCTCCCTCCAGGTCCGCAAGAGGTCCTTGCCGGCGTCGCCCTGCAACGCCTCCGGGAGGTAGACGGCGGTAACGGTCGGTGAGGCAACCTCCGGCTGGGCGAGGAGACGAAGACCCAGAGCACCGACCGCCGCTCGAAAGGCGGCGGCCAGGCGCTGGTGCCGGCGGAAGATCGATGGCAGGCTTTCCTGGCGCATCATCTGTAGTGCTTCGCGGACGCCGAACATGATGCTGATCGCCGGAGTGGTGAAGGTCGCCCCCTGGGCTTGCATCTTCCGGGCCCGTTCCCAATCGAAGTAGAACCGCGGCGCCGTTGCTTTGCCCTGGCGGGTCCACGCCGCCTTGCTGACGCTGACCATGGTCAACCCGGGAGGCGCCATCCAGCCCTTCTGGGAGGCCGTGATGGCTACATCGACGCCCCAGGAATCTACCGGCAGGTCGATGGAACCGATCGAGCTCACGCCATCCACGACGAGAAGACGGCCGTGCCGCCTGACCACCTGGGAAATCTCACCAAGCCGGTTGGTCACCCCGGTGGAGGTCTCGTTGTGTGTGACCAGCACCGCCGTGATCTCGGGCTCTTTGGCGAGGATCTCGTCGATGTCTTGAGGGTCGGCGGCCTCGCCCCAGGGCACGCCATATCGGACCACCTGAGCGCCAAAGGCCTCTGCCAGGTCGGCGAAACGCTCGCCGAAGGCGCCGATCACCGGAACCAGCACCCGTTCATTCGGGGAGAGCAGATTTGCGGCCGCGCTCTCCATGCCACCGGTGCCGGAGGCGGGGAAGACCAGGATGTCGTTGGAAGTCTGGAACGCCCACTGCAACCCGGAGACCACATCAGCCAGCAAGGCTTTGAACTCCGGGCCACGGTGGTTGATCATGGGTGCGGCCATGGCGCGCTGAACGCGCTCCGGGATGGGCGTCGGGCCAGGCGTACGCAGCTGAGGACTGAAATTCATGCGCCCTAGCTTACCTTCCGTCCCGGTTCAGCGACCGCTCAAAATCGGCGAAGCCCTGTGCGACGCCGGCGGACGTTGCGGCGACGGACGGGCTGGGCCCGAAGTGACCGGCGAGCCCCGCGCGCGACCACCCATAGGATCAATGTGCCTCCGATGATCAGCCCCCAACGGACCGATTCCGCACCCCGATCCCCGGCCTTGGAGACGCGAGCGGCGGTTTCCCGTTGGGATGCCTGAAGCGCCTCGGCGCGTACGATCTGGATCCGGGTGGCCTCGATCGCAGGGTCGGCAGCCAGCATCCCGCGGTAGACACCGGCAGCGATCGCGGCCCTGAAGTCGTCCCGCTCCAGCAGCTGAGCCTCGCGCGCATTGGTGAGGTACGCCGGCTCTACCGTAGCCGTCGGGATGGTGGAGCGCACCCAGAGCTCAGGCTTGATGGCCACCCCATCGTCGACAATGCCGAAGGCCTTCAGACTGTGCGCGAGCCCTGACTCGATCGACTGGGCGAAGAGAATGCTCTCCGGCTTCGGGTAGAAGACGGTCGTGCCGTTGATGGCCGGGTCACCATCAAAGGCGTTGACGTGCATGCTGATGAACATCCGGGCTCCCGAGCCCTGGACTACAGCCCAGCGGTCCGCGATCGACATGTATCGGTCCGCAGTCCGTGTCATCACAACCTGGACCCGCTCCTGTTCGAGCAACTTGCGCAGACGGAGCGCCAGGTCGAGGGTGATGTCCTTCTCCATGACCACCCCAACCACCACACCCGGGTCCCAGAGACCATTCGGATCGCTGGTCACGCTCCCACCATGACCTGCGTCAATCGCCACCAGGTAGGGAGCGGGCAAGGGAGAAGCGGGCTCTGCAGCACTGGCCCGAGCCGCCGGCAAGGACGTGAGCAAGACGACCCCGGCCGCGAGCACGGCCAGGAGGCGCGGGACACGCAACTCCCCAGAGTATAAACGCCTCCCCGAGGCGCCTCCCCTGGTGCTAGCGCCCGGCCTTGCTAACGCTGATCGGCGGTGTAGGGCAACAGCGCGATGTGACGAGCACGCTTGAGCGCCGTCGCCAACCGACGCTGATGCCGGGCGCAGGTCCCGGTCACCCGACGGGGCAGGATCTTCCCCCGCTCGCTGACGAAGCGACGCAGGCGGGAGACCTCCTTGTAGTCGATCAGGTGTACCTTCTCAGCGCAGAAGTTGCAGACCTTCTTGTGCGGCTTTCGGTCGCGCTTCTCAGTGGTTGGCGGCATCTCAGGCTAGAACGGGATGTCCTCGGGATCCACATCCCGCGAAGCATCCTCTGGCTGCGCACCCAAACCGGCAGCAACCGGCTCCGCCGCCGGGGCTTCCCGGGCTTGACCCTGACCCTGACCCTGGCTCTGGGACCGCGGCTCGAGGAACTGGACCTCGGTGGCGTTGACCTCGGTGGTCTTGCGCTTCTGGCCGTCCTGGCCCTCCCACGACCGGGTCTGCAGGCGTCCCTCGATGTAGACCAGGCTGCCCTTGTGCAGGTACTGACCGGTGATCTCGGCCAGGTTCCGCTTGCCGATGTTCCAGACCACCACGTTGTGGTAGTCGGTGTACTCCTTCTTCTCGCCATCCGGGCCTTGCCCGTAACGGTTGGTCGCCAGGGAGAAGGTCGTTACCGGGGCACCGCTCGGCGTGTACCGCATCTCGGGATCGCGCGTCAGTCGACCGATCAGCATGACTTTGTTCAGGTTCATGATTTTCCCTCTTCCTGTCGAACCAACAGATGCCGAAAGACGGTGTCGGAGATCTTCAGGACGCGCTCGACTTCCTGGACCCGGCCGCGATCCAGCTCGAACTCAGCAACCACATAGTGGCCCTCGCGCTGGTCCTTGACCGTGTAGGCGAGCCGCCGCTTGCCCCAGGGGGTTACCTTCTTGATCTGGCCCCCATTCGTCTGAATCAGCTGGCTGACCTTTTCGATCTCCTGCTGAACGGCGTCATCGTCAAGCTCCGGCCGGACAATGTACATCAGCTCGTACGCCAAACGCACAACCTCCTTCCTATGGAATTGCCCCGGCTATGGGCAACAGCCGGCAGCCGGAGCAGGAAAGCGCTGGTAAGTCTAGCAAAAGAAGAGCGGTCGCCCCGCTGGGCGACCGCTTCGGAGGGAAACCAAAAATTGCGGGTGCCCGAGCATGACCCGCTGTCGGTCGATATCGTCCCCTTCCCGTGCTAATTGCAGTGTACGAGCTTTATACCCATACTATCATATCATCAACCGCGGCGCGTATAACGCGGAAAATCCGTGTCGCCGGGGTGGTGGTCGGCGGGGGACTCGAACCCTCGACCTCTTGGATGTGGGCCAAGCGCTCTAACCAACTGAGCTAGCCGACCTTAGACCTCGTGATTTTAGAGGGTGGCCCGCTGGCCCGGGCGAGGGCGCGGGTAACGGCTTCCGCCGCCTCCATTGGGAGATAGCGGGTCGCCTCGGCCATCAAGGCGTCAGCGCGCTCAGGCGGGAGCTTGCGACGTACTACCTCGAGCTGCTGGTCGACCAGGTCAGCCATTACCTGGGAGAGCTCCTGGCGGCGCCGACGCCGAAACAGCTCCTGCTGGGCCGGGTATCCGTTGCCGAAGCTGACCGGGAATCCGATCCGTTGCAGCTCCGCGAGATCCCGAAACACCGTTCGCTCGCTGACCTGAAGGGTCGCGGCGAGCTCGGCAGCCCGGATCCCGGGGCGCACCGTGGCAGCCGACAGGATGACCAGCAGGCGCCGCAAGCGAGCCGCCGAGTCCACGTCGCTCAACGTAGCATCGCGCCGATCCGGCTGCAATCGACGCGCCCGGCACGTTTCTCGGTGTCGCCTCGCGGGTACACCTACCACGGAGCCCCTGACGACTCATCTAAAATTGTGAAGAACGGAATGGCAAAAGAGAGCAAGGACGGGAAGACCAAGGCCCCTAAAGAGGTTCGGCCTACCGAGGCACCGGCTGCCGAAGCCGAGGCCAGTGGACCGAAGGCGCGTACCGCGATCGACGATGTGATCGCGGCCATTGAGTCGGCCCGGGACAAGGTCATGGCCGACGAGGTCAAGGGGCTGACCAAGCTCGGGATTCCGCGCGCGATGGCGTACCAGATGGTCGCCGCCCGCTTCCACCAGAACGTGGTCACCGACGGCGAGAGCGGTGGACCAGAGTTCGAAAACAGCCACTGGACCGATAGGTAACGTCCCGGTCTCTCCAGGAGACGGGGTGCTTTCGGTTGCCGGGGCCCGCGATCGTATCCTGGCGAAAGCGCGAGTCCTGGAAGCCAAATCCCTTGACCTGGGCACAGCTCTCGGACGCGTGCTGGCCGAAGACGTCAAAGCCGCGGGGCCTGTCCCCCCTTTTCCCAACTCGGCAATGGACGGATACGCGGTTCGCGCCTCAGACGTCGAGCGAGCCAGCCCGTCCGAGCCAGCGCGCCTGAGAGTCCTGGGCGAGGTGCGGGCCGGCTATCCTCCGGCGCAGTCCGTGGCGCCGGGCACAGCCATCCGAATCATGACGGGAGCGACCATCCCGGACGGAGCCGACGCGGTGGTGCGGGTCGAGGACACCAGCGAAGCCGACGGAACGGTTGACATACGCGCCGCGGTCGGGCTCGGGACGAGCGTCCGCCGCGCGGGCAGTGATCTGGAGCCGGGCGACGTGATCGCTCGCGCCGGGCAGCTGGTCACCCCGGGATTGATCGGCGTGATCGCGGCCGCCGGCCGGGGTTCGGTCCGCTGCATCCGCCGACCCGTGGTGCTGCTCCTGACCACCGGCGACGAGCTGCGCGACGCCGGCGAAGCGCTTGAGCCGGGCCAGATCACCAACACCAACCGCTACAGCCTGCGAGCGGCCATCGAGGAAACGGGGGCCCTGGTCCAGGATGGCGGCGTCGCGCGCGATGACCGGGAGGACCTGACGGCCCGGCTCGAGCAGGCCCGGCGGGTCGACCTGGTTGTCAGCACCGGCGGCGTGTCGATGGGCGCCTATGACCTGGTCCGGCCGCTGCTCGAGGATCGGGACGCCGTCGACTTCTGGCAGGTCGCTCTCAGACCCGGCAAGCCTCTCGCATTCGGCTCGATTCACGGCGTTCCCCTGATAGGCCTCCCCGGGAACCCGGTCTCAGCCCTGGTCGGCGTTGAGCTCTTCGTCAGGCCGGCTCTCCTCAAGATGCAGGGACGCACCGATCTGCTCCGTCCCCGGGTGGCGGCTATCACCGACGAGCCGCTCAGCAGCCCGCCGCACCTCGAGCAGTACTTCCGGGGGATCGCGCGGAGCGAATCCGGAAAGGTCCGGGTGCGGTTGACGGGTGACCAGGGCTCGCACGTCCTGCGGTCGATGGCCGAGGCCAACTGCCTGGTCATCGTCCCGCCCGGGGTGGGCGAGATTCCGGCTGGGGCGGGGGTCGAGATCATACCGCTCGCCCCCATCGCAGAAGTTCCGACCTGAGTTTCGTTATCTTTAAGCACTGTCGCCTGAAGGTTTGCCCTTAGGGCAGCGAGGAATGGGGAGAGTCGACCCGCAGAAGATCCGGAACGTCGCGTTGCTGGGCCACAGCCACGACGGCAAAACCATGCTGGCTGAAGCCATGCTGTTCGCGGGCGGCAGCATCGAGCGGCTGGGCAAGCCCGAGGCCGGCAACACTACCCTCGATTTCGAGCCCGAGGAAATCAAACGAAAGATCTCCATCGGGACTGCGGTTGCCCACCTGACCTGGCGCGACCACAAGATCAACCTGCTGGACACGCCTGGCTTCCAGGACTTTGTCGGCGAAGTCATAGGCGCCCTCCACGCTGCCGAGGGAGCATTGCTGGTCGTGGGTGCCAGCGCTGGGGCTGTGGTTGGCACTGAGCTCGCCTGGCAACAGCTGCGGGCGCGCAGGTTACCAACCCTGCTTGTGGTCAACAAGATGGACAAAGAAAACGCCGACTTCTGGAAGGCGCTCGACAGCATGCGCGAGTTCTCGCCCAGACCAGTGGCGATCCAGGCACCGATCGGGCTCGAGGCCGGCTTCAAAGGAGTGGTCGACCTGCTGGCACGCAAGGCTTACGAGTTCGACGCCCAGGGGCGGCCGAAGGAGGTGCCCGTCCCGGCCGATTTCAAGGGCGAGCTGGAGCAAAGGCGATCCGCCCTGGTCGAGGCGGCGGCCGAAACCGACGATGCGCTCCTGGAGCGCTACCTGGAAAGTGGCGAGCTCTCAGATGCCGACGTGACCGCGGCCCTGGCAAAGGGGGTCGCGAGCGGCGATATCGTGCCCGCGGTCTGCACCGCCGCCGCGAGGTCGATCGGGGTGGGCACCCTCCTCGACGCCATCGTGGATCTGCTGCCGTCCGCGGCGACGCACCAGGTCGGCGCGGTGAGCCCCCGGACCGAAAGCGCTGAAGCCCTCAAGACCGACCCGTCGGGACCGATGGCCGCGCTGGTTTTCAAGACCACGGCCGATCCGTTCGTTGGTCGGATCAGCTACGTCAAGGTCCTCTCCGGGACCCTGACGCACAACCTGCCGATCGTCAACGCATCGCGCGACACCCCGGAGCGTCTGGGTGCTCTCGGCTTTCCCAAGGGCAAGTCCCTGGAAGCCACCACCGAGGTCGGCGCCGGTGACATCGCCGGGATCAGCAAGCTGCAAAACACATCGACTGGTGACACCCTGGCGGGGCGCGACCATCCAATCCGGATCCCCCCGATCGACTATCCGGATCGGACCTACAGCGCCGCAGTCACCGCCAAGACCAAAGCCGACGAGGAGAAAGTCAACGCAGCCCTGGTCAAGCTGGTCGATGAGGACCCGACCCTGTCGCTGGTGCACGAACCCAGCACCAAGGAGACGGTGCTTCAGGGGGTCGGCGACGTCCACCTCGACGTCGTGCTGGAAAAGCTCAAGCGGAAGTACGGCGTGGAGGCGGCTCTCCAGGTGCCCCGCGTGCCGTACCAGGAGACCATCACCGGCTCCGCCCGGGCGGAGAAGAAGTACAAGAAACAGTCAGGCGGCGCGGGCCTTTACGGGCACTGCGTGATCGAGATCGCCCCGGTCCCCCGGGGGACCGGGTTCGTCTGGGAGGACAAGATCTTCGGCGGCTCCATCCCGCATAACTTCCGCCCTTCGGTCGAGAAAGGCGTCAAGGAGACCATGGAGCAGGGCGTACTCACCGGTAACCCACTGGTCGACATCAAGGTCCGCCTGGTGGACGGCTCGACCCACGCGGTGGATGGGAAGGATATCGCCTTCAAGCTTGCCGGCGCCATGGCCATGCGCCAGGCGGTCATGGACGCCAAACCGGTCCTGCTGGAGCCGATCATGGACGTCGAGGTGCTGGTCCCGGAGCGAAACATGGGGGATGTGGTCAGCGACCTCAACGGCAAGCGCGGGAAGATCGCCGGCATGGAACCGTCGGGCGACCACCTGACGAGCGTCAAGGCCCAGGTCCCGCTGTCATCGATGTACCGATTTCCGATTGACCTGCGCTCCATCACCCAGGGCCGCGGCCGCTACAAGATGAAGTTCTCCCACTACGAAGAGGTACCCGCACACGCGGCCCAGCCCATCATCAGCGCCTACCAGAAAGCCCGCTCGGGCGAAGAGGAAGAGTAGGGGCTTAGCGACCCTGCGGGTCCGACCAGATGTCCAGGCGGGCCCAGCTCAGTCCGAGCAATGTCTTGGCGTCGATCAATTCGCCGCTGCTCCGCAGGACTCGCAGATCGTGGACGTCGAAGGGGTTGACCTTGAACGACTCGTCGAGCTCGGCATGGGCTTCGGTCGGGGTCAGGTCCTCAGCCAGGTAGAAGGTCATCTGCTCGTCGTCGTACCCGGGCACCAGGTAGGCACGCCCCAGCTTTTTCCAGCGGCCGGCCTGGAGGCCGGTCTCCTCGGCGAGCTCGCGGCGGGCTGCCTGGTCCACGTCCTCACCCTCTTTGTCACAGGTTCCCGCTGGAATTTCCCAGAGCTCCCTGCCGGTGACGTAGCGGAACTGGCGAACCAGGACGATGCGGCCCCTTTCGTCCCGCGGGATGATCCCTACCGATCCTGGATGCCGGACGATCTCCCGGGTTGCCTCGCGCCCCCCGTCGAGGCGAACGCGATCCTTGAACACCTGAAAGAGCCTTCCACTATAGACAGGCGTGCTCTCGATTTGTTCTTCCATGACTGCTCCCGCTAGCTCTATGATGGGCCACAACATATGATCGAGCGCACCGTCCTGGAGATCGCGCAACACCGGTTCTGGGCCTGGCAACGTCGCCAGGCGCCCACGCCGCGGCGCCAGTTGCGCGAGGCAGATCATCTGCTGAGCGTGATCGAGGAATGCCGGGTCCGCCGGATGTCGATCCTGCCGGCGCCCGTCTGGCGACAGATCGTGCATTTGCTTGGGCAGGTAGACAGCTCCCTTACCCAGCGCCTCGGCATCGACCGCTCGGTGGACCGCACCTCGGAGCTCCTTTTCGAAGCCCAGGGGACCTTGATGGAAGAAGAGATCGAGCGGCGCCGCCCACGCCCCGGCAAGGTTATCCCCCTCTTCCGGCGGCGTTAGACCTTTGGTGCTCGCCATACGAACAGATGTTTGCATCCCGGGTCGTTTTGTGCTAGGCTCCAAGCATGGGCGAGAGCGCGGCCTTCGTCGCCGCCGATCCAGCGACCCGCCAGGTGACCGACCCCACCACCATTCCGTTGCTCCGCAGGGTGGTCGAGAGCCTGGTGGTCATGCGGCCGGGACGCTACTCCCTGTACCTGGGCCGGCCCGATCCGGCTGAAGTCCGCGCTGAGTGGGACCAGGAGAGTCGCTTGATGCAGAGCGCCCGCCGGGCTGTCGTGGCCACACCTGAGACCACCCCCCTGCCGGCCGCGGCCGAGCGGCGCGACCCTGGTCTGGGCTGGCTCACCCGGGTCTGGTTCAGCGCCGTGCTCGGTGAGCAGACGGCAATGGCGCTAATCTGCGAACCGACCCTGAGGGATGCCGAGCGCGCCTGGCTCCTGACCGAGCCCCAGACCGTCCGGCGCTTTGTGGGAGCAGTCGAGGCGGAGCTGGCCCGACCGGATCCGGAGTTGCTCGCCGTCTAAAGCGAAGCCGACCTTCGCCTAAACTGGGCGGCGTGCCAGGCCCATCTTCTTCCCCATTGCCAATCCTTGTTGCCGGCACGGTCACACGCGACGACGTGCGAACGCCGATGGGCTTCAACGCGGACGGCCTGGGTGGCTCGGCGACCTACTTTGCGCTCGCCGCGCACCACTTTGCCGCGGTCCGTGTGGTGGCGACGGTTGGGCCGGACTTCCATGCCAAATTCCTGAAAGCCATGCCCGAGGGAGTGGACCTGCGCGGTGTGGTTGCTTCCAAGCTGCCGACCTATCGCTGGATCGCCGAGCACGACTACACAACCGGGAAGACCTCGTCCGAGACATCCCACCAGGGCGCGTATGCGGAGTTCAATCCGGTGATCCCCGAGGACCAGCGCGCGACCCCCATCGTCTTTCTTGGCAGCATGCAGCCCCGCTACCAGCAGCAGGTGCTGGACCAGCTCGAACATTCCTGGCTGGTGGCCGGCGACACGATGCGGCTGTATATTCGCGATCAGCGACCCGCCCTGGAACCGGTTCTGGAGCGGCTCGACTACCTGTTCCTCGACCGCGCCGAGGCGATGACGCTGGCCGAGGCGGGTACCGTCGAGGAGGCGGCCGGTCGGCTTCGGTCGCGATACCGTCTTCGAGGCCTGGTCATCAAAGAAGGCCCCGGAGGAGCAACACTCTACCGCCGCGAGGAGACAATCCACGTGCCGGCCGTCCCGGTGGATCCGCCCATCGACCCTACCGGCGCCGGTGATGCTGTGGCCGGTGGCTTCCTCGGCCACCTGGCCCAGACCCAGCGCGAGGATCCGGCGAGCCTGCGCCAGGCAATGCGCTATGCGATGGTGATGGCCTCATTCACTATCCAGCATTTCAGCATCGAGGGCATGCGTCACCTCCGCCGCGAGGCGGTCGAGGAAAGGATGGCATCCCTTGTGAACCAGGCCCAAGCGGCGAGCTGACCGTGGCCTGGCGATGTGGAGCGGCAGCCGTCCAGGTCCTGCGCGGTGACCTGACCCTCCAGGAGACCGACGCCATCGTAAACGCCGCCAACAATGACCTGCAGCTTGGGGGTGGCGTCGCCGGCGCCATTGCCCGACGCGGGGGACCGGCAATCCAGGCCGAGTGTGACGGGATTGGGTCGATCCCGATCGGAGAGGCGGCGGCTACCACCGGTGGACAGCTGAAGGCCCGCTGGGTGATACATGCCGCCAGCATGCGTCTGGGCGGGCGTACAACCGCTGAGGCGCTCCGGAGCTCAACCCGCCGCAGCCTGGAGATCGCGAAGGAGAAGGGACTCACCTCGATCGCCTTCCCCGCCATCGGCACCGGGATCGCGCATTTCCCACTGGACGAGTGCGCCCGGATCATGGTCGAGGAGGTGGCAAGACACTGCCAGGCAGGTACGAGTCTGACCGAAATCCGGTTCGTGCTGTTCGGTGAGGATGCCGAAGCTGCCTTCCGGCACGAGGCGGACAGGCAGCTCCAGTAATCGCTCAGCGCCTCGCCGAAAAGGGAGGAGCTACGTCAACGAGCAGCTATTCGCGCGTGCCGCAGAGCCGCGAAGCGACCGAGCTCGAGCCAGGCGATGCCCAGGCCCAGTGGAACCATCATCAGCTCCACCGGGATGGCCGAGCTGAAGGCGAACGCCGGATTCACAGTCGGCAGGATGCCACCGTCGAGCAGGAAGATGGTCCCGGAGATGGTTGCCAGCCCGAGTCCGGCAGCCGCCCCTGCCAGGGCCACGGCCGGCTCGTATGAGAGCTCGGCGCCGACCCTGCCCGCAAATCGCCGGCGCGCGGTCTCCAGCGCCGCCACCAGCAGGATGATCCCGATTGCCAATTCGCCAAACTCGGCGAGCCAGGCCGCAAGCACCGGATGAGGTGTCACGACTGCCTGGATCAGCGGAGCAATCGGTCCCCGATGAGCCCCCGGACTGGTCGCTACGAATGCCTTGAAATTCGCCAGGTAGTGTGAGTCGGCCGCCTTGCTTAGCCCGGCCAGCAAGAACTCGATCCCCAGCACCCCCTGGATCAACGCTCCCGCCGCCAACGCCGCATTGCCGCTCCTCGGAAGCCGCCTGCCGGAGCCGATCGCTTTCATCTGCGTTCGCCTCCTTCTGTGGTTTCTGTCTATACAGAATATACAGCACCGAGCGCCGCGAGTCAACCCAGAGCGGAGACGATCAGGCGCTTGCAGACCGGCGCAGGCCGAGCCGTAAGAGCCGCCGCAGGCTGCCCCTGAGCTTTAGCAGGGTGCGAATCTCGGCCGCCGAGGTGGTGCGCATCTCCTGGTAGGCGGCCTCCACCGTCTCCATCAGGTCGAGGAGATCTCCCAGCCGGCGGGTCGCCTCCCGTTCGCTCGGCATCCGGCGCAGCTCGGCGACGGACTCCCTTAGCACCGCCAGGGTAGGGTCGACCTCGCGCCGCTTGCGCTCCTCGGCAATGACCCGGAACATCTCCCAGACGTCCCGCATCGACTCGAATCGATCCTTGCGGTCGCCCAGGTCGCGGCTGACCCGGATGATGCCCCAGCCCTGCAGCTCGCGGAGGCTGGTGCTCACGTTGGATCGCGCGATCCGCAACGTCGTCTGGATTTCGTCAGCAGTGAGCGGATGCGGGGCGACGTAGAGGAGCGCGTGGATCTGGGCAACCGTGCGGTTGACACCCCAGCGGGTGCCCATCTCCCCCCAATGCTGGACGAAACGGCGGAGCGGCGGCGAGAGCGGGATCGCGTCTGCCAATTTCTGTCCTGCCTGACATTACTAGAAAATCCGGCGGCGGCGGAGCCCGGCCCGAGCCGGCATCACCCTCTCCATGACATCGTCCACGGTGACGATCCCCTGGAGCCGGTTGTGCTCATCGACCACGGGGACGGCCAGCAGGTTGTACTTAGAGGTGACCTCGGCCACCTCTCGGGGGCCGGCATCGACCCGGACCGCGATCACGTTCTTGATCATGAAGTCACGGATGGGCGTCTCGGGCTTGGCCACGATCAGGTCCCGCAACGATAAGACGCCAAGCAGGTGCTCTTCTTCGTCGACTACGTAGACGTAGTACACCGACTCGGCGTCGGGCTCGAGCTCGCGTAACCGGTCGATCGCCTGGGCGGCGGTCAGGGTATGGAGGACGCCGACATACTCGGTCGTCATCAGGCCACCGGCAGTGTCCCCCCGATAAGCAAGCAGCTCCTCGACGTCCTCGGCCTCGTCCTCTTCCATCTTCTGCAGGAGCTGTTGAGCTCGCTCCTTGGGCAGGTCGGCCAGCAGGTCGGCGGCCTCATCGGGAGACATCGCCTCCAGGATGTCGGAGGCCCTCTCCACGTCCAACCGTTCCAGGATGGAGGCCTGCATCTGCTCGTCCTGGATTTCCTCCAGGGTATCGGCCGCCTTTTCATCATCCAGGGCGGCGAATACCGCGCTCCGGTCGTCGGGGCTCAGCTCGTGGACGATCTCCGCGATGTCGGCGGGGTGCAGCTTGGCCAGCTTGGTGTGGGCGATCCTCAGCTTGACCGAGTTCACATCGCTCTTGACCGGATCGACCGCCTCCCAGGAGATCAGCTTGTGGGGCCAATCTCGGCCCAGAGATGCGATCACCCGGCGGCCGAGACCCTCCAGCCCGATCCGCCGCATCAGTCCGCGGCTACCGATGTCGACGCCCACCAGCAGCATCGACCCGTCGACCTGCGATAGCTGGAGGTCGTTGACCCGCACCACACGCCGGCCGTCCATGTCGACGATCTGCTTGTCGAGCACCTGGCGAGAGAGCCAGAGCTCGGTGTCCGTCCGCGTATGCGGCTGGAGGTCCTGGGCCTCGACCTTGAGGCTGAGCTCCTTGTTGTCCCAGCTGCGAACCACGCCCCAATCGATGGAGCGGACCCGGGGGTTGTTCTTCAAGACCACCCCGGTCACGCGCGGAAAAGGATCGCTCATGACCACGATCAGGTCGCGGACGCGCCCAACCCGGTGCTGGCGGAGGTCGACCACCTCGGCGTTCACGAAGTCACTGAGGAAGATCATCCGGAGCGGCGCCCCAGGATCAGCCCTGGTATTGCTTGAACAGCAACGCCACGTTGTGACCGCCAAACCCGAAGGAGTTCGAGAGCGCCATCCGGATCTCTAGCTCGCGCGCCCCCTCGGCAACATAGTCGAGGTCACACTGGGGGTCGGGATGGTCGAGGTTGATCGTCGGCGGGGCCACTCCCTCCTCGATGGCCTTGACGCAGATGATCGCTTCCACCGCTCCCGCCGCTCCCAGCAGATGGCCGAGCATCGACTTGGTCGAGCTGGTCGGGATACGATAGGCGGCTGCCTTGAAGACATCCTTGATGGCCAGAGTTTCGGCCACATCGCCCAGCTGGGTGGCCGTGCCGTGGGCGTTGATGTAGCTGACTTCCTCGGGGGCGACCCGGGCTTTCTTGAGCGCCCGCTGCATCGCCAGCGCGGCCCCGGCACCTACCGGGTCCGGCGCAGTGATGTGGCTGGCATCGGCCGTAGCCGCATACCCGACAACCTCAGCCAGGATGGGGGCGCCGCGCCTGCGGGCCGATTCGAGCTCCTCCAGGACCAGCACACCAGCGCCTTCCCCCATCACAAAACCGTCGCGTTCGAGGTCGAACGGCCGGCTGGCCGCCTGAGGATCGCCCAGCCAGGTTGAGACCGCTCGCACCGCGCAGAACGCTGCCAGCGCCAGCGGGGTGATGGTTGACTCGCTCCCGCCGGCGATCATGGCGGTGGCATCCCCCCGCCGGATGATCTCGAACGCCTCGCCGACAGCGTGAGCCGATGACGCGCAAGCGGAGGCGATGCTGTAGTTCGGGCCGCGAGCTCCCAGGGCGATCGAGATCTGGCCAGAAGCCATGTCGCCGATCATCATGGGCACGGTGAAGGGACTGATCCGAGATGGACCTCGCTCGATGAGGGTGGTGTGGGCTTCCTCGATCTGCTCCAGGCCGCCGATCGCGGTCGCCACCAGCACGCCCACGTCGTCGCGGTTCTGCTCGTTCACCTTCAACCCGGAGGCGTCGACTGCCTCGCGGGCCGCCACCATGGCGAACTGGATGAACCTGCTCATGCGGCGCGCTTCCTTGCGGTCGAGCCGCGTTTCCGGCTTGAAGTCGACAACTTCGCTGGCGACCTGGCTGGGGTTGCCGGTCGGGTCGAAGGTCTGAATGCGCCTGACGCCCGAGCGCCCTGCCTTCAATGCCTCCCAGGTTTCGCGGGTCGAGTGACCCAGCGAGGTGATCGTGCCCGTCCCGGTGATCACGACGCGAGTGCCGTTCACCATTCGCCCACCCCTCCGCCGCCCCAGCGCAGGCAGGTAACCGCCCAGGCGGGGCCGCTGCCACACGACAGCAGGACCGCAATCTGGCCGGGCCGCAGGCGGCCCTCCGTGACTGCGTCGTGGAGAGCCACAAATGCCGCCGCGGCGAAGGCTGAACCATACCGACCGGGATCAAGCACGACCCGGTCGATCGCGAAGCCGGCAGCTTTCGCCCAGGCGCGGGTCACATCCGGGGCGGTCTGCTCCCCAATCACGAGGTCGACCTGGGCCGGCTCGACGCCAGCCAGACGCAGGCACTGGCCGACCGCCTGAACCAACCCTCGGATGAGCGCCCGGTCATGGTCCGCGCTCGAATCGCCGGCGCCCGCCCCGCCCGTGACCGAGGCGAGAATGTCGCCGTCCCCCGCCACCCTGCGCAGCACAACGGCAGAGGCTGCTCGTCCGTGCGGTCGCGGCTGCCCCGGCAGATCGACCAGCTGGTTGTCGGATTCGGCGCCGATTACGAGGACGGCGCGGGAGCCCGCGGTGATGTAGTGATGCCCGACATTGAGCGCGGTCAGCAGCCCGGCTTCCCCGGCATAGAGGTCGAGGGCGCCAACCATGGGTAGGCCGAGCTCGACCTGGACCAGACACGCGGTGGTCGGCCAGAGGACGTCGGGAGACGTCGTCCCGACCACGATCAGCTGGATTTCCTCGACCGGCACGGTGGCTGCACGGAGCGCCGCGCGGGCAGCCCCGGCGGCCAGCGAAGGCGTGCTGAGGCCCTGGCCGGCTTCGACCCGGTTCGACACACCGTGGCAGTCGGCACCGCTGAAGTGGGGAGCCGAACTCGTGCCGGCTGGGGGAAGGTAGACGCCCACTCCGGCCACAGCTGTGCCAGCGGTCTTCATTCTCGCCGGGGCAAGGCTGGCGCTGGGAAGGGAGGTCACGCCTTATTCTAAGTCGGCATTTTGGGCTGAGTTACTCCAGCCGTAACGAATACGCGACCGGCGGACTACATACTGGGCCGCTCACAGCCGAGTCAGTTCGGTAATGTATATGCCAATTTGGGCTTAACCGGCCACGAGCCGGAGTTCAATACGGGAAGGAGGGCAGGATGGCCGAAGCGAACTTCGAGAAATTCCGCAGCATCATTGCGGAGCAACTCGGCGTCGACGTCGAAAAGGTGACCCCGGAGGCCTCGTTCACCGAGGACCTGCAGGCTGACTCCCTCGACCTCGTTGAGCTGATTATGGCCTTCGAGGAAGAGTACGGCATGGAGATATCGGACGAGGACGCCCAGAAGCTGCGTACGGTCGGAGACGCCTGGAATTACGTCAAGGGCAAGGTGTCGGTCGCCTAGGCGGCCCACCGTGACTTCCCGAGAGTGACCAGGGCGGCATACGGGGCTGGGCCCGTGGCCTTCGTCTTTCCCGGGCAAGGCTCTCAGCACGTGGGCATGGGCAAGGCCCTCTTCGATGTCTCCGAGACCGCCCGGCGCGTCTTCCACCAGGCGGACGAGATCCTCGGCTTCGCCCTCTCGAAGCTTTGCTTCGAGGGGCCGGAGGCAGAGCTCAACGACACGGTCAATGCCCAGCCTGCCATCCTGACGGTGAGCGTAGCCTGCCTCCACGCGCTCCACGAGCGCTGGCAGTCGCTCGGCCAGGTGGTGGCGCCACGGTGCGTCGCCGGTCATAGCCTTGGAGAGTTCACGGCCCTGGTGGCAGCTGACGTCATCGACTTCGAGCATGCGCTGCGCCTGGTCAGGGAACGGGGACGATTGATGAAGGCCAACGGCGCCGACCGGCCAGGTGGCATGCTCGCCGTTCTCGGGCTGGAGCCGGAGGTCGTACAGCACCTGGTCGAGGAGGCGAGCAGCGAGGGCATCATCACGGTGGCCAACGCCAACTCGCCGGGCCAGCTGGTCCTGTCTGGCGAGCCGGCGGCCCTGCAGCGGGCGGCGGACCTTGCCCGAGCTCGCGGAGCAACCCGGGTGGTACGCCTCCCGATCACCATTGCATCTCATTCGCCCTTGATGGCCCGCGCCGCCGCCCAATTCGCTGAGCTCGTGGCGCACCTGCCATTGCGCCAACCCCGAGTTCCGGTCGTGGCGAACATCACCGGTCAGATCCTGACCAGCGCGGACGACGTGCGCCGGGAGCTGGCCGACCACATCCTCAAGCCCGTACAGTGGACCGGCTCCGTGATCGAGATGGTCAAGCGCGGCAGTGCTGAATTCCTCGAGATCGGGCCCGGGCAGGTCCTGTCGGGCCTGATTCGCCGCATCAGCGCCGAGGTCCAGGTGGTCACCCTCAACGATCGTGAGATCGCCCGGGCGCTGGCCCTGCCGTCCGACCCGATCCGGTGAAGCGCGTAGTCATCACCGGAGTCGGTGCGGTCACGCCGGTCGGGCTCGACGTGCCCAGCACCTGGGCCGCCCTCCTGGAGGGACAGTCCGGGGTGGGCAAGATCACGTTGTTTGACGCCAGCGAGTACCCGGTGCAGATCGCAGGCGAGGTGAAGGGATTCGACCCGGCCGGGCGAATCGAGCCCAAGGAGCTGCGCCGAATGGACCGGTATGCCCAGCTGGGGCTGATCGCTGCCCAGGAGGCGTTTGCCGATGCCGGGCTCGAGCGCAATGGCCTGCGGGACGAGATCGGGGTCGTCTTCGGGAGCGCCGCAGGCGGACTGGGAACCCTGCTCGAGCAGCAGCGGATCCTGCTCGAGCGTGGGGTGCGCCGGGTGAGCCCGACATTCCTGCCGAATATGCTGACGGACACAGCCTCGGGTCACATCGCAATCGCGCTCGGCCTGCGCGGGCCGAATATGGCCATCGTCTCAGCCTGTGCAACGGGTAGCCACGCGCTCGGCGAAGCCTTCGAGACCATTCGACGCGGGGATGCCGATGCCGTCGTGGCCGGCGGCTCGGAGGCGTCGCTGGTGCCCGTGGTTTATGCGGGTTTCTGCGCCATGCGCGCCCTGGCCAACCACGAAGATCCGGCCCAGGCCTCCCGGCCGTTTGACCTGCACCGGAGTGGGTTCGTGATCTCGGAGGGGGCGGGGGCCATGCTGGTGGAGGAACTCGACCATGCCCGCTCGCGCGGAGCCCGGATCTACGCGGAAGTGCTCGGCTACGGCTCGAGCAACGACGCCTTCGACATGGCAGCCCCGGCGGAGGGGGAGGGCGCCGTCCTGACCATGGCCCGCGCCCTGAAGAAGGCTGAACTCCAACCCGAACGAGTCGATTACATCAACGCCCACGGCACCGGCACTCCGCTGAACGACAAGTTCGAGACCGATGCCATTCACCGGGTGTTCGGGCCGCACGCCAAGCGGTTGGCCGTGAGCAGCACCAAGTCGATGACCGGTCACATGATGGGAGCGTCCGGCGCCGTCGAGGCGGTCGTGTGCGCGCTCGTCATCCGCGACCAGGTGATCCCGCCCACCATCAACCTGCGCACTCCCGATCCCAACTGTGACCTGGACTACGTTCCAGACGCGGCCCGCAAGGCCGATGTCCGGATCGCGCTGTCGAATTCCTTCGGCCTGGGCGGCCACAACGCCAGTGTCATCCTGGGCGCATACGACGGCTCCTGACCGGAGCCTGATTCAACCGCCCGGTTTTGGGTAGATTTCTGAATACGGACCGAATACAAGCGCTGTGCTATCATCAGGCGGTTTTTAAGGGCGGACGGGGCCTGGTCGGAGCAAGCAAAAGGAGAGTGTCATGGCGGTTACCGGCTATTGCTTGAAGGACAAGAAGAAGGTTGAGATCAAGGATCCGCAGCAGATCACGATGAAGAACGGGAAGCCGGCGACGACCGGCGTGTGCCCGGAGTGTGGCACCAAGATCTACAAGATCGGCAAAGCGTAACTCAGCGTCGTCTCGTTGACAGCCGGTGGTGTTCCCACCGGCTTTTTTTAACGCTTAGTAGCGGGCCCTGCGGGTTCTTTCCCCGCCAGCTCACGCTCGATCAGGTCCAACAGGACCTCGGTGGCGCTCAGGGAGACGTCCACCCCCAGGGTCTTGAAGATCTGTACATTCGCCGGGTTGTTTACCCGGGCCACCGTTTTGGGGACCTTGAACTTGCGCTTGGCCAGCTGGCAGGCGACCAGGTTGTCCTCGTCGTCGCCGGTGACGGCCACCACCACATCAGCCCGCTCCATACCGGTGGTGGCCAGGAAGGCCATCTCGTCGCCGTCGCCCACCATCACGATCTCGCCCAGCTGCCCGGCGCCCGTGAGCGCCTCTGCCCGGCGGGGGTCTTTCTCGATCAGGGTCACCTCATACTGGCGCTCGAGCAGGTGCTTGCTCAGGTAGTAGCCGACCTTTCCGCCGCCGATCACGATCACGTACATTCAGTTCCCCTTCAGCATGGCGTGGATCTGCCGCGCCCCGGCCAGGGTCGGACAGATGGTATTGAGGCCGAGCTCCTGGTAGACGTCCTGGCGGATAGGGTCATAGATCCGGGTGATCACCTTGGGGACGTGAAAGACCTCTCGGGCGATCTGGGCCGCCATGATGTTGCGGTTATCGCCGTTGGTGAGGCTGGCGAAACCGTCCGCGTGCTCGATCCCGGCCTGGCGGAGCACGTCCTCGTCGATCCCGTTGCCGAGGACCATCTGGCCCTTGAAGTCGGTTCCCAGGCGGTCAAAAGACCGTCGGTTGCTGTCCACTACCGTCACTTCGTGGCCGGCCTCCTCCATCGCCCTGGCCACCATCGCACCCACGCGACTGCAGCCGACGATGATCAGTTTCATAGGCGAAGACCAATTATAGGTACCCAATTCAGGCTGAACTCAGCACCGGAATGATTAATCAGGCCTCTTCTGAAGCTCAGCGGCCGTAGGCGAGCCGGGCGGCTTCCACCTCCGGGAGTCCTGCGGCTACGATCTTCGCCTGGGTGGTCGGGATGTCGTACGGCACCCGGCGGAACTGGACGGCATGCCGTTCCAGGTCGACGACGGCGCAGGACGCGTCCGGGTGGCCGTCCCTAGGTTGGCCCACGCTGCCGGGGTTAACGAGCGCACTGTCCGGGAGCGCTATCCAGTCCGTCTCCGGGAGAAGCGGCGGTACCCACTCGCCCTTGTCGGTGAACACGCGCGGCAGGTGAGTGTGCCCGAAGAAGCAGAGGCGGCTCCCCAGCCGGCTCAGGATGTCCATGGCCTGGCTCTCTTCCAGGATGTATTCCCACAGGTAGGGCTTGCGGGGGCTCCCGTGGACGCATCGATGGGGGCCGATCCGTCCGTTTAGGGGAAGGTCACTCAGATATCGTCGGTTGGCCCCGCTTAGGACCGAGGCCGTCCACCTGGCAGCGGCCGCGGCGTCTGGGTTGAACCAGTCGAGCACCTGGGGCGTGAGCATGGCCTGGTCGTGGTTGCCCCGGACGGCGCGGGCTCGGATCGAGCGTAAGCGCGCGATCACCGCATTAGGGTCCGGCCCGTAGCCCACGATATCTCCCAGCGCAACGATTCCGTCGACCGGAGGGAGCGCTGCGAGGACGGCGTCGAGCGCCTCCAGGTTGCTGTGGATGTCGGAAAGGAGGGCGAGCTTAGGCGTAGACCCGCTCGTGAACGAACAGGAACAGAATGCGGACGATCGCCGCAACCGGGACCGCGATGAAGAGCCCCAGGATGCCACCCATGTATCCGCCGACCACGAAGGCAAAGATGATGAGCATGGGGCTGAGGTGAACCGCGTCGCCAAACACCTTGGGCGAGACGAAGTTGTAAATGATGTTCGAGATGGCGAAGTAGATGATGAGGACGAGCACAACCTTGCTCATCGACTGGGAGACGAAGGCGGCCACGGCTACTGCCGGGACGACTCCGATGAATGGGCCGATGAACGGGATGAACGCGGTCACGCCGGCGATCATGCCCAGGGCTAGCGCGTAGGGGACACCCACCAACCACATGGCGATCCCGGTGACGACCCCGATCATGGCGCAGATGGTCAGCTGGCCACGCATGTAGGCGCCCAGCATCTGGGAGATCTCGCGGCTGAGGTCGCGCGCGTCCTCCCGGTATCCGTACGGCACCAGGTCCTCGAAGAAATGGCGGATCTTGTGCGCGTCTTTGACCAGGAAGAAGGCGATCAGGAGCACGAGGACGGCCTGGAAAAGCCAGTTGAGGAGCATGAATACGTTCTGCACGACCGACTGCAACTGGCCGGCCAGCAACCCGGGAAGGTTGCGGACCATGGCGTCATAGGCCTGGCGGACGTCGACCGGGATCCCCAGTACCGAAACCACATGATGGTTCTCGGCAAGGTCCTGAAAGTAATTGGCGATCGCCGGGCCCTGGCCGACGAGGGCGACGAACTCGTCCCGGGCGATCGGGAACAGGTAGAGGACGATCCCCACCAGACCGGCGGCGAAGAGCACGTAGAGGGCGGCCAGGGCCGCTACCCGGGGTACCTTGCGGTGCTCGGCGGCGTTGACCAGGGGGTTGATCAGGAGGGCGAGCACCACAGCCAGGATGAAGGGGCCAAGGATGCCTCGGATGGCGACAGCGAAGATGAGGGCCAGGAGCGCGAGGCATCCCAGGAAGATGAGTCCCCTAAAATCGCGGTTGGCCCAGAGTTCCTCGACGCGGCGTCGCTGGATCATTTAGCAGACCGTTTCAATACAACGGCAGGTCTATCCACGGCATGCGAGGTCGAGGGGACCCGCCGGCTGCACTGCACGATCAGCCAGACGATCCCTGACGCCATCAGGATGTCGCCGATGCTCACCAGCGAGGAGCGGCCGACCAGGCTGGGGATGCTGAAAATGTCCCCTATGAACCAGGGACCGTAGGGCTGAGGCAGGAGGACGTGAAGCGGATCGAGGCCGTTACGAAGCGCGGCCAGCCGAGCCGAAGAAGGGTCCATCCCGCTCGGTAGAACGACAGGCATCCGGCCCCCGAAGGACACGATCGCCGCCAGGTTCAGCACGAGCCCCGCGCCAAAGAGAAGGGCTCCGGGGATGCGCCGGTTGAACCAGACGACCGCCAGGAGAAGGACGGCCCCCACGATGTTGAGGGGCCGGGCGATATTTACCGCGAGCTCCGAGTGAGCCGTCCCAAGTAGAGCCACCACGAGCTTCAGGCCGAAGGCCCCGATCAGGAGCTCCAGGTGCTTGACCCGAATCTGGCTCAATCGGCGGACATCGCCGCCAACAACGACCGCCAACACCAGGGCGCCGGCGATGACCGCGAAGAAGAGGAACACCTAGCCGGAGGCGGTCGCTTTGAGGGCCGGTTCGGCCGTGACTTCGCGCAGAGTCGCTTCTCGCATGTCGCGAAATGCGAAACCCAGTGCGGCAGCACCTATCAGCAACAGTCCTGCGGTCACAAACACCATGTTGGCACCCAACCGATCAGACAACGGCCCGGCGATTGCCATGCCGCCCAGGAGGCCAGCCTGCGCGAGCAGAAATCGACTGGCCATCACCCGCCCACGGAAGCGGTCGGGCGCTTCGCGTTGCGTCACTGAGATGAGGGGAACGTAATAGACGGTGCTTGCACAGCCGCCCACGCTCAGAAGGGCCCCCGCGAGCCACACGTTCTGGACCAGCCCGGTCAAGGCGTACATGACACCAAACCCGAAAACCCCCGCAAGAATTAGAGTCCCGGCCTTGTACCGTGACATCAACTCCGGCGCGAGGAGCGCTCCGATGATGGCCCCGGCGCCCATGCCTGCCTCTAGAAGTCCGTACGCGAAGGCATCGCCATGAAGAGGGCCGTAGGTCAAAAACACGAGGGTCGGATAGGTCATCCCAATAAACAGCGCCGCCATCGAAGTAAGGGCCATCGTCGAACGAAGGATCTGGCTTCCAGCAATGATCCGAAGGCCATCTGCGACATCCTGCAGGATGCGGAGCTCTTTGCGAACGGCCCTGTAGGTCACGTCGGCCACGCCAAGAAGCGTCACGGCGGAAAAAATGTAGGTCGCCGCATCGATGATGAACAACGGCTTCCAGCTGATGAGGGCCGCGATAATTCCCGCCACCGAGTACCCGAGCAATTCCATAGTCCGCTCCGACGATGAAACCAGGCCGTTGGCTCGAACCAACAGCGAGGCTGGCACAAGGTTCGGAACTATCGCAAACTTCGCGGGGTTAAAGAATGCGCTGGCCGTCGCCACGAGTAGGACCGCTACGAATACCCCAGGCAGCCACGTTACCGCGAGAAAAGGGATTGTCACGGTCACAAGGGCCCGGATGATGTCCATGACAACCATCAGCCGTTGACGGTTGAAGCGGTCAACGACCGGTCCCGCAACCAGGCCGAACAGTATGCTCGGAACCGCTTTGGCGATCAGGCCGAGCGCCACCACGGTTGCTGAGTGGGTGACGAGGAACAGCATGATTGCAAGGCCCGTCGTGTTCATCATGTCGCCGAAGTAGGAGACGGCCTGTCCGATCCAGAGCCGCCGGAACGGAGCGATCTCGAGCACCTCTCTATACCCAGGCTTGCGAGGTTGGGGAGCTCGAGGCGCGATATCTAGATGCCAACGGGCTGCAACGATCTCCTCGAGTGCTTGGATAACCGTCGGGTCGTACCAGGTGCCGGCCAGGCTCCGCAGTTCGTCGATGGCTTCTTTGGGCGTCTTGACGGTTGGACGGAACACGCGCGCCTGCGTGATCGTGTCGAAAGCATCACAGGCGTTGACGATCCGCGAGCCAATTGGAATTTCCGCTCCTTTCAGACCGTCAGGGTAGCCTGCGCCGTCCCAGCGTTCATGGTGGTGGTGAACAATCTCGGCGACGCCCCGCTGTTCAGGGTGCTCGGCGAGGATCTGGGCTCCTTCCACCGGATGGGTCTTGATGATTTCGTACTCCTCCGGCGTAAGCTTCGCGGGCTTGAGGAGAATCGAATCCGGGATGGCGATCTTGCCGAGGTCATGCAGGATTCCCCCCACGCGAATCGTGTTGCACATCTCCTCACTGAGATGGAGCGCGCGCGCCACGCCTTCGCACATCTCTCCAACCCTCTGGGAGTGACCAAAGGTCTGACCGTCGCGCTTGTCGACGACTCGGCTCTGCATGATGAACGAGTCCCGTAGCCACTGGTCGAGCCGGTTCTGTTTCTGAAGACTGGCTCGGTAAACGAGCAATGGCCCGTACAGGAGAAAGACGACGACGCGGGCTGGACCAGTCTGTTTAAGGAAGATATAGATCAGGTACCCGAGCACGGGTAGCGCGATGTATGTAAGCCAGCTGCCAGCCAGGGTGTTCTTTGCTGTGTGCCAGAAGCTGGAGCCCTGAAAAAGAGTGAAGAACAGCGCAACCAGGGCGATATTCAGACCGACAATAATCGCGACGGCGAATGGCTGGACAAGATACCAGCCGATGGCCTCCTTTCTCAAGCCAAGGGCGAGAATGCCGAGGCTTGGGAGACCGTAAATAATCGCGAACATCCCTCGCGAGAACAGGAAACGAGTCCACGTGATCTGGCGACCTGGAATTCGTTCATCGACGGTCCCAAGCGCGGCGACCCACATCAGCGCCCAGGGGGGCAGTGTAAGAAGCGCTCCAAAAAGGGGGGCAAGCCCGACCGTCATTGAGACGCCGTACCGGGTCTTCATCGGCGAAACGGACGACAAGAATGTCAGGAGAAGTAGGATGATTCCCCACGAGATCACGTCGACCCCCCGGTCCGAATGCAGGTCCGCAGGAGCCTGGACGAGTGTGGTGATGACCACGAGGCCAAGGCCAAGCCCCGCCACGGCCAGCGCGTAGACAGTAAACAGTTTGGGCCGGGCCATCAGCGTCCTGAGTATCTTAAAGAGATAACTCGAATGGAACGCGTATCCGACAATTACAGAAAAACCCGGGCGCAGGCCCGGGTTTTTTCCTTATCCAGTGTCTGGTCTTAAGGCGTCAGATTTGCGCCGCCGGCCAGGATTGCTCCAAGGAGGCCAACGACAACCACGATCAGCTTCTTCACGACAACCACCCCCACTTTGATTCCCGGGACCCCAAATACACGGCTCCCTTGGTTCCCCTAGCGTATGGCGGGGGTGTTGGGGGCGTAAATCTGTCAACTGGGCAATTCGCTAGCCAATTGATAGCGAACGAATGTTCGGCCTAAGCCTCCATCCGGGCCGCCTGGGCCGCCGCTTCCGCCCGGGTCTGGACCCTCAGCTTCCTATAGATGTTGCGCAGGTGCGATTTCACGGTGCCCTCGCTAAGGGACAGGCGGCTCGCGATCGCCTTGTTGCCCTTCCCCTGGGAGACCATCTGCAGGATCTCGGCCTCCCGCTGGGTCAGCGGGCTCGCCAGGGGCGCGGCCGGCTTTCTTCGCAGGGAGCTGCCCAGGCGGATGATGACCCTCCGGGTCAGGGTGTCATCCAGCAGAAAGCGGCCGGCGGCCGCGTCCAGGATACTCCGGGCGAGGGTGACCGGGTCTACGTCCTTGAGGACGTAACCGGAGGCGCCTGCCGCCACCATCTCCACGATGTCCTCCTCCGCCTCGGACACGGTGAGCGCCAGGATCACCCGGTCAGGGTCCTCCGCTTTGATCGCCCGAGTAGCCGCAATCCCGCCCATCTCCGGCATGTTGAGGTCCATCAGGATGACGTCCGGTTTGAGCTGGCGCGATCTTTCCACCGCCTGCTGGCCGGTGGTGGCCTCGGCCACGATATCGATCTCGGGAAAGTCCTTGAGCATCCCCTGCACGCCTGCCCGAAAGATCGGGCGGTCGTCGGCGATCATCACCCGAATCCGGCTCACCCTGCCGCCTCGCTCGGTCCGATGAACGTCACGGCAGTGCCCTCGCCAAGGTGGCTAACGATCTCGACGGTTCCTCCCATCAGCTCAGCCCGCTCGCGCATCCCCACCAGCCCATAAGAGCCGGCTTTGCGTGGATCCTCGGCGACATGACGGACATCGAAGCCGCGACCATCATCCCGCACGTTGAGGATCCAGGGAATGTTCGAGAGATCCAGCGTGACCCAGACATTGCGGGCCTGGGAGTGCTTGCGCACGTTCGAGAGGATCTCGCGCAGCACCTGGAAGATGCCCTCCTTCTGCTCAGGAGTCAATCCGTTCTCCTCTCCCCGGATGCTCGCGTTGGTCTCGATCAGGTGCATCCGGCCGAACTGGTCCACCAGCTTCAGAACTGACGCCAGCAGGCCTTCGGATCGGATGGTCTTGGGTCGGAGCGATTGGAGGATATTCCGGGCGCTCGCCAGGATCTCCTCTGCCATCGATCGCAACTGCGGCAACAGCTGGGCCGCGTCCTGCGGATCCCGCTCCCGCCGCTGCTCGTAATACTTGAAGAGAGCGACCACCGCCGCCAGGTCCGAGGCCAGCCCGTCGTGGATCTCGCGGGCCAGCTTCAGCCTTTCCTGAAGTACGGCAACTTCCTCCACCTTGACCGCCAGGCTGTGGGCGCGAAGAGCGGCAACCGCTTCCGCCGCCAGGTCCTCGAGGCGCACGGCGTCGCGCCGGTCGAGCCGCCAGGGTGTGCGGCGGAGCAGTGCCAGCACCCCGACCGGCCGTTCCAGCGGTGGCGATAGAGCGATCGCGGCGAAGCCGTGATAGCCGGCATCCAGCCAGGCGGTCTCCTCGGGGGCCAGCGATTCACCGGCGAGGTCCTCCACCGTGAGCACGTCGTTCTGCTCGAGCACCGCAGGCAGGAGGATTCCGCTGAATGAAACACCCGCCTCGGGAGCCGCCAGCGAATCCGTGGGAACCCCGGCGCGCAGCACGAACTTGCCGTCATCGCCCACGGTGTAGACCTGGCTGGCGTCGACCTGGAGCAGGTCGAGGGCTTGCTGGGCGGCGGCGAGCAGCACAGTCTGCAGGGCTCCGCCCATCTGCTCGCCGACCAACCGCGACGGGACCGCGGCTGCCTGGGTCTCGGTGGGGATCGGGGCGGCTGAGTCGTCAGTCCGTGCCGGCTCGGGCGGCGTCTCCGTCGCCGGCTGAGCATCAGCGAGCTGGTTCGCGCTCCCTGTCTCGGTCTGATTCGGGGCTGGTTGGGCAGGCGCGGGCGGCGCCGACGGCGGCGTGGGTGCCTCGGGTCGCGTCCGCTGCATGGATCCGGCGAATAGGTCGAAGAAATGTTCGAAGACGCCGCGCTCGCGGAGGTCGATGCTGCCATCGATGGCGGCCAGCATGTCGTTGACGGCCTGGACTGCCTCGTGTTCCGACCCGTTGCCCTCGGTGACGCCGGCGCGGACGCTGGCTGGCTGCCGGGCGGCACCCCGCAGGTGGCGAATCACCTGACGCAACCGCTCGGCGGCAGCGGCCTCCTGTTCACGCGTGGGGGCGGCGGCCGTGGCGTGGGCGAGCTGATCCGCAATGTCGGCGAAGTTGACTTCGAGGTAATGGATGAGAACGTCGTGCATGTCCGTTCAGGCCACCGTTCGACTAATCGAAGGCCGTTAAAAGAGGCTTGTCAAGGGAACTTCGGCGGATGTTGGTGAGGGGCTTCTCAGTGTACAAGAGAGTCAGGGTGCCATCGCTATAATGACCGAGTTTCCCAGCTTGGCTCCCAGGATTTTGTGATTCCTATTGACTGCTGAAACTGCTACGGTTCGGCTCTCCTACATCATCAACCACGATGTGATGCGAGCCGCATTACAAAACTTTTCCGCCCGGACGGGCCTTCCACTGGCCGCCGATGCGGCGGACGGTTACACCATCCCGCCGGGGCTGCCGCAGCCTGATTTCTGCCTGCTGTTGCAGAACTTTGGGCGGTGTGAGATGTTCGCCGCCCACTCGCCGGCGCAAAACAACCACGAGCCGCAGCTTCGTTTCGACGGCGCCCAGATCGGGCACCTGGTGATCCCCATCTGCGACGGCAGCAAAGCGCTTGGCCGGCTGGTCAGCGCTCCCTTCGCAGTGTCACAGCCCGATTTCGCCACTGTCTACGAGCTGGCCCGCACACTTCCGGTCCATCCCGACAACCTGATGAAGGCCGCAGCCGGGGTGCCGGTCGTATCACAGGCCGAGATCATGGAAGCTGCCAACCTGGTGCAGACACTGGTCCAGCACGTGGTCGCTCAGAACTACAAGCACCAGGACGAGCTCACCGTGCTGCGGGCCTTCGACAGCATCATGACCAATCTCAGCTACGAGGTCCTGAGTGACATGATCCTCAACCTCGGCAACCGCCTCCTCCGCGGCCAGGCCTCGCTCCTGTACCTGGTGGGCGAGCAGGGCGAGCGTGAGGAAGCCTACGCAGGTCCTGACGTGGAAGGCACCGGGGACCTTCGCCGGCTGCTCATGGAGATGAGTGACTTCGTGCTTCAATCCAAGCGGCCGCTCTCGGTCCCTGACGCCTCTCAGAGTCCCTGGAGCCAGTTCCTCCTCGGCCGCTCCGACGTGAAGGGTTCGGTCACGATCACACCGCTGCTGCAGCAGGACCGGATGCGGGGAGCGCTCGGCGTTTACGCGGGCGATGCAAGCCGTGACCCGGAGTCGGATCTGCACCTGCTCTCGATGCTGGCCGCCCAGGCGGTCAACAGCCTGGTCATGCTGGAACGCCTGGTAGCAAGCGAGGAACAGGCGCTGACGGACGGGTTGACCGGCCTCTACAACTATCGCTTCTTCCAGGAGCACCTGCAGCGTGAGCTCAGCCGGGCGTCCCGCAGCAAGGCGCCCCTCTCGCTGATCGTGCTGGACATCGACAATTTCAAGGTCATCAACGACGCCTACGGCCACGCCGTGGGTGACCGGGTCATCCGCCACATCGCCGACCTGATCCAGCGGCACACGCGCAAGGCGAACGTCCTGGTGCGCTACGGCGGGGACGAGTTCTGCGTGATCGTGCCCGAGGGTGACCTGGATACTGCCCGTGCGGTGGCAGACCGGATCATTACAGGCATCCGCAACACGCCGTACGGGGATGAGCCGCACGGTGTTCCGCCTCAGACCCTGACGGTCAGTGCCGGCGTTACCACTTATCGACCGGAGGAAGACAATGCTTTCTCCTTCTTCAAGCGCGCGGACGAGAACCTGCTGGTGGCCAAACGCACCGGCAAGGACCGCGTGACAGCCGAGTAGTCAGCTCCGGCGCTTTAGCGGGCGGCCGAACAGCCGGCGAAGCACCCAGGGCAGGCTGGCCGCCACCAAGGGACGCTCCAGGAACGCACCCAGCTCGCTGAGTTTGGGAGACAGCTCGGCAGAGGTGTGCTGCAGGGTGAAGCCGTGTTCGTTCAGCCGCGCCGCGAGTGCTTGCAGCGCGCTGGCTTCCTCCAGCGCATAAGCCGAGAGAGCGCTGGCCGAGCGCGAAGCCGCGCGGCTCGCCCGCCAGCAGGCTATCCCGGCCGCCACGAGGAGGATCGCGCCCAACCCGAAAAGCACGAGATAGGCGAGGGCTACTCTTCGGCCTCCTCCGCGCTTGCCACCCCGGCAATGGTCGCGACGGTATCGCCTTCGTCGAGCCGCATGATGATGACGCCCTGGGTCTGCCGGCCGGTGACCCGAATGTTCTCGATCGGCGTCCTGATCACCTGGCCTCCCTCCGAGATCACGATCAGCTGCTCTTCTTCGGGGTTGACGACGACCCGCATCCCAACCAGGGGTCCGGTCTTGTCCGTGATAGCCATGGTGTAAACACCCTGTCCACCCCGATGGTGCGCGGGATACTCCTCGATCGGGGTGAGCTTCCCGTAACCCCGGGCCGATACGACCAGCAGGTGTGCACCCTTGCGGACGATGTCGAATCCCGCCACCAGGGCACCCTCTCGTAAGGAGACCCCGCGGACGCCCTGGGTATCACGACCCATGGGGCGCGCCTCCTTCTCGCTGAAGCGAATCGCCTTCCCGTCTGTGCTCGCGATGATCAGCTCGTCGGAGCCGGAGCTGAGCTTGACCCAGTTCAGCTCGTCGTCCGGATTCAAGTTGATGGCGATCAGCCCGTTGCGCCGAACCTGGCTGTAGAGGCGAGCCGGGGTCTTCTTGATGGTGCCCTGGCGCGTGACCATGACCAGGTAGCGGTCCTCCGCCCAGTCCGTGATCCCGACGACGGCGGTGATCTTGTCCTTGGGTTCGATGTCGATCAGGTTGGCGATAGGCAGGCCCTTGGCCTGGCGACTGACGTCCGGGATCTCGTGCACCCGCAGCCTGAACACGGAGCCGTGATTGGTGAAGAACAGCATGTCGGAATGCGTGGAAGAGATGACCAGGTGCTCGACGAAGTCGGACTCGACCCGGGCGGCGCCGAGCACGCCCTTGCCGCCCCGACGCTGGGGACGATAGGTGGTGGCCGGTACCCGCTTGGCATAGCCGCGATGGGTGAGCGTGACCACCACGTCTTCCTTGCGTACCAGGTCTTCTTCGCTGAGCTCTACCGACCCCTGCAGGTCGATCTGTGTCCGGCGGGCGTCCCCGTATTTCTTCTTCAGCTCGGCAAGGTCTTCCTTGATCAGCAGCAGGATCTTGGCCTCGTGGGCGAGGAGGTCCTCGTAGTAGGCGATCCGCTTGATCACCTCCTCGTACTCTTCCTGGATCTTGCCCCGCTCGAGGCGGGTGAGCCTGCCAAGTCGCATGTCGACGATCGCCTTGGACTGCCGCTCGGACAGCTTGAACCGCTCCTGGAGCCGTTCCTGTGCCTGCTTCTCATCCTGCGATTCGCGGATGGTCTTGATCACCGCGTCGAGGTTGTCGAGGGCGATCTTCAACCCTTCGAGGAGATGTGCGCGCTCGCGGGCGCGGTTGAGCTCGTAGCGCGTCCTGCGGGTGATGACCTGGCGACGGTGGTCGATGTGATGCTGAAGGAGTGCCTTGAGGTTGAGCACGACCGGGCGACCGTCCACCAGCGCCAGCGAGATGACCCCGAAGGTCGCCTGCAGGGCCGTGTGCTTGTAGAGGTTGTTGAGCACCGTCAACGGCCGGGCGTCCTTCTTGAGCTCGATCACTATCCGCATCCCGTGACGGTCTGACTCGTCGTTGAGGTCGGCGATCCCTTCCAGCTTTCGCTCGCCAACCAGCTCCGCGATTCGGGCGACGAGCGTCGCCTTGTTGACCATGTAGGGGATCTCGGTGACGATGATTCGCTCGCGGCCGTTGGGAGCCTCCTCGAAGCTCACCCGAGCACGCACGATCAGCCTGCCGTGTCCGGTGCCAAAAGCGGAGGCGATCCCCTCGCGGCCGATGATGATGCCGCCCGTCGGGAAGTCCGGTCCCTTGATCAGCTTCATCAGGTCTTCGGTGGTGGCGTCCGGATGGTCAATCAGGTAGCTCTCGCCGTCGCACACCTCCGCCAGGTTGTGCGGCGGGATGTTGGTTGTCATCCCGACTGCGATCCCGGACGAGCCGTTCGCAAGCAGGTTGGGTAGGCGCGAAGGCAGGACGGTTGGCTCCTGCCTGGTCGCCGAGTAGTTGTCGACGAAGTCGACCGTGTCCTTTTCCAGGTCCGCCAGGAGCTCGGCCGCGATCTGCGCGAGGCGCGACTCTGTGTACCGGTAGGCTGCCGCCGAGTCACCGTCTATGGATCCAAAGTTCCCCTGGCCGTCGACCAGCGGGTAGCGCAACGAGAAATCCTGCGCCATCCGGACCAGGGTGTCGTAGACCGCCGCTTCGCCGTGTGGGTGATAGCTCTTGATGACTTCACCTACGATGGCGGCACATTTCTGGTACCGGGCGCCCGGCGTCATCCCCTGCTCCTGCATCGCGTAGAGGATGCGGCGGTGCACGGGCTTGAGCCCATCACGTACATCGGGTAGCGCCCGGCTGACGATGACGGACATGGCGTAGTCCATGTAGCTCGAGCGCATCTCGCTCTCGAGCTGCAGGGGCAGGACGGTACCGATGTTCAGCGGATCCATTCAGTCTCCTGGGGTTGCGGTGTCAGTTCGGATCAAATTTCCTGAGGACGATGCAGGCATTCTGGCCGCCGAAGCCGAATGAGTTGGACATGGCGACATTGATCTCGTGGCGTCGCGGGGCGTTGGGCACGTAGTCCAGGTCGCAGTCAGGGTCTGGATGCTCGAGGTTTATGGTCGGGTGCACGATGCCGTGATTCATGCAGAGGATGGACGCAATCGCTTCCACCGCGCCGGCCGCGCCCAGGAGGTGGCCGATCATCGACTTGGTGCTGGAGATGGGGATCTCCCGAGCCCGGTCGCCCATCACCCGTTTGATGGCAGCCGTCTCGGAGCGGTCGTTGAGCTGGGTCGAGGTCCCGTGGGCGTTGATGTAGTCGACGTCCCCCGCGCCAACGTGCGCGTCCGCCAGCGCCTTGGCCATGGCCCGGGCCGGACCGTCGCCGTCCTCCTCCGGCATAACGATGTGAAACGCATCGTCGGTGACGGCAAAGCCGATTATCTCGGCAAATATCTCGGCATCACGCTGTCGGGCATGATCCAGGGTCTCGAGGACGAGCATGCCCGCGCCCTCAGCCGGCACGAACCCGTCGCGTTGGGCGTCGAACGGCCGGCTGGCCTTGATGGGGTCCTCGACCTGGGTCGAGAGCACCCTCATGGCGGCAAACGATGCCATGCCGAAGCGGCACAGGTTCGCCTCCGCACCGCCCGCGAGCATAACGTCGGCGTCGCCACGCTGTAGTACCCGGTAGGCATTGCCCAGGGCCTGGGTCGACGCGGCACAGGCTGTAGTGTCGGTGTTGTTTGGGCCCTCCAGCCCGAACTGGATGGCGATCTGGCAAGACGCCATGTTGGGGATGACTCGGGGGACGAAGAAGGGCGAGATCCGCTCGGGTCCCCGCTGCCCGCGCTGGGTGAAGGCTTCGATTTCCTCAGCGATCTCCTTGAAGCCGCCGATGCCGGTGCCGACCTCGCAGCCGATTCGGGTCCGGTCCTCAGTGGCAAGATCGAGCCTTGATTGGTCGATGGCCATTCTTGCGGCGGCCACACCCACCTGGCTGAAGCGCGCCATACGCTTGCCTTCCTTGAAGTCCATGTAGTTGCGCGCATCGAATCGTTTGAGCTCGCCAACAACTTTTGTAGGCAGGTCAGATACGTCGAACGTACTCGCCAAGCCGAGCCCGGAGCGACCCTCGATCAGGCTGTCCCAGAATTCGATCAGGCTGTTGCCGTTCGGAGCGAGCACCCCCATCCCGGTGACCACCACGCGGTGTTCCCGGCGCTCCCCGTTGCGCGCCATTTCGGTCATGTTACGCGGGACTGCCCTTCGATCGGCGCGGTCACAGCCGGTCGCTCGTGAATGGCGGACGCGATGGTACCGACGACGTCCCGCTGCACGGCATCCCGGGCCACCCGGACGGCGTTGAAGATGGCGCGCCCATCGGAGCGGCCGTGTGCGATCACCGCGACCCCGTTGACACCCAGCAGCAGGGCGCCGCCAAACTCGCGCCAGTCCGCCCGGCGCCGGATCGAGCGAAGCTTGGGTCGCAGCAGCAGACCTCCCAGGGTCGCGATCGGATCTCCCCGGGCGGCATCGCGCATGGTGCGGAAGAGGAACTCGGCCACGCCCTCAGCTGTCTTGATCAGAATGTTGCCGGCGAAGCCATCGGCAACGATCACATCTGCCTTCCCCTGGAAGACGTCCTTCCCCTCCACGTTGCCAACGAAATTCACGCCGGCCTGCGCTTTCAGCAGGGGTTCGGCCGCCTGCACCAGCTGGTTGCCTTTGCCCGATTCCTCCCCGTTGCTGAGCAGAGCGACCCTGGGGTTGGCGATGTTCATCAGTCGCTCCGCGTAGATCATTCCCATCACGGCGTATTGCAAGAGGTGCTCGGGGCGGGCGTCGGCATTGGCCCCCACGTCCAGCAGGAAGGCGTTCCCTCCGCCGGCGGTTGGGATGGGTGAGCCGATGGCAGGCCGGTCGACGCCCCGTATCCGGCGGAGGCCGAAGAGGGCGGCAGCCATCACCGCTCCACTGTTGCCGGCACTGACGAAGGCGTTGACCCGGCCGTCCTCCACCATCTGGATGCCGCGCACGATCGACGATTCCTTCTTCACGCGCACGGCCTGGGCGGGGTGCTCGTCCATGGCGATGGTGTCGGGCGCGTCCTCGATCACCGCCCACTTGCCGGCGCCCCCCGCGGTCAGCGCCCGATCGACCTCGGCTTTCGGACCAACGAAGACCACCTCGACGCCAAGCTCCCGATGAGCCCTGACGCCCCCCGTCACGACCTCTTTGGGGGCAAAGTCGCCCCCGACCGCATCGAGCGCAATTTTCATGAGGCCCTCGAGGATCCGGCTTGAGCCGCTATACGTCCAGGTTGCGCACGGTCTTGGCGTGCGTCTGGATGAAGTGCTTTCGCGGATCGACATCGTTACCCATAAGGACGTCGAAGATCTTGTCCGCCTCGACGGCGTCCTCGATTTCCACGCGCATCAGGATTCGGTTCTCGGGATTCATGGTCGTGGTCCAGAGCTGGTCCGGGTTCATCTCGCCGAGGCCCTTGTAGCGCGC
>Ga0209806_1000200_pt1 | contig 37992 bp, 32 predicted proteins | sample GraSoiAngelo_152_FD_186166 | JGI IMG/M metagenome (GOLD analysis project Ga0209806, IMG submission 186166) | Grasslands soil microbial communities from the Angelo Coastal Reserve, California, USA - 14_1009_12_30cm (SPAdes) (version 2) | ecosystem: Environmental > Terrestrial > Soil > Grasslands ... | reverse complement strand
ATCATAGGACGAGGTCGCCGCCGGGGTCTTTGGGCTTGAGCCGCTCGACGGCGCGGCGACCCGCGGCCTTGGCCCGCTCGGTCGCGGCGGCGTCGCGGGCCACGGTGATGACGGTGCGCTCGGAGCCGGCCTCGACGGTCACCGACAGCACGTCGTCGCCGCGCGCGCCGGTCGGCAGCAGCCACCGCGGCAGGTCGAGGAGCGCGTGGCCGTCGATTTCGACGACGCTCACGTCCCCTTCGTGGCGATCGATGATGAAACGATGCGCTTGGCTCATCACGCGCCTCCCCTCAGCGTCCCGGCGTGGCACGCGCCCAGTCGCTCCGGGACGACGGACCACGCGCCGCCCCTCGGCACCCGGATCGTGATCGTTCCCTGGTCCGCCGTACAGTAAGAAGGAATGGCGCGGGTCGCGAGCAGCGCCAGGACCTCGGCGAACGGATGCTGCCGGCCGTTGGCGCTGATCGCGACCGCGCGGGGGTGTACGGCGTCGAGCCACTCCGCGGTCGTGCCGTTGGTTGAGCCGTGGTGGCTCGCCTTGAGCACGTCCGCGGCCAGGAGCCCGCGGCGGGTGAGGATCCACCACTCCAGCTCCGCGACCTCCGCATCGCCGGGGAACAGCATGGTGAACCCGCGGCGCTCGAGGCGGACGCCGATGGAGCAGTTGTTGATCTCGTCGCCGCCAGCCGACACGGGAAGCGCCTCGCACGTCGCGGGCGGCGCGAGAATCGTCAGGACGATCGAGTCGTCCGCGGTGACGAGCACCACGCGGCGCACGCCGGTATCCGCTGTCACCACCGGGATGCCGAGGCGGTCGATGTCCGCGAGCAGCGCGCGGTAGGTCCGCGCCGAGCGCGGCGTCCCGCCGTACACGAAGGACCGCGCCGGGAACCGCTCCAGGACCTCCGCCATCCCGCCGTAGTGATCGGCGTGCGGATGCGAGAGGATCACCGCGGCGAGCGTATCCACCTGGAAGCGGCGCAGGTGGGCGATCACGGTCGCCCCGCGGTCGCTCGCGTCGATGAGCACGTGCCGGGCGCGCCCGCCGGCGGAGTCCGTGATGAGGATCGCGTCGCCGCCGATCCGGGCGTCGCTGACGTCGAGGACGCGAACCAGCAGGACGGCGGAATCGGAAGGGGGGAGCGCGAGCGCAGCCGCGAGGCACAGGACGGCGAGCATGGGCGCCGGAAGGTAGCGCCGGAGGCCGGGCGCTGGCAATTTTCAGCGCATGATGCGTCTTCCCCTGGCGCTGCTCCTCGCACTCCAGCAGCCGTCCCCCCCCGTCGCCCGCGCCCCCGACACCGCCCATGTCGTGATCGTCGCCACGACGGACGTGCACGGCCGGATCCGCGGCTGGGATTACGCCAGGGACCAAGAGGCCCCCGGCGGCTTGTCCCGGGCGGCCACAATGCTCGAGTCGCTGCGCGCCCGATACCCCGATGCCGTTGTGCTCGTGGATGCAGGCGATCTGATCGAGGGGAACGCGTTCGCGACCTACTTCGCGCGCCAGGACCGGCGGCACCCCCACCCGCTGATCGACGCTCTCAACAGCCTCCAGTACGACGCTGCGATCCCCGGCAACCACGAATTCAACTTCGGCCTCGGCGTGCTCGAGGACGCGGCGCGCGACGCGACCTTCCCGTACATCTCCGGGAACGTCACGCGGGGAACGGGTGACTCGCTCCTGTTCGCGCCGTTCACGGTCATCCGGCGGGCAGGAGTGCGCATCGGCGTCACCGGCTTCACCACCCCCGGGGTGATGGTCTGGGATCGCGCCAATGTCGCCGGTCGCGCCCGGGTCCAGCGCATCGCGGCCGCGGCTCCGGCGGCGCTGCGCGGGCTCGAGCAGGCCGGCGTGGATTTCAAGATCGTGTTGATCCACAGCGGCCTGGGGGGGACTTCTTCCTACGACACGGCCGGCGTCGGGCCCGAGAACGACGCCGCGGCGCTCGCCGCCGTCACGCCGAAGCCCGATCTCGTCGTCGTGGGGCACTCGCACCGCGAGATCCGCGACACGGTGATCGGCGGCGTGCACTTCGTGCAGCCGAAGAACTGGGCCCAAAGCCTCTCCGTCGTCCACGTCTGGTTCGCGCGCGACTCGGCGCGCGGCAGCCGGTGGCGCGTCACCGCGATGCACGCCGACCTGCTCCCCCTCGCCACGGTCGCCGAGTTGCCGCGGTTCGTGCGCCGCCTGCAGACGGCGCACGAAGCCGTGCAGGCGTGGGCCGGCGCCCCGCTCGGGACGGCCGGACCGGGTTTCGGCGCCCGCCTCGGTCGGGCTCAGGACACGCCCCTGCTGGATTTCATCAATGAAGTGCAGCGGCGCCACGCGGGCGCCGACCTGTCCGCTACGGCGGATTTCGATGTGAGCGCCGGGTTGCCCGAGGGCGAGGTGCGCCTGCGGGACGTGGCGGGGATCTATCCGTACGAGAACACGCTCACCGTCCTGCGGATCTCGGGGCAGCAGCTCAAGGATTACCTGGAGTGGTCGTCGCGGTATTACCGCTCCTACTCGCCGGCGGCGCCGGGCGCGTCGCTCGTCAACGACAGCGTCCCCGGGTACGACTTCGATGTCCTGAGCGGAGCCAGCTACTCGATCGACTTGACCCGCCCGATGGGTCAGCGCATCCGTGGGCTCACGGCGCGGGGTCGGCCAGTGGCGCCCGGCGATTCGTTCACCATCGCCTTGAGCAACTACCGCGCCGCGGGCGGGGGCGGGTACACGATGCTCAAGGGGGCCCGGGTCGTCGCCAGCCGCGGCGAGGACATCCGCGACCTGCTCGCGGCCGAGATCCGCCGCGCCGGGACCCTCGACGCGCGCGCGTGGTACACGTCGAGCTGGTCGATCCTCCCGCCCGCGCGGAATGCCGTGCTTCGGGCTTTCGCACCAGTCACCCCGAGCGTCAGCGAGGGGGACAGCACCATTCTGCGCGTCCTCGCCATTACCGACCTCCACGGAGCCCTGGCCTCCCGGCCGTGGCCGTGGTCGGCGGGCCGGGAGGTCGGGGGCGTGGCGGCCCTGAAGCCGTGGCTCGACAGCCTGGACAAAGCCTGCGGCTGCACCGTGGTACGACTCGACGCGGGCGACGAGATGCAGGGGACGCCCATCTCGAACTTCACCTACGGCCGCGCGACGATCGAGGCGATGAACGCGCTCGGCCTCGACGCCGCGGCGATCGGCAACCACGAGTTCGACTGGTCAGTGGACACGCTGCGCGCGCGGATGCAGGAGGCGCGCTATCCGTTCGTGTCCGCGAACATCACCGATTCGGCGGGCACCGCGCGCCCGGATTGGGCGGAACCGTGGAAGTTGATCCAGCGGGGCGGGCTCAAAGTCGCGGTGATCGGACTCACGACCACCAGCACGCCCACGACCACCGCGCCGCGCAACGTCCGTGGCCTGGCGTTCGCAGCGGGCGCGCAGGCGGTGCGCCGCGCGCTGCCGCGCGCTCGCGCGGGCGCCGATGTCGTGATCGTGGTGGCTCACGCCGGCGCGGTGTGCGATTCCGGCCCCTGCCACGGCGAGGTCCTCGACCTCGCGCGTGGGCTCGACTCCGGCTCGGTCAACTTGATCGTCGCGGGGCACACCCACCGGGTGCTCAGTACGCGAGTGAACGGCATCCCCATCGTCGAGGCGGGATCGAGCGGCAACGCCATCGCCGTCGCCGATTTCGTGCGCCGCGGCCGCGGCATCGACGTGCGCATCCAGATCGACACCCCCTACGTCGACCAGGTGACGCCGGACGCCGCACTCACCGCCGTGGTCGAACGCTACCAGCGCAATTTCGAGAACCTCACCAGTCGCGCGGTGGCGACCCTGCGACTCCCGCTCGAGCGGTCGGGCTCCGACTACGCCCTCGGCCGGTTGATCGCCGATGCGTTCCGGACCATCGCCCGGGCGGACCTGAGCATCGTCAACAACGGCGGCATCCGCACCGGGTTGCCGGGGGGCGGGATCAGCTTCGGCGACGTCTACCAGGTGCTGCCGTTCCAAAACCGCCTCGTGACGCTCCGCGTGCGGGGCGAGGTGATCCGCCAGGCCCTGGAACACGCCGTGGATGGCGCCACGCCGGACGCCCACGTGTCGGGGATGGAGGTCTGGTACGATCCGCGCCGGCGCGTCGGGCGCCGCATCACGAAGGTCAAGCTCGAGAACGGGCGGGACTTGAGCTCGGGCGCCACGTACACCCTGGCGGTGGGGGACTTCCTCGCGGCCGGGGGCTCGGGCTACGCGATGCTCACCCCGTTCCCGGCCGCCGATGCCGGGATGACCGATCTCGACGCGGTGCTCCGCTACCTCTCGATCCTCCGCCAGCCGGTCGACGCCCCCCGGGACTCCCGCTTTCACGCCGCGGGCAGCCGGTGATGGCGGAGACGCTGCGCGTCTTCATAAACGAAAAGCCGGTCGAGGTCGCGCGCGGTGCAGCGGTGCGGGACGCCGTGGCGCGCCACGACCGCGCCCTCGCGGACCTGCTCGCCAGCGACGCCGCCTATGTGACCGACGGGGTGGGCCGGCGGATCGACCCTGCCGATGCGGTCGGCGAGGCGGGCGCCGTCTTCCGGGTCATCGTCACCGCGCGGCGCGGGCCCCCGCAACTCTCCAGGGACGCGCTGCGCCGCTGGCCGAAGGCCGAGCTGCACGTGCACCTCGACGGCTGCCTGCGCCCCGCGACGATGCTGGAGCTGGCGAAAGCGCAGCGCGTGCGTCTGCCGGCGGACACTCCGGAGGCATTGGCTGCGGCGCTCACGGTTAAGGGGGCGAGCAGCCTCGAGGAGTACCTGACGAAGTACCAGTACACCCTCGCGGTCCTCCAGACGGCGGCGGCGCTGGAGCGGGTCGCTTACGAATTCGTCCTCGACGTCGCGGCGGAAAACGTCCGTTACGTGGAGGTCCGGTATTCACCGCTCCTGCATCGACCGGCGCTCACCATGGTCCAGGCGATCGAGGCGCCGCTCAGGGGGATCAAGCGGGCCGAAGCGGAGACGGGAACCAAGGTCGGCCTCATCGTCTGCGGGATTCGCACGCGGCCGGCGGCGGAGTCGCTGGAGCTGGCGCGGGCCGCCGTCGACTACCGGACCGCGGGCCTCGTCGCCTTCGACCTCGCCGGCGCCGAGCGCGGGCATCCCGCCCGGGAGCACCGGGACGCGTTCGCGCATGCCGTCCGGCACGGGCTGGCGTGCACCTGCCACGCGGGGGAAGGGGACGGCCCCGAGTCGATCCGGGAGGCGCTGCACGTGTGCGGGGCGCAGCGCATCGGGCACGGCACCCGGCTCAGCGAAGACGCGGCGCTACTCGAGGAGGTGGTGGCGCGCCGCGTGCCGCTGGAGATGTGCTTGACGAGCAATCTCCACACGCACACGGTCGCCGCCATTGCGGAGCATCCGTTCCGGCGCTATCTGGAGCGCGGCGTGCAGGTGTCGCTGAATACCGACGGACGCCTGATGGACGGCATCTCGCTCACCGACGAGTACTTCCTGGCGCACACCGCTTTGGGACTGACCCGGGAGCAGCTCGCCCGCGTGGTGCTCAACGCCTGTGAGAGCGCGTTTCTCCCGGACTACGAGAAGGTGGCGTTGGTGTCGCGGGTGCAAAGCGAACTGGAGGCTCTGTGATCCCATGGCGTCGGCCCGTGGTCGCGTTCGCGGTGACGTTCGCGTGCGCGCTGGTCGTGTTCACGCTGCCGCGCTTCGCGTGGAACACGCTGCGGGGCGCTCCTGCCCCGCAAGACTCGACCGCGCGGGCCGCGGCTCCCCAGGTCCAGGCGCCGCCGGCCGCCGTCTCTCCCCCCCGCCCGCTCGGCGCGCGCCTGCGCGGGGTGTTCGGCCTCGCGGCGCTCCTGGCGATCGGGTTCGGGCTGTCCAGCAACCGCCGCAAGATCAGCTGGCGCGTGATCGCCTGGGGTCTCGGCTTGCAGGCGACGTTCGCGGTGTTCGTGCTGCGCATCCCCGTCGGCCAACGGATCTTCCGCGCCCTGGGCGCCGCCGTCACCTGGCTGCTCTCGTTCTCCTACGCCGGGTCGTCGTTCGTGTTCGGCGACATTGGGGCGCAGCACTCGAAATTCGGCGTGGTGTTCGCGTTCCAGGTGCTGCCGGCGATCATCTTCGTGTCGGCCCTGTTCGCGATCATGTACTACCTCGGCATCATGCAGGTCGTCGTCAAGGCGTTCGCCGTCATGATGAACAAGGTGATGGGGGCGAGCGGCGCCGAGAGCCTGAACGTGGCGGCGTCGATCTTCATGGGGCAGACCGAAGCGCCGCTCACCATCCGCCCGTTCCTTCCCCGGATGACGCGCTCGGAGTTGATGACGGTCATGACCGCGGGGATGGCGCACGTCTCGGGCTCCATCATGGCGGCGTACATCGCGTTCGGCATCGAAGCGCGACATCTGCTCACGGCGGTCATCATGACCGCCCCTGGCACCATCATGATGGCCAAGATCCTCGAGCCGGAGACCGAGGTCCCGGAAACGCTGGGCGGGGTGAGAGTGGAGATCCCCCGGACCGACGTGAACGTCGTCGACGCGGCCGCGCGCGGCACCAGCGAAGGCCTGCACCTGATGCTGAACGTCATCGCGATGCTCATCTCGTTCATCGCCCTGATCGCGCTCATCAACGGCGTGCTGGGGTTCGCGCACCAGTACGTCACCTTCATCCCGGAAAACCTCCAGACGATCCTGGGGTGGCTGTTCTATCCCGTCGCCTGGGTCATGGGCGTGCCTGGCCACGACACCAACACCATCGCCGGGCTGCTCGGCACCCGCATGGTGCTGAACGAATTCATCGCTTACGCGCAGCTCGGCCCCCTCAAGGCGACCCTCGATCCGGTGTCGTTTACCATCGCCACGTTCGCGCTGTGCGGGTTCGCGAACGTCAGTTCGGTCGGCATCCAGATCGGGGGCATCGGCGCGCTCGCCCCCGAACGGAAGCACGACCTCGCGCGCCTCGGCTTCCGCGCCATGCTCGCGGGGACGCTCGCGAACTTCCTGTCGGCGACCCTGGCGGGCATGCTGCTGTGACCGATCCCGCCGGCGCGGCGCAGGCGGTGGCGCAGCGGCTGGGCGCGCGGCGGCCCGCGGTCGCCATCGTGCTCGGCTCCGGATTGGGCTTTCTCGCCGACGAGGTGCGGGACGCCCTGCGCATTCGATACGCCGACATTCCCGGCTTTCCCGAGCCCGGCGTCGCGGGCCACAAGGGGGAGCTGGTTGCGGGCCTCTTGGAGAAGGTGCCGGTGCTGGTCCAGGCCGGCCGCTTTCATCTGTATGAGGGGCACGACGCGGCGACCGCCGCCCTGCCGGTACGCGTGTTCGCCAGGCTCGGCGTGAAGACGTTGATCGTCACCAACGCCGCCGGTGGCATCCGTCCGACCTTCCGGTCAGGCACGTTGATGCTCATCGCCGACCACATCAACCTGATGTTCCGCAACCCCCTGGTCGGACCGGTGCTCGAGGGGGAAGAGCGTTTTCCCGACATGAGCGACCCCTACGACCGCGAGCTGCGCACCCTGGCTCGCGAAGCGGCCCGGGAGGGTCATGTCGCGCTCGAGGAGGGTGTCTATGTCGGGCTGCTCGGGCCTTCGTACGAGACGCCCGCCGAGGTCCGCATGCTGGCGCGGATCGGAGCCGATGCTGTCGGGATGTCCACGGTGCCGGAGGTCATCGCGGCCCGGGCGTTGGGCATCCGGTGTCTGGGCTTTTCCATCGTGACCAACCCCGCCTCGGGGCTCACGGCCCAGCCCCTCTCCCACCAGGAGGTGCTGGCGGCCAGCGCCGCGGCGGGAACGGGTCTCGCCACGGTGGTGAAGGGAGTGCTGCGCCGCCTCTCCTGACCGATTGCGCACACCCCCGCTGCAACCCTTTCCTCATCTTCCCTGTCTTAGCGTGCAGTAAGAGGCCGTCGCCTCGGTACCGTCGCCGGGGATTTCGCCAGCGTCGCTCTCCGTCGCGAGGTGCCTATGCTGCCAGTCGCGCTCTCACTGCTGCTGTCGTGCCAGATCGCCGTGGCCAGCCGGCCGGCGAGCCCCAAGAGGGACTCTTCCACCACGGCGGCCCTCGTCGAGCAGGTGCGCGCCGTGCGCGCCACGACCCCGGTCGTGATCGACGGGGTGTTGTCCGACGCCATCTGGCGCACGGCGGTGCGGATCTCCGGATTCCACCAACGCGATCCGAACGAGGGGCTGGCGCCGAGCGAGAGCACCGCCGTGTACGTCGCGTACGACGACGCGGCGCTGTACGTGGGCGCGCGGCTCTACGACGACCATGCCGATTCGATCGTGGCGCGGCTGGGCCGGCGCGATGCCGGCACCAACTCCGACCGCCTCACCGTGTACGTCGACTCGTATCACGACCGCCGCAGCGGCTTCTACTTCGGCGTCAACGCGGCGGGGACGCTGAACGACGGCACGCTCTACAACGACGACTGGAACGACGACAGCTGGGACGGGGTGTGGGAGGCGAAGGTCACTCGCGACGCGTCGGGGTGGACCGCCGAGGTGCGGATCCCCTACTCGCAGCTGCGGTTTCTGCGGCAGAGCCAGTACGTCTGGGGCATCAACTTCCGCCGCGAAATCGCCCGCAAGAACGAGGTCGACTACATCGTCTACACGCCCAAAAATGGCAGCGGCTTCGTGTCGCGCTTCGTCGATCTCGTGGGCATCGAGCGAATAACGCCGCCGCGCCGCATCGAGCTGCTGCCGTACGTCACCAGCCGCGCCGAGTTTTCGCCACACGGCGCGGGCGACCCGTTCAACGACGGCTCGCGCCTCACCCCCGGCCTCGGCGCCGACGCCAAGATCGGTCTCGGCTCGAACCTCACGCTCAACGCGTCGGTCAATCCGGACTTCGGGCAGGTCGAAGTGGATCCCGCCGTCGTGAACCTGAGTGACGTCGAGACCTTTTTCTCCGAGAAGCGGCCCTTCTTCGTGGAAGGGTCTTCGACGTTCAGCTTCGGGCAAGGCGGCCAGCGCAACAACTGGAGTTTCAACTGGCCGGGGCCGACGTTCTTCTACAGCCGGCGCATCGGCCGCTCGCTCTCGGTCGGCGCCCCGCCCGGCGGATTCGCCGATGGGCCGGCCGGCGCGCACATCCTCGGCGCGCTGAAACTGACGGGCAAGGTCGCGGGGAGCTGGAACGTCGGCGCGCTTTCCGCGCTGGCGAACCGCGAGTTCGCCAGTCTCCAGGACAGTCTGGGCACGCGGTGGCGCCAGGAGATCGAGCCGCTGGCGTTCTACGGCGTGTACCGGGCGCAGAAGGACATCGCCCAGGGTCGCCGCGGGATCGGGTTCCTGGCGACGGTCGCCGCCCGCGATTTCTCCGATGCGACGCTCCGCAACACGCGGAATGCGAACAGTCTCTTCGTCGGCGTCGACGGGTGGACCTTCCTCGACTCCAGTCGCACCTGGGTGACGACGTGGCGTGGGGGCGTCTCCCGCATCGCCGGCACCACGGCCCGCCTGCTCGACGTGCAGCAGAACTCGGTGCACTACTTCCAGCGGCCCGACGCGGCGAACCTCGGTGTCGACAGCGCGGCCACCTCGATGTCGGGCGCCATGGGGCGCGTCACCCTGGCGAAACAGAAAGGGAACACCTTCGTCAATGCGGCCCTGGGGTTCATCGCGCCGAGCTTCGACGTCAGCGACCTGGGGTTCCTGTCCCGGACCGGCCTGGTGAACATGCACATCGGCGGCGGCTACAGTTGGACCAAGCCGGGGCGCGTGTTCCGCTACGCCGAAGTCCTGGGCGCGCTGTTCCGCAACTACGACTGGGACGGCAACATCAACTGGTCGGGGGTGTTCGCCGCGGGCTCGTTCCAGCTCAAGAACTTCTATTGGATCAACTGGGACGCGGCGTACAATCCCTGGACGGTCGACAACCGCCGCACCCGCGGCGGCCCGCTGACCTTGAACCCCCCCGGCTACCAGCTGGATGTGGGGATGAACACCGACCGCCGCAAGGCTTGGACCCTCAACTTCTTCACGGGGATCTACACACGGTCGCGCCACGACTACGACTACTACATCAACCCCAGCGTGGAATTCCGGCCGTCCCCCAACCTGTCGCTCAGCGTCGGCCCCAACCTCTATTGGGGCGAGTCCCCGGTACAATACGTCGGCGCCTACGCTGATTCCACCGCTGCCGCGACGTTCGGCACCCGATACGTATTCGCGCACTTGAGCCAGACCGAGGTGTCGGCCGGCGTGCGCATGAATTGGACGTTCAGCCCCGCGCTGAGTCTGCAACTCTACGCCCAGCCGCTCATCTCCGCCGGGCGGTACGACGAGTTCCGGCAGCTGGCCCGGCCCCGGAGCTACGCCTTCACGCCGGCGACCGAGCCCTACAACCCGGACTTCAACTTCCGGTCCCTGCGGGGCAACGCCGTGCTGCGGTGGGAATGCCTGCCGGGCTCCACGCTCTATCTGGTGTGGGCGCAGACACGGTCCAACGCGGTCGACGTGGGGGACTTCGCGTTCAGCCGCTCGATGCGCGGGCTGTGGACCGCCCCGGCGGACAACATCTTCATGGTGAAGGCGACCTACTGGATGAACCCGTGAGGTGAGCGTTCCGGCGGACGCGCCACGTTGAGTCTCGAGGGGGCGGGGGATCCTGCCCCCTCGCTGCGTGGTAGAGGGCTACAGGCCCTCCGCCGGAGGTCGCGGCGGCGCGGGGACGAAATGGTTGAGCGGGCCGTGCCCGCCGCGGCCGAGGCCCGGGGCGGCGGCCAGTGCGCGCTGCACGAAATCGAGCGCGTCCTCGACGGCCCGGTCCAGTGGACGTCCCTGCGCCAGCCCCGCGGCGACCGCCGCGGACAGCGTGCACCCGGTGCCGTGCGTGGAGGTGGTGTCGATGCGCGGACGCGAGAATCGCCGCGCCTCGTGGGCGGTGACGAGCACGTCCACGACGGTGTCGCCCGCGAGGTGCCCGCCCTTCACGAGCGCCGCCCGGGCGCCGAGCCGCACCAGAGCCCGGCCGGCCCGCTCCATCTGGTCCGGCGTCCGCACGTCGTCGTCCACGAGGATCGTCGCCTCGTCGAGGTTCGGCGTCACGAGGGCGGCGAGCGGGACGAGCCGCTCGGCGACGAGCCGCTCCGCCGCGCGGTCGAGGAGCCGGTCTCCCGAGGTCGCGACCATGACGGGGTCGAGCACGTAGTTGGGGAGGCGGTGGCGCGCGATCCCGGCGGCCACGGTTTCCACCACATCGGCGGTGCCGAGCATGCCGCTTTTGACCGCCGTCGGCGGCAGGTCCTCGGCAACAGCGTCGAGCTGGCGGGCGACCAGGGCGGGCGACACCGCCTCCCAGGCGAGCACCCCCCGGGTGTTCTGGGCGGTGACCGCGGAAATCACGCTCGTCCCGAAGACGCCGAACTGGTGGAACGTCTTGAGATCGGCTTGGATCCCGGCGCCACCGCCCGAGTCCGAGCCGGCGATCGTCAAGGCGATTCTCATGGTCGGCGCTTGGCGGAGCGGCCCGCGACGGCGATGTTACAGGCGCCCGGTCCGAGGGAGAGAGCCATACCCGGTAATCTGCAATCCGCCGTCCGCGATCTCCAACGCCGCAAGGCGCGAGGTCGCCGCCGGCTGGCGCTCATCGAAGGCATCCGCCTCGTCGAGGAAGCCCTCGGCGCGGGACTCCCGTTCCGGGGCGCGCTGATCTCGCCGGAGCTGGACCGCACCACGCGGGGAGCGTCGCTGCGGGCCGACCTCGCGCGGCGCGCGGTGCCGATCGAGGGGATCCCCGCGCGCACCTTCGCCACACTGGCGGCGACCGACACGCCCCAAGGCGTGTTGGCGATCGTCGAGCCGCGCGATTGGACGCTCGCGGACATTCCCGTGGGACGGGGCCGCGCGCTGCTGGTGCTGGACGGCGTCCAGGATCCCGGCAACGTCGGCACGCTGATCCGCACTGCGCACGCGCTCGGCGCCGGGGGGACGGTCGCGCTGCGTGGCACGGCCGACGTGCTCAACCCCAAAGCCCTGCGCGCGGCGATGGGCGCGACGTTTCGCCATCCCGTTGTGAGCCTGGACGACGCCGCCTTCATCTCCTGGGCCCGCACGGCCGGCGTGACGCTATGGGCCACGGCCGCCGACGGCGAGCCGCTGCCGAGGGGAGTGGTGGAAACCGAGTTGGCGGGACCGGTCGCGGTGATCGTGGGGAACGAGGGCGCGGGGATCCGGCCGGCGCTGAACGCGGTGGCCGCCAAGCGCGTGGCGATCCCACTGGCCGCCGGTGCCGAGTCGCTGAACGTCGCGGTCGCCGCGGGGATTCTCCTCTACGAGGTGCTGCGTGGGCGCTGATTGGCTGCTGGTCTTCGGCGCGGGGTTGGTGGGGCTCTGCTTCGGGAGCTTCCTCAATGTGTGCATCCTGCGCTTGCCGCACGACCAGTCGCTGCTGAAGCCGCCGTCCACCTGCCCGCAGTGCAAGCGACGCATCGAGTGGCGGGACAACATCCCGGTGCTGTCATGGCTGCTCCTGAAAGGGAAGTGTCGCCACTGCGGCAAGCGCATCTCACGTCAATACCCGATCATCGAGGCGCTGGTCGGACTGGTGTGGGCCTCCGCCGTACTGTGGCTGGGCCCCACCCTGCACGCGCTCGCGGCGGCGGTGCTCGGCACGATCCTGCTCGGCATCGCGATCACCGACGCGCGTCACTACCTCATCCCCGACGAGTTCACCTGGGGCGGGCTCGTGCTGGGGCTGCTCCTCTCGCTGGGCGGCGGGGTGCCGGGGTTCCTCCAGGCGGTCCTCGGCGCCGGCGCCGGCCTCGCCTTGCTCTCTGCCGTCGCTGTGATCGGGCGCTGGGTGTTCAAGGAAGAGGCGATGGGCGGCGGCGACATCAAGATGATGGCGATGGTGGGCAGCTTCGTCGGCTGGAAAGGAGTGCTGCTGACCATTTTCGCGGGCGCCCTCCTGGGTACGCTGATCTTCGTACCGCTGTCGTTCAAGAAGAAGAAACTCGTACCCTTCGGGGTATTCCTCGCGGTGGGGGCGGCGGTGACCTTTCTCTTCCGCGACACGGTCATCGACTGGTACCTCCGCTTCATCCGGGGCAGCTGAGCCGTGGGCGATCCATTCGAAGGCCTGTTCGACACCGGGGACGTGCTGGACCGTGTGGCGGTGGACATCACCGCCCAGGCCCGCCGCGGCGACCTTGAGCCGGTGCGCTGTCGTGACCCCGAGATCGCGCGCGTTGTGGACATCCTGCTGCGGCAGAGCAAGAACAACCCCGCCCTCGTGGGCAAGGCGGGCGTCGGGAAAACCGCCATCGTCGAGGGGCTCGCGCAGCGCATCGCCACCGGCGACGTCCCGCCGGCGCTCAAGGACGCTCGTGTGCTCATCCTCGACCACGTCGCCCTGCTGGCGGGCACGGCGTTCCGCGGGCAGTACGAGGAGCGCATCCGCCGGCTTGTGCGCGCGCTCGCGGCGGATGCGGATCTCATCCTGTTTGTGGACGAGCTGCACAACCTCATCGGCCAGGGGACTGCGGTGGGCGCCGCGATGGATGCGGCCAACATGCTGAAGCCGGCGCTGGTGCGCGGCGACATCCGCGTCATCGGCGCCACGACGGGTGAAGAGTACGCCAAGTGGGTGCGCGGCGATCCGGCGCTCGAGCGCCGCTTCCAGCCGGTCACCGTCGAGGAGCTGGACGCGGTGCAGACGTGGGAGGTGCTCGTCGCCCGGCGCCCGCGCCTCGAGCGCCATCACGCCGTCGCCGTGACCGACGACGCGCTGAAGGCGGCGATCGTGCTCACTGACCGGTTCGTTCCCGACCGCGCGCGTCCCGACAAGGCGATCGACGTGCTCGACGAAGCGTGTGCCCACGCCCAGGCGACCGCGCGCGTCTCCCCCGAGCTGGATAAGCTGATCCGCGAGCGCCGCAAGGTCGATGCGAAGCTGCGGCACGGGCTGACCCAGGAGCCCAGCGCCTCGGAGCCGGCGCCGGATCTCGCCGCGGTGATCGACCAGGTGGTGGCGGACTTTCGAGAAATGCTGGGCGGAGAAGGGCGGAGCAGGACGGAGAAGGGCGAAGGACCTTCTCCGACTTCCTCCGACCTTCCCCGTCATCCGCCGACCTTCCAGGAGCGTCGCGCCGAGCTGGACGCGCTGCTGCGCGCCGAGCTGGAGTCGCAAGGCATCGTCGTGTCGGGGCACGACGTTGCCCGGGTTGTGAGCTCCGCCGCCGGGCAGCGGATCGCATGGGCCGGGTAAGAGGGGCGGCCCTGCTGCTGGTCGCGGGGCTCGTTCCCGTGCTGGGCGGCTGTCGGGCGCGGGCGGAAGCCGTGCAGGGCGAGGGCCAGCTCCGCTCCCTGGTTCGCCAGATGATCCCGTCGGTCGAGCGCGCCGCGGGCATGAAGTTCAAGACTCCCCCCGTGGTCGAGCGTCGCTCCCGCGCCCAGGTCCGCGATTACGTCATCCACAAACTCGACGAGGATCTGCCCCCGGCGGAGCTGGCGGGGGTGCAGGCGGCGTACCGCCTCTTCGGCCTGCTGCCGGACTCGCTCGATTTGCGGGCCACGATGGTCGACTTACTGACCGAGCAGGTGGCCGGCTACTACGACCCGGATTCCAACGCGCTGTACGTGGCGGCCGATGTGGACTCTCCGCTCGTGCGCACGACCGTCTCGCACGAGCTGGTCCACGCCCTCCAGGACCAGTACATGAACCTCGACTCCGTCATGCAGCAGCGCCGGCAGAACGATCGCCGTTCGGCCGCGCAGGCGATCCTCGAGGGCCAGGCGACCCTGGGGCAGATCCTCGTGCTGATGCCCGAGCAGAGTGGCATCCCGCTGCCCAGCTTCTGGGAGACCCGCAGGGTGTTCCGGGCCCAGATGGCGTCGATGAAAGAGTTCGCCCACGCGCCGCTGTGGTTGCGCGAGAGCGTCATCTTCCCGTACTTGGCCGGCGCCGATTTCGTGCGCTGGTACGACACGCGGCACCCGGGGCACCAGCCGTTTGGGGCAGCGATGCCGCTCTCCACCGAGCAGATCCTGCACCCGGATCGCTACGCGGCCGGGGATGCGCCCGTGGACCTGGCGTTCGCGCCGGCGGCGGGGCGCACCGTGCGCTACGAGGATGATCTCGGGGAGTTCGAGACCCGCCTGCTCTTCGAACAACTCCTGGGAGACACCGCCGAGGCGCAGGCACCCGCGCTCGCGAGCGGCTGGGGTGGCGATCGCTATCAGGTCATTACGACGGGCGGCGGTGAGGTGCTGGTCTGGTATTCCGTGTGGGACGATGCCGCGGCGCGCGACCGCTTCGTCGCGGGGCTGCGGCGCGCGTGGCGGCCGAAGCCCGGCCGGAGCTCGCTCGTCGAACCGCTCCTGGTCGCCGGCCATCCCGGCGCACGGCTCGTCGACGCGCCGGCGGCGTGGACGGGCTGGCGCGCGATTCCCGCCGTTACAGTCGCGCGATGAAGAGGTTGGCCAGAAACGCCGCCGCCCCAACCAGCGCTCCCAACACGTAGCCGAGCTGCACGATCAGGGTCAGCTCTTTCTGCGTCACGTTGCGGATCAGCTCTTCCATCCGGTCCGTCGAGAACCGCATCACTTTCTGCTCGACCATCTCCTGAACGGACAGTTGCGAGACGACGACCGGCACCTGGCGCTGCATCCACTGCCACAGCGGCTCCGTGAGCCCCAGCCGTAGCCGCTGGCCCGCGTCGGACGGGAGGAGATCGGCGGGTCGGCCGATCGGCCGCTCCAACAGCGCCCGCACGGCGGCGTGAGCCGCGTCGGCCAAGCGCTGGCGCCCCCCCTCGCCGGCGAGCGCGCGCCGCGCCAGGGCGATCGCGTCCCGCGCTCGGGCCACGGCCCAGCGCCGGGTCTCCGGCGCGCGCAACGCCGCGATGATGTAGTCCGCGGCCGCGTGCTCGACGCCGTCGAGGCGATCCGGCCCTAGAGCCCACAGCCGCTCGGCGATGGGGCGGCGCAGGAACCGCACGACCGCGTCGTTCACCGCCCGCCCCACCTGCCCCCGGAACTCGGCGGACTCGAACACCTCCGCGACGTCGGCGAGCCCGTCGCCCTCGAGACTCGCCAGCACGCGTTCGATGCGGTTCTCGGTGATCACGAGCTTCGCCATCACGCGCTCGTGCATGGCCAGGCTGCGGATGGCGCGGTCGAGGAACCGTTTCAAGCCGTTCCGGACCCGCGCCCGGGCTTCCGGGTCCGAGAGCAGCCCGCCGATCCGCTCCACCGCCACGGGCAGGTAGTCGGCGATCGCCTGCTCCAGTGCGGCAACGAGGCCCGGGGGCAGGCGCTCCAGGAGCGGGTGCTCGTCGTGCAGCAGCCGGTCGCGTTGCGTCGCGATGAACGCACGCACGGCGCGCTCCAGCTCCGGTCGCTCGACTCCCTCTTCCACCCACCGTTCTATCGCGACGTACTTCTCCAGCGCGCCGTCGAATCCGGGGCCCTCGAGAAAGTCGGCCAGGCGGTTCGCCATTCCTTGGGCGAGCGGCTCCAGGGAGCGCTCGAGCTCGGCGGCGAGAGCGGGGGGCAGCTCGTCCTTGAGCGACCCGCGCGAGGTGTTCAGGAGGTTGTCGAGGAACCCGGCGATCGCCCGATCGAATGCCTCCCGCACGCCGGGGGCGGTGAGTTGGCGGGCGAGGTCTTCTTCGGTGAGCAGACGCTGGCCGACTGTCTTGCCGATACTCTTAGCGAGTCGCGCCTTGTTCTTGGGGATCGCCCCCTGGAGCTTGAACCGTCCCACGCCGCGAGGTTCGTACGGGTGAAACAGCATCCACACGGCCACGGCGTTCGTGATGCCCCCGGAGAGCGCACCCACGAAGATCGTCACGACCCCTTGCAGCCACACGGGTTCGGCCATCGGCCCCGAAATAACACTCCCCACTTGGTTTTGGGCAACTCGCTAAGTATTTTGCTTGGCTTATGTTTACGGCCCTCGCCCGGCGGCTCGCGGGGGAGTGAATCGCAGGCTCTCACAGAAGGATGTCAGCGGATGGCGACTCGGATTCGGTTGCGGCGCGTCGGCCGCAAAGGACAGGCCTACTTCCGTATCGTCGTGGCGGACCAGCGGTTCCCGCGGGACGGGCGGTTCGTGGCGACGATCGGTCACTACAACCCGCGCAGCACCCCCGCCACGATTCACGTGAACGCCGAGCAGGCGCGCGCCTGGTTGGAAAAGGGGGCCCAGCCGACGGACACGGTGCGCTCGCTGCTGCGCAAGGCGGGAGTGCTGGCCAAACGGCCCGCATAGTCGGGCGGCTGCGCAAGCCGCACGGGGAGCACGGGGAAGTGGCGATCCTGCCCCTCGTGGAGAACCCGGGACAGGTATTTGCTCCCAAGGCGCGGCTGTACGTCGTCGACGAAGAGCACCGGGTGATCGCGGGGCCGCTGGTCGTGGCCCGCCGGCGCGCCTATCACCGCGAGTGGCTGATCGGATTCGAAGGAGTGCTGGCGCGCGAGGCAGTCGAACCGTGGCGCAATCAGCTGGTGGCGGTGCGGGACGGCGATGCTGACGATTAACGTGGTCACGCTGTTCCCGGAAGTATTCGCGGCGCCGCTCGCGGTCAGCATTCCGGCGCGCGCGGCCGCGGCGGGCGTGGTGAAGTATCGGGTCGTCCCGCTCCGGGATTACACGCACGACCGGCACCATACGGTGGACGACACCCCGTACGGCGGGGGCGCCGGGATGGTGCTGAAGCCGGAGCCGTTTTTCGAAGCGGTGGAGGATCTCGGGGCGCGGCCCCCGATCGTGCTGCTGTCGGCCCGGGGCCGGCCCTTCGCGCACCGCGACGCGGTGCGGTTTTCGCTGGGGACTGAGCTGACGCTGCTCTGCGGCCACTACAAGGACGTCGATCAGCGGGTCGCCGACGGCCTCGCGGCCGAGGAAGTGTCGGTGGGCGACTTCGTGCTCTCGGGCGGGGAACCGGCCGCGCTCTGCGTCATCGATGCCGTGGTGCGGCTGCTGCCTGGAGCCCTGGGGGACCACGAATCCGCATCCACCGACTCGCATTACGAGGGGCTGCTCTCGCCCCCCAGCTACACGCGGCCGCCCGAGTATCGCGGCCTCAAGGTCCCCGAGGTATTGTTGAGTGGCGACCACGCGCGGATCGCGACGTGGCGGCAGGCGGAGGCGGAGCGGCTGACGCGTGAGCGGCGGCCGGACTTGTGGGCGAAACACTCAGACGCGTAGTCGCGCAGACGCATAGAGGATACGGTATGGAGCGCATGCGGGAGATCCGGCGGGAAGGGCTCAAGGCCAACGTCACCGCCTTCGATCCGGGGGACACGGTCCGGGTGATGGTCCGCGTCCGGGAAGGGGAAAAGGAGCGCCTCCAGGCGTTCGAAGGCGTGTGCATCGCCCGCCGTGGCGGCGGCATGGATGAGACGTTCACGGTCCGCAAGATCTCCGCCGGCGTGGGGGTGGAGCGCATCTTCCCGCTGCATTCGCCGGCGATCGCCGAGGTCGCACTCGTGCGCAAGGGCCGCGTGCGACGGGCCAAGTTGTACTTCCTGCGGCGGCTCGCGGGCAAGGCCGCGCGGATCCGCGAGCAGCGCGGCGAGGGCGTACCCGGCAGCGAGTCACCCGAAGCGTCGGAGCAACCCTCGACGTGACGCGACACCGCCGTCCCACGCTCGAGCGCGAAGCGGCGCTCTGGCGCGAGGGACGGCGGCTCGTCGCCGGCATCGACGAGGTCGGCCGCGGTCCGCTGGCAGGTCCGGTGGTCGCCGCGGCCGTCGTGTTTCCACCCGGGACGAAGCCCCTGCGCGGCCTCGACGATTCGAAGCGGCTCACCGCCGCGGCGCGCGCCGAGATCGCCGTCGCCATCCGCGCGCGCGCCCTGGCCATTGGTGTGGGGGCGGCGAGCGTCCACGAGATCGACCGGCTCAACATCCGCCGCGCCTCGATCCTGGCGATGCGCCGGGCGCTGGATCGGCTGCGCTGTACGCCGGCCTACGTGCTCGTGGACGGCCTGCCGTGCCCCGAGCTCGGCGTCCCCCATACCGCGATCATCGACGGCGACGCTCGCTGCCAGAGCATCGCGGCCGCGTCCGTCATCGCCAAGACGGTTCGCGATCGACTGATGCAGCTGCTCGCCCTCCGCCACCCCGGGTACCTGTGGGAACGCAACAAGGGCTACAGCACCGCGGCTCATCTCGCCGCCTTGGACGCTCACGGCCTGACCGTCCATCACCGTCGCAGTTTTCAGCCCGTCACCCAGCTCGTCCTGCTGTAGCGCGCCGCCAACCTCGCTTGCCAACCGGCCCGGCGGGCGATACGCTAGCCGTCGCCCGATTTACACGTGGACATCTCCCCAGGAGGCGCTTCCCTCATGCTCAGACCCTTGCATCGGGCCGTCCCGGTCGTGTTGGCTGCGCTTGCGCTGGCGTGCGGTGCCGCGGTCCGGTCGTTGAACGCGCAGTCGCAGGCGACGACCGGCATCATCCGCGGTGTCGTGCTCGATCCGAATGGAGCCCCGGCGGTGGGGGCCACGGTGCAGCTGCGGGAGACGCAGACCGGCTTCCAACGGTCCCTGCAGACCAACGAGCGTGGCGTGTTCGTCGCTCCGCTGCTGCCGCTCGGGACGTACGACGTGACGGTGCGGGGCGTCGGGTTCGCCGAAACGCGCAAGACCGGCATCCCGCTGCGCCTCGGGGAGACGGTCGACTTGCAGCTCAAGCTCGGGGCGGTGGAAGTGCAGGGCGTGACCGTCACGGCGACCGAGCCCGTCGTGGATGCCACGCGCATCGAGAATGCGACGCGGTTGCCGGCGCCGGCGATGACGGGCCTGCCCAACAACGGCCGCAACTACCTCAACTTCACCCTGCTGACGCCCAACGTCGCCATCGTGCAGGGCCCGGATGGGGACGAGCTCGCCATCGCGGGACAGCGCGGTATTCACAACAACGTCTCGGTGGACGGCGCCGACTTCAACAACCCGTTCTTCGGCGAGCAGCGCGGCGGCCAGCGGCCGGCGTTCACCTTCAACCTCGACGCGGTGCAGGAGGTGGTGGTGGTCGCCGGCGGTGCGAACGCGGAGTTCGGGCGCTCCTCGAGCGGGTTCGTCAACGTGATCACGAAGTCGGGCACGAACCAGCTGCGCGGATCGCTACACTATTTCGGCAAGTACGACAGCTTCTCCTCCGACCCGACCCACGCGTCGGTGACTTACGTGCCGGACTTCCGCCAGCACCAGTTCGGGTTCACGCTCGGCGGCCCGATCCAACGCGACCGGTTGTTCTTCTTCGCGGCGTACGATCAGCAGCTCTACGACGAGATCAAGCAGAAAGACCCGGGGCGCTTCGCCAGCGCGGCGCTGCGCACGTGGATGGATTCGGCCTATAGCGGCGCGTTCGGGGTGGCGCCGTTGCGCCTGGACTACGGCCCGATCTCGCGCACCAACGACGCCCGGGCCGCCCTGGTGAAGCTCGACTGGCGGCTCTCCGACCGGCACAATCTGTCGCTCAAGTACAACTACACCTGGTCCGAGCAGAAGAACGGGACCTTCGACGTGGACTTCTGGGGCCGCAGCGCCAACGGGCTCGAGCGCGACTGGTCCAACGCCGTCAACGGCAGCCTCACCTCCTTCCTGTCGTCGCGGCTGTCGAACGAGTTCCGGTTCCAGGTCTCGCGCGAAGACCGACCCCGGCCCTACGGCGGTCCCATCAACCCGGCGACAGGCCGGCCGTTCCCCGACACCGGGATGGACTTCACCTTCGGTTACCGCTTCGGGATGCCGTTCTTCCTCCCGATCAAGGACCACGACACCCGGCTGCAGGTGCTGGACAACGTGTCGCTCACGCGCGGCGACCATCTGATCAAGTTCGGCGCGGAGTACAACCGCACCTTGACCAACCAGACGTTCATCGGGTTCGGCAACGGTCGCATCATTTTTAGCAGCGTCAGCGGGTTCTTGCGGTTCTTGCAGTTCGGGCCCCGGTACGTCGAGTGCTCCAACGGCACCAACGATTCAACCGGCGCGGCCACGTGCCCAGCCGGAACGACGATTGTCGGTCCGGTGCTCTTGTACCTGCAGCAGGCAGGGGTCGGAGGTCGGACGGTGGAACAAGCGGGCACGCAGGAGATCGTGCAGCGCGAGCTGGCCGTGTTCCTGCAGGACACCTGGAAGCCCGATCCCCGGTTGACGCTCAACTACGGGCTGCGCTGGGAGGCGCAGGTCGAGCCCGACCCGATCACGCCGCCCCAGTCGGTGTTTTTCGCGCCGTTCATCGGGACGGTCAGCAAGGGGCAGCCGTTCCCGTCGGACGGCAAGATCCCGTCGGACAAGAACATGTTCCAACCGCGCCTCGGCCTCGCCTACGACGTCGACGGCTCGGGTCGTCAGGTCGTGCGCGCGAGTGCGGGGATTTACTACGCGCGGTTCGCGGCGCTCAACCTGGCGAGCGTGCGCAGCACCAACGGCTCGATCGGCCAGACCCTGTTCCGCAACAGCGCTGTCATCCCCGTGCCCGGGCTCGGGCCGCCGCCCGCGTACGGCCAGCTGCTCACGCCGCCGGGTGGCCTGCCGTTCGACCCGTCGGTGTTCGTCGCCGACAAACACCTCCAGAACCCGCGCACGCTGAACCTCACGGTGGGGTACGAGCGTCAGCTCGGCGGCGACTTGGGGTTCTCGGTGACAGGGACGCACGCCCGCACCGATCACTTGCTGCGGTTCATCGACCGCAACGATGCGGCGTTCGGGAAGCCGTGGGCCACCGGTCTGCCCGGTGGCAATGGGCTCGGCACGCTCACCACGCTGGAGAGCTCGGCGCGCTCGCGGTACTGGGGCGTCACCTTCGGCCTGAAGCGTGTCCTGGACCCGAACTTCGAGTTCCAGCTCAACTACACCCTGTCGTACGACAAGTCGGACGACGACAACGAGCGCGACCCGTTCTCGTTCCGGTACGCCCGCGCCAGCATCCTGGGGCCGGAATACAACTGGAGCGACCGCGATCAGCGCCACCGCTTCAACGGCTGGATGCTCGCTCGCGTGGGCGGGTTCTCGATCAACAACCGGCTGAGCATCTACTCGCCCGAGCCGATCTCTGAAAAGTGCGTCAACAACCTGCCCAGCGGCCAGCGCGCCACGACGCCGCAGGACCGGATCTGCACCAACGGCACCATTCTGAAGCGCAACACGCTCCGCAAGGACAACGCCTTCTTCTCATGGGACGTGCGCATCTCTCGGTCGGTCGCGTTCGGCCGCCAGGGTGAGCTCGAGGCCATCTTCGAGATTTTCAACGTGACCAACACCGACAACTTCCGAGACCCCGCGGCCACGTCGCTGCTCTTCAACTTCGACGGGACGATTCGGTCCGGGCTGGGCGACCCGCGGCAAATGCAGGTGGGAGTGCGGTGGGTCTTCTAGGGCCGACGGTAGAAGGCGGTAGAAGACGGTAGAAGTGAAGCGGGGTCAGGGATCGCAGCCCGACCCCGCTGTCTCGTCTGCCGCCCTCTGCCGTCTTCTACCGTCCCCTACCGTCGGCTTTCCAGCAGCGCCACTCCCGAGAAGCGCCGGAGCTGCTCCCGCGTGCGTTTGGGGTAGAAGCGGCCGATGAAGTTCCACAACCAGGCGAGACGCATCGAGCGCTTGAGCCGCAGCGACTCCTCCCAGATCGAGCGCCACTCGCGCTCTCGCCACCCGTGCGGCTCGAAGAACCGCGTGCTCTCCTCGGGCGCGAACTGGAACGGGGCGCCGGCATCTGCCAAAGGGCGCTGCCACGTCTTGAGCATCATTTTCAGCAGCCGCGGCGAAGCGATGTCGAGGAGCCACCAGCGCAGCCCCGCGCCGGCGAGGTCGTCGGCCAACGCCCCCGCTTGGTCGGCGGTGAGGTAGATGAGCAGGCCTTCCGTGATCGCCAGCACGGGCCCACGCTCGACTGCACGGGCGAATAGCGCCCGGCGCCGCTCGGCGTCGCGCAGATCGATCTCCACAAACTCGAGCCGGCAGCGCGGCGTCTCCGTCGCCAGCTGCGCGCGCTTGTAGGCGATCATGTCCGGGAGGTCGGCGTCGAGCCACCGCAGATCGCCGGGGAGCGGCAGGCGGAACGGCCGGGTATCGAGGCCAGCCGCCAGGTTCAGCACCGTGCCTACGCCGTCGGCGGCGACTGTTCGCAAGATCATCTCGTCGAACACCGCCGTGCGCACGATCATCGGCCAGGCCCACGTGCGGCCTTGTGGCAGCGCCTGCACGATCGCTTCGCCCTGCGCGCCTGCCAGGCGCCGGGCGAACGGATCCTTGAAGATCGCGTCCGGCCGCTCGGTTTCCATCGCGCGGTAGACGGCGACCCAGCGCGCGGTGTCGGAGATATGGGTGAGCGGGGCGGTCATGGTCGCCGAAGCTAGCTTGAGAACGGCCGCGCAGGAAGCGATGTTTCGCTCGCCGACCCGGTAGCTCAGTTGGTAGAGCAACGGACTTTTAATCCGTAGGCCCTGGGTTCGATCCCCAGCCGGGTCATCGCCATCGCGCGACAGTTCGGGAGTTGAAACGCACGCGCCACGGCGCCAGATTCCTTCGGCACTGGGGGTGGGGTCCTCGGGCCCCACCCTCGTCGTTTGTCCCCCCTGGCGCGGAGACGACCGGTGAGCTTGACCTGGATCGACGGCCACTACCACGACCGCGCCACCGCCATGGTCTCCGTCTTCGACCACGGCCTGCTCTACGGCGACGGCGTCTTCGAAGGCATCCGCGCCTACAACGGCCGGATCTTCCGGTTGGACCGCCACCTCGAGCGGCTGTACGGCTCCGCGAAAGGCATCTGGCTGGACGTGCCCTTGCCGGCGGCCGAGCTGGGGCGCGTCGTCGAAGAGACCGTGGGAAAAAGTGGCATCAAGGACGCCTACATCCGACTGGTCGTCACTCGCGGGGTCGGAGATCTGGGGCTCGACCCCCGCAAATGTCCCAAGCCCACCGTCATCTGCATCGTCGACACGATCAAGCTGTGGCCCCAGGAGAGCTACGAACGCGGACTCACCGCCCTCACCGCCGCCACCCCGATCAACCACCGCGAGAGTCTCTCCCCCCGGATCAAGTCGCTCAACTATCTCTCCCACATCCTCGCCAAGGTCGAGGGCATCGCCGCAGGCGTGGACGAGGTGATCATGCTGGACAGCTCCGGCTACGTCGCCGAGGCGAGCGGGATGAACCTGGGAATGGTCAAGCGCGGAGTGGTGCGCACGCCGCCACCCTATGCCGGAATCCTCCGCGGCGTCACCCGCGACGCCATCCTCGAGCTGGCCCGTGAAGCGGGCTACGGGGTCGACGAGAGCCCCCTCAACCGCTACGACCTCTATACGGCGGATGAGGTCTTCCTCACCGGGACGGCCGCGGAAGTCGTGGGCGTCGCCAAGCTCGACGGCCGGGTCATCGGCACGGGGAAGGCCGGCCCGGTCACGCGGGATCTGTTTGCCCGTTTCCGGGCGCTCGCCACGCGCGGTGACTGACTGCGCCTCTACGCCTCAAATCTTGACGAGACTTTAACTTACACGAATATTGGGCGGTCTTTTTGCAGCCTGTGGCGGGCGGAGGTGATGTATGCCATGGCGGGTGATCGCTCATGACAACCAGGTTTGGCATGTGGAGGCCGTGGCGGAGCGCCGGGCGCACACGCAGGCGTGGCAGCTGGTGCTGACGTTTCGGGCTGCCGCCGAGCGGCCCCGCGGCCGGTCGTTGTGGACGCTGTTCCCGCTCGAGGCGACCTCGAAGTCCGCCCTGTTCATCCAAGCGGAGCGGATCCCTGACGCCGCCCTGGCCCAGGTGTTGTCGGAGCGGCTGGGGCACGCGTGAGTCCGGTCGAGCTGCAGGATCTGCGGCGCATCGTCGGCGCGGTGGCGCGGCTTCGGGGCGAAACGGTGCGGGAAGTCACGGTGCGCTCCGACCTGCGGCACGTGAAGGTGGAGTTGCAGTCGGGGCTGATCCTGGTCGTGTCGGCCGAGCGCGACCAGCACGGACGCCCGTACCTCGAGGTCGACGTGGTCGCCGCGCCGCACGACGCGTCCGCCCGACAACAGATCGAAGTCCGGTTCGATTGATGGAGGAACGGTGGCGGGGCCGACGGTCGGTTCAAGCACGGGACGGCTGAAGTTTCAGGACTTCGAATTCCGGCGCCTCGCAAGCGGGCGGTGCCGGGCCAGGGTGGTGCTGGCGTGGGCCGACGGCCGGCAGTTCGTGGGGGAATCCGAGGGTGTGACTTCCCAGGCCGGTGAGCTGCGCTGCTGCGCGGTGGCGGCGGTCCAGGCGCTCGAGCAGGCGGTGGACGCGAAGCTGGGCTTCGAATTGCTGGGGGTGAAAGCCGTACGCGCCTTCGACGCCACGGTCGTGATTGTGTCGCTCTCGGCCCGCCAGGAGCAGACGGCGTCCCGGCTGGTGGGGTCGTTTCTCAGTGAGAACGACCCGCCGCGCGGCGCGGCACTGGCGGTGCTGAACGCGACGAACCGTATTCTCGGGAACTATTTCGCGACGCGATGAGACGGACCTTGACGGTGACCCGGTTGCCGGGATGGCTCGCGGTGGTGCTGCTCGCGGGGTGTGCGAGCGGCGCGGCGCGTGGGGGGCTCCCGATTGCCCCGGTGCCTGCTGCGGGCGACACGACGCGGTTGGCTCACGTGGACTCGCTCGGGCACGCCGTGGAGCGGGCGGATCAGGAGGCGGCCGCGGACCAGGCCGCGCTCGACAGCCTGCACGGTCGGGACACCACGCGAGCGGCGACCCTCACGGACTCCGCTCCCGCGCCGGCGGTGCGGGGCGAGGACGTCGCGCGCGAGGCCGAGCGGCTGTTCGGGCCCGAAGGTCGGGCCGCAGTCGGCGCAGCGGCCACCCCCGGGGAGCCGCTCTTCGACATCGACGTGACCACGTTCGCCGCCAACCGCCGCGTGCTCGAGTACCTGGAGTTCTTCCAGGTGGACGCGCGCGACCGCTTCGAGATCTGGCTCTCGCGACTAGGTCGCTACGAGGGAATGATCCGGGAGCGGCTCCGCGCCCGCGGCCTGCCGGAGGATCTCGTCTACCTGACCTTGATCGAGAGCGGCCTCTCCAACACGGCCGTCAGCCGCGCCCGGGCCGTCGGCATGTGGCAGTTCATCGCGGGGACCGCGCGACTGTACGGACTGACGGTGGACCCGTGGGTGGACGAGCGCCGCGACCCCTATCGCGCCACCGGCGCGGCGGTGAGCTACCTGTCGGACTTGGTGCAGCGGCTGGGGAGCGTGTACCTGGCCGCGGCTGCCTACAACGCTGGGGCGGGCCGCATCGAGCGCGGGGTCGCCCGACTGCCCGGCGAGCTCGATACCCTGACGGACCACACGTTCTTTCAGCTGGCGGACCGCCGCTACCTGCGGCGCGAGACGCGCGATTATGTGCCCAAGCTCATCGCCGCCGCCCTGATCGCCAAACAGCCGGAGCGCTACGGGTTCACCGACATCGAAAAGCTGCCGCCGCTGCTGTTCGATGAAGTCACGATTCCCGACGCGACCGGCCTCGACGTGATCGCCCGACTGGCTGATACCAGCGTGGCCGCGATCTTGGAGCTGAACCCCCAGTTCGTGCGCGGCATTACTCCCCCGACGCGCGAAGTGACGGTGCGGGTCCCGCGGGGGGCGGGGGTGACCGTTGCGCAGCGCTACGACACGCTGCCGGCCACTGCCCGCATCACCTTCGTGGATCACTATGTGGCGCTCGGCCAGACCCTGTCCGAGATCGCGCGTCGCTACCGCGTCACGGTAGCCATGATCCAGAGTGCCAACCCCCGGCTTTCGGCGCGGGCGCTGCGGCCAGGCCAGCGGATCATCATCCCGATGAGCGGGCGGATCGTCCCGCCGGCGGCGTGGAGCATCCCCCCGGAACCGCGTTACCGGCGCATCCTGCGCGGCAGCGCCGCTGCGGGGACCCACCGCGTGCGGGCGGGGGAGAACGCGAGCACTATCGCGCGGCTGTATGGGGTGTCTCTGGACGCGCTCCTCAACTACAACGGCTTGACCACGGGATCCGTGCTGCGACCCGGGGATATCCTGAAAATTCCTGGGAAGTAGCAAGGGGCCCAGCGACGTTCGCCAGGCCCCTTCGTGCAACATGACGTGCTGCCGTCGTATAAACCCTAGCGCCGATACCCCCGCATCACCGATGTGGAGTAGCCGTTGCGGGGATCCTTCCCGGCGCCGATCAGCTCTTCGACCTTGCCGGGTCCCCGATTGTAGGCGAGGAGGGCGCGCTCGAGGTTGTTGTCATAACGCTCGAGCAGGTCGCGCAGGTAGCGGAACCCGACCCGCAGGTTCGTGTCCCGGTCATAGAGCTGCTCGACCGTCAGCCCGGGCTCGTACAGCCGCGCCGTGCTGGGCAGCACCTGCGTGAGGCCGATGGCGCCCACGCGACTCTTCGCGCGCGGCGTGAAGTTGGACTCCACCTTGACCAGGCGGAACGCCAAATCGGGGTCCACGCCTTCGGGGAGCGCAACATCGTAGATCGCTGCGGCCAAGTCCGCGGAGATCTTATAGCGACTCGAAAACTCGATGATCGCCGTGGCCCGCTGCTGCTGGACCCGCGCGACAGCAAGTTCCCCCCGGGCAGCCTCGAGCTGCTGCTGGAGGGAGCGGAGCTCCGCCAGCACCGCCGGAGCCGTCACCGGCGCCGGTTGTGCGTCTGCCGTGGCGCGGCGGGCCCAGCCGCCAAGGCCGCTCACTAGGAGCGCACCGACGACGAGCAGGCCGCCTCGGAGCATCAGTTTCTGCGTGTTGGTTCGCATAATCCTCTCATGTGTGACTGTCCGGTTGCCGCGAATCTGCCGGCCTCCGGTCACCCCGCGGTCAAGGCTCGCTGGTGGCGGAACGCCGCCACGTGCCGCTCTTGCCCCCGGTTTTCTCCACCAGCCGGATCGCGCCCAGTTCCATCGCACGGTCGGCGGCCTTCACCATGTCGTACACGGTCAGCAAGGCCACCGCGACGGCCGTCAGCGCTTCCATCTCAACACCCGTCCGACCCACGGCCCGCACCGTCCCCCGCACCCGCACGCCGGGCAGCGTCTCATCGAGCCGGGTCTCCACCTCTACGTGGTCCAGCCCGATCGGGTGGCAGAGCGGGATCAGCTCAGCCGTGCGTTTGGCCGCCAGCGTCCCCGCCACCTGCGCCACCGTCAGGACGTCTCCCTTCGCGACCGCTTGGTCGGCCACGAGCCGGAACGCCTCGGCGGACATCCGAATCTCGCCTTCGGCCGACGCGACCCGCGTGGTCACCGCCTTGTCGCCGACGTCCACCATCCGCGCTCGGCCGTCCTGATCCAAGTGCGAAAACGCCATCACACCCCCGCCAGATCGTCGGACAACACCGCCGCCAGGAGCTGCGGGTTGACGTTGCCCTGGGCCTGCTCGCGAGCTTCGAAGACCCGGGCGATCGCCTCCGTCAGCTTGCGGCTCGGCGTCCCGGCGGCGCGCGCTTCAGCGCGCAGCCGCGCGAGTAGCGCGTCGAGCATGGCGGTAAAGCCGCCACGCGCCTGGAACGGCATCTGCCGCAACGCGAGCTCGTAGCTACCGACCCCGGCGCCCCGGGCGGCGCCAAGAAACTCGCCGGCTGCCGCGTCAGCCCCGGGCCTGTCCCCAGTAACAGCAAGGACCCTGCCAGGGATCCCGTCAGCTGACCTAACTCGTTGCTTCACAATATCTTGCTCTGCTAGGCTAAGCTCTTTCTGCACGAACGCTGTCACGATGGTGTCGGGGAGTCGTGCCAGGCGGACACGCACGACGCGAGACAGAATCGTGGGTAGCAAAGCTTCTGGTTCCGACGCCGTGAGCACGAATTGCGCGTCTGCTGGCGGCTCCTCTAGCACTTTCAGCAACGCGTTGGCAGCCGCCTCCTGGCCCTGCTGTGGGATCAATCGTTCGGCGTCGCCGATGATCACCACTTTGCGCCGGCCGATCGCCGGGGTAAGCGCGAGTCGCCGGAGCAGCAACCGCACGGAAGCGATCGCATGGCCGGCCAGGCCGGAAGTAGGCTCGTAGAGCGGCTTTTCGCGCCGCGCCGCCATTTCCTCGCCGAGTGCTGTTTCGACGAGCTCGACCTGCTTGTCGGCATCCCCGCCCCTTTTTCCCAGCTCGATCGGCACGAACCAATGAAGGTCCGGATGTGACAGGGAAAGGACGAGGCGGCACGACCGGCATGCCCCGCACGGCTCACGGCCTCCGGCGACGGGCGCGTCGCAGAGCAGGAGCTGCGCAAGCCACAGCCCCAGCCGCTGCTTGCCGACGCCCGCGGGGCCTTCCAGGAGCAGCGCTTGCGGCAACCGGCCGGAGGCGAAGGCGCCTGCCAGCCGGTTGCGGACACCCTCATGCCCGTACAGGGGGTGTATTGGCATGTAGCAATGTAGCCACACCATGGTTTTCGGCCGACCGGCTTTGACTGAACATATTGTTAAATAAAGAGTTATCGATTACAATCTGGCCTTGCGGCATGGTAATACATTACTGCAGAAGCGATTAACAGCTAAAGTGAGCGCATACATCCACAAATTGTCCAGCAAAATCCTCGATTTTTGGTGTCTCTTCGGTGTCTCAGAAGATCGCGTCCAAGACCTCCCGGACTTTGGCGACCAATCCGGCGGCGGTGAACGGCTTCTGGAGAAAGGCGCCTCCGGCCACCATCAAGCCTTGGCGGATGAACGCCTCCTGCGCGTAGCCGGACATGAGCAGCACGCGGGTGTCGGGCCGGCGCTTGCGGAACTCCGCCACCATCTCCGGGACGCGGATACCCGACATCATGCCGTCCGAGAGCAGCAGGTCAATCTGTTCGTGAGAGGTGGCCTCGAGGCGCAGCGCTTCGTCGCCGTCGGCGGCGGCGAGGACCTGGTACCCCGCGCGCTTCAGGGCGGAGGCCACGAAGTCGCGGACGGGGGCCTCGTCCTCGACCAGGAGGATCGTTTCGGTGCCGCCGCGGGCTTCGGCGGGGCGTCGGCGCCGCTCGGGCTCCGCCGAGGCCTGGGCTCGCGGCAAGTAGACTTTGAAGGTGGTCCCTCGCCCGATCTCGCTGTACAACGAGATGTGGCCGCCGTGCTGGCGCACGATGCCGTAGACTGTGGCGAGTCCGAGGCCGGTGCCTTTGCCCTTCTCCTTGGTGGTGAAGAACGGCTCGAACACCCGCGCCCGGGTCGCGGCGTCCATGCCGGTGCCGGTGTCGCTCACGGCGAGGAGTACATACGCGCCGGGTTGGGCGTCGACATGCTCCTGCGCGTACCCGCCGTCGATGTCGACCTCGTGCGTCTCGATCGTGAGCGTGCCGCCGTCCGGCATCGCGTCGCGAGCGTTGACCGCAAGGTTGAGGAGCACTTGGTGGACCTGACTGGGGTCGGCGCGAATGGTGCCGAGGGTCGGCGCCAGGACGGTGACCAGCTGCACCTCTTGTCCAATCAGGCGGCGCAGCATCTTGTCCGTGTCGGCGACGACGTCGTTCAGGTTGAGGACCCGCGGCTCGATGGGCTGGCGGCGGCTGAAGGTCAGCAATTGCCGCGTGAGGTCGCCGGCGCGTTGCGCGGCGCGACTGATCTCGTCGAGATCCTTGCGATGGGGGCTGTCGGCGGGAAGGTCGAGAAGGACCAGATCCGCGTACCCGAGAATCGCCGTCAGGACGTTGTTGAAATCGTGGGCGACCCCGCCGGCCAGCGAGCCAAGGGCGTCCATCTTCTGAGACTGCCACAGCTGCTGCTCGAGTTGTTTGCGCTCGGTGATGTCCACCAGGGTGCTCTCGATGACCTGTTCGCCGGATTCACCCGGGACCAGGGCCATGTTCGCGAGCACCCATACCTCGCGGCCGTCCTTACGCCGCAGGCGGTTTTCGAAGCTCATCAGCCGTCCCGCCTCACGCAGTCGGGCTAGCACGGCGGGCCGATCTTCGGCGTGGAGGTAAATGGCGCCCGCGTCGTGGGCCAGCAAGTCCTCCGGCGAGTCGTAGCCGAGAATCCGCGCGAACGCCGGATTGCAGGCGAGGAACCGACCGTCGAGGGATACGGAGCCGACGCCGGCGAGGTCGTGCTCGAACAGCCGGCGGTAGCGCTCTTCCGCGCGGCGGCGCTCAGCGAGGGCCGCGTCGAGCTCCCCACCGATGCGCTGGGCGATGCGGCCGACCAGGAGCGCGATCGCCGCGGCGGCGACGATCGCCAGCCACGTGGAGAACAGCACCCGGTCGGTACCGGCCAGCGTGCCGATCCGGGCCTCGATGAACCCGGTTGCCACCACGATCACGATCGTCGCCGGCAGAAACGCCCGGAGCAGCCGCGCGCGGGTCGACTGGCCTCGCAAGTGGCGGAGCGGCCAGGCGTGCGGACCAGCCATCGCCAACACCGCCGCCCCGATGAGCAGGAGGCTCAGGCCCGTCGGCAGCGCGACCGGGATGGTGGAGGAGCCGTACAACAGCGGGGTGCCGTATCCATACCCCAAAGCCACGACGGTTCCAGCGAGCGTCGGCAGGGTGGCGAGCGGGGCGGCCGCGGCGCGTATCGCCGGGCGTTTGAAAGTGAGCAGCACCAGCGCGAGGGCGAGGAGCAGGACCGCGGCGGCGGTAACGGGCGACATGACGCCGAGCGGCACGCGGCCCAACGTCGCGGTCGTCACGCGGATGGCGGCATCGGGATCGAGCGCCGAGCCGGCGAGCCGGGCCGCCAACGCGAACGCTGCGAGTAGCAACACCAGGCCGGCCGTTCCACGAGCGACGAGTCGACCGCCGGGCGAGCTGAAGCGGGTCCGGATCACGACCACGGCGACGAGCAGCAGGAACGCCGCAGCGGTCGTTGGAGCCATGGGGATGAACCCGGCAGGCGGTTGGGTGAACAGCGGCCACTGCTGCCACCACCCAAGCAGCACAACCGCGGCGTGGGCGGCAACGACACCCCCGCACGCGATCGCGAGCTTGGGACTCGTTCGACCGTCAGCGTCTACCGTCATGTTTGTCTTTGTAAGATGATGAAACGATGCTAGCGTAATGTTGCAATTCTGCGGGCAGGAATCTGTCGGGGTTCCCCTACGAAGTGTTCGTACCCTCGCCGCTCCGGCCTCGGAGCATAGCGTCCGACAGAAGGCCGTGGCGGGTCGCGTAGAACGTGAGCTCCGCGTTGGTGGTCATCCCCATTTTCCGTAGCAGCCGTGCGCGGTACGTGGTCACGGTTTTGGAGGAAACGCCCAGCGCGTGGGCGATTTCCTTGATGTGCTTGCCGGCGGCGAGCAGCCGCATCACCGCGAGTTCGCGAGTAGAGAGCTGCTCGTGGGGCAGGGACCCGCCGTCCACCTCGGCGCCGGTCGCGAGCGCCTGGGTCATCGCCGCGCTCAGGTAGGTGCCGCCCTGGAGCACCTGGCGGATGGCCTTCACCAGTTCTTCGGGGGCGCTTTCCTTGGTGAGGTACCCCATGGCGCCGGCCTTGAGCATCCGCAGGGCGAGCTGGTCCTCGGGGTGCATCGTGAGGATGATGACGCGGGCATCGGGGCGGCGGCCGAGGATGTCGCGGAGAGCGTCGATGCCGCTGCCGTCGGGGAACGCAAGGTCGAGCAGGATCACGTCCCACGGATCGGCCTGTGCGCGCGCGAGAGTCTCACGGACCGAGGCGGCCTCGCCGAAGCGGCCGAACCCCGTGTGCCGGCTCAGCAGCTCGATGAGTCCCTTGCGCACGATGGCGTGATCATCGGCCACGAGCACGCTGATCACGGCGGCGCCTGCCTCGGTCATTTGAGCGGGACCCAGGCCGTGAGCTTCGTGCCTTTCCCCGTCTCGCCCTTGAGCTCGATGAACCCGCCGAGGAGCAGGGCCCGTTCCCGCATGCCGAGGATGCCGAGCGAACCCTGGCCGGCGTGTGCGGCCTCCGGGAGCCCTTTGCCGTTGTCGGTTACCTCCAGATACACGATCCGGCTCGCCTGCTGCAACGTGACCTCGACGCGGCTGGCCCCCGAGTGACGGGCGACGTTGGTGAGGGCCTCCTGGAGGATGCGAAAGAGGCCGGTGGAGACGTCCGCGGGCAGGGTGGTGTCCGGGAGGTGGGAGCGCACCCGGCAGTCGATGCCGGTGCGCCGCTGGAAGTCGCCGGCGAGCCACTCGACGGCGGCCGGCAGGCCCAGCTGGTCGAGCACGACTGGCCGCAGCTCGCTGGCGAGGCGACGGACGTCCTTGATAGCGGTGTCGAGGAGGCCGGCGATCTCCTGCAGGCGGCCATCGGCGCTGGGCTCGCGGCGGGCGACCATCTCGCGCAGGGACGAGACGTCGAGCTTCAACGCCGTCAGCGTCTGGCCCAGCACGTCGTGGATCTCCCGGGCGATGCGGGCGCGCTCCTCTTCGCGCACCTCCAGGTGGTACGCCGTGAGGTTCCGGAGCTTCTGCTGCGAGAGGCGCAGTTGCTCGTCGGCGAGGCGCAGCTCGGTCACGTCCTGGTCGGTGCCGAACATCCGCACGGGGTGACCCGCTGCGTCACACGTCACTTCCCCGCGGCAGTGCAGGATTCGCACGGCACCGTCCGGCCGACAGGCGCGGAAGTCGAAGAGAAACGGTTGGCCGTCGGCGGCCGCGCGATCGATGATGTCCCGCACGTAGCTGCGGTCGTCGACGTGGACCAGATCGAGAGACCCCTCGTAACTGGGCCGCACGGCGCTCGGCTCGATCCCGAAGATGCGGCACAGCTCGTCGGACCAGGTGACCGTGCCGGTGCGGAGATCCCATTCCCAGCTCCCCATCCGCGCGATCTGCTGCGCGAGCAGCAGCTGGCGCTCCCGGGTGCGCAGCGCCTCATCGGCCTGCTTGCGGTGGGTCACGTCCTGGAAGATGCTCAGGATGCAGGCGTCCCCTCCGAGGTCGGAGGAGACGAGAGACACGACCACGTCCCGCGACCCGCCATCCCGGTGGCGAACGACGAACTCGAGCTCCGGGACGACGCCGGTGCGGCGCAGCCGGTCGACGAGGTCCTCCCGCTCAGCCGTTCCGATCAATCGCAGCTCCACCGACGTGCGCCCGATAACCTCCTCGCGCTCGTATCCGGTGAGTCGGAGAAACGCCGTGTTGACGTCGAGGAAACGCCCGTCCGCCAGCCGCGAGATACTGAGGGGAGCAGGGTTGGCGTGGAATGCCTTGGAGAATCGCTCCTCCGATTCGCGCAGCGCCTCCTCAGCCTGGCGCCGCTCGATCGCGATCCCGGCCAGATCGGTCGCGCTGGTGATGAGCTGATGCTCCGCGGTCGTTGGGGTGCGGGGCTCGCGGTAATACATCGCGAACGTGCCCAACACCTGGCCGGTCGCGGAGATGATCGGCGTCGACCAGCAGGCGCGCAGCCCGTGCGGTCGGGCGAGCGCGCGATAATTCTCCCACAGGGGGTCCGCCTGCACGTCACGCACGACGACCGGTTGACGCCGGAAGGCGGCGGTGCCGCACGAGCCGGCGTGGGGCCCGATCTCGAGGCCGTCCACGGCCTCGTTGTAGGTGGTGGGCAGGCTGGGCGCCGCCCCGTGACGCAGCCGCCGGCCCTCGCGGTCCAGCAGCAGAATCGAGCACAGCATGCCCGGCGCGGCGCTCTCGATCAGGGCAACGATGGCGTCGAGGACTTCGGCGAGCGGGGCGCCGCGAGCGATACGTTCGAGGATGTGCGCCTGGCCCCGCAGCGGGGGGCCGGACCCCTCGTCGGGGAGCACCTCCGGGCGCGGGACCGGGGCGGCGGCTTTGGCCATCGAGGCCAACGCTAGCGCTGGCCGGGGCGGCCGTCCAGCACTTCGCGCACCTTGCGAGCGAGGGCCTCGGGCTCGAAGGGCTTTTGCAGGAAGGCGAGACCGGCCGCGGTGCCGCGCACCACGGCGTCCTCGGTATAGCCCGACATGTAGAGCACCCGGGTCGCAGGTCGGGCGACGACCAACCGCTCCGCGAGCTCGCGGCCCGTCATTCCGGGCATCACCATGTCGGTGAGCAGGAGGTTGATGGTACCGGATTCCCGGGCGGCGACGGTCAGGGCCTCGGGACCATCCTTGGCGGTCAGGACCCGATACCCGGACGACTCGAGCGTCTTTGCGGCGACGCGGCGAACGGCTTCCTCGTCCTCCACCAGCAGGACGGTCTCGCCGGCGGGACTGGACTCGACACGAGGGGGGAGGACCTCACGGGGTTGTGGGGAGGCGGCGACCACGGGAAAGGCGATGCGGACCGCCGTGCCGCGGTCCGTCTCACTCTCGACCCAGATATAGCCCCCGCTCTGTTTGACGACGCCGTACACGGTGGCCAGGCCGAGGCCGGTGCCCTTCCCGACCTCCTTCGTCGTAAAGAACGGCTCGAACAAATGCGCTTTCACGTCCGCCGTCATGCCGGTGCCGGTGTCGACGACCTCGAGGAGCGCGTACGCCCCGGGGGCGGGCAGGGGCGCCGTGGTTTCCGCCCCGGTAAACCGCGTGTGGGCGGTGCGGATCGTGACCCGGCCGCCGTGCGGCATGGCGTCGCGCGAGTTGACGATCAGGTTGAGGATCACCTGCTCGAGCTGACTCGGGTCGGCCTGAATCGTCGGGAGATGCGGGGCGAGCTCCGTCACGAGCTGCACGTCTTCGCCGATGAGCCGCCGCAGCATGGTATTGAGGTTCGACACGACGGTGTTGAGGTCGAGCACTTTCGGGGCGAGGACCTGGCGGCGGCTGTAGGCCAACAGCTGGCGGGTCAAGTCGGCGGCGCGCAGGGCGGCTTTGCGGATTTCCTCGACGTCGTCGCGCATGGTGACGCCCGGACCGAGGTCACGCAGCAGCAGCTGAGTGGTGCCGAGGATCGCGGTGAGCAAGTTGTTGAAGTCGTGGGCGATGCCGCCGGCCAGGCGTCCCACCGCTTCCATCTTCTGGGCCTGGCGCAGCTGGTCCTCGAGGCGACGCGTTTCCGTCACGTCGCGAGCGAGCACGAGACGGGCCGGGCGGCCGGCAAATGACAGCTCGTGGGATGTGACATCGACCTCGATGACGGATCCGTCACGCTTGCGGTGGCGCCAGTGGCCGCTGTAGCCGAACCGGCTGAGCCCCTCGCTGACGAGTCGGCGCAGCGCGGGCACGTCCTCGGCCGGCCGCAGGTCCTCGATGGTCAACTCCAGGAATTCGGCCTCGGTGTACCCGTAGCGGGTGACGGCGGCGTCGTTCACTGCGAGGATGCGGTGCGTCTCTTCGTCGTAGACCCACATCGCCTCGGGGTTGGCGTCGAACAGCTGCTGGTAGCGCGCCGCGACCTCCGCCAGGCGCGCGGCCGCGCGGCGGCGCTCGATCGCCCGGGCCACCTGGTCGGACACGAACTGCAGGATGCTGAGCTCGGCCTCCCCGTACCGCACGCCCTCGGAGTAAGTCTGCACCACCAGGACGCCGATGATCTCATCACCCACGCGCAGGGGAACGCCCATCCAGTCCAGCGACGGGGCGCCGATCAACTCCACTTCGCCGCGTCGCTCGAGATCGGCGTACACGTCCGGCGTCGCGAGCAGGGGGCGTCCGGTCCGCAGCACGTACTCGGTGAGACCCTTGCCGAGCCGCTTGGGCGGATATTGGGCGTCGTATTCGTCCACGAAATACGGGAAGGTGATGAGCCGCTCGGCCGGCTCGTACAACGCGACATAGAAGTTCGTGGCGGGGATCAGCTCGCTGACGATCTCATGAATGGAGCGGTACAGCTCGCCGAGGTTACGGACGGTGCCCGCCGCCTCCGAGATGCGGTAGGTCGCGGACTGCACCTGCTCCGCCCGCTTGCGATCGGTGATGTCTCGCTGCGTGCCCCAGATGCGCACGAGGCGCCCGCCTTCCACGATCCCGACGAGATTATTGAGGAAGGCCTTCGGCCGGCCGTCGCGGTCGCGCTCAAAGGACTCGGCCTCGGTCTGCCGGTACCCGCCGGTGACGAACGCCCGGAGGTGTGCCGCATTGCGGGGCTCGGTGGGGAGCAGGAAGTCGGCGATGCGCGCCCCGACGAATGCTTTCGCGGACGGGGCGCCGTAGACGCGGGCCATCGCTTCGTTGCACTCGGCGAGATGGGCGTGCTGGAAGATCCGCGCCACCTGCTCATCGGGGGGGAGGTCCACGGGGATCGGCTCGTCGAGCTCGACGCGCCAGATCGCCTCCCCCGAGTTCACGAGGAAGGCGCGGTAGCGCTCCTCGCTTTGCCGCAGCGCCTCTTCGCTGCGGCGCCGGTCGGTGATGTCGCGGCCGACGCCGAGGATCCCCATGAGGCGGCTGTCCTGGTCGCGGAGCGGCCCTTTGGCGACGAGCAGCGTCCGCGGGCCGGCGGGGGTGTCGCGCGTCTCCTCGTCGGTCTCCAGCTGGCCGGTAGCGAGGATGCGGGCGTCGCTCTCGCGGAAGCGGCGCACGACCTCCGGGGGCCAGAGCTCCTCGTCGGTGCGGCCCACCACCAAGTCGACGGTGGTGCCCATCAGCGTGGCCCCAGTGGTGTTGATCATCAGATAGCGGCCGGAGAGGTCTTTGGCGAAGACGGCATCGCCAGTCCCCTCGGTGATCGCCACGAGCAGGTCGCGACTCTGCTGCAGCGCGCGATCGTAGCGGTGACGCTCGCTCACATCGCGGAAGCTCCAGACGCGGCCCACCACTTCGGCGCCCACGCGCTGCGGCTGAGAGTAGCGCTCGAAGACGCGGCCGTCCTTGAACTCCAGCAGATCGGAGCTGGCGGCCTCGGGGTGCGCGTATAGCTCCTTGACCTTGGTGAGGAACGCGTCCGGGTGCGTCAGCTGTTCTAGGACGAACGCTAGGAGCCGCTCGTCGCTGCCGGCGGCGGCGAGATCGGCGGGGATGCGCCACATGTCGAGGAAGCGGCGGTTGTACTTGGTCACCCGGCTGGCCGCGTCCACGACGAGAATGCCGTCCGCCGTGGAGTCGAGCGTGGCTTCGAGCAGGGAGAGCGTGCGCTTGATCTCGCCCGGCGTGGGGTCGCGGGAGGGGGGTCCGGGACGCCGGCGAGGGCGGCGGGAGGCCGACATGGGAGCTCCCGAGGCAGGACTCGAACCTGCGACCCGCCGGTTAACAGCCGGCTGCTCTACCAACTGAGCTACTCGGGAAAGCGCGCGAAATCTAGCGTCTCACC
>Ga0209806_1000197_pt1 | contig 38382 bp, 39 predicted proteins | sample GraSoiAngelo_152_FD_186166 | JGI IMG/M metagenome (GOLD analysis project Ga0209806, IMG submission 186166) | Grasslands soil microbial communities from the Angelo Coastal Reserve, California, USA - 14_1009_12_30cm (SPAdes) (version 2) | ecosystem: Environmental > Terrestrial > Soil > Grasslands ... | reverse complement strand
CCCGCCGGCTCCAGGCTGTTCGACTGGATCAACTCCTGGAAGATCTGAGCGCTCGCTTCGTATGACCGCTCACGTCGTCAACCTCGTGGTGAGCGGCGTGTTCCACGCGAGCATTCTGTTTCTGGTGTCGGCGGGGCTGCAGGTCGTCTTCGGCGTGCAGAAGATCTTCAACCTCGCGTGCGGCTCCTTTTACGCGCTCGGCGCCTACGTCGGCGTCTCCGCGGTCGCCTGGTATGCCGAGGCGGGCGGCCCGCCCGCGCTCTTCATTCTTCCGCTGGCCATCGCGGGAGTTGCCGCCGGCGCGCTCGGCGTCGTCGTCGAGCGCGGGCTCCTGCGCTTCGTCTACGACCGCGACGAGACCTTCCAGCTCCTCCTGACCTTCGCCGTCGTCCTCATGATGGAGGACGCGATCCGGATGACGTGGGGCACGTCGCCGCGGTCCACGGCCGGCCTCTATCTGACCTACGGCGGGGTGCGCGTGCTCGGGACGACGGTGCCCGTGTACAACCTGATTGTCATCGGAGCAAGCCTCGCCATCGCGGTCCTGATCGGCTGGCTCCTGACCCACACCGCCTTCGGCTGCATCATCCGCGCCAGCGCCGACAATCGCGAGATGGCCGAGGCGCTCGGCGTGGACATGCGGCGCCTCTACGCGAAGGTCTTCACGCTCGGCACGGCGCTCGGCACCCTGGGCGGCGCGCTCGTCATCCCGGCGACGGCGGCGATGAGCGAGATGGGCATCGAGCTGATCGTCGAGGCCTTCGCCGTCGTCGTGATCGGGGGCCTCGGGTCCATGCGGGGAGCCTTCGTCGGCGCGCTGATCGTCGGCGTGCTCCGCTCGATCGCGATCTCCGTGTATCCGGAGCTCGAGATGCTGCTGATCTACCTGATCGTGATCGCGGTGCTGGTGCTTCGGCCGCGCGGTCTCTTCGGCGGGGCCCCGGCGTGAGCGGCCGGCTCGTCCTCGCGGCGGCGCTCGGCGCAGCCGTCCTGGCGCCCCTCGTGGCACCGACCTATCAGGCTCTGCTGATGCTGCCGTTCATGGCGTACGCCGTCGCGCTCCTGGGGCTGAACCTCCTCTTCGGCTACACAGGCCTCGTCTCCTTCGGGCACGCGCTGTTCCTCGGGATCGGCGCCTACACGGGCGCCTTCCTCACGAGCGTCTTCGGGGTCCGCTCGATGGAGGTGATCCTGGTCGCCGCGGCGGCACTCGGCGCGCTGGTGGCAGCCCCGGTGGGCGCCCTCTGCGTGCGCTACGTGAAGATCTACTTCGGGATGCTCACGCTCGCGTTCGGCATGGTCTTCTACACGTTCGTGCTGAAGTTCTACCGCCTGACGGGCGGCGACGAGGGCATGCCCTTCCTGCGCCCGGCGCTCGTCGGGCGGAGCCTCGAGGACCTGCCGAAGACCGACTACCTCGTGGGCCCGTACTACTACTACTCGCTGGCCGTGCTCGTCCTGGCCACCCTCGTCATGTGGCGCATCGTCCGCTCGCCCTTCGGCCTCTGCCTCAAGACCATCCGCGACAATCCGACAAAGGCCGAGACGCTCGGCATCGGCGTCGCGCGCTATCGCTGGTGCGCCTTCGTGATCTCCGCCGTCTACGCCGCGGTCGGCGGCGCCCTCCTCGGGCCGCCGACGGGCAACGTGGATCCGACGCTCGCCTACTGGACGCAGTCGGGCAACATCGTCTTCATGACGCTCCTGGGCGGGTTCGCGAGCTTCTTCGGGCCCGTCCTCGGCGCCTTCGTCTTCATCTACCTTCAAGATTGGGTGATGTCGGTCGTCCCGTTCTGGCGGCTGATCTTCGGCGCGATCCTCGCCGCGATCGTCATCGTCGCCCCCGGCGGGCTCGCGGGGTTCTGGGTCAGGCGGCCGCCCGTCGAAGCCTCGTCCCCGTGATCCTCCGCGCCGAGGGGCTCCGGAAGCTCTACGGCCAGTTCTGCGCGCTCGACGGCGTGAGCCTCGCCATCAGCGCCGGTGAGTTCGTCTCGATCATCGGGCCGAACGGGGCGGGCAAGTCCACGCTCGTCAACGTCCTCACCGGCGTTCTCCGCCCCACCGCCGGCACCGTCACCTTCCGGGACCGCGACGTGAGCGGGATCGGACCCGCCCGCCTGGCCCGCCTGGGGATCGCACGGTCCTTCCAGCTCGTCCAGATCTTTCCGGACCTCACGGTGCTCGAGACGCTCCAGGCGGCGGTGGTCTCGCGTCTCGGGCACGGCACCCGCCTCTTCGCGTCCCTCGCCGCCGACCGCGCGGTTCGAGAGGGCGCGCTCGAGGTCGCCGAGCTGTTCGGTCTGGGCCCGAAGCGTCACGTGCGGGCCCGGCACCTGCCCCAGGGGGACAAGAAGCTCCTCGACGTGGCATCGGCGTTCGCGCTGCGGCCTCAGATCATCCTGCTCGACGAGCCGACGTCCGGCGTGAGCACGGCGGACAAGACGGCGATCATGGAGACGCTCGTCTCGGCCTCCAGGCGGATCGGCGTCCAGGCGATTATCCAGGTCGAGCACGACATGGACATCGTCTTCGGCTACTCCGACCGGATCATCGCCCTCCACGAGGGGCGCGTGCTCGCCGACGGCCCGCCGGCCACGATCGAGGCCGACCGGCGCATCGTCGACACGGTCATCGGCCGGCGCGCCCGGGCGCGGTGAGGGCCGGGCCATGCTGACCGTGGACGCGGTCGACGTGTTCATCCAGGCGAGCCACATCTTGCGGTCCGTGTCGCTCGGCGTGGGCCCGCGCGAGGTGGTCTGCCTCGTCGGCCGGAACGGCGCGGGGAAGACGACGACCCTGCGCACGATCATGGGGTACCTGCGCCCGCGCGCGGGCGGGGTCGAGTTCCGCGGCCAGCCCATCCACGGCCGCCGGACGCACGAGATCGCGCAGCTCGGCGTCGGCTGGGCGCCGGAGGACAGCGGGATCTTCGCCGACCTCACCGTGGCCGAGAACATCGAGATCGCCACGTGGACGCGGCCCGGGGGGCGCCCCGCCGCGGAGCGCATCGAGCTCGCCTACCGCGTCTTCCCGATGCTCAGGCGGTACGCGGGGCGCAAGGGCCCGGAGCTGAGCGGCGGCGAGCGGAAGATGCTCTCGATCGCGCGGGCCCTCGCGCTCGACCCCGAGCTGCTCCTGCTCGACGAGCCTTTCGAGGGGCTCGCGCCCGCGATCATCCCGGCCGTGAGCGAGGGTATCGCGGCGATCACCGAGCTGGGCCGATCGATCCTGATCGCCGAGTCCAACATCCATCACGTGCCCGAGGACATCCGCCGTCTGTACGTCATCGAGCGCGGCGCGATCCTCTTCGCGGGCGGGCTCCAGGATGCCTGGCGCGATCCAAGTCTCACACGTATCATCGGGAGCGCGGCGTGACCCCGCGCGCTGGAGGCCAGACACGATGACGCTGCCCCTCATCCCGACCGCCGTCGTCGGCTCCCACGGAAAACCCGGCTGGTGGTTCGCCGGAGTCAAGGCGTACGAACGCGGCGAGTTCGGCCCCGCCGACCTCGAGGAGATGTTCGACGACGCCGTGCACGCGGCGGTCCGCGACATGGAGACCACGGGTATCGACATCATCACCGACGGCGAGGTCCGGCGCCTCGACGGCTACGTGGACTCGTACTACGCGATCATCAAGGGCATCGAGCCCGTCACGGTCCGCCGCAAGGCGGGCCCGTGGGGATATGACCAGCAGACCCGCTACGAGGCGGTCGGCCGGATCGAGACGCCGCCGGGCGGGCTCGGCATCGTCAAGGAGTTCGAGTCCCTCAAGGCGCACACGACCCGGCATACGAAGGCGACCTGCGCCGGGCCGCTGACCTTCGGCTCACGGATCCATCCGGGCAAGGTGTACAAGGGCGTCGTCGATGTCGCCGAGCGCTTCGCCGAGGTCATCAATCAGGAGCTGCGCGCTCTCGTGGCCGCGGGCGCCGAGTTCATCCAGATCGACGAGCCCGCGCGTGGCAACGTCTCCGGCGAGGAGATGGCGCGCCTGTTCAACCTGGCCACGGACGGCATCGGCGTGAGGCTCGGGTATCACATTTGCTTCGGCAATCGCTTCGGACGCTCACGCTTCCAGCGGACGTACGAGCCGTACTTCCCCGGGATCTTGAAATCTAGGGCCCACCAGTTCGTGCTGGAGTTCGCGAGCCGCGAGATGGCCGAGCTCGACCTCTGGAAGACTCACGGCGATGGGCGCGAGCTCGGCGCGGGTGTGGTCGATGTGAAGGGCTTCGCCCAGGACACAACGGAGGACGTCGCGAAGCGTATCCGCAGGGTCCTCACCGTCTGCCCGGCCGAGAAGCTCACGGTCAACCCCGACTGCGGCTTCGGCTGGTCGCCGCGCTACATGTGCAACCAGAAGCTCGCAGCCCTGGCCGGCGGCGCGGCCCTCGTGCGGAAGGAGCTCCAAGGCCGGCGCTGACGGCTCCCTCGCTCGCCGGGGGCGCCCTGCTCTTCGAGACCCGCTACCACCGCAATTTGCCAAGAACTGAGCCTGGATGCTAATGTCCTTCACAAGAGACCACATGGACTCCGCGGGGGCCGCCGAAGCGCGTGAGCGGGTGACGAAGTGGATCGAGCAGACCCGGCAGCTGTTCAGCGTGCTGCCGGAGCTGCTCGTGACCGACACCCATGTCAACGAACGGGTGAGCGCCGCCGAGAAGGAAGCCGAGCGGCTTCGCAGAGAGCTCGAAGATCTGAAGCGGGAGAACCACCAGCTCCGCGGCGAGCGGGACGAGATCGCCCAGGCAATGACCGTGGTCGCCCAGAGGCTCGGCTTTACGCCGCGGAAGAGTCCCTTCGAACGCACCCATGCGGGGGACCACACGAAGCCGGGCGAGCTCGCCAAGCCCGGTGAGCCCGCGAGGCCGGGCGAGCTCGCAAAGCCCGGCGAGCCGCCGAAGGCGGGCGAGTCACCGAAGGCCGGCGAGTCGCCCAAGGCCACCGACCACCCGAAGGTCTGAGCGCGGCGCCGCGCCCCCCGACGCGTTGCGCTTAGCGCGACGCGTCCTTCTTCAAGGTCAGGCTCAGCTCGTACTTCTTCTCTGCCTTCGGGTCCGGGTTGAAGACGGCGACCCAGAGCGTGGCGCAGTCCCTCCCGAGCGCGGGCACCGAGCTTCCTTCCGGTACCAGGCGGACCACCTCTGACTTGAGATCCGCGCGACCCACGGGCGGAATCGTCAGGAGCCACGCGTCAATGCATTCGGCGCGGCCCTCCTTCAGCTTCACGTCCATCTCGCGCGGCTCCCTGAAGTCCGCGGCGACCGCGAAGAACCGAACGGTGAGCGGCGCAAGCGTCACGGGGAACCGGTGATCGGCGAACCGCTGCCTGTCGTTCGTGAGGCGCTGCGTGGTGTGGTCCGGATCGCCGACCCGTGGACTCGGGTGGGTGAAGATGCTCGTCTCCGTCGCCGACTCTAAAATTCGCGCCTGGGTCCAGAGACCCGGCTCCGGGACCGCAGCGAGCAGGACACTCTTGACGAACTCTGGGTACTGCTCGGCCAGCCGGGCCTCGTCGATCAGGAACTTGTAGAGGTGGGCGCCGACCGACGGCGCCGCCTTGCCGGGCACGAACGTCTTCAGGCTGTTGAGCGCCTTGGTCACGATCCCCGGGCGCTGCCGCTCGACGAAATCGAGCAGCACCGAGTAGCCATAGGCGAGCAGCCCCTCCTCGTACTCGGCGGACTGCTGGATCGGGACGCTGAGGAGATAGGCGTACTTCCCGAGCTCCTGCTTCACGCCCGCCTTGAAGTCGATGGTGCCTTTCCAGCTCGTCCACCGGGCCCATGCCGAGACCCACCACTGGGCACCCTCGTCCAGGGCCGCCGTCTCGACGACCTGCGGCGCACTGTCCTCCTCCGGGGCCGGTGCCGCCGCAGCGACTTCTTGCTTTATCAGCGCGGGCGGTGGGGGCGGCGCAGCCGGAGCCGGTGGACGCGGCGCAGCGGGAGCCGGTGGAGGCGGCGCAGCCGGAGCCGGTGGGGGCGGTGCAGCGGGAGCCGGTGGAGGCGGTGCAGCGGGAGCCGGTGGAGGCGGTGCAGCGGGAGCCGGTGGAGGCGGCGCAGCCGGAGCCGGTGGAGGCGGTGCAGCGGGAGCCCGTGGAGGCGGCGCAGCCGGAGCCGGTGGAGGCGGCGCAGCCGGAGCCGGAGCGACGGGCGGGGCCGGCGGAGCCGGAGACGGCGCAGGCGGTGCGTAAAACGGAGCGGGCGGCGGCGCATGGGGTGCGGCCGACGGAGTGGGGGACGCTGCTGCCGGCGCGGCCGGCGAAGCCAACAGCGGCGCGGGGGGCTGGACGCGCGGCGCAACCGACGGCGCGGCCGCCACGACGACGGGCGCCACCGGCTCCTCCACCGTCTTCGGGCGCGGCGCGGGTCGCTCCGGCGCGCGCGGGAGATCGGGCGGGCCGGCGACGAGCTTACCGCGTGTGGCCGCCACTGTGAGTGTCCGACCGAACAATCGCGTGACGCTGTCCTCAAGCACGGTGAACTTCGCGTCGTCGAGATGCTCGCGACCCTCGATCAGCGTGAGCAGCGCGGAGAAGGCGGGCGTGGCCTCCACGATCACCGCCGCGCTCTCCGCCGTGGGCCCCTTCGGATCGAGCACCGCAGCGCGAATCTCTCGCGCCTTCGCCTGGCACTCGAGCAGCGCGGCGAAGTTCGGGTCGTCCACGTGGTTGATGGTCATGATGCGGTCCAGGACCACGAGGACGCGCCGTCGCGCCTCGGCCAATGTCGCGCGCCGGGGCTCGTTCACGGTCGCCTCCGCCAGCGCCCGGACCACGGGCTCGAGCGCCTTGAGGCCATCGATCGCGGCGGGTGCCGGGGCCGTGACACCGAGGGTGCGCGCCGCGTCGAGGACGCTCGAGCGCAGGTCGATGAACTCGCCGCGCGCGGCGGCGAACTCCTCGAGCAGCGAATCGGGGGGCAGTGTGCCTGCCCCCTCGAGCTCGCGCGCCGCCTGGGCGAGCTTCGCCGCCAGTCCTGCGAACCGTCGGCTCAGCGCGGCGAGGTTCTTGACGAGATCGTCCGCCGTCGGCGTCATGGAATGCTGCCGATTTTAGGCGTGCGCCAAGGAGGTGTCAAACCCGCCGGCCCCGGTCGGGGTGGAAGGGCGCTACTCCGTCGTGACGCGGAGCACTTCCTCGAGCGTGGTCACGCCCTCGAGCACCTTCAGCAGGCCGGCCTCGCGGAGCGTCTTCATGCCTTGCTTCGCCGCGACGTCCCTGATCTCGTTGACGAAGGTGCTGGCGAGGATGAGGCCACGGATCTCGGGCGTCGCCGCGAGGACCTCGTAGAGCGCGATCCGCCCCTTCATCCCGGTGAAGTGGCACGCGTCGCAGCCCCGACCCTTGTAGAGCGTACACCGCCCGATGCCGAGGGGCGCGTGGCCGTACGGGATCAAGAGCTGCTCGTCGGCTTCGTAGGGCTCGCGGCACTTCTGGCAGACCTTGCGCGCCAGCCGCTGCGCGACGACGAGGCGGAGCGACGACGAGAGGAGGAAAGGCGGAACGCCCATATCCGTCAGCCGCGAGATGCTCTCCGCGGCGCTGTTCGTGTGGAGCGTGCTCAGCACGAGGTGCCCGGTCAGGGCCGCCCGGACCGCGATCTGAGCCGTCTCCTGGTCGCGCATCTCGCCGACGAGGATGACGTCGGGGTCGTGGCGCAGGAACGAGCGGAGGGCCGCGGCGAAGGTGCGGCCGATCTCGTCGCTGACCTGGACCTGCGTCGCGCCCGGCAGCTCGTACTCCACGGGGTCCTCGACGGTCACGATGTTCCGCTCCTTCGAGTTGAGCGTGTTGAGCGCCGAGTAGAGGGTGGTGGTCTTGCCCGAGCCGGTCGGCCCGGTGATGACGATCAGGCCGTGCGGCGCGCCGACCGCCTTCTGGAAGTCCCCCAACGCGGCCGGCTCGAACCCGAGCTGGGTCAAGTCAGTCTTCAGCGACTGCTTGTCGAGGAGTCGGAGCACGACGCTCTCGCCGAAGACCGACGGGAGGACCGAGACCCGGAAATCGATCTCGCGCGACTGCTGGCGGAGCTTGATGCGTCCGTCCTGCGGCAGTCGCCGCTCGGCGATGTCGAGATTCGCCATGATCTTGAGGCGCGAGACGAGCGCCGGCTCGACCCGCTTGGGCGGCGCCATCACTTCGTGCAGGATGCCGTCGATCCGGTACCTGATCCCCAGAGTCCCGTCGCCCGGGTCGACGTGGATGTCGGAGGCGCCGCGCTTCATCGCGTCGAGGAGGATCGAGTTCACCAGCCGGACGATGGGCACCTCGTCGGCCGACGACCGCAGCTCGTTGAGGTCGACCTGACCGTTCGCCTCCTGGCCCTTGACGATCTCGACCTCGGAGGCCTCCGCCTCGACCTCCGAGAGCGCGTCCGCGACCGTCAGCCCCCCCCTCTCGTAGTAGCGCTCGATCGCCTGCCGGATGATCGACGGCGGCGCGATGGTCGGCACGACCTTGAGACCCGTCATGAAGGCGACGTCGTCGAGCGCCGACAGGTTGGTCGGGTCCCCGACGGCCAGCGTGACCGAGCCGAGCGTCCGGCCGATCGGGACGACGCCGTACTTGCGCGCGATCCGACTCGGGATCACTGCGATGGTCTCGGGGGCGATCCTTTCCGGGAACGCGACCTCTGGGATGCCGTAGTGACGCGAGAGGAAATGGACCAGCCGGTCTTCGGTGATCAGCCTGAGGCGGACCAGGATCTCGCCGAGCTTCTCGCCCGTTCGCTTCTGCTCGCTGAGCGCCTGATCGATCTGCGGCTGTGTGATCAGGCCGTCGGAGACGAGCAGATCGCCGAAGCGCCGGCCGACCGGCGCCTGGCTCGGGCCACGGGGGGCGATCAGCGTGCCGCCGATCTTGCCTTCCGCGGCCTCGCGCCCGGTCTCCAGTAGTTTTGTGATTTCCTGCCGTCGTCCGGTTTTCATCATTCGTGGCTCGACCCACACTCCGCAATCCAGATGCCAGCCCCAGGGGTTTTCCGGATCGTGGAAAAACAGGAATTTAGCAGTGGTTTCGGCTGGCCACTGGCGCCCCGGGGCGGCCAGTTTCGTTGCAGGGTGGCCAGTTTTCTTTCTGCTAGACTCCACGCCGTGGCGCTGGCGCTGGACGGGATCGTCGTCGCGGACCTCACACAGAATGTCGCCGGCCCCTTCTGCACGCAGATCCTCGGCGACATGGGGGCCGAGGTCGTCAAGGTGGAGCGCCCGGCACGGGGCGACGACGCCCGCGCGTGGGCCCCGCCGTATTGGGGTGACGAGAGCGCCACCTTCATGGCGATGAACCGCAACAAGAAGAGCCTCGCCCTGGATCTCAAGGCGGACGGCGGGCTCGAGGTCCTCCGGCGCCTGATCGCGCGCGCTGACGTCTTCGTGCAGAGCCTCCGCGCCGGCGCGCTCGGCGAGCTCGGGCTCGACTTCGCGGGCGCTGCCCGGATCAACCCGCGACTCGTCTATTGCTCGATCACGGCGTTCGGATCGCGCGGGCCGCTCGCGAACCTGCCCGGGTACGATTCACTGATGCAGGCGTACGGGGGGCTCATGTCGGTCAACGGCCACCCCGGCCAGGAGCCCGCGCGGGTGGGCACGTCGATCGTGGACATGGGGACGGGCATGTGGGCGGCGCTCGGGATCGTCGCGGCGCTCCGGCAGCGCGACACAACGGGCCGCGCCGTCGAGGTCACGACCGCGCTCTTCGAGACGGCCCTGATGTGGGTCTCGTACCACGCGATGGGCTACTTGGGCTCCGGCGAGGTGCCGCAGCCGCAGGGCTCGGGCACGGCGATGATCGCGCCCTACCAGGCCTTCCCCACGGCGGACGGCTACGCGATGGTCGCCGCCGGATCGGACGCGCTCTTCCACCGGCTCGCCGCGGCGCTCGGCGCGCCGCGGCTCGCGGACGACGCGCGCTTCACGGACAACCCCTCGCGCGTCCGGCACCGCGGGGAGCTCGTCGCGGCGCTGTCGGCGATCACGCGCGAGCTCAAGACCGCCGACCTCCTCGAGCGCCTCCGGGTCGCCGGTGTCCCGAGCGCGCCGATCCTCACGGTGGACGCCGTGCTCGCGGAGCCGCAGACGCGCGCGAGCGGCATGCTGGTTGGGGCGCCGCACCCGCGCATCCCGGACTACCAGAGCGTTGGGCTCCCGATCCTCTGGAACGATCACCGACCAGAGGTGCGTCGCGTGCCGCCGCGCCTCGGCGAGCACTCGGCCGACGTGCTGACCTGGCTCGGCTACACCCTCGACGACGTCCGGGCGCTTCGCGCGCAACGAGTCATCCAGTGACGGCGCTGGCGGACCGGAGCCAGGCCGCCTCTTGCTCAGGCCACCCACGGAGTTTTCCGGCCTCGCGGGGCCCGCTCCAGTGACGGCGCTGGCGGACCGGAGCCAGGCCGCCCCTTGCTCAGGCCACCCACGGAGTTTTCCGGCCTCGCGGACCCCGCTCCAATGACGGCGCCGTATCGTCACCTGCTCGTCGAGCGCTCGGCCGATGGCTTTGTGGTGACCGTCACGCTCAACCGCCCCGAGCAGATGAATGCGATGAATACGGCGATGGGCGCGGACCTCCTCGCCTGCTTCGACGGGCTCCATCACGACCCCCTCGTCCGCGCGGTCGTCATCACCGGCGCCGGCGACCGCGCGTTCTGCGCGGGCGGCGACCTCAAGGAACGCAACGAGATGACGGACGAGGCGTGGCGGGCCCAGCACGTCATCTTCGAGCAGGCGGCGTCCCGGATCTTGAAGACGCCGGTGCCCGTGATCGCCGCCGTCGAAGGCTTCGCCCTCGCCGGTGGCTGCGAGCTCGCGACCCTCGCGGACTTCATCGTCGCGAGCGAGACGGCGGTGTTCGGCGTCCCCGAGACGACGCTCGGGATCTTCCCGGGGATCGGGGGCACCCAGCTCCTGCCCCGGATCCTCGGGGCGCCGCTCGCCAAGGAGCTGATCTTCACGGGGCGACGCATGAAGGCCGACGAAGCGAAGGCCGCGGGACTCGTCAATCACCTCGTCCCCCGAGGGGGGGCGCGCGCGAAAGCGCTCGAGCTCGCCGAGGCGATCGCGCGGAACGGCCCGATCGCCGTGCGCCAGGCGAAGAAGGCGATCGCGTACGGTCTGGAGACGGACCTCGACACCGCGATGATCCTGGCGATCGAGGCGTACAATGCCACCGTGGTGACGGAGGACCGGCGCGAGGGCGTCCGCGCCTTCAACGAGAAGCGCAAGGCGCAGTTCAAGGGCAGGTAGGGACGACGACGATGGCTGCGATCAACCTCACGCTCACGGACGAGCAACGGGCCCTCAGGGCGGGTGTGCTCGAGATCTGCCGGCGCTATCCGGGTGAGTACTGGCGCGAGCTCGACGCGCGGCGCGAGTATCCCGAGAAGTTCGTCAACGAGCTGACGCAGGCCGGCTACCTGGCGGCGCTGATCCCGCAGGAATACGGCGGCGCCGGGCTCGGCATCGTGGAGGGTGCCCTGATCCTCGAGACGATTCACGCCGCGGGCGGCAACGCCGCCGCCTGCCACGCGCAGATGTACATCATGGGCACGCTCCTGCGTCACGGCTCGGCGGAGCAGAAGCGCCGGTACCTGCCGAAGCTCGCGGCCGGTGAGCTCCGGCTGCAGGCGTTCGGCGTGACCGAGCCGAACTCGGGGTCGGACACGACGAAACTCGCGACGACCGCGGTGCGTCGGGGCGACCGGTACATCGTCAACGGGCGCAAGATGTTCATCTCGCGCGTGCTCCAGTCGGACCTCATGCTGCTGCTGGCGCGCACGACGCCGGTCGATCAGGTCAAGCGGCGGACCGACGGCCTCTCGGTCTTTCTCGTCGACATCCGCAACCTCACCGGCCTCGAGGTCCGCCCGCTCCGGATGATGATGAACCACTCGACGAACGCGCTCTTCTTCGATGACGTCGAGATCCCGGCCGACAGCCTGATCGGTGAGGAAGGGGCGGGATTCGCCTACATCCTCGACGGCATGAACGCCGAGCGGATCCTCGTCGGGTCGGAGTCGATCGGGGACGGCCGGTGGTTCGTCGACAAGGCGGTGACCTACTCGAGCCAGCGGGTCGTCTTCGGCCGGCCGATCGGCGCGAACCAGGGCGTGCAGTTCCCGATCGCCAAGGCGCACACCGCCGTCGAAGCGGCCGCGCTCATGCGCGACAAGGCCGCGGCGCTCTTCGACGCCGGCCAGCCGTGCGGGCCCGAGGCCAACATGGCCAAATACCTCGCGGCGGAGGCGGCGTGGGAGGCGGCCAACGCGTGCATCGACTGCCACGGCGGATACGGGTTCGCCGAGGAGTACGACGTAGAGCGCAAGTTCCGCGAGTGCCGCCTCTACAAGACCGCGCCGGTCAACAACAACCTCGTCCTCGCCTACGTCGGCGAGCACGTCCTGGGGATGCCGCGCTCCTACTGATTAATGTCGGGGGGGAGCGACCGCCGCTCCCCCCGATGCCTCCCCATCGGTCGCGCCGGCGGAGCCGGCGCGAGCGACCCCATCCGAGGAGGGCGCGCCGCATTCGACGAGCTCGAGATCTGCGTGCGTCCTCCTGACCTTTGGAGTGCTCGGCGTCGACCGAGCGGTGCCACGCGACCGCTCGAGGAGCGTGCCCGGGAGCGTCGTGCTAGAGTTTGGTCACGGCGAAGGCTGGAGGAGACCATGAAGCTTCCCGACCGCGTGACGATCTGCGAGGTGGGAACCCGTGACGGGTTCCAGATCGAGCCGAACTTCATCCCGACCGAGCTCAAGGTCGAGGTCGTGACGCTCCTCGCCGAGGCGGGCGTGCCACGGATCGAGGTCACCTCGTTCGTCCACCCCAAGGTGGTGCCCCAGTTGCGCGATGCCGAGGAGGTCATGGCGAAGATCCGCCGCCGTCCGGGCACGCGCTACGCGGCGCTGGTGCCGAACGACAAGGGCGCGGTGCGGGCAGTGGACGCGGGCGTAGACGCGATCCACACGGTCGTCTCGGCGAGCGAGAGCCACAACCTCGCCAACGTGAACATGACGATCGCCGAATCGATCCAGAAGCTCACCGCGGTCATGCGCGTGGCCGAGCGGGCCAGGGTGCCCGTGGGCTGCGGCATCTCGACCTCGTTCGGCTGCCCGTTCGAGGGCGACGTCCCCCTGCCACACCTCGAGAGCGTCGTCCGTCGCCTCGTGGACATCGGCGCCCGCGCGGTCGGTCTCGCGGACACGACGGGCATGGCCAACCCCCGCCAGGTCTGCCGGGTCTTCGACGTCTTGATCGGCCGCTTCCCCGGAGTCGAGTGGACGCTCCACACCCACGACACGCGCGCGATGGCGATCCCGAACATCCTCGCCGCGATGGAGTGCGGCGTGACGCATTTCGATTCTTCCGTCGGCGGCCTGGGCGGGTGCCCCTTCGCCCCGGGCGCCTCGGGGAACGTCTGCAGCGAGGACCTCGTCCACTGCCTCGACGCGATGGGGGTCGAGACCGGGATCGACCTCGACAAGCTCATCGCGGCCTCCAGGCGCGTCCAGGCGATCGTCGAACGAACGCTGCCCGGTCAGATCGTCAAGGCGGGCAAGGCCACGCGCCGCTACCCGCTCCCCGACGGCGTCGCCGCACGACTCCCCGGTCGAATGACGAGCGACTCGCAGAACGCAGCCTGGTCGCGCCTTGGCACAGGCCACCCGGCGATCGCTCCGGCCTCGCGGCCCCCGCTCCAGTGACCAAGCGGGCGCGTCGCATGCTCGCGCTGATGGACCGCGCGACGACGCTCTGGCACATCCCCGTTGTCGGGCGGGCGAAGGGTCGCGTGATCCGGCGGCTCATCGAGCGCCACCGACCCACGCGCGCGATCGAGATCGGCTCGCTCCTCGGCTACTCGGCGATCCTGATCGCGGGGGCGTTGCCGCCGCGGGGCCGGCTGATCTGCGTGGAGTCGAACCCGTACCTCGCGAAGTTCGTGAAGAGCAACGCCGAGGTCGCCGGGCTCGGGCGGCGGGTCAAGGTCGTCGCGGGCGACGCGCTGCGCGTCATCCCGCTCCTGTCCGGGCGCTTCGACTTCGTCCTCATCGACGCCGCCAAAGAGGACTACCTCGACTATCTGCGCCAGCTCGAGCCGAAGCTCGTGCCGGGCGCGGTGGTCGTCGCCGACAACACCGGCATCTTCCGCCGCGACCTGGCGCCGTACCTCGAACACGTGCGCGACAGCGCCGGCCGCTGGCTGTCGCGCGAGCACGACTTCGGCGGCGACGCGATGGAGGTCTCGATCCTCCGCGGCTAGCGCGGGAGCGGACGCGGCGCCGGGCCGACGTACTCGGCCCGGGGCCGGATGAGCCGGTTGTCGGCGTATTGCTCCAGCGCGTGCGCGCACCACCCCGCGACCCGCCCCACGGCGAAGATCGACGTGCAGAAGTCCGGCGAAATGCCGAGCGCGTCGTAGACGACGGCCGAGAAGAAATCCACGTTCACCGGGAGCGTCGTGCGTGCGCGCATCGCGTCGTACACGCGCTCGGCCACGTCGAAGAGCTGCTGCCGACCGGTGGCCTCCGCCATGGATTTCGCCATCCCGCGCAGCACCCGGGCACGGGCATCGTCGACCTTGTAGACGCGGTGGCCGAAGCCGGGCACCCGCACCCTCGGGTCGCCGCGCGCGTGCCGCGAGAGCGCCGCCCACGCCCCGAGCCGCCGCTCCACGAACGCCTCGGCGCACGCGGGGTCGCCGATCTCGCGCAGCATCGCGAGCACGTCCTCGTTGGCGCCGCCGTGGCGGGGCCCCTTCAGGGTCGCGATCGCCGCCACGACGGCGGCGTGGAGGTCGGCGAGGGTCGCGATCGCCACGCGCCCGGCGAACGTCGAGGCGTTGAACTCGTGGTCGGCGTGGAGCGTCAGAACCACGTCGAGCACCCGCGCCACTTCGGGCGCGGGCGCCCGGCCGCTGAGCAGCTCGAGGAAGTACGTGGCGTGCGAGTCCATCCCCGGGGCCTCGACCGGCGCTTGCCCCGCGCGGATCCGCTGCCACGCGGCGACCGTCTCCGGCACCAGGGTCATCAGCCGGACCGCCTTGCGCAGATTCGCCTCCCGATCGCTCGAGCGTGCGTCGGGATCGTGGGCGGCGGCGAGCGACACCGCCGTCCGCAGCGCGTCGAGCGGGTGGGTGTCGCGCGGCAGGCGCTCGAGGAGTGCCTTGACCGGCGCGGGCAGGCCGCGCGCCGCCCGCAGGCGCGCGGCGAACGCCACCGCCTCGGCCGTCGACGGCAGCTCGCCAAACCAGAGCAGCGCCGTCACGTCCTCGAAGCTCACCGCCCGCGCCAGGTCGCCGATCTCGTAGCCGCGGTAGTAGAGCCGCCCGGCCTCGCCGTCCACCCGGCAGATCGCCGAGCGCGCCGCGATCACGTCCTCGAGCCCCGCCTTCCACGCCGTCTCCATGCCGCCCTCCCGGAAGGTCTGTGCCGCGATCGGCTATAGTTGATTATACTTGATTAATATTGACTCTGGTACTCATGGCTGGACCGGCTCCCGGGAGCCTGTTAGCGTCGAAGGCGAGCGAGCGGGGAGGATGGTCACCATCGAGGGCGAGGAGTACCTGACCGTGCGGGAGGCCGCGCGCCTGTTGGGCGTCAAGCCCGCGACGCTCTACGCCTACGTGAGCCGCGGCGTGCTGCGGAGCTACCGCCAGGGGATCAAGCGCCAACGCCTCTACCGCCGCGCGGAGATAGAGGGCTTGCTGCGCCTGGTGCCGAGCCGCGAGCGCGGCTCCAACGTGGTCCCGCTGAGGGCGCGTCGTCGCGCCGCGCCCCCGATTCCGCTGGCGGAGTCGTGGATCCGCGACTGATGGCCGCGCGAGGCGAGGCGGCTCCTCCGACGAGGCGTGTCTAAGATAGTGCTGCGGCGCGCCGCCTACCTGAGCCCTGGGCGCGACCTCTCCACGGCGGTGGAGCTGGCCCGGCGCGCCGAGGCCCTCGGCTACGAGAGCGTCTGGGTCACTCAGGGCCTCGGTCGCGACTCATTTCTCGTCCTTTCCGCGTACGGGGCGGCCACCACGCGTCTCGGGCTGGGCGTGGGTGTCGTCCCGATCTATCCGCGCCACCCGGTCGCGATGGCTCAGGCGGCGCTCACGCTCGCCGAGACCACGGGCGGGCGCTTCACGCTCGGGATCGGCGTGAGTCACCGCGCGACGATGGAGGCGATGCTCGGGCTCGCCCTCGACGCGCCGCTCGCCGTCATGCGCGAGTACGTTGCGGTGCTGCGGGGAGCCCTGGGCGCCGGCGCCGACTTCGAGGGCCGGCACTTCCGCGTTCGATGGAGTCTCGCGCTCCCCGAGCGGCCGGCGCCGCCGCGGATCTACCTCGCCGCGCTCTCCCGCAAGATGCTGGAGCTGGCTGGTGAGATCGCCGACGGCGCGGTCCTCTGGCTCTGCCCGCCCGCCTACGTCCGCGAGGTCGCGCTGCCGGCGCTCGAGCGCGGGCGGAAGCGCACGGGCAAAGCGCTCGCGGGCTTCGAGATCGTCGCCGCGGTGCCGCTCGCGGTCACCCGCGATGTGGCAGGCGCGCGCGCGGCGTTCCGTACGGAGCTGGCGCGCTATCTCGCGCTCCCCTTCTACCGTGCGATGCTCGTGGGGAGCGGCCTCGGTGAAGGTGTGCGGGCCTTCGACCGCGATGGCGAGGTCCCCGAGACGCTCGCCGGCGCGCTCGGCGCGGTCGGTGACTCCGCCGCCGGGCGCGCGTACGTCGCCGCCTACCGTGACGCCGGTGTCACGCTCCCTGCGATCCGCCCGATCACCTTCCCCGACGCGCCCTGGTACCGGCGATCCCTCGAAGAAGCTGCGGTGTGGTAGTGCGAGCCGCAGGGCGTCGCGGGGCTGGGGCCCCGCCGACCGAGGCGAGCCTATGAACGTGGTAGTGCGAGCCGAGCGGCGGCCGCGGAGGCTCGGCGACGCGCGCCGCGAGGCGAGTCTGTGACCCTGGTCGTGCGAGCCGCAGGGCGTCGCGGGGCCGCAGTGCGAGCCGCAGGCGAGGCGAGTCTGTGACCCTGCGCCGTTCGACGCTCGCGCTCGCGGTGCTCGTCGCCGGGTGCGCATGGGGCGGCCACGACGGCACGCGGCTCCTTCCGGCCGACCGGAGCTCCGCCGTGACGTACGTCGCTCTCGGGGACAGCACGGTCGAGGGCGTCGGCGCGTCGAGCCCCGAGCGAAACTACGTCAGTCGGGTCTACGCGCGCCTCCGCAGCGTGTACCCCGACGCGCGCCTCGCCAACCTCGGCGTGGGCGGCGCGACCTCGGCCCACGTGCTCGTGCGCCAGCTCGACCGGGCTATCGCGCTGGGTCCACACCTCGTCACCCTCTCGATCGGGCCCAACGACATCACCGGGCGGGTGTCGGTCGAAACCTATGAGAAGAACCTCGAGACCATCCTCGGGCGGCTCACCTACGGGACAACGGCAGTCGTCGTCGCGAACCTGATCCCCGACCTCGGGGTGACGCCGCGCTTCAATGGGAGCCGGGAGCGCGCCACCGTCGCCGCGCGCACCGTCCGCTTCAACGACGCGCTCGCGCGTCGAGCCCGAGCCCACGGCGTGCAGCTCGTCGACCTGTACGCCGCGAGCCAGCGGGAAGTCCCCCTCCGACCCGAGCTCATCGGGTCCGACGGCTACCACCCGTCTGACGCAGGCTACGCACGCTGGGCGGAGCTACTCTGGGAGGGGGTCGAGGCACGCATTGTGTCACAGTAAACACGCGCGCCCGGAGCGCCGTCGGAGGGGTACAGGAGGATGGTCGTGATGCGGACCGGACTCGCGGTGTTGGTAGTCCTCGCCCTGGGCGTCGGCCCCGTGGAGGCTGGCGACGTGAAGATCGTCGTCAACGACGCGGCGCCGTTTGCGCTGCAGCGCGCCACGATTGCGCCCGGCAGTCAGGTCGTCGTCAGCAGCCCGAGCCGGGTCACCGTGGGTCCCTCGAGCCAGGTCGTCGTCAACGCGCCGAGTCGGATCGTCGTCGCTCCGCCGAGCCGGGTCATCGTCAACGCGCCGAGCCGGATCATCGTCTCAACGCCGCCCGTCCTGGTGTTCCCGGTGTACGTGGCCCAGCCGCGGCGCTGCTTCGTCCCCGGATACTGGGCGTACGCCTGGGTCCCCCAGAGCTACCAGTACGGCGCCTGGGTTGACGGCCAGTACTCGGCGGAGGGGCTCTGGCTCGAGGGGCACTGGGAGCCACGCACCTACTCTTGGGGCTCTTACCAGCCGTACTGGATCCCCGAGAGCTCGTCCGACTGCTAGGAAGGCGCGACGGTCCCCGTCGCATAGACTCGCCACCCGAGGCACGCGCGGCCCCGTGATACAACTGTAGGCCCATGCGGGCCTACGCGCTCTCGCGCCTCGCCCAGACCGTGCTCGTCGTCTTCCTCTCGCTCACGGCGGTGTTCATGATGGTGCGGCTGTCGGGCGATCCGGTGCTCCTGTTCATGCCGATGGACATCCAGGCAAAGGACGTCAACGAGTTCCGCCAGCGGCTCGGCTTCAACGACCCCGTGCCGGTCCAGTACGCACGCTTCGTCGCCGGTGCGGTCCGCGGCGACTTCGGTGAGTCGCTCCGCTATCGGCGCGACGCGTTGGGTCTCGTGCTCGAGCGCCTCCCCGCGACCTTCCTCCTCGCCGCGACGTCCCTCCTTCTGACGATGTGCGTGGCCGTGCCGCTCGGCGTCCTGTCGGCGGTGCACCGGAACACGCCGCTCGACCACGCCGGCACGGTCGTGACCGTCCTCGGCCAGGCGACGCCTGGTTTCTGGCTCGGCCTGATGCTGATCTACGTCTTCTCGGTGAGGCTCCGGTGGCTGCCGACGGGCGGGACGGGCGGGCTCGCCCACCTGGTCATGCCCTCGATCGTGCTCGCCGCGTTCTTCTCCGCGCGGATCGCCCGGCTCACGCGCTCGGCCGTCCTCGACGTCCTGGGCGCGGAATACATCCTGACCGCACGCGCGAAGGGCCTCCGCGAGACGCGCGTGATCGGCAAGCACACGCTGCGCAACTCGGCGATCCCGATCGTGACGCTCGCGGGCCTCGAGGCGGGGCAGATGCTCGGGGGCGCCGTGATCACCGAGACGATCTTCGCGTGGCCGGGGCTCGGCCGGCTCACGGTGCAGGCGCTCCTGAACCGCGACTTCCCCATCGTCCTCGCCGCGGTCTTCGTCGTCTCGGTCCTCTATACCTTGATCAACCTCACGGTCGACCTCCTCTACGGGTGGCTCGATCCGCGGGTGCGGCTCCGGTGAGCGCGGCGCTCAGGCGCTGCCAGCTCAAGGCGTGGCTCGGCATCGGTCTCACCGTCGCGGTCGTGGTGGCGGCGGGAGCGGCGCCCTGGCTCGCGCCCCACGACCCGCTCGCGACCGATTTCGCCGCGAGCCTCAGCCCGCCGGGCTCGCCCGGCCACCCCCTCGGCACCGATCAGCTCGGCCGGGACCTCCTGGCGCGCGTCCTCCATGGCGCGCGGCTCGCGCTCTTCATCGGCGTCTGCACCGTGGTGATCACCGCCGCCGTCGGCGGGGTGCTCGGCCTCGTCGCGGGGTTCGTCGAGCGGTGGCCCGCCGCTCTGCTCATGCGTCTGGCCGACGTCCAGCTCTCGTTCCCGTTCATCCTGCTCGCCATGACCATCAACGCCATCGTGGGCCTCGGGCTCCGGAACATCATCCTCAGCCTTTCGGCCGCCGGATGGGTCGTGTATGCTCGCGTCGTGCGCGGCGAGGTGCTGTCCGTCAAGCAGCGCGATTTCGTGCAGGCGGCATCGGCGCTCGGGATGAGCCGCCTCCGCCTCCTGTTCCGGCACGTCCTGCCGAACGTCGTGCCCTCCATCATCGTCGTCGCGAGCCTCCAGTTCTCGTCCTTCATCGTCGCGGAGGCCGCGATAAGTTTTCTCGGGTTCGGGGTGCAGCCTCCGACGCCCGCCTGGGGCAGCATGCTGTCCGAGAGCCGCGATTTTCTATACGTCGCGTGGTGGCTCGCCGCGTTCCCCGGCGCCGCGCTCGCCCTCACGGCGCTCAGCGTCAACCTGCTCGGCGACTGGCTCCGCGACACGCTGGACCCAAAGCTCAGAGTCTGACCCCGCGGCATGACGAGCCACTTCTTCGCGTACCTGTCCCGGATGAAGTTCATCCGCCGCTGGGGGCTCATGCACAGCACGTACCCCGAGAACATCCAGGAGCACAGCCTGCGCGTCGCGCAGATCGCGCACGCGCTCGCGATCATCAAGAACCGGCTCTTCGGTGGCGACGTCGATCCCGAGCGAACCGTGGCGCTGGCGCTCTACCACGACACGAGCGAGGTCCTCACCGGCGACCTGCCCGCGCCGGTCAAAGAGTTCAACCCCGACATCAAGCACGCCTACCACGCGATCGAGGCCGCGTCCCGAGAGAAGCTCCTCGGGATGATCCCCGGCGCGCTCCGGCCCGACTACGAGCCGTACTTCAGGCCGCGCGAGGCGGACCGCGTCCACCGCGACCTCGTGCGCGCCGCGGACAAGCTGTGCGCCTACATCAAGTGCCTCGAGGAGGTTGGCGCCGGCAATCCGGAGTTCGCCCAGGCGGAGAAGGCGTTGCGAGCGGCCGTGGAGCGGATCGACCTCCCGGAAGTCCGCTACTTCCTGGAGACCTTCGTGCCGAGCTTCAGGCTCACACTCGACGAGCTCCACTGACCCGACTGGTTGTATCCTTGATGCCCCGATGACACCCGAGGAGGCTCCATGCGCCGCCTGAACGTGCTCGCCCTCGCGGTCGCGCTCGCGCTCATCGGCGCCGGCGCCGCCCCGGCCCAGGACCGCGCCCGGACCAAGGAAGTCGTGATCGGGCTCGGCGCCGAGCCGCGGACGATGCTCGCCGTCACGATCGTCGACTGGACGACGAACACCCAGCTCGAGCACATCTACGACCGGCTCCTCGACCGCGACGCGCGGACGCTCAAGCCGAAGCCCATGCTCGCGACGGGCTGGCGGATCGTCAACGACACCGCGTGGGAGTTCACGCTCCGCCAAGGCGTGCGGTTCCACAACGGCGAGCCCTTCAACGCCGAGTCGGTGAAGGCGACGATGGAATACCTCCAGAACCCGGCGAGCAAGAGCCACTACGCCGCGTACTGGAAGCTCGTGAAGGAGGTCCAGATCGTCAACGACTCCACGGTGCGCTTCGTGACCGAGAAGCCGTGGCCGAGCCTCATCGACCGCGCCTCGCTCACCGACTTCCTCGTCCTCCCCGCCAAGGCGCTCCGCGAGCTCGGCCCGGCGAAGCTCGCCGAGAGGCCCATCGGCACCGGGCCCTTCAAGTTCGTCGAGTGGAAGCGCGACGAGCGGCTCGTCCTCGAGAAGAACCCCGACTACTGGCAGGGACCGGCGGACGTGAGCCGCGTGACCTTCCGCTTCATCCCCGAGTTCAGCTCCCGGCTCGCCGCGCTGCTCTCGGGCGAGATCGACATCATGAAGGACGTCCCGCCGCACACCGTCGACGCGGTCGAGCGGAGCGGCCGCGCGCGGCTCCGTTCCGCCGTCTCCTCGCGGATCAACTACCTCGCCCTGGTGAACCTCCGACCCGGCCCGATGCACGACCTCCGCGTCCGGCGCGCCCTCAACCACGCCGTGGACGTGGACGAGCTGATCGCGCAGGTGCTGAAGGGGCGCGCGACAAAGATCTGCGGCCCGCTGTCGCCGGCGAACGTGGACTACGCCCCGGTCGAGTGCTACAAGCACGACCCGGCGCGCGCCGTGGCCCTGCTGCGCGAGGCCGGCCACGACCCGGCGAAGCTCCAGCTCACGCTCGACACCCCGTCGGGCCGCTACCCGCTCGACAAGGACGTTTCGCTCGCGATCGCCGCCCAGCTCCAGCGGCTCGGGATCACGGTCAACGTCGTCGTGAACGAGTGGGGCACGCACCTCGACAAGATCAAGAACCGGAACACGGGCGACACGTTCTTCCTCGGCTGGGGGCCGTCGCTCTTCGGCCAGGGGGTGATCGAGCCGCTCTTCCAGGCGAGCCAGACCTACTCGTCCTACGGCAACAACCCGACCATCGACGCGAAGATCGCCCGGGCGGTCACGCTGGTGGACCCGAAGGCGCGCGCGGCGGCGTACGCGGAGCTGCAGAAGCTCGCGCACGACGAGGCCGCGTGGGTGCCCCTCTGGCAGCAACACGACCTCTACGGCGTCGCCGGCCACGTCGAATGGGCGCCGCGCGCCGACGAGAAGGTGTGGATGTACGACGCGAAGGTCGCACCATGAGCGTGACCGTCCTCACGAGCGCGCTGCTGATCGACTGCACCGGCGCTGACCCCGTCGAGGGCGCCGCGGTCGTCGTCGAGGACGACCGCATCAGAGACGTCCTCCCCAACGGGAACGTCGGCCCGCTGGGGGGGCCGATCACGACGCTCGACCTCCGGGGCGCGACGCTCATGCCCGGGCTCACCGACGCCCACGTCCACATCTGCGCCGTCGAGGGCAACATCACCGATCAGCACCGGCACCTGCCGCCGAGCCTCCTCGCGGCGAAGGCGCTCCGACGGGCGGAGGAGTGCCTCATGCAGGGCTTCACCACGGTGCGCGACGCGGGCGGCGCCGATTATGGATTCCGCGAGGCGGTCGAGGAGGGCCTCTACCCCGGGCCGCGGCTCCTGGTCTCGGGCAACTACATCTCGCAGACCGGGGGCCACGGCGACAAGCGCCGGCGCGCCGAGTGGATCCCGCCGATCGACTGCTGTCTCGGGATGATCGGCTCGATCGCCGACGGTGAGGCGGAGGTCCGGAAGGCGGCGCGCGAGCAGCTCCGGCGCGACGTGAACCAGCTCAAGATCATGGCGTCCGGCGGGGCCATGTCCCCGTCCGACGAGCTCGACACGACCCAGTTCACGGTCGCCGAGATGCGCGCCGCGGTGGAGGAAGCCCAGGCGGTCGGCAAGTACGTCCTGGCCCACGCCTATTCGGATTCCGCCGTGCGCAACGCGGTGGCCGCGGGCGTGCGCTCGATCGAGCACGGCAACCTGATCCGCGAGGCCGCGGCGAAGGCGATCAAGGACGCCGGCGCCTTCCTCGTGCCCACGATGGTCACCTACGAGGCGATCTACCGCGAGGGCAAGCGCTACGGGATCGGCGACCACCAGATCCAGAAGATCAACCTGGCGCGGGAGCAGTCGGTGCAGGGGCTCACGTACGCGTACCGCGCCGGGTGCAAGATCGGCTCGGGCTCCGACCTCCTGGGCGACATGATGGCCCAGCGCGCGGTCGAGTTCGAGCTGAAGGCCCAGGTGATGACGCCGATGGAGGTGCTCCTCTCGGCGACGCGGGTCAACGCCGAGCTCTTCCGGATGTCCGACCGGATCGGCACCGTCGAGCCCGGGAAGTACGCCGACCTGATCGTCGTCACGGGCAACCCGCTCCGGAACCTTCGCGTCTTGCAGACCCAGGACAATCTCAAGGTCATCATGAAGGGCGGGCGGCTGTTCAAGCGGACCTTGTGACGGCCGGGCGCGACGGAGAGACGTCCCGCCCGGACTAGCGGGATCCGGAACCGAACAGCTCGTCGAGGCGGGCGCGCGTCCTCTCGCTCTCCTGGTAGACGAGGCCGGCGACCGCGCGGGTCATCCGGACGATCTCGCGCTGACCGCGGATCGTGATGACGATCATCAGCACGAGGCCCGAGAGCTGGACCAGCCCGTTTGCGATTACGATCCAGGAGAGGTCTTCGAGTGTCACGCGCGTCGCCTTCATCCCGATCCTACAGGCCTCTCCGCGGGCGGCGCAAGATGTATCGAGGCGGAGACGGGTGCGCGACGGGTGCTACACTCGGTCGCGTGAGCCCGCTCGATCTCCGCCTCGCGCCCATGGCGGCCGTGACCAACGCGCCGTTCCGGCTCGTCGCGCGCGAGTGCGGCGCGGGCCTCCTCACGAGCGAGGAGATCGACGCCCGCGCCCTCGTCCAGGGCAACGGCCACACCGTCGCCCTCGCGCGGTACCTCCCGGAGGAGCACCCGATCGCGATGCAGCTCCTGGGCTCGGACCCGGACATCCTGGCGGAGGCGGCGCGGCGGCTCGAGGCCGAGGGCGCCGACGCGATCGACCTCAACATGGGCTGCCCCGTCGCGAAGATCGTCGCCAAGGGCCAGGGCGCCGCCCTCATGCGCGACCCGCTCACCGTCGCGGTGATCCTCCGCGCCCTGCGGAAGGCGGTCGGCGTTCCCCTCACGATCAAGATCCGCGGCGGCTGGGACGACCGTCGGGTGAACGCGGTCGAGATCGCGCGGCTCGCCGAGGGCGAGGGCGTCGACGCGATCACCGTCCACCCGCGCACACGCTCACAGCAGTTCGCCGGCCTCGCCCCCTGGGAGATCATCGCCTCGGTCGTCGACGCCGTCGCGATCCCGGTCACCGGAAACGGCGACGTGCGGAGCCACGACGACGCGCGCGCCATGGTCCGCGGGACCGGCTGCGCCGCGGTCATGATCGGCCGCGGCGCCCTCGGCGCCCCCTGGATCTTCACCTCCGGGGCGATGTCCCGCGCCGAGAAAGCGCAGATCATCCACCGCCACGCTCGGCTGATCGAGGCCCACCTCGAGTCCCGCACGGCGCTCGTCCAGCTGAAGAAGCATCTCGCGTGGTACGCGAACGGCCTGCCCTTCGCCGCACGGATCCGCGCGGAGCTCTTCGCCGCGCCGAGCGCGGCCGCGGTCCGCGACGCCTTCTGGCGGCTCTGGTGACCCGGCGCGCCCCGATCGCCTCCCGCGACGCTGCGTGACGACCCCGCCGCCACCCCCACGGCGGTTCACGGCGGTCGTCTTCGACATGGACGGTGTCCTGGTGGACTCCGAGCCCATGCACCTGGACGCGATGCGCCGGGTGCTCACACCATACGGCGTCGCCTACACAGACCGCGAGAACGCAGAGTTCTTCGGCTTCACCGATCCCGAGGTCTTCGGGATCCTCCGGGCCCGCTACGGCCTCGCCCCGGAGGCCCTCGAGCTCACCCGCCAGCGGACGAAGCTTCTCGTGGAGCTCACGCGCGAGGGCACGGTGCCCATGCCCGGCGTTCCCGACGTCCCGCGCGCGCTCCACGGTCTGGGGTACCGGCTCGCGGTCGCCTCGTCCTCGGCGCCGGTCGTCATCCGCGCGACCGTGGAGGCGCTCGGCATCGCGCCGCTCTTCGAGACCCTCGTCTCTGGTCTCGACGTCGGCCGTGGGAAGCCCGCGCCCGACGTCTTCGTCGAGACCGCACGGAGGCTCGGCGTCCCGCCACACGCGTGCCTGGTCGTCGAGGACTCGCGCAACGGGCTCCTGGCGGCGAAGGCCGCGCGGATGGCGTGCGCGACGATTCCCTGTCCCGCCACGCGCCACGAGGACTTTTCCGAGGCAGACTTCAAACTGGAGGCGCTCCAGGACCTCCTCTCGATCCTCCGCTAGTTCATCGACCCGGCGCTAGTCCGACCGCCCCCGCGCGGCGATCTCCCACACCGCCTCCACCGTCGAGTCACGGACGGCGTAGACGCGGTCGTAGAGGTTGATCGTCGGATCGCAGTGCGGCGGAAAGAACTCGATGCGCTCGCCGAGACGCGGCGCGCGCGCGGGGTCGGTGATCGTGAGCCTGCCGTGCTCGTCGCCGGCGAAGGCATACGCGATCCCCGCGCGCTCGACGGGCTCGGGCGGGAATGGCTTGTCGGTGGAGAACGCCTTGAGGCCGGCGTCCACCATCGCGCGGTCGCGCGTCGGCACGCTGACGACGGTCGCCACCACGGTGAGCGCCATCTCGAAGTCGGTGAGGAGCTCGCCGCCCCGTCCGCCGACCCGGCGATAGTCGAGGTCCATCACGCAGTACGAGCCCGCCTGGAGCTCGGTGAGCCCCGGCAGCTCGACGTCGATGTCCCACGTGCCCGTCGAGCCCCCCGCGACGATCTCGACGGGCAGGCCGTGGCGCTCGAGAAGCGCGCGCGTCTCCGTGAGGGGCCGGAGCGCGTCGAGCGACGCCTCGCGACGCGCCTTCCAGCCGACGACGTGGGCGCAGTGCCCCGCGTAGCCCTGGAGGCCGCGGAGCCGGAGCGCGCGCTGCGCCGCCACCGCCCGGGCCAGGGCGAGCGCGGGCTCACCCGGAGCCACACCCGTCCGGCGGTTCCCGACGTCCACGTCCACGAGCACGTCGACGACGACGCCGTCCGCCGTGGCCTCGCGTCCGAGGGCGGCGACGTTGTCGGCGTGGTCCACGACGATCAGCGTGTCCGGCGCCTCGGAGACGAGCCGCATGAGGCGGCGGATGGCCGCCGGCGCCACGACCTCGGTCGTGATCAGGAGCCCACGGATCCCGGCGCGCGCCAGCACTTCCGCCTCGCCGAGCTTCGCGCACGCCACGCCGCGTGCACCCGCGGCGATCTGGCGTCGCGCGATCTCGGGACACTTGTGGGTCTTCGCGTGGGGGCGGAGCTGTTTGCCATGCCGCGCGACGTGCTCCGCCATCCTGTGGACGTTCCGCTCGAAGCGGTCAAGATCGAGGAGCAGGGCCGGCGTCGGGATGTCGTCACGGCTCATGAACGCTCACTCTAGCATGCTAGACTCGGGCCATGCCGGGACGGTCGTTTCTGCAGATCCCGGGCCCGACGCTGGTGCCCGAGCGGATCGTGCGGGCCATGTCGCAGCCGATCATCGACCACCGCGGCCCCAGGTTCGCGGCGCTCGTCGAGGCCTGCCTCGACGGGCTCAAGCGCGTCTTCCAGACGCGGACGGGCCGCATCGTCCTCTATCCGGGCTCGGGCACCGGCGCGTGGGAGGCGGCGATCGTGAACACGCTGTCGCCCGGCGATCGCGTGCTCGCGTGCATCAACGGTCACTTCTCGACGGGCTTCGCGCGGACGGCCGAGGCGTACGGCGTCGAGTGCGAGCGCGTCGAGGTCCCCTACGGCGACGGCGCGCCCGCCGACGAGGTCGAGCGGCGGCTTCGCGCCGACGCGGCTCACCAGCTCAAGGCGCTCCTCGTCGTCCACAACGAGACCTCCACCGGGGTGACGTCGAACGTCGCGGCCGTGCGCGCCGCGCTCGACCGCGCCCAGCACCCGGCCCTCCTCCTCGTGGATACCGTGTCGTCGCTGGCGTCGATCGACCTTCGGTTCGACGACTGGGGAGTGGACGTCGCGCTCACGGGACCGCAGAAGGGGCTCATGCTGCCGCCGGGGATGGCGATCCTCGCGGTCAGCGAGAAGGCGCTCACGGCGAGCGACAAGGCGCGCTGCCCGCGCTCGTACTGGGACTGGCGACCCATTCTCGAGCGGAACCGTCGCGGCGAGTTCCCCTATACCCCGGCGACGCTGCTCCTCTTCGGTCTCGAGGAGGCGCTCCGGATGCTCGACGAAGAGGGGCTGCCGCGCGTCTTCGCCCGCCACGCGCGGCTCGCCGAGGCCTGCCGGCGCGCGGTGAGCGCGCTGGGGCTCGCGCTCCTCTGCCGGAACCCCGCCGAGTACTCGCACACGCTCACCGCGGTCGTCATGCCACCGGGGTTCGACTCCGACGAGTTCGTCCGCCACGCCCACCGACGGCTCGATCTATCCCTCGGTGTCGGGCTCGGCGCGGTCCGTGGCAAGGTGTTCCGCATCGGCCACCTCGGGAGCCTCAACGAGCTCGACCTGCTCGGCGGGCTCGCGGGAGTCGAGATGATGCTGAAGGACTTCGGCGTGCCCGTGCGGCTCGGCGCCGGCCTGGCCGCCGCCCAGGAGTTCCTGCTGAGCGAGGCGATCAGCGCGGAAGCGCGCGCCTGAGGTTCCTCTGCTGGATGCCGCTCTGGACGTCGTACCCGAGGTCCGGGCGCCGCGGCAGGGGTGGAGCCTGCTCGCGGAGTGCCCTCTGGTCGCGGTCGACGCGCTCGAGGTCGGCCACACCGCGCTCGGCGTCACGGACGGCGTCCTCCGACTGAGGCGCCGGCGGGACGACGAGGCGCCCGAGCTTCGACTCGGGCGGGCTCTCCTGTTTCGTGATCTCGAGCGGCATCTGGCCCGGGGCCGGTGCCATCTGGGCGTTGGCCGCCACGGGGAGCGCCAGCAGGACGAGCAGTGCGGCGATGGTGCGTCGCATAGCCAAAGCTTACGCCCGGATCACGACACGCTCACCTCGTCGCCGAGCTCGTTCGTGTCGCCCGGCCGGCGCGGATAGTGCGTGGCGAGCTCACGCCCGAGCTCCTCGATCGCGCCGACGAGCGCCTCCCGGGGCGCCCCCGCGCGGAGCCGCTCGATCATCCTGTCGCGCACCCGGTGCCAGTGGCGGTCGCCGACGCGACCGTGGATTCCCACGTCGCCCACGACGGCAAGCTTCCTGTCCTCGATCGCGAGATAGAGGAGCACGCCGTGCCGCTCGACCGTGCGGTGCATGCCGAGCCTCGCGAAGAGCCTCCGCGCCCGCTCGAGGGCGTCCACGGGCTTGCCGAAGAAGCGGCGCGGCAGCCGGCGCTCCAGATGCACCCGGATCTCGGCCGATGTCCGCGTCTCGGCGGCCTTGATCGCGGCGCCGATCGCGTCGAAGTCCGGCTCGCCGAGGAGCCGCCGCGTCCACCTGGGGCGCTTCGCCATGGCCCTACCAGTCTCCGCTCGCGCCACCGCCGCCCGACGCGCCCCCGCCGCCCGAGAAGCCGCCGTCGCCCCCGCCACCGCCCCAGCGTCCCCCGCCGCCGCCCCAATAGACGGGGCCTGAGGCGTACCACCGGCCGCCGCGCCCGGCCGAGTAGCCGCCACGCTGACGCGTGGCCTGGAGCGCGATGCCGCCGATCGTGACCGCCGTGAGCCCGAGAAAGAGGAGCGCGTAGAGGTCGGCGGCCCGCTCGCTCTCCCGCTGCCGACGCCGAAAGCCCTCGGCCTGACGCTCGAACTCGGCAGGCGACGACGGCCCGCCCGACGCGATCCGGGCGTAGACCGCGTCCGCCGCGGCCTCGAGCCCCGCGGCGTAGCGCCGCTCCTTGAAACTCGGCGCGACGATCTGGCGGATGATCTGGCCGGCGGCGGCATCGGGCACGACCGCCTCGAGACCGTAGCCGATCTCGAAGCGCAGCTTCCGGTCCTCAGCGAAGACCACGAGGAGCACGCCGTTGTCGAGCCCCTTCTGGCCGAGCCGCCACTGCTGGAAGAGCCGGTTGGTGACGTCCTCGAGGCTCTCGCCCTCGAGCGAGCGGAAGATCGCGATCGCCATCTGGGTACCCGTGGCGCGCTCGTATCGGGCGAGCTTCGCCTCGAGCCGCGCGCGCTCGGGAGCCGCGAGCAGCCCCGCGTAATCGTTCACGCGGGCGCCGGGAGCGGGTGGGAGCGCGAGGGCGACGGCGAGGAGTGCCGGCAGCAGCAGGCTAGAACTTCACCTTGGGCGCGGTCGCCGCGTCCCCCGTGGCCTCGAAGAAGGCCTTGGCCTGGTAGCCTCCGAGGGACGCGACGACGGAGCCGGGGAACAGGCGCAGGCGCGTGTTGTAGTCGCGCACCGCCTCGTTGAAGCGTCGCCGCTCCACGGTGATGCGGTTCTCCGTGCCCTCGAGCTGGGTCTGGAGCGCGAGGAAGTTCGCGTTCGACTTGAGATCGGGGTAGCGCTCGACGGTCACCAGGAGACGACTCAAGGCGCCCGAGAGCTGGTTCTGAGCGGCTTGGAACCGCTCGAGCGCCTTGGGATCGCCGAGGGCCTGGGGCGTGAGCTGGATGGAGCTGGCGCTCGCGCGCGCCCGCGTCACCTCCTCCAGGACCGTCCGCTCCTGAGCCGCGAAGCCCTTCACGGTCTCGACGAGGTTCGGGACGAGGTCGGCGCGGCGCTGGTAGACGTTTTGCACCTGCGCCCACTTCTCGTTGACGTTCTGCTCGGCCACGACGAGCTGGTTGTTGACGGACACCGCCCAGGCGAGGATGCCGACGACGACGATGACGACCACCGCGAGGGCGATCAGGAGGCTACGCATCATAACGGGCATTGATTATATACTTGGCCACCCGGCACGACCGCGGAACGAAGGAGGTCTCCATGCCGACCTACATCGCCCTCGTCAACTACAGCGATCAGGGGATCCGGAACATCAAGGACGGCCCCAAGCGCCTCGACGCCGCCAAGAAGATGCTGAAGGACATGGGCGGCGAGCTGAAGCAGTTCTATCTGACGATGGGCGCCCACGACATCGTCACGGTCATGGAGGCCCCGAGCGACGAGACGGCCGCGAAGTTCATTCTCATGCTCTCCGCGGGCGGCAACGTCCGCACGACGACGATGAAGGCGTTCACCGAGGCGGAGTACCGGAAGCTGATCTCGACGCTTCCGTGACGCTGCCCGAGTACCGCGTCAAGGCGCGGAACACCGCAGAGAGCCCGGAGAACAAGATCCACGACGACGCCGTGGCGCGTCAGTACGGGTTCCGCGGCGGGCTCGTGCCGGGCGTGACCGTCTACGCCTACCTGACCCATCCGCTCGTCGCGGCGTTCGGCGCGGCCTGGCTCGAGCGCGGCACGGCCGCCGTCAGGTTCGTGGAGCCGGTGCTCGACGGCGAAGAGCTCACCGTCGCCGGGACGGTCGTCGGGCGTGACGCCAAGGGCGTGACCGCCACGCTCGTGGCGTCGACGGCCGCGGCGGGCGAGTGCGCCACGCTGACGGCGACCCTGCCGGCGGGCTCGCCGGTCCCCGTGAACCTCGCGCTCTATCCGATGGCGCCGCTGCCCGCCGAGCGGCCCGCCGCCACGCGCCCCCACCTCGACGGCCTCGCCGCGCTCGGCACACCGGTCACCACCTACGACGACGCGCGCGCCGGCGAGTATCTGGAGAAGGTCGGCGACGCGCTCGGGCTCTACCGCGGCGCGCGCGGCTTCGTCCACCCCGGCTTCTTCCTCGACCAGGCCAACCGCGCCCTCGACAAGAACGTGACGCTGAGCCCGTGGATCCACGTCGGGAGCGTGGTGCGCCACCTGTCCGGGGCGCGCGTCGGCGAGACCCTCGCGACGCGGGGCCGGGTCCGCTCGCTCTTCGAAAAGAAGGGACGCGAGTTCGTCGAGCTCGACCTGGTGATCGTCGCCGGCGAGCGTTCTCGCCCCGTCACCCACATCCTGCATACCGCGATCTACCGGCTGCCGGCGCCCTAGCGCCGCCTCATCCCACGCCACCCGATCGGCGACGCAGGACCTGTCCGGGCAACGCTCCGGTGTGCTCGCCGCCGTCCACGACGGGGACGCCGTTGACGATCACCGTCACGATCCCGACCGGATACTGGTGAGGCTCATCGAACGTGGCCCGCTCGGCGACGGTCTCCGGGTCGAACACTGTGACGTCCGCCCGGTACCCCGCCCGGAGGAGGCCCCGGGCGACGAGACCGATGGCCGCCGCCGGCCCGCCCGTCATTTTATGGATCGCCTGGGGCAGCGTCAGCAATCGCAGCTCGCGCACGTACTGCCCCAGGACCCGCGGGAACGTGCCATAGCAGCGCGGATGCGGCTTGCCCTGGCCGGTCACCCCGTACGGCGCGACGGCATACCCATCCGAGCCGACCAGGACCATCGGCGAGCGGAGCAGCTCTCTGACGTCCTCCTCCGCCATCGAGGCGATGAGGACCCGGGTCGCGCCACGGTCGGCGATCAAGAAGTCACACACGGCATCGACCCCATCGAAAGACCGGCTGCGGGCGATGTCGCCGAGGGTGCGGCCCTCGCATTCAGGCCGATGGGGAGAGACGGCGACGCGGACCGCGTCCCACGATGGAATCCGTCCCCAGCTCCCGAGCCCGTCGGCGGCGATGTCCTCCCGCGCACGGGCTCGCACGTCCGGCCGGCCGAGACGGGCGAGCATGGCGTCCACGCCGCCCTCCTGAACCCACGTCGGCAGGAGGTTGCGGAGCGGGTTGCTGGCGGTCGTATACGGATACTGATCACAGTCGACCGGCACCCCGCGCTGCCGCGCCGTCTCGATCTCGGCGAGCAGGCGCGCGGCGCCGCCCCAGCCGTCCGTTCCCGAAAGCTTCAGGTGGACGATCTCGACGTGAACCCCGCACGTTTCAGCGATCGCGATCGCCTCGCGCACGGCCTCGAACACGCGTCTGGCCTCGTCGCGGACGTGCGTCGCGTACGAGGCTCCGTACCGGCGCAGGACGTGCGCCAGACTCACCATCTCCTCGGCCCCGGCGAAGCACCCCGGCGCGGTGAACAGGCCCGACGAGAGACCGAGCGCGCCCGCCGCCAGCGCCTCCTCGAGCATCCGCCGCATCAGCGTCATCTCGTCGGCCGTCGGTGGGCGATTCGCCATGCCCATCGCCATCAGTCGGAGCGTGTTGTGGCCAACCAGCATGACCGTGTTCACGGAGGTGGCGGGAAACGCGTCCATGTACTCCGCGAAGGTCGTCTCCCGGAACGGAAGCCAGGGCGCGGAGGGCGCCAGGTAGTCGCGGAGCAGCTCCACCCGGCCAGGCAGCACCGGCGCGACGGAGAAGCCGCAGTGCCCGATCACCTCCGTCGTCACGCCCTGCCGAACCTTACTCTCTGCCCGCGGGTTCAGCGGGAGCGTCCAGTCCGAGTGGGTCTTGACGTCGACGAATCCCGGGCTGACGACGCGCCCACGAGCGTCGAAGACACGGCGGGCCGGCCCGACATGGCCGGGTTCGATCGCGGCGACACGTCCGTCACGGATGACGACGTCGGCGACCCGGCCGGGGGCGCCGCTCCCGTCGACGACCTGTCCGCCCCGGATCACGATATCGTCCACACGCAGGCTCCCTTCGACGGCGCGGGTCCGCGACCGCCGGCGGCGCGATCGCGCGCCACACTGCGCTGCGCCGTCGGGATTGTCAAGCGCGGGCGGGCGCTCGCTGGCGGCCCGTTGCTTCGCCTCCACGCACGTGCTAGAAACGGGCATTCCCGCGAGGAGGCGGATCATGGACCTGACCTATTCCCCCGAGGACCGCGCGTTCCGGGAGAAGGCCCGGCGCTGGCTCGAGGCCAACGTCCCCACGGACGATCTGAAGACGCTCGACGAGCGCAAGGCCTGGCACCGGAAGCTCTACGAGGCGGGCTACGTCGGCGTGCTGTGGCCGAAGGAGTACGGGGGCTGGGGCGCCTCGCCGATGCAGCAAGCGATCGTCCAGGACGAGATGGCGCGGGTCAACGCGCCGCCCGCCATCAACGGGCTCGGGATCGGGTTCATCGGGCCGACGATCATCGTCCACGGCACAGACGGGCAGAAGCAGCGCTACCTGAAGAAGATGCTCACGGCCGAGGAGATCTGGTGCCAGCTCTACTCCGAGCCCAACGCGGGCTCGGACCTCGCGAGCCTCAAGACGCGCGCCGAGGACCGGGGCGACCACTTCCTCGTCAACGGTCAGAAGATCTGGACCTCCAGCGGGCCGATCGCCGACTGGGGGATCCTCCTCGCCCGCACCGACTCGAAGGCGCCCAAGCACAAGGGCATCTCGTGCTTCCTCCTCAACATGCGCCAGCCGGGCGTCGAGGTCCGCCCGCTCAAGCAGATCACCGGCTCCTCGCTCTTCTCCGAGGTCTTCATGACCGACGCCCGGGCCGAGCGGCGCGACCTGATCGGCACCCTGAACCAGGGATGGGAAATCGCGCAGACCACGCTCGGCTTCGAGCGCGGCTCGAACTCGCTCGGGCGCGTCACGCGCTACGCGATCGCCTTCAGCCAGCTCGTGCGCGCGGCGAAGGAGCTCAGGCGCGGCGGCCGGCCGCTCATCGAGGACCCCGTCGTTCGCGCCAAGATCGGGAAGATCTACGCCGACCTCGAGGTCCAGCGCTACGCGGGGCTTCGCGTGCTCTCCGCGCTGAACCGCGGCGAGTCGCCCGGCGCGGCGTCGTCGATCACCAAACTCTCGTACACGGAGTTCGAGAAGCGCTACTACGAGGCGGCGCTCGAGATCCTCGGGCCGTGGGGCCAGCTCGTCACGGCACCTGAGGAGTTCGAGGAGATCGACACGTCCTCCGGCGAGCCCGGCACGTGGGCGACCGCGTTCCTGTGGTCGCGCGCGGGGACGATCTACTCGGGCTCCTCCGAGATCCAGAAGAACATCATCGGCGAGCGTGTGCTCGGCCTGCCCAAGGAAGTGCGCGCCGACCGCCTGAAGGCGTGACGCGATGAATTTCTCGTTCAGCTCCGATCAGCAGCTGCTGAAGAACTCCGCGCGCGCGTTCCTCGACGAGCACATGAAGCCCGCGACCGTGCGTCTCCTCTGGGACGACCCGCGTGGCGAGAGCGAGGCCTTGTGGAAAGAGATGGGGGAGCTCGGCTGGCTCGGGCTGTCCCTGCCGGAGGCGCACGGCGGAAGCGGGCTCGGCATGGTCGAGACCGCGATCCTCCTCGAAGAGATGGGGCACGCCGCCCTGCCGGGCCCGTACCTGCCGACGGTCCTCGCCGCCCGGGCGATCGAGGAGGCGGGCACGAACGCGCAGCGCATGCGCTGGCTGTCCGCGATCGCCACCGGCGAGGCGCGGGCGACGCTCGCCCTCCTCGACGCCGACCTCGACTGGCGCCCCGAGGGGACGCGGACCCGCGCGGAGAAGAGCGCGACGGGCTGGACGCTCTCGGGCACGAAGCGGTTCGTCCCCTGGGCCCATGTCGCCGACGTGCTCCTCGTGCCCGCGCGGACGCCCGACGGGCTCACGCTCTTTCTCGTGGACCCGGCAGCCGCGGGGCTCACCCTCGAGCCGGCGCAGGTGATGGATGGGGCGACCCGTCTCGTCACCGTCACGCTGGAGGGGACGCCCGTGGCGGCCGACGCCGTCCTCGGCGCTGCCGGCCAGGCGGGACCGTTGCTCGCGAGCCTGCTCGGGCGCGGCGCGGTCGGCGCGGCGGCGGAGATGCTCGGGGCCGCGCGGCGGTGCCTGGACATGGCCGTCGGCTACGCGAAGGTGCGCGAGCAATTCGGGCAGCCCATCGGCTCCTTCCAGGCGATCCGCCACAAGTGCGCCGAGATGCTCCTGGAGGTCGAGAACTCGCACGCCGCCGTCTACTACTCCGCGTGGGCCCTCGACGCGAGAGCAGAGGACGCGGAGCTCGCGGCGTCGGTCGCCAAGGCGTATGTCGGCGACGCCGCGCGCCGTGTCTGCGGCGAGGCGATCCAGGTGCACGGCGGCATCGGGTTCACCTGGGAGTACGACCTGCACCTCTACTTCAAGCGCGCGAAAGCGCTCGAGGCGATGTACGGGGACGCCGACCACCACCGCGAGCTGATCGTCCGGCGGGTCGCCGCGTAGGCCGCGGGAGACACGCGCCGCTCCCCGTGACCGCGCAGGGACCGCCGCTCGACGGCATCCGCGTCGTCGATCTCACGAGCTACATCGCCGGCTCGTACGCCGCGATGCAGCTCGCCGACATGGGCGCCGACGTCGTCAAGGTGGAGTCCCCCGAGGGCGACGCGTTCCGTGAGCTGCCGGGGTTCTTCGGGTGGAACCGCGGCAAGCGCTCGATCAGCGTGGACCTCAAGACCCCGGAGGGCCGGGCGATCGTCGAGCGGCTCGCCACGGGCGGCGACGTGTTCATGGAGAACATGCGGCCCGGTGTCGCCGAGCGCCTTGGCGTCGGCTGGACGCGGTTCGCCGCGCTCAACCCGCGCCTCGTCTACTGCTCGGTCACCGCGTTCGGCTCCACCGGCCCCGGCGCGGAGCGTCCGGGCTTCGATCCGATCTTCCAGGCGCTCGGCGGCCTCATGACGCTCCAGGGCTTCGGCGGGCCGCCCCAGTACCTCCGCACGGCGCCGACCGACTACTACACGGCCGCGCTGGCGACCCAGGCCATCCTCGCGGCGCTCTTCACGCGCGAGCGCACCGGGCGGGGCCAGCGCGTCGAGACCTCGCTCCTGCGGGGCGTGCTGGCGCTCCAGTCGGGTGTCGCCGTCGACTACGCGGGCAAGCCCTCGCTGGTCCGCGACAACCCGACCTACCGCCTCTACCAGGCGGGCGACGGCCAGTGGTTCTTCCTCGCGGTCGGCAACCAGTCCTTCTGGGTCAAGCTCACGAAGGCGCTCGGCCTCGAGCGCGTCGCCGACGATCCGCGCTTCGGCTCCTGGCTCCTGCGCGTCCAGAACAACGCGGACCTCCTGCCGATCCTCGAGGCGCGGTTCCGCGAGAAGCCCCGCACCGAGTGGCTCGAGCTCCTGGCCGCCCACGACATCCCGGCGGCGCCCGTGCAGCCCCTGCTCGACTTCTTCGAGGACCCGGCGGTACGCCACCACGACCTGGTGCACGAGTACGAGCATCCCGAGGTCGGCCGCCTCCGCCTGGTGGGTCAGCCCATCGCCTTCACCGAGACGCCGACGCGGGATCCGGGCCCGCCACCCACGCTCGGCCAGCACACCGACGAGATCCTGTGTGAGCTCGGCTACACGGACGCCGAGATCGCGGCGCTCCGCGCGCGCCGCGTGCTGGGAGGCCCGCGCCGATGACCTACGAGACGCTCCTCTACGACGTGGCCGACGGTGTCGCGACCGTCACGCTCAACCGGCCCGAGGTCCACAACGCGATGAACGAGCGGATGCGCCAGGAGCTGACGCGCTGCTTCGGCGAGGTGGCCACGAACGACGCTGTGCGCGTCGTCGTCGTCACGGGCGCGGGCGAGCGCGCCTTCTCCGCGGGCGCCGACATCCGCGAGTTCGTCGAGCCGCAGGTGCCCGTCCGCTTCCGCGAGAGCCGGCGACGGGTGGATTTCCGCGCGGCCATGGACCGCTGCCCCCAGCCGATCGTCGCCGCGATCCGGGGCTACGCGCTGGGCGGCGGGCTCGAGCTGGCGCTCGCGTGCGATCTCCGGGTCGCCTCGGAGGACGCGCAGCTCGGCCTGACCGAGATCAACCTCGCGATCATCCCGGGCGGCGGCGGGACGCAGCGGCTCCCGCGCCTGATCGGCCGGGGCAAGGCGCTCGAGATGATCCTGACCGGTGCGCGCATCGACGCGCGCGAGGCGCTTTCCCTCGGGCTCGTCGAGCGCGTCGCGCCCGCGGCGGGCGTCCTCGCGTCGGCGCAGGAGCTCGCGCGCGCCCTCGCCGAGAAGGCGCCCGTGGCGCTCCGTTACGCCAAGGAGGCGGTCGTCAAAGGGCTCGAGCTGCCGCTCGCCGACGGGCTCCGCCTCGAGAACGACCTGGCGACGCTGCTCCGCACCACCGAGGATCGCGTCGAGGGCGCGAAGGCGTTCCTCGAGAAGCGCAAGCCTCGCTTCTCGGGCACGTAGGCGCGGTGCGGTTCGCGTATTACGCCCGGCTCACGCGCGCGCAGCAGGCGATCTACCGGAAGAGCGACGCGATCACGGAGATCCGCCTGCCACGGCCGGCCGACCTCCATCCACGCGTCGCGGCCCTCGGGACGGCGTTGCGGTCCGAAGACCGCGCGGCGACCCACGAGGCCAGCCGGGCGCTGATCCGCGGGCTCACCGACGCCATGGGCTTGCCGCCGGTCGGGGTCGAGGTGCTGGCGGCGCGACCCCACGCACGCTGGGGCGAGCTCCACGGCCTCTACACCAACGAGCGCGGCAAGCCGCCGAAGATCCAGCTCTGGATGCGGACGGCCAAGCAGAAGCGCGTGGTCGCGTTCCGCACGTTCCTCCGGACCCTGCTCCACGAGGTGGGGCATCACGTGGACTACACGGGACTTCGCCTCAAGGACTCGTTCCACACGGAGGGCTTCTACAAGCGCGAGTCGAGCCTCTTCTACCAGCTCGTGCCCGAGAGGAGAGCCGTCATGGTGACGATCGAGGACCGCCTGAAGCTCCCGCCCGAGACGAACCTGGAACGGATGGAGCGAACGGCCGACGACCTCGCCGCGGCGATCAAGGGCCAGCGTGAGGCCGCGCTGTCACGCCGGCCCGACCCGAAGAGCTGGGCGGCCAAGGAGGTCGTCTGCCACCTCCGGGACACCGAGGAAGTCTTCATGGGCCGCTTCCAGCTGATCCTCTCCGAGGACGAGCCGAAGCTCCTTCCCCCGGCCCCCGACCTCGCCGATCGCTGGGCCGAGGACCGCCAGTACCTCCGGTGCGACGTCGAGCGCGCGCTCGACGCGTTCCGCAAGCGGCGAGCGGAGTCGCTCGCCTTTCTACGGAAGCTCGGCCCGTCCGACTGGCAGCGGGGCGGGCTCCACGCCGTGCGCGGCCGGATGACGATCGGCGACTGGGTGGCCGTGATCGCGTGGCACGACGACAACCATCTGGACCAGCTCCAGCGCGCGCTGGAGGGCCGGGCATGAGGCGAGCCCGCCGGCCGGACGTTACTCCGGCGGCTATCCGCGGCGATGGCTCGGGGGCCACTTCCCCGACTTCCGGCGCTGGCCGCAGCGCCGCGGCTTCACCCGTCGCCCCGAGGGCGACGCGGCGAGCGTGCCCGTCGTTTAGCCGATTCGAGCGGCGGCTCCGCCGGCGCAACCGATCCTGGGGGAGGTTTCGGAAGGGGGGCGAAGCCCCCCTCCGAGGAAGTTACTCGGGCGCGCAGA
>Ga0209806_1000194_pt1 | contig 38592 bp, 35 predicted proteins | sample GraSoiAngelo_152_FD_186166 | JGI IMG/M metagenome (GOLD analysis project Ga0209806, IMG submission 186166) | Grasslands soil microbial communities from the Angelo Coastal Reserve, California, USA - 14_1009_12_30cm (SPAdes) (version 2) | ecosystem: Environmental > Terrestrial > Soil > Grasslands ... | reverse complement strand
ACGACGTACTCGGGGAGCAGCGGGATCTTGCCGCCGCCGCCCGGGGCGTCGATCACGAAGTGCGGCACCGCGAGCCCGCTGGTCCAGCCGCGCAGGCCCTGAATGATCTCCAGGCCTTTTTCGACCGTCGTGCGGAAGTGCTCGGCGCCGGCCACCTGGTCGCACATGTAGATGTAGTAGGGCCGCACCCGCGCCGCGAGCAGCCGCTGCATCAGCTCCTTCATGACGTCGACGTCGTCGTTGACGCCTTTGAGCAGCACCGTCTGGCATCCCAGCGGGATTCCGGCGTCGGCGAGGCGGCCCAGCGCCTCGACGGCGGCGGGCGTCAGCTCGCGCGGGTGGTTGAAGTGCGTGTTGATGTACAGCGGGTGGTACCGCCGCAGGATGTCGCACAGCTCCGGCGTGATCCGCTCGGGGAGGTGGCACGGCACCCGGCTGCCGATGCGCAGGATCTCGAGGTGCGGGATGCCGCGCAGTCGCCGGCAGATCTCGTCGATGCGGCGGTCGGAGAGCAGCAGCGGATCGCCGCCCGACATGATGACGTCGCGGATCTCCGTGTGCTCGCCGAGGTAGCGGAACGCCGACTCGAGCTGCGCCATGGGGATCTTCTCGGGGTCGCCCACCTTGCGCCGCCGCGTGCAGAAGCGGCAGTACGAGGCGCAGACCGGAGAGATGAGGAACAGCGCCCGGTCCGGATAGCGGTGCGTGATGTTCGGCACCGGGGAGTTGGCGTCCTCGTCGAGCGAGTCGACCAAGCCGTCGTGGACCTCGAGCTCCTGCACCGTCGGCACGTACTGCCGCCAGATCGGATCGTCGGGCGCCTCGATCAGGTCGACCATCGCCGGGGAGATCCGGAACTCGAAGTTCTCGACCGCCTGCTTCAGGCGCTCGATCTCCGTCACGTGCTCGGCCCCGAAGCGCTGGGCGAGCGCTTCCAGGGACGCGATACTCCGCTTACGCAGTCGTTCCTGCCAAGTCTCCATCCGTCAGGTCCTTGCTGTAGATCACCAGGTCGTCACCGGGCGCGTAGTACCCCGGGATCGTCGCGGCTCTGGTGTAGCCGCGGTGCTCGTAGAAGCCCCGCGTCGGCGCGTAATCACCGCGCGAGCTGGTTTCCGTCACCAACAGACGCCCCTGCGCCGCCCGCAGCCGCCGCTCCACCGCCGTCAGCAGCTCGGTGCCGACGCCCTGTCCCTGCCGCGCGGGATCGACGACGAGCCAGTACAGGTCGTAGGTCCCCTCCGTTCCCGGCGTCGGCCCCCAGCAGATGCAGCCGACGAGCGCGTCGCCGTCGAATGCGCCCAGCCAGCGGTAATCGTCCTCGCCGGCGAGCGACTCGTCCAGCACTTGGACGGCGGTCTCGACCTCGGACGGCCGGAACATCCCGGTCGCCCGGACGAGCGCCTCAACCGTCCCGCGGTGCGCGCGCTCGACGGGGCGCAGCGAGCAGCTCACGCGCGGCCTTCGCCCCCTGGGCCTCGCGTAGCGCCGCCTCGGCGATGCGCCGCACCAGCTCGGGGTACTCCCACCCGGCGGCCTGCGCCATCCGCGACAGGCCGGCGTCGTCGGTCAGGTCGGGGTTGGGGTTGACGTCGAGCACCCACGGCCGCCCCTGCTCGTCCACGCGCAGGTCGACGCGTCCGTAGCCCCCGCCCGCCCCCTCCGGTCCCTGCAACACCTCCCACGCGCGCGTCGCCACGCGCACGAGCCGTTCGGCGAGCCGCTGGGAGATGAGGGCCGGGACGACGGGCATGCTCCCCAGGTCCTCGGCGGAGCCCACGTCCCACTTGGCGGCGTAGGTGAGGATCGGCCAGTGCCCCTCGGGCATGCCGGTGTAGTCGATCTCCGCGACCGGGAGCGCGCGGGTGCCGACGAAGCCGACGTTGAACTCGCGGCCGGTGACGTATTCCTGGACCAGCACCTCGTCGAACCGTTCGGTCATCGCGGCGACGCGCGCGCGCAGCGTCTTGCGGTCGGCGACGACGGACCCGCGATCGAGTCCCGAGCTCGCGTCTTCGGCGGCGGGTTTCACGATCGCCGGCAGCGGGAAGTCGTCCGCGATCGTGCCGCGCGCCAGCGTCCAGCGCGGGACCGGCAGCCCCTCGCGGGCGAGCAGCGTATTGGCGGTCGCCTTGCGGCGGCACACCGCCATCGTCCACGAAGCGCAGCCGGTGAACGGGATGCCGGCGAACTCGAGCAGCGCCGCGACGTGATCCTCCCACACCGCGACGCCGTGGACGCCCTCGCACAGATTGAAGACCAGGTCGGCCCGCCGGCAGGCGGCGAACCAGCGGCAGTCGTGGCGGACGGGGAGCTTCTGGACCTGATGGCCCAGCCCGGTGAAGATGGCCACGATCTCGTCCACCGCCTTCATCACGCCGGCGATGTCGTCGGCCGTCCAGTCGTCGGCCCCGGGGTCGTAGAGGACGGCGACCCTCACGCGGTCGCTTCCTGCGCCGGCGTCCCCGCGAGCGACTGCCCCGTGATCCGTTTCCAGGCGATCCGTACGACTTCCTGGATCAGCTCGTCGTAGCTCAGCCCGGCGACGCGCGCGGCCTTGGGGAAGCAGGAATTCATGTTCGGGTCGGGGATGACGCCGGGGAGCGGGTTGAGCTCGACCACATTCGGCGCGCCGGCGGCGTCGAGTCGCACGTCCACCCGGCACCAGTCGCGACACCCGAGGGCGTGGTAGGCGGCGAGGGCGACACCCTCGATGTCCCGCGCCATGGACGCCGGCACCGGCGCCGGGCACTGGAACAGGTCGAGAGGACGCTCGGGGGTGTCCCAGACCCACTTCGCTTCGAAGCCGTACACGGGGGTGGCGCCCGCGGGCAGCGCCGCGAAGTCGATGCCGACGATGGGGAGGCACGCCGCTGCCGCGCCGTTGCCGAGGATCGCGACCGTGAACTCCGCGCCCGGTAGGTAGGCCTCGACGAGCACGGGTTGGCGATAGCGCTCCAGCAGCCACGCGACGCGCTCCCGCAGCTCCGCGGGCGAGTGGCATAAGTTGTTGACGAATATGCCTTTTCCCGACCCCTCGTGGACCGGCTTCACGAACACCGGGAACGGCAACTCGACGCCTCCCAACGCTTCGAGGCGCGCCACTTCGGCGAACGGCGGCGTCGCCACGCCGCACTGCGCGAGGATCTGCTTGGTGCGCGTCTTGTGCAGCGCGAGCGCGAGCGTCAGGGAGTCGCTCGCGGTGCAGGGGACGTTCAGGAACTCGCAGATCGCCGGGACGTGGGCCTCGCGGTTCGGGCCGTGGAGGCCTTCGGCGATGTTGAAGACGAGGTGCGGGCGGGCGAGGGCGAGTTTTTGCGGGAAGAGAACGTCGGCTTCGAGCCGGACGACGTCGCCGAAGAGACTCAGAGCCTGCTCCACCGCTTCAATGGTGGAGCGATCGTCCCACTCGACGAATGCGTCGCTGCGAGTACTCGATGGGTCGTCGAGACTGCCGTCGGGGTCGGGTTTCTCGTTGTACGCGAGACCGATGCGCATGTGGTCTCGGGTGACCTCCTACAAAAAAGGCCGCGTCCCAATGCGGTCGTGAACGATGACAACCCGTTGTTGGATACCACGATAAGAAAAAACGGAAGGATGCGCAATAGGCAGAATCGACGCAGATTTTTTTTCTGACGTCAGACCTCTGACGTCAGTCGTCACACTTTGTGGTAGGTGACTCTCGCCGCTTCTTGCTTGTCGTCGGCGACGTAGATCTCGAAGTCGGAGAACAGCGCGGGCGCTTCGCGCTGGAGAATGCGCAGACACGCGACCGCCATCCGCCGGATCTCGAGCTCGGCGCCCTCGCCGCAGCGCAGCTCGAGCGTCGTGCGCCACGCGCGCGCGTTGCCGGAGACGACGATCTTCACCTCGGTCGCGTTGGGGAGCACGCTGCGCGCCGCCTCGCGGGCCATCTTGCGGCGGTGCACCTTGTCGGCGATCCACGTGTAGCGCTCCATCAGCCCCTCGACCGCGCGGACGTACGCCGCCTGCGCTTCCGCGACCTGCTTGGTCCATTCGGCTTCCAGCTTCGGGTCGCCGAGCACCGCGGGCGGGACGACGAACGCGGCGTGCGACTCGTCCACGTAGCGCTGCGAGATCTGCGAGTACCCGAACCCGGCGCGATGCCGCACCAGCTCGTGCGAGCAGGAGCGCGAGATGCCTTCGATGAGCAGGACGTAGACCGAGTGCTCGAGGACGGAGCCGTGCCCCTGTTTCTTGATGTTCTCGAGGTAGTCGGCGGTAGTGCGGTTCACCGGGTTGTGCTGGCTCATGTAGCAGAGCCGCCCCGCGTACTCAGCGAGGCGCTCGCCGGGCGTGGAGTCGCCGAGCCAGCGGACTTTGAGATGCTCGGGCTCGAGGAACTCGGGCCGGGCGATGAGCGTGACGCGGGGTTCGCGAAAGATTTCCATCAGGTGTCAGGTGCCGGCAAGTGATGTCTTCGGCGTCGCCCAGGAAGCGGTCCGCTCCAACTCGCGCAGCCGGGCGGCGATGTCGTCCGGAATCGGGGTGGCGGCGGCGCCGACCTTGAGGTCGACGAGTGGCTGCCAATCGGCGGCGGGAAGTATAACACCCGGGTTGAGGATTTCGAGCGGGTCGTAAACCTCCTTGACGCGCCGGAACTGCGCCACGACCTCGGGACCGTACACGCGCTCCAGGAGCCCCGCGCGCAGCCGGCCGTCGCCGTGCTCGCCACTCGGCGTCCCGCCCAGCCGCACTTGCAGCGCGGTGACCGCCTCGTACAACGCGCGCACGCCATCTTCCCAGCCGGGCCGGCTCACGTCCGGCAGGGTGTTGACGTGCACGTGCCCGTCGCCCGCATGGCCGAAGAGGACGACCTGGAGCTCCAAACGGTCGGCTGCCGCGCGCACGCAGGCGACGTACTCGCCGAGCCCCTCGATCGGTACACAGCCGTCCTCGATCACCTGCAGCGAGCGCCGTGACTCCGAGAGGCGGGCCAGGGCGGGACTGGCGAGCGTGCGGACCCTCCACAGCCGCTCGAGCCCCGGGCGGTCCACGGCCGTCTCCACGTGCGCGGTGAGGTGCTTCAAACCCCGCACGGCGTCGCCCACCACCCCCCGCGCCGCCATCGCCGTCTCGCGCTCGAACTCCACGAGGAGGAGGCAGGCGAGGCCGGCGGGGAGGGTCACGCCCGCTGCTTCTACAAAGGAAAGGATCGTGCGGTCGAGGAGCTCCACGGCGGAGGGGTTCAGGGCGAGCAGGTAGGGGACGGTGTCGCTCAGCGCCTCCAGCTCGCCGAAGCCGAGGGCGACGCCGGCGACGTCCGGGAAGATGGGCTCGAGCCGCCAGTCGACCTGAGTAATGAAGGCGAGCGTCCCCTCGGAGCCGATCAGCAGGTCGAGCTCGTCGCCGGACTGCGCGAATGCGTCCAGCGCGTAGCCGCTGGAGTTCTTGCGGGTCTTGGGGAAGTGCTGGTCCACGAGGTGTCGGGTTTCGGGTGCCGGGTGCCAGGGGCCCGCGCCACCACCGCGACGCACGACGCGGATCTCCCCATCGGCGCCGACTATTTCAACGGCGTCGATCCAGCGGCGCACGCTGCCGTAGCGAAGGGAGCGCGGACCCGCGGCGTTGGTGGACACCATCCCGCCGGCGGTCGCGAACGCGCCCGAGGAGGGATCGGGCGGCAGGCGCAGACCGAGCCCCCGCGCCGCCGCGTTGATCTCCGCCCAGGTGACCGACGCCCCGGCCCGCGCGAGGCGTCGCGCCGGGTCCACAGTCAACGCGCGGAATCCCTGGCTCAAGTCGACGATCACGCCGCGTCCGACGTTGCCGCCGGCCATGCCGCTGCCCGCGCCTCGCGGCACAAGCGGGGCGCGCGTGTCCGCGGCCCAGCGCACCAGCGCCGCCAGCTCCGCGACGCTCCCGGGAACGGCGACGGCCCGCGGGAGGATGCGGTAGATGCCCGCGCCCTCCGAGTAGGCGGCGCGGATGCGGTCGTCGGTGAGCAGCGCTGGTGTCGCGGACACGATGTGTAAACTTGACATTCCCAGGACAGCGCGTGAAGCTACACCCTTCCCCATGACTCCGACCGCCGCACCCGCTCCGCCGGCGCCGCCGCGCGCGCAGCTCATCCATATCGAGACCGACCGCCGCCTCGGCCACGAATGGGACGAGTGGGATGGGAGGCCACTCCCCAACCTCGGCGATTTCAGCGCGCCCGCCCGCCTGTTCTTTGGCTACGCGGCGCTCACGCTCGTTGTCGCCCTCGGGGTCGCCGCGGCGGTGCTGTTCCTGCTCCAGCCGCGGCTCGCCACGCTCCACCCGCTCGTCCCCCGCGTGCTGTGGCTGACGCTCGGCGGCGCGGGCGCCGTCGCTTGGGCGTGGTTGGCGGTGCTCGCCCTTTCCTTCTACCTAGGGGTGAGCCTGCTCCCCGAGCGGCTGCTGGAGCGCGGGCCGTTCCTGCGGCTGATGAACGTCACGTCGTTCGTCTCACGTGCCTTCGGCCGGCGCGACTGGGTGGAGCACGCGGCGATCGATATCTACAATACGCTCGCCGAGCGGCGCGGCCGCCGCGTGGGCAAGGGTGAGCTGCTGGTGCTGATCCCGCGGTGCCTCTCGAAGGGGGCGTTGGACGGCGTGCTGGCGATCGCGGGGCGCTACGACGTGCCGGTGTTCGTCGCGACGCGTGGGCAGCTGGCGCGCCGCGTGATCCGCGAGCGGCGGCCGCGCGCCGTGGTGGCGGTCGCGTGCGAGCGCGACATGATGACGGGCCTGCGCGACGTGGCGGGCAAGCTCCCCGTCTTGGGGCTCACGATGCGCCTCCCCAACGGCCCCTGCCGGGACGCCGAGCTGGACCTGGACCGGATGGATGTCTGGGTGCGGGGGTTGGTGGGGGCGTAGGCTTCAGGTTCCCAGCTTTTTCTTCAGTTCGTCGATCATCCGATCCACCAGCTTCGCCCCCTCGTGCCCCGGCGGGACGAGCACCTCGAGATCGCGCTCGGGGCGCGAGGGGTCGAGCACCGGTCGATAGACCGCTTCGACCGTCAGCCGCGACTTTCCCGGGGCGTCCGGGTCCGCCCAGCAGCGGATCTTGAACGTGCCGGCGAGGGCGCCCGGATCGCGATCGCCGCGAATCGAGCGTTTGCTCCGCGGTTCGAACCACGCCGTTTCCACGTATGCGTCCTGCGTGTTCGCGAGCTCCACCTCGAGACCCTGCGCGGCAAGCCAGGCCTGGACCTCACCGGCGACGCGCGGCGGCCGGGCGTAGAGCACGACGCTCAGCGCCTCCGGCAACGGCATGAAGTCGGGCCGGGTGGTCGTGGGAGTGCAAGCCGCGGCGAAAAGGCACGCCGCGAACGCGGAATGCTGGATGCGGAACGCGGAATGTATCGTCGGGCGTCGAAACCTGCCCGGTTCATTCCGCATTCCGCACTCCGCATTCCGCACTTGTTTCAGTGTGAGTGCGGTGCCGTTCCGGGAGCATGCGTGTGGGACGTATCTCGGGCCGCGCTCCCGTGCTGGTGTTCCGTCGAGTCCGCATCTTCACCCGCCTCGTGGTCATGCCCGGCGCGCCGGTCCAGCATCTCCCGCTCCATCGTGCGCATCGGGACCCCCGCCGCGTGCTCGAACACCATCTTGCCGCCGACGACCCCGGTCCACGTCACCAGCACCAGGCCGACGACGGCGAGGCCGCGCAGCACCCACTCTTCGACCGCCGTCGTCCGGAACCGCCGCCACAGCCGCCACACGAGCAGCACCGTGAACAGGCTCATCGTGACGAGGCCGAGCGTCTCGTGTTTCTCCATCAGCTCGTGGATGCCCTCGCCGTGTTCGATGACGTCCTCCGCCTGTAGCCCCGCGATCACCGCGAGCCAGCCCCCCAGCACCCCCGCCCACAGGGTCCAGATCGCCGCCCACTTGAGCGACTCGCGCTTGAACGCCCAGGCGGCCAGGTCGAACAGCACGCCCACAGTGAGCAGGGCGGCCGGAAGGTCGTTCAAGGCGGCGTGCAGCCGCGGCCAGTCGTAGCCCAGGATCATGGTGCCGGTTCTCCCGAGAGGGGTGGCGGTCTAGAGGCCCAGATTCGCGACGGCGGGCGGGGTCGCCGAGTAGTCGTAGAACCCCTTCCCGGTTTTCTTCCCGTACATCCCCGCGAGCACCATACGCTTGAGCAGCGGCGGCGGGGCGTAGTGCTGCTGCTTGTACTCGGCGAACATGATCTCGGCGATCTTGTAGGTGGTGTCGAGCCCCACGAAATCGAGCAGCGTGAGCGGCCCCATCGGGTAGCCGCATCCCAGCTGCATCGCCTTGTCGATGTCGGGGATGGTAGCGACGCCGTGCTCGACGGCGCGGATCGCGTCGAGCAGGTACGGCACCAGCAGCAGGTTGACGATGAACCCCGAGTTGTCCTTCGCCGCCACCGCCTCCTTACCGAGCGACTTGGCGAAGGCGAAGGCGCGCCGGAACGCCTCGTCCGACGTCGTCACCGTGCGCACCACCTCGACGAGCGGCATCAGCGGCACGGGGTTGAAGAAGTGCAGCCCGACGAAACGGTCGGCGCGCTTGGTGGCCGCGGCCATCGCGGCGATCGTGAGGCTGGAGGTGTTGGAGGCGAAGATCGTGGGCGGGGCGCAGAGGCCGTCGAGCTCCTTCCACAGCGCGTTCTTCAGCTCCAGGTCCTCGGTCACGGCCTCGATGATGATGTCGCAGCTCTTCAAGTCCCCCACGGCCGTCGTGAAGCTCAAGCGCTTCAGGGCCGCGTCGCGGTCCGCCGCGGGGAGCTTGCCCTTCTCGACGAACTTGGCGAGGGACTTTTCGATGCCGGCGCGCGCCCGCTCGCCGATCTCTTTGGAGACGTCGCGGGCGATCGTCTCGTAGCCGGCGGTCGCCGCGACCTGGGCGATGCCGCTGCCCATCAGGCCGCAGCCGAGGACTCCTACACGTTTGACGTCGCTCATCGGGCTCACTTGAGGGCTTTACGGATCTCGTCGGCGATGCGGACAATGGGACTGGCGGACGGGCCGGGGAGCGCGCGCTCCGCGCGGACCTCGCCGCGCTCGAGGCGGTCCAGCACCTGCTCCAGTCCCACCTGGATCTTCTCGTTCTCGGCGCGGTGCCGGCGCGTGACCACCAGACCGAGCAGCGCCAGGATCGGCGCCGGCAGGTACGCCCACGGCAGCAGCACGCCCAGCGGGATCGCGGCCACGGTGGCGGCGATGCCCAGTCCCGCGATCACCAGGGCGCCCTGGATGCGGACGGCGCGCTCGCGCCGCACGTCGGCGGTGACCTGCACGTGGCAGAAGCCGGGCTCGAGTTGCGTGGCCTGGCCCAGAACTTCGTTGGTCCGTGCCAGGGCGTAGTGCTTCCCACCCGCGCCCAACGCCCGCTGGATGGTCGCGAACGCGCCGCGCTTGGCTTCCCAGGAGGTGCGGTCCGGGTAGCGGCGCTTGACCTGCAGCGATTCCTCTTCTTCCATCCAACGGGAGAGGGCGCGCTCGACGTTCGCCCGGTCCCCCGGGACGACACGCGCCGCCGCCAGCCGGTCCGGTCCGACCAGCCAGGCGCCGAGGCCGCGCGGGACTTGGACGACGGCGCGCGTGCGCTCCTCGAGCAGCGCCTGCCGCAGGTACGCCGCCGGGATCCCGACGTCCTTGCCGAGCGCCACCAATTCGTTCTCGGTGAGCCCCTCGCCGATGTCGCGCTCGGAAGCCTGGAGCTCCGCCGCCCGCTGAATGATGCGCTCCAGCGCTTCGCGGCTGATGAGCTCCTGGCCCATCCTAGACCTTGGCCCGGTCGCGGTCCGGCACCGCCGGCACGGACTCGCCCGTCCGGGCGGGGAGCGCGGGCGCGGCCGGGGTGCCGCGGATCGCGTCGAGCAGCCCCTTGAACAGGTCGATCGGGATCGGGAAGATCGTCGTCGAGTTCTTCTCGGAAGCGATCTCGGTGACCGTCTGCAGGTAGCGCAGCTGGATGGCCGCGGGCTCGGCGCCGATGATGCGCGCCGCCATGGCCAGCTTCTCGGACGCCTGCAGCTCCCCTTCGGCGTTGATGACCTTGGCGCGGCGCTCGCGCTCGGCCTCCGCCTGCCGCGCCATGGCGCGCTTCATCTCCGGCGGCAGGTCGACGTCCTTCACCTCCACCGCCGACACCTCGATCCCCCAGGACTCGGTGCGCGAGTCGATGATGTTCTTCAGGATGGCGTTGATCTTCTCGCGGTTCATCAGGAGCTCGTCCATCTCGGTCTCGCCCAGCACCGAGCGCAGCGTGGTCTGCGCCAGCTGGCTCGTCGCGTAGAGGTAGTTCTCCACGCCGATCACCGCCTTCACCGGGTCGATGACCCGCATGTACAGCACGGCGTTGACCTTGATCGAGATGTTGTCGCGGGTGATCACGTCCTGCGGCGGGATGTCGAGGGCGACGACGCGCAGCGACACCTTCTGCATCCGCGCGAACAGGGGCGGCAGGTAGATCAGCCCCGGCCCTTTCGATCCCCAGGAGCGGCCCAGGAAGAAGTACACGGCGCGCTCGTACTCGCGGAGCACGCGCAGCCCGGAGAACAGGTAGAACGCGACAACCGCGAGAATGGGAACCAGTGCGCCGTCCATGACTGCTCCTTCCTGCTCAGGCGGGGAACGCTTCGACGATGACTGCCGCGCCCTGACCGCCGCCGATGCACGCGGACCCCAACCCGAACCGGAGCTTACGCTGGCGCAGGGCATGAAGCAGGTGGATCGTGATGCGGGTGCCGCTCGCGGCGAGCGGGTGGCCGATGGCGATCGCGCCGCCGTGCACGTTGGTCCTGGCCCGATCCAGTCCCAGCTCCCGCTCCACGGCGAGGTACTGCGGGGCGAATGCCTCGTTCACTTCGACGAGGTCCATCTGCTCCAGTTTCATCCCGGCCTTCGCGAGCGCCTTGCGGGCCGCGGGCGCCGGGCCGATGCCCATATACTGCGGCTCGACGCCGACCACCGCCCACGACACCAGCCGCCCCAATGGTTTCAGTCCCTGCGCGGTGGCGAACGCTTCGCTCGCGATCACCGTCGCCGCCGCGCCGTCGCAGATGCCCGAGGCGTTCCCGGCGGTCACCAGGCCGTCCTTCTTGAAGTACGGCTTCAAGCCGCCGAGCCCCTCGAGCGAGGTCTCGGGCCGCATGTGCTCGTCGGCGCGGAACTCGACGTCCTTGCCCTTCACTTTGACGGGAACCGCCACGACCTCGTCCTGGAAGACGCAATCGTCCCAGGCCTTCTTGGCGCGTTGCTGCGAGCCGAGGGCGACTTCATCCACCTCGCGCCGCGTGAGCTGGTACTTCTCCGCGAGCTTTTCGGCGGTTTCCGCCATCGAGAGGCCGCACTGCGGGTCCTTGAGCGCTTCCCACAGCAGGTCTTCGAGCGGTGCCGGGGGCCCCAGACGCAGGCCCCAGCGGGCGCCGTGCACGACGTGGGGGGCCTGGCTCATCGATTCCGCCCCGCCGCACAGCACGACCTCGGCCTCGCCGAGCAGGATGAGCTGCGCGCCCTGGGTGATGGCCTCGAACCCGGAGCCGCACAGGCGGTTGACCGTGACGGCGGGCACCTCGATCGGCAGACCGGCCTTGAGAGAGACGTGGCGGGCGCAGTAGATGGCATCGTTCGACGTCTGCAGCGCGTTGCCGAAGATCGTGTGGCCGATCTTCTCGGCCGCGACGTGAGAACGTTCGAGCGCGTGCCGCGCCGCGACGACGCCGAGCTGGGTGGCCGAGAGGTCCTTCAGCGACCCGCCGAACGTGCCGAAGCCGGTCCGCACGCCTGAGAGGAAGACGACGTCGGTGTTGGCGCCCTGCGTCTTCATGGAAACAACGCTCCGCTGGTCAGACGCAGGAATATAGCTCCGCCTCCTACGGCGCGGCGCTGCGGCGGCGCCAGATGAAGTACGCTGGCACGCCCGTCGCCAGGATGGCGAGCTCGATGGCGCCCTGGGTCGGTTTCGCGGCGAGGGTGTTCACGACGACGGCCACAGCGGCGAGGATGAACAGCGCGGGCGTCACCGGATAGCCGGGCGTGCGGAACGGCCGCGGAGCGTCGGGCCGCCGCCGGCGGTAGAGGAACAGGGCCGCCGCTCCCAGGACGAAGAAGATCCACGACGAGAGGACGACGTACGTGTACAGCTGCTCGAACGTCCCCGAGACGGCGAGCACCATGGCCCAGGCGCTCCCCGCGATCACGGCCACCGCGGGCGTACCGAACCGCGGGTGCACTTCCGCGAGCTTGCCGAAGAACAGCCCATCGCGCGCCATCGCGTAGAAGACGCGCGGCGTGGTCAGGGTGAGGCCATTCGCAGCGCCGAGAATCGAGATGAGAATCGGGATGGTGATCACCGAGCCCCAACCGGTCCCGAACAGCCGGCCGAGCGCGTCGGCGGCCACACGCTTCGAGGTGCCGACGCCCTCCGCCCCGAGCGCCGCGACATAGCTCACGTTGGCGAGGAGGTAGATGCCGACGACGAGCAACGTGCCGAGCACGATCCCGCGCGGGAAGGTGCGCTGGGGGTTCATCGCCTCTCCGGCCGAGAACGTGACGTACTGCCACCCCTCGTAGGCCCACAGCACACCGATCATCCCCACTCCGGCTCCGGCGAGCAGCGTGCCGTTGAGCGGGGTGTCGAGGAGGCGGACCTCCCCGCCCCATCCGTGCCCGCGGGCCAGCAGAGCGACGCTCATCAGCAGCAGCGCCCCCACCTTGATCGCCGTGCTCCAGTTCTGGACCGTGGCGCCCTGGCGTGTGCCGCGCACGTTCACCGCCGCCACGGCGGCGATCACCACGACGGCGACGGCCTTGCCGGCGACGGGCCCGAGGTTGACGAGCTGCGGCAGGTAGCGCGTGCCGAACGCCACGGCGAGCGTCGCGATCGAGCCGCTGCCGATGACGAAGAACATCGCCCACCCGTACAGGAATGCGACGAGCGGGCCGTACGCCTGGCGCAGGTAGACGTAGATGCCGCCCGCCTCCGGCTCCATCGCCCCGAGCTCGCCGAACGACAGCGCGCCGAGCAGCGACAGCACACCGCCCAGCGCCCAGATCAGCAGCGCGACGCCGACGTCGCCCCGGGCGCTGTTGAGGACGTTGCCGGGAACGAGAAAGATGCCCGAGCCGATGACGGTCCCGACGACGATGAGGAGCAGGTCGGAGAGCCGCAGCACGCGCGCCAGGTCGCCCTGCATCAGTGGCCCGCCGCCATGCCGTCCTTGCGGGGATCGGAGCCGCCGGCGTAGCCGCGCGGCAGCCGGATGATCGCCTGCGCGCCGCCGAACGCGACGCCGCGCTCGTCGGCGATCTCGTGGCCCAGCGCCTGGAGCGCGCGCCGCACGTCGTCGCCGATCGCCGGCTCCAGCGCCACGCGGCGGTGGTCCAGGTGCCGGAACCGCGGCGCGTCGATCGCCTCCTGCAGATCCATCCCGAACACCAGGAGATTCAGGAGCACCTGCACGTGACCCTGCGGCTGCATCGAGCCGCCCATCACTCCGAAGCTCATCCACGGCTGATCGACCCCGGCGCTGTCGGGCCTGGTGACGAACGCGGGGATGATGGTGTGGAACGGGCGCTTCCCGGGGGCGGCGGTGTTGGGCAAGCCGGGCTCGAGCGTGAACCCCGCGCCGCGGTCGTGCAGGGCGAACCCGGTGCCCGGCACCACGACCCCCGATCCGAAGAGGTCGTAGAGGCTGTTGATGAACGAGACCATGTTGCCCGCGGAGTCGGCGACCGTGAGGTAGATGGTTTCGCTCGCCGTCGCCGCCTTGCCCGGCGCGGGGCGGTCGGCGGCGCGCGCGGGATCGATCTGGGCGCGGCGCTGCGCGACGAACGCGTCGCCGAGCAGTGCCGCGACCGGCGTCGTCATCTCGGCCGGCTCGCCGACGTACCGCGCGATGTCGGCGTAGGCGACCTTCTTGGTCTCGATCAGGAGATGCAGGTAGGCCGCGGTGTTGTGCCCGAGGCTTTTCAGGTCGTACGGCTCGAGGATGCGCAGCATCTCGAGCGCCGCGACGCCCTGGCCGTTGGGCGGTAGCTCCCAGACGCGGTAGCCCCGGAACGGCGCGGAGATCGGCTCGACCCACTCGGGCCGGTGCGCGGTGAGGTCGTCGAGGGTCAGGTAGCCGCCCAGCGCACGGACGCGGTCCACGACGCGCCGGCCCAGGTCGCCGCCGTACAGCGCGCCGGGACCCTGATCGGCGATGAGCCGCAGCGTGCGGGCGAGGTCCCGGTTCCGGAACCATTCGCCGGCGCGCGGCGCGCGGGCGCCGTCCACCAGGAACGTGGCCCGGGCGCCGTCGTCTTTCTTCAACTTCTCGGTCTCGTCGGCCCACTCGCGCGCGATGATCGGCGTGACGGGAAAGCCTTCGTCGGCGTAGCGGATCGCGGGCGCGAGGGCCTGCGCGAGGGTGATCGTGCCGAAGCGCTTGAGCAGCGCGTCCCACCCCGACAGCGCGCCGGGGACGGTGACGTCTTCCACGGTCTCTTCCGGCATCGTCTCGTGCCCGCGGGCGAGCAGCGCGGCACGCGTCATCAGGCTGCCCGCGCGGCCGCTGGCGTTCAGGCCGTAGAGCTTTTGGTCCTTCGCCGACCACACGATCGCGAACATGTCGCCGCCCAGGCCGGTCATCTGCGGCTCGACGACGTTGAGCACGGCCGCCGCCGTGACCGCCGCGTCGATCGCGTTGCCGCCGCGCTCGAGGACGCCCAAGGCGGCGGCGGTGGCGAGCGGCTGGCTGGTCGCGGCCATCCCGTGGGGGGCGTAGACGGTGGAGCGATGGGCCATGGTCGAGGGGCGGGGGGTTTGGGCGACAAAGCACAAAAGAAGAAGACTCTTCATATCCGATCGATGATGGCGGCCGCCACGTCGCGGGTCTTCGCGGTGCCCCCGACATCGGGTGTCCGGATTCCGGCGGCCAGAGTGTCCCGCACCGCTCGGTCGAGGTCGCGCGCGGGCTCGGGGTGGCCGAGCTGCTCCAGCATCAACGCTCCGGTCAGCACGGCGGCGACCGGGTTCGCCACTCCCTTGCCGGCGAGCGGCGGCGCCGAGCCGTGCACCGGTTCGAACAGGCCCAGACGGCCGGGGTGCAGGTTGGCGCTCGCCGCGAAGCCCAGCCCGCCGACCAGTCCGGCGCCCAGGTCCGACAAGATGTCGCCGTAGAGGTTGTTCGTCACGATCACCTGGAAGCGCTGCGGCTCGCGCACCAGCTCCATCGCCAGCGCGTCGACGTAGCGATGCTCGGCGCTGATCCCCGGATACTCCGCCGCGACGGCTTTGAACCGGTCCTGCCAGACTTTATGCGCGGGGACTGCGTTGGACTTGTCGCTCATGGTGACACGGGTCTTGCCGTGGGCCTTGGCCCACTCGAACGCCGCGCGGATGATGCGCTCGACGCCTTTGGCGGTGTTGATCTCCTCGGCGATGTACGTCTGCCCTTCGATTCGACCCCTGCCGGTGTAAATGCCCTCGGTGTTTTCTCGGAAGATGACGAAGTCGATCGCGCCGTCGAGTCGCAGCGCCGACAGGTCCGGGTGCAGCAGGCGAACCGGCCGAAAGTTGATGTACAGATCCAGCTTGAACCGCAGCCCGAGCAGGATGTCCCGGGCGTGTTCGTTGCCGGGGACGCGCGGGTCGCCGATGGCGCCGAGGAAGATCGCATCGGACTCGTCGCGCAGCTTCCGGAACGCCATATCCGGCAGCGTCTCCTTGGTCTTGAGGTAGTGATCGGCCCCGTAGGGGAGGCGCTCCCACGCGAGCGTGACACCGTGCGCGCCGGCCGCCCGCTCGATGATGGGAATGGCGGCCTCGATCACCTCGGGGCCGATGCCGTCGCCTGGGATGACGGCGACCCGATGGGGTTTGGTCATTCGAACCCGGTCGCGCGGCCGCAGCCCGCGCAGTACGCCCAGCCCACGTCCACCTCCGCACCGCACGCCGGGCACTTGAGCTCGCCGAGCGGCGGCTGCCCGCAATGCGGACAGAAGTTGACCTTGCGGCCGGCCGGGAGCCCACCGCCGCAGTAGGGGCAGCGGCGCGCCGCGGCCGGCTCCCCCTCGTCCGCCAGCTCGAACGTCGGTTCCTCGGAGTCCGGCCGCCGTTCGCCCGGCGCCGGCGAAATGGGGTTCTCTCCCGTCCAGCTCACTGGCTCCTCCTCCTCTTCTGCTTCCTCTTCTTCCGGCTGGGGCGGCCCGTAGCGGGTGTCGCCGCGCAGGAACCGCTCGGCGGCGAGGCGGTTGATCATCACGCGGCAGTCGGGGAAGTTGCGGAAATACGCCGTGTCGGGGCTGGTGGCGGTGACTTCGCGCTGCATCGCCTCGCGCACGTCATCGGGCTCCAGGCGCAGGTACCCGCGCTCGCCGGCGAGCAGCCGCAGCACCGTCATCTCGTAGTCCTGGTGCGTCGCCACGTTCAAGTGCGAGCGGTTCGACCGATACGGCACGAGCCGCTCGTAGACCTCTGCGGCGGGGAACGGCACCGCGAGGCGGTTGTCCTTCGAGAGCCCCGTCACCAGCAGCTCGAATAGGCGATCGAGTTCATCGGGCATGGGAAATGACCCAATTGCTTCTCACCGCACCACCACCACGCCCTTCATGTACGGATGTGGCGTGCAGTGATACGTGTACGTCCCCGCCCGGTCGAAGCGCCGCACGAACGTCGCCCGCTGCGCGAGCCGCCCCGAATCCGGGCCGTCGTCGAAGGTGACGGAGTGTTCCAGGGGATCGGCATTGGTCCAGCGCACGGCTTCGCCGACCGCGACCGTCACCGTGTCGGTGCGGAACCGGAACCCGTGGATGTCGACCGCCGCGGCCGCCGGGCCCCCCGCGGCGACCGCAGGGACTGTTGGGCGATGGAACCACGGGCTGAAGCGGGAGAGATGCAGCGGGATCGTGAATTCGAAGCCGTAGAGTTTCTTCGCGAACCCTCGCGAATTGCCCTCGATCGTGCTGGTCGCGGCGTTGCTGACCTGGAGCGAAAAGGTGTGGGGCGAGCCGGGGATCACGAAGTCCAGCGCCGCGCTCCACGCGGCGCGCGTGGTGGGTCCCACCAGCGATCCCACGTCCGCGCTCACGGCGATGTAATCGCTGAGGCGGGCGACGACGCCGCCGGCGAGCGCCGCGCGCGCCTTCGTGGCCCGGTACGGATGGCTCATGGCGCGCGCCGCGCCGGAGAGCGTCACCGGCCCGCGCGTGTAGTCGACGCCCACCTCGGCGTCGCCGCTCTGGGCGAGCGCGTTGTAGGCGGGGGTTACCGCGACGGCGAGCCCTGGGGCTCCTTCGGCGCCCAGCGCCCGCCAGCGCACGTACCACTCGCTCTCGTTGTTGTCCGGCTGCCCGGGCCCGACCAAGGAGTTCGTGCCGAAGTGCCAGCCCATGGCGAGCGCGCGGCCCAGGCCGGCGGCGACCGTGAAGGTGGGATAGTTGATCACTTCATGGACCGGCCCGGGGCTGACGGAGAAGCGGTGCACGAAGTTGAATTGGACGACGCCGCCGTCGGGCACCCAGGTGCCGCCGAGGTTGGGCGGCCGGTACATCAGGGATTGCGCATGCGCTGGTGCGGACGCAAGCGCCATCAGGGTCAGCAATCGGACGAAGCTTGTGCGCATTTCGAATCCTCCTGATGGAATAATCCGCAATCCGCAATCCGCATTCGTTTCACCGCCACTCGTTCTGCCACCGATCGTAGAGTACGGGCACGACCCCGCCTTGCTGCAGCACCTCGACGCCCGTCGGGTCGCGATAGGCCTTGCGGTAGAACAAGTGGGTGACGCCCGAGTTGATGATGAGCTTGGCGCACATCACGCACGGCGAGGCGCTCACGAACACCACCTTGTCGCGCACGTTCCCCGGCGCCTTGACGAGGGCGTTCATCTCCGAGTGGATGCACCCGCAGTTGCCCGGCACCGAGGAATCGCACTTGTTGGGGAGGCCCCGGGCGTTGCCGTTGTACCCGATCGCCAGGACGTTCTCCAGAGCCTGGTCGGTGATGACGGTGCCGACCTGCAGCCGGCCACACGTCGAGCGCTTGGCCAACTCCTCGGCCATCCGCATATACACCTCGTATAAGGGAATCCGGGTAACAGACGCCGGAGACGCCGCGGTGGATCCGAGGTTCAAGGGGTGCGTGTTCGCCTCCACCCCGTCCTTGAAGCGGCTCACGGGATCTCCCGATCGGGATCGTAATCGGCGTAGCGGCCGCGGGCGCGCTGCTGCGCGAGCCAGGTGTCGAAGCCGGAGGGGACGAGGCCGTTGGAGCGCTCCTGCCGCTCGGCGGCGGTCGTGGCGAGGTAGTCGGCGTAGTCGTTCTTGGGGTTGTCGTTGTGCCCGCGCACCCACTGCCACTCGACCTCGTGCGCCGCGAGCACCTGGTCCAGCTTCTGCCACAGCTCGAGGTTTTCGAGCTGTCCGCTCTTGCGCCGCCACCCCTGGCGCTTCCACGCCGGCAGCCATTCGGTGACGCCTTTCACGAGGTACTCCGAATCCGAGACGTAGCGCACGCGCGCGTGCTGCCACTGGCGCCGGATCCACTCGAGGGTCGCGATCGCCCCGGCGATGGCCATCTTGTTGTTCGTCGTCTGCGGCGAGCACTCGTAGAAGTCCCAGCGGGCAACGCTGTCACCCGCCGGCGCCTCCAGCAGCGCGCCGTTGCCGCCGGGGCTGGGTTTCGTGGAGTCGTTCCCGAGACAGCTCTCGTCCGCGTGCACCAGCACCGTGACTCGGCGCTCCGCCGTCACGGCTGGATCACAACGGGGATGTCGGTGTGGCGCAGGATCTCTTCCGCGTGCGAGACGACGACGCTGGGCCGCTCGCCCCCGTGCGGCACGTGGGCGCCGGCGAACAGGGCGTCGCAACGCGTGCGGCGCACCACTCCCGCGACGACTTCGCCGGGCTTCCCCGCTTCGACGTGCGTCACGAACGGGACGCCGAGCAACGACAGCGCCGCCTCCGCTTCGCCGACCACCGCGCGCCCGGCCTCCTGGTCGGCGGCGGCGTGAATCACGTGGACCGTGCTGCCGACGATGCTGGCGAACCGCGCGCACAAGTCGAGCGCGCGGCGGCTGGTCTCGCGGCCGTCGAACGCCGCGGCGCACACGCGCATCGGCGATGGTGTTCCCCCGCACACGATGACGCACCGCTCCGACACGCGGATCAGCGCCGCCACCGTGGCGCCGAGGCTCTCGGCGCTGCGGGTCGCGCCGCGGCGCCCCACGAGCGCCGCGTCCACGTCCTTCGCCAATTCGGCGAGCACGAGCGCCGCGTCGCCCTCGCGCTCGACGACTTCGACTTTGAGCCGCGCCGCGGCGACGCGCTCGCGGGCCCGCTCCAGCGTCGCGCCGTCCACACCGCCGCCTGCCTCGTGGACGTGCACGACGAGCAGCGCGGCGTCGAAGCGCTGGCCGAGCACCACGGCCTGTTCCAGCGCCGCATCGGCCTGGGGGCTGCCGTCCAGCCCGATCAGCAGTCTCGTGAACACGCCCCCCCCGCTGTCCTCATGGGAGCACCGCGAACCACTCCAGGTCGCCCAACGCGAACTCGAGCACCTCCCCCGTCATCGGCAGACGCCCACGCAGGACCTCGGCGCTGCCCTCCACGCCTCGCGCTTCGAGTCGCTCGGCCACGACCACATATTCGGTCCCGCGGCGCATCAGCGCCACCCGGCGGTGCTCCCGGACGGCCCGCTCCAGCGCGTCCATCGCCTCCGGGGTGGGCGCGTGGTACTCGGGGATGGCGGGGGTCGGCATCACGCGACTGCGACGCGCCCCGGCGGCCCGGCGACCACGCGCCCGACCTGCGCGGCCGCGGGAGCCCGCTCTCGTTCCAAGGCGGCGCGGAGCGCGGGGACTTGGGGCTCCGGCAGGGCGATCAGCAGTCCCCCCGACGTCTGGGCGTCGGCGAGCAGGAGACGGGTGGTCTCGTCCACGCCGGCGGCAAACTCGACGGCGCCGGCGAGGCTCTCGAGGTTGCGGCGCGTGCCGCCGGGGATGGCGCCGCGCTCGGCCAGCTCGCGGGCGCGGGCGAGCAGCGGCACGGCTGCGGCCTGGATTTCCGCCGCCGCGCCGCTGGCGGTGAGCAGAGAGGACAGATGCCCCAGGAGCCCAAAGCCGGTCACGTCGGTGGCGGCGTGGACGTCCACCGCGCGCAGAGCGCGGGCGGCGCCCGCGTTCAGCGTCGTCATCACCGCGACCGCCGGCGCCAGGTCCGCGGCGGTGAGCAGATCGCGCTTCAGCGCCGTGGTGAGGATGCCGGTGCCGATCGGCTTGGTGAGCACGAGCGCGTCGCCGGGCCGCGCGCCGGCGTTGGTCACGATGCGCGCCGGGTGCACCTCGCCGATCGCCACCATCCCGTACTTGGGCTCGGGGTCGTCCACCGAGTGCCCGCCCAGGACGAACGCGCCGGCCTCGCGCGCGATGTCCTGGCCGCCGCGCAGCACGTCACCGAGCAGCTCGAGCGGCACCGTGTCGCGCGGCCAGCCGACGAGGTTCAGGGCGATGAGCGGCGTGGCGCCCATCGCGTAGACGTCGGAGAACGCGTTCGCCGCCGCGATGCGGCCGAAGTCGTAGGCGTCGTCGACGATGGGCGTGAAGAAGTCCACCGTCGCCACGATCGCGCGATCGGGCGCCATCTGGAAGACGGCGGCGTCGTCGCGGGTGGCGGCGTCGACGAGGATCCGCGGATCGCTCGCGACCGGCACGTGACGCAGGACCTGCGCCAGCTCGGCGGGGCCGAGCTTGCAGGCTCAGCCCGCGCCGTGCGAGAACGCGGTCAGGCGAATGGTCATGCTCGGAAATATGAAGGGGATGGGGGATGCGTGATACGGGATGCGGATCAGCCGAGTCGCCACGCCAGGACCGCGCCGGCCAGGACATAGCGGAGCACATCGCGGGCTGTGCGGACGATCGTCTCCCGCCGCTGCGGCGGGGCCGGGCCCTGCACCCGGGCGGACGACACCATCAGGCCGACGAGCAGGAACACCAGCCACCACTCGCCGCTGCCCAGCGAGTCGAACCACAACGAGCCGAAGAGCGTGGCGACCAGCGCTTCGAGCGCCCGCCAGACGACGTCACTCTTCGTAAACATCCACATTCGGCCCGGTTTCGTCGGGTCGGCGTTCCGGAAGGGGATCCCGACGCCACCGACGATGATGAAGACTATCGCGACCGGGATCCAGGCGAGGACGAGCCGGCCGAGCGTCACTCGCCGCGGCGCGTCCGGGGCACGTAGCCCGGCCCGCGCAGCCCCCGGCCGGGCCGGGCGCGCGTCACCTTGCCGTGATCGAGCACCTTCTGGCCGTTCACGAACACGTAGGCGATCCCGGCCGACGGCTGGTGCGGATTCTCGAAGGTCGCGCGGTCGATGATCGTCGCCGGGTCGAAGACGGTGATATCGGCGAAAAAGCCCGGCTTCAGGAGCCCGCGCCCGGTAAGCCCCACGCGCTGGGCCGGGAGCGAGGTCGCCTTGCGGACCGCGAACTCGAGCGGCATCAGCTTCTCGTCGCGGACGTAACGTCCCATGATCCGCGCGAACGAACCGTAGGTGCGGGGATGCGCGCCGTCACGGCCGAACGGCCCGTCCGGCGCGACGCCGCCGAAGTCGGTGTCGAACCCGGTCCACCACGTCTGCAGCGCCACGCGCACGTCGGGCTCGCTCATCAGGAAGTAGATCCCCCCCGTGCGCGCCCGCTCGGCGGTCACCAGGTTGAACAGCGTCTCATACGGATCTTCGTGACGCAGCGCGGCGACTTCGCTGAGCCGCTTGCCCGTGTACTGCTTGAGCGAATCGGCGAACGGGAGGACGATCACACCGCTGGGGCCGCCCGCCGCCCTGATGAAGCGGTCGGTCGATCGAGGCGCAGCGACCAGCTCGGCGCGGATGCGGGCCCGACTCGCGGGGTCGGCGAGCCGCTGCAGCATCGAATCCACGCCGCCCGAGTGGGCCCACGCCGGGATCGAGGCGTCGAGCGAGGTCGCGCCGGCGACGTAGGGGTAGAGATCCGCCGTCACATCGAGCCCCGCGCCCCGCGCCGAATCGATGCGGGCGATCACGTGCGGCATCCGCCCCCAGTTCAAGTGCCCCGCGATCTTGAGGTGCCAGATCTCGGCGGGGATCTTCGCCTCGCCGGCGATGCGGAACACCTCGTCGAGGGCCGAGTCGATGGCGCCCCCTTCGCTGCGCATGTGGGTCGCGTAGATCCCGCCGTGACGGCGGGCGGCGCGCGCCAGGGCGACGAGCTCCTCGGTCGGCGCGTAGATCGCCGGGGCGTACTCGAGGGCGGTGGACACGCCCAGCGCGCCCTGCCGCATCATCGTGTCCACCAGCGCCGTCATGTGGGCGAGCTCGGCCGGCGTGGCGCGCCGGTCTTCCTTCCCCACCACGGCGAGGCGCACCTGCGTCGCACCGACGAAGGTGGCGATGTTCACCGTCGAGCCGCTGCCCGCAAGTACCGTGAAGTACCCGTCCAGATCCCGCCAGTCCTCGCGGTAGCCGTACTTCTTCATCACGTCGGAGTCGTCGACGACGAGCTGGTCGGTGAGCGGCGCGACCGAGCCGCCCTCCCCGGTGACTTCCGTGGTGATCCCCTGGGTGACCTTGCTGAGCACCCGGCTGTCGGCGAGGGCGTTGGTCTCGGACTGCCCCAGCATGTCGATGAACCCGGGCGCCACCACCAGCCCGCGCGCGTCCACCGTGTCCCGGGCCCGGGCGCCGGGCAGGTACCCGACGGCAACGATGCGATCGCCCCGGATCCCCACGTCTCCCTGCCAACGGGGGTTGCCGCTCCCGTCCACGATCCAGCCCCCGGTGAGCAGGACGTCGTAGGGGCCGTGGTCGCAGCCGGCCACGGCGATGAGCAACAACGCGGCGACGAGTCTCAATTTTTCCATGCCGTCCTCAGCGAGTCGGGCCGCACGATGCGGCCGCGGATCATCACCCACGCGATGTCGCGGGTGTTGTTGATGTTCTGGGCGGGGCTCGCGTTGAGCACGACGAGATCCGCCACCTTCCCCGGGACCAGATAGCCCACCGAGTCGGCGTCCAGCAGCTGGGCGCCGTGCCGCGTCGCGGCCGTGATCGCCTCGAGGGGGGAGAGGCCGGCCTCGGTCAGTAACAGCAGCTCCTCGTGGAGCGCCGCACCGGGGACGAGCAGCTGGTTGGCGGCGTCGGTCCCCGCGGCCACCAGCCCGCCGGCGCGCTTGAACTCGCGCACGAACAGATCCTGCCGGGGCCGGGCGCGCTGGAAAGCGGCGAAGTCGGCGGCGCGCCAGTTGGTGCGCCTGAGCAGGCTCGTGACCTGTCGCACGACGTTGCCGCTGTCCTCCGGCACGTCGGCCATCTCGGCCCGCGAGCGCAGGCTCGTGTCCGCGAGGTGAGCGAGCGTCTCGTGGACCACCAACGTCGGGACGATCGCCACGTGGGTCTGGGCGAGCGCGCGTGCGGTCCGGGATAAGGTCGCCGAGTCGAGCGCGGCCCAGCCGGTCTCCTCGCGCGTCCAGCCGGCGAGGAACAGGTCGTGCGCCCGGAAGTACGGGGCCGGGTTGCGGACCGCCGCCTGCACGACCCCGGACATGTGCTCGAGCGACGCGACGCCGGCCCGCGCCGCGGTGAGTGCGTCGGTCTTGCCCAGGTGCGCCGCCACGCGGAGGCGCAGGGTCGTCGCCTCGTCCATCAATGGCCGCAGCAAGGCGGGCGTGATCTTCGTGTAGATCTTGAGATAGTCCGCGCCCGCCGCGCCGGGGGCAGCTCGCTGATCCACCGCGCGCCGCGCCTCGGGTCCCGTGGCGACGGCCGTCGCGTTGGGGTAGGTGGCGGGGACGCCGTCGATCATCGCGCCCGAGGTGTACATCCGCGGGCCGAACACGGCGCCGGCGCCCAGATCCGCCTTCAGCGCGAATGCGGAGTCGTTCGACAGCGCGCCCAGATCGCGGACGGACGTGACCCCCCACGCGACGTAGCGCGGCAGCGCCCACCGCTCCACGTGCGCGTGCGCGTCGATCAGGCCGGGGATGATCGTCTTGCCGGCGAGGTCGATCACCACGGCGCCGCGCGGAACCTTGATCTCGTTGACGCGCGCCACCGCGGTGAGACGCCCATCCTTGATGAGCAGCAGGGCGTCGGTCACGGGGGGCCCGCCCGAGCCGTCGATGAGCGTCGCGCCTTGCAGCGCGATCATGCCCCTCCCGGACGGCGTGCAGCCGGCCACCGCGACGGCGCATACGGCCCATACGGCCATACGGCGATACGGCCATACGGCGTTACGCAGACTCACGGTTTGGGATCCGACGACGTGTGGTCGTGGAGGATCTGCCAGCGGTCGCCGCGTTTCTGCAGGAGCAGCGTGAACGGACCGCTCGCCGTCACGGAGTCACCGCGCCGCAGCGCGAAGCGCGCGGTAGCGAGCGCGAGGTCCGGCGCCAGGGCCCGCACGTGCAGCTCCTCGAAGGTGAGCGAGTCGCGGTGCTTGCCGGCCGCGAAATAGTCCGCCTGGTAGTGGTCGTGGAGCGCCTGCCAGCCGTACTGCACGTGCCCGCGGCGCAGGTAGCTGGTGAGCGAGTCGCGTCCGTAATCGCTCATGAAGCCCTCGAGGTCGCCGCGGTTCCAATCCGCCGCCGAGCGGCGCAGCATCGCCCCGACTTCGGCCTCGGGGTCGCCGGGTGGAGCTTTGGGCGCCGCGCACGCGGCCAGACCGATCGCCACTCCGCACCACGCACCGCGCACGCCGCGCCTCTGCAGTTCGCGAGTCGCCCCAACGTACTGTCCAGCATGGCTGCCGCAACCCCGAACGTGCCGCGGGAGCGCCTGCCCGAGATGACCGTGGTCATCCGGCAAACGCTCCCGCGTGTCGTCGTCGAGGTGTTCTAGCGGCGCCTGCGGCGCGACGCCTTCTTCCGACCCTTGGCGCGCTTCGCCTTTTTCTTGGCTTTCGGGCGCGCGGCCTTCCTCTTCTTGGCCTTCTTCTTCGCCTTCTTGCGGGCTGCGGGCTTCGGCTTCGGGGCGGCCATCGGCTCGCCCATCGGCCTCATCGGGGCCGGTGTGGGCGGCGCGGGCGGCATCGGCGGGAACATGGGCTCCGACATCCCCGGGCCGGACCAGCCGCTTTCCGTCACCTCCACATGCTCGAGCATCGGATCTCTCCTCCGCTGGTAGTGTGCGGGCGTGGCCTATAGCTTATCCCGCTCACTCCCCTCCGCAAGTGACGATGCGCACCTGTTTTTTCGCCTTGCTGCTGGCGCCGACGGCGCTCGCGGCGCAGGGCGCGCCGCGCCCCATCTCGTTGCCGTGGCGACAGTTCGCCGAGGACCTGACGGGCCCGGCGCGCCCCGCCGGGTACACCAGCGTGCTGGGACGCCGCAGCGCCCTCATCGGTACGGAAACCGGGACATTCGAGGCGTGGGCGTGGCCGCTCAAGCTGCTGCACGGCTTCGAGCTCAGGTTCAAAACGCCGCTGTACGACCAACCCGTCCCCGGACGCGACATCGCGCGGCGGGTGGAGGTGACGCCGGCCGGGGTGACCATCGTCTACGTGCACCCTGCGTTCACCGTGCGGGAGCGGCTGTTCGCCCCGGAGGACGAGCCGGCCGTCGTCGCCGTGCTCGAGGTGGAGGCGGTGCGGCCCCTCGAGATTATCGCTCAGTTCCGGCCCGACCTCCAGTACGCCTGGCCCGCGGCGATGGGGGGGCAATACGTCGCCTGGGACGACGCCGAGAAGGCGTTCGTGCTGTCGGAGAGCCGCCGCCAGGTGAACGCCTTCGTTGGGTCGCCGTCCGCCACGTGGGCGACGAACAACCCGTCCCACATGCTCGCCGACGCCCCCAGCGAGCTGCACATCGCCGTCGGCGACCAGGGGCCCGTGGCGATGCCGCGCCCCGGCGAGCCCGCCGGGCGCCTCACGGTGGTGCGGGCGGCGGGCATCCCGATCGTGATCGTTGGGGCAGCGGCTCCGCGCGACACGGTTCGGGCGATCTACCGCCGCGTCCTCCGGGACGCCGAGCGGCTCTACGCCGCGCGGGCGACACACGCGCAGGCGGTGTTGGACTCCACGCTGGTGCTGCACTCGCCCGACGCGGAGCTCGATCTGGCCGTGCGTTGGGCCGAGCTGAACCTCGACGCGGCGCTCGCCTGCAACCCCGACCTGGGGTGTGGCCTGGTCGCGGGGTTCGGGCCCTCGGGCCCGACGAGCACCCGGCCGGGCTTCGGGTGGTACTTCGGCGGGGATGCCGCGATCAACTCGTTCGCCATGAGCTCGACGGGGCTGTGGAGCGTAGCGCGCGACGGTTTGGCGTTCTTCGCGACCTACCAGGGAAAGGCGGCGCCGAACCTCGGCAAGATCCCGCACGAGATCTCCCAGGGGGCCGCGCGCATCCGCTGGTTCGACGAGTACCCCTACGCCTTCTATCACGGCGATACGACGCCCTTCTGGATCCTCGCGCTCGCCGAGTACTGGCAGGCCTCCGGCGACACGGCGACGATCCGCCGCCTGTGGCCGAACCTGCGCCGCGCCTACGACTGGGCGAAGGCGACGGACGCCGATGGCGACGGCTTGATGGACAATGCGCGGGCCGGAGCGGGGGCGATCGAGGTCGGGGACCTCCAGCAGGGGCTCAAGTCCGACGTGTACATGGCGGCGGTGTGGGTGAAGGCCCTCGAAGTGTTTCCCCGGATGGCGCTGGCGATGGGCGAGCCCCAGGTGGCCGAGGAGGCGCGTCGCCTGCACGAGCGCGCGCTCGCTACGCTGCGCGACAAGCTGTGGCTTTCCGCCGAGCGTCGCTACGCGTTCGCGCTCCTCGATGGCGACAAGCTGTCGGGGGAGCTGACGGTGTGGCCGGCGACCGGCCTGGCGTTCGGCCTGTTCGACGAGCGCCGCGGTCAGGCGACGGCGGCGGCGCTCGCGGGCGCGGGGATCACGACCGACTGGGGTGCGCGCACTCTCGCCCCGTCGTCGCCGCTGTTCGATCCGCTGCACTACAACAACGGCACCGTGTGGCCGTTCGTCACCGGGTTCGACGCGCTGGGGCTGTTCCGCTACCACAACTCGGCGATGGGGTGGGCGGCGACGTCCGCGGTCGCGCGCACCGCGTTCCTGTGGGGCCTGGGGGACAACCCCGAGGTGTTCTCGGGCAGCGTGTACGAGCCGCTCGAGACCGCCGTACCGCAACAGTTCTTCGCGACCTCGATGCTGCTGACGCCGCTGGTGCGCGGGCTCCTGGGCTGGGAGGCCGACGTACCGGCGGACCGCGTGCGCCTCGCGCCGCACCTGCCGCCCACGTGGGACTCGGTAACGGTCGAGCGGTTGCCCGCCGGCTCGGGGCGCTACACGGCGCGCCTCGTGCGCACGCGGGACTCGTTCCGCGCGGCGATCGAGCGAACGAGCGGCCGCGGGGTGGACACCGTGGAGTTCTCCCCCTCGCTCCCGCTCGGGGTGACACTTCGCGGCGTCACCGTCAACGGGCAACCGGCGGCCTGTGGCGTGCGAACTCCCGGACCGGACGTCCACGTGGACTGCACCGTCCCGCTCGGCGAACGCACGGAGATCGTGGTGCGCCACACCGCGGGATGGGAGGTCCTCCTCGAGGCACCGCGTCCGCAGCGGGGCGAGCGCTCGCGGGCGCTCAAACTCCGCGGTCAGCGGCTCGCCGGCGACACGCTCGTGCTGGACGTGGAGGGCGTGGCGGGGACGACTTACGTGGTGCCAGTGCGGATGCCAACGGGTATGAAGAAAGTGACCGTCGGGTTTCCACCGGGAGGCGATCCGGTCGACGGCTATGTGGGGAGGACGGTCCGCGTCACCGTGCAGCAGTGACAACTTCGCTTGACAACGTCACTTAGCGGGGCTTACGTTCGCCCTGCCATGAGCGCGCGATTCCTGCGCGCGGCCCCCGCGGCCCTGCTGGTGGTCCTGCCGGGCGCCGCGCTGGCCCAGAACGTCGCCGAAGTCCAAGTCGCCCCCCCCTCCGTCACCATCAAGGTGGGCGAACGCCTCGGCCTCCTGGCCACGGCGTTCGATCGCGTCGGCAACGTCATTCCCACCGTCCGTCCTATCTGGACCTCCAACAACGTGAACGTGGCCAAGGTAGACAACAACGGCACGGTAACGGGGGTCGCCTCGGGGGCGGCGATCGTCGAGGCCCGGGTGGGCACGCGGCGCGGTCAGGCCGTCGTGCAGGTGACGGGGTCGGGAGGCGCCCCGCCGCCGGTCACCCCTCCGGTATCCCCACCGACGGACGCGGGGACGGATGTTTTCTCCGGCCAGCCCGCCGGCTCGGGCCCGGCGGCGGCCCTCAAGATCGACCCGGCCGTCATTTACCTGTTGCCGTCGGAGAATACCCACGCCTCGCCGCGCGCCCTGCGGGACGACGGCTCGCCCGCCGCGCCGGTGCGCGTGGTCTGGAAGTCCTTGCGCGAGGACATCGCGAGCGTGGACCAGAACGGCAACATCGTCGCGCTCGCCTCGGGGCAGGGCACGATCCAGATGTCGAGCGGGACGTTGACCGCCACCGCGCCGGTCGTGGTGCAGGCGGCGGAATTCGCGATCGCGGAACGGGGACCGCTGATCCTCGCGCCCGGGGAGCAGGACACCCTGCACGTCGTCGTGCCGACGCAGAACGGCCGCCTCGTGCGCCCCCTGGCGCTGTCCTGGCAGACGAGCAACCCGGCGGTTTTTCAGGTTAACCCGGTCGGCGCGGTGCGGGCCGTGGGCCCGGGCGTCGCGACGCTCACCGTCGGAGGCTTGCTCCAGACCAAGACCCTCGAGATCCGGGTGCACCGCGCGGTGGAGGCGTTCGCCGTGCTGCCGCGGGCGAGCGCCGAAGTCGCGGTGCCGGTCACGGCGACGGCCCGGTTCCAGGCGACCCCGCTCGCGGGCGACAACAGTCCGGTGCCGGAGGCGCGGGTGACGTGGAGCCTCAGCGACACGTCGGTGGCGGGGTTCGATCCGGCGACGGGCACGCTCACCGCCCGCAAGCTCGGTCGCACGCAGCTCGTGGCGCGCGGGCCGGGGCAGGGGCTGCAGGTCTCATGGACCGTCAATGTGATCGCGGGCTCCTTGAAGCTCGCGGCGACGCGGCTGGCGTTGGCCCCGGGCGAGCGCTATACGTTGCGCGCCAGCTTCACCGACGATTCGGGCGCGGTGCTGGGCCCCGCCTCCGGCCTGACGTGGGCCTCGGACAACACGCAGATCGCCTCTGTGGCCGAGGACGGAACCATCACCGGGCAGGGCTACGGCCACGCGCGCATCACCGGCACCGCGCCGGGCGGCAAGACCGCCGCGGCCACGGTGTACGTGCTGGGAGAGATCGTGGTGGCGAGCTCGCGGGGCGGGAAGTTCCGCCTCTACTCGATCGAGCGATCCAACCTGTCGCAGTTGCGGCCCGTCTCGGCGGACACCGGCCAACAGATCGATCCCGCGTTCTCGCCGGACGGCTCGCGCATCGCCTTCGTCTCCAACCGCGACGGCAACGCCGAGGTCTACGCGATGGACGCGGACGGAACCAACGTCACGCGGCTCACCAACGACCCGCAGCTCGACGGCCACCCCGTCTTCGCGCCGGACGGCCAGGCGATCCTGTTCCAGTCGCAACGCGCCGGCGGGAAGCTGCAGATCTTCTCGATGAACGCCGACGGGACGGGAGTGAAGCAGCTCACCCAGGATTCGGTCAGCCTGGCGCCGGCCATTTCGCCCGATGGCCGCACGATCGCCTACGTCTCCCTGCGCAACAAGAATTACGACATCTGGCTCATGAACCGCGACGGCTCGAACCAGCGGCAGTTTACGCGCAGCCCGCAGTGGCGGGAGAGCGAGCCGCGGTTCCTCAAGGACGGCACCCTGGCCTACCTCGTCGAGCGCCAGGAAGGCGGCCGCACCGTGCAGCAGGTGATGAAGGCGGACCTGCCCACCGGCCAGGTCACCGCGCTCTCGGGGACGGACCTGGCCCTGTTCTCGTTCGCGGTCGCGCCGGCGGGGGACCTGCTCGCGCTGGTCGTCAACGCCGAGCCGGAGAACCGCCGCAACCCCTCGTATCGCGTGTACGTGCAACCGGTCGGGTCGGGCGCCGCGGTGCCGATCCCCACGCTGGGCCCCGAGCAGATGATCACACCGACGTTCCTGCCGCTGCCGTAGGCCGGGCGCGATGCGCGCCTGCGTCCTGACCGCCACGGGCGGTCTCGCCCATCTCGCCGTTGCCGAAGTCCCCGACCCCGGGCCACCGGGGCCTGGACAGGTGCGCGTCGCCGTCCAGGCCGCGGCCCTGAACCACCTCGACCTGTTCGTCGCGCAGGGCCTTCCCGGCGTGGAGTACGGATTCCCGCACATCATGGGGGCGGACGGCGCGGGGTTGGTGGACGCAGTCGGCGCCGGCGTCACGCGGGCGGTGCCCGGGGAGCGCGTGCTGATCAACCCGGGGGTCGCCGACTATAGCTGTGCAGCCTGCCGCGCGGGTGAGCATCCCCTGTGTCCCAACTTCCGGCTGCTCGGCGAGCATTTGCCGGGTACGCTGGCGGAGTTCGTCGTGGTGCCGGAGCAGAACGTGGAGCGGCTGCCACCGCTCGATCCCGCGCTCACGTGGGCGGAGGCCGCCGCATTCTCGCTGGTGTCGCTCACCGCGTGGCGGATGGTGGTGACCCGCGCGCGGGTGCAGGCGGGCGAGACGGTGTTGGTGTGGGGGATCGGCGGCGGGGTGTCGCTGGCGGCCATGCGCATCGCGAAACTCGTGGGGGCGAAGACCATCGTGACCAGCTCCAGTGACGCCAAATTGCACGCGGCACGCGCGTTGGGTGCCGATGTGACGTTAAACCATCGCACCCAGAACGTCGCCCAGGAGGTGCGCGCGCTCACAGGCAAGCGGGGGGTGGAGGTGGTCGTCGAGAACGTCGGCGAGGCGACGTGGGACACTTCCCTGCGCGTGCTGGCGCGCGGCGGGCGGCTGGTGACGTGTGGGGCCACGACGGGGCCCCAGGTGGCGATCGATCTGCGCCGCGTGTTCTGGCATCACTGGACGATCATGGGCTCGACGCTGGGGACCCTCGCCGAGTATGCGGAGATCGTACGGCGGTTGGGGCGGGGCGAGCTGCGGCCCGTCGTGGACCGGGTGTATCCGCTGGCCGAGGCGCGCGCGGCGCTCGAGCGGCTGGCGCAAGGAGGGCAATTTGGGAAGATCGCCGTCGACATCGCCTGAGGGCCGGGCGCCGTTCGAACCGCGTGATTCGATTCGCTTCGCTCGTGGTCCGGTGCAGTCGCCCGAGCCCCAGGTCACCGCAGCCACAGGGTAGCCGCTCTCCGTCAACGAATCGTCAACGTTCACACGCCACTCCCCACACCCGACATCCCACGTCTGTAAGTCCCGCTCCGACCCTCGTTTAGGGGCCCATGTACCGTTGCTTTTCAGGTCCTAAGTGTTTACTTTTCCTACACTTAGGGCGTTCCCGTCCGACCGTCCGACTGACCGACTGACCGACAGGCTATGACCGCTCCCAACGTCCGCGAGCGTATCCTCCCCCGGCTCATCGAGGACGAGCTCAAGGAGTCGTTCCTCGACTACTCGATGAGCGTGATCGTCGCGCGCGCGCTGCCCGAGGTGCGCGACGGCCTGAAGCCGGTGCACCGCCGCATCCTCTACGCGATGCACGAGCTGGGGCTGCACCCCGGCCGCCCGTTCAAGAAGAGCGCCACCGTCGTCGGCGACGTGCTCGGCAAGTACCACCCACACGGCGACGTCGCGCTCTACGACACGCTGGTCCGCATGGCGCAGGATTTCTCGCTGCGCTACCCGCTGATCGACGGCCAAGGGAACTTCGGCTCTGTCGACGGCGACTCGGCCGCCGCCTATCGCTACACCGAGGCCCGACTGACGCGCATCGCCATGGCGATGCTGGAGGACATCGAGAAGAATACCGTTGACTTCGTCCCCAACTTCGACGGCCGCCTGCAGGAGCCGCTGGTGCTGCCCTCGCGGCTCCCCAACCTCATCGTCAACGGCTCGGCGGGGATCGCCGTGGGGATGGCGACCAACATTCCGCCGCACAACCTCGCCGAGGTGGTCGAGGCGATCACCCATCTCGTCGATCACCCCAACGCGACCGTCAAGGACCTCCGGAAGTTCATCAAAGGGCCGGATTTCCCCACGGGCGGGATCATCTACGGGAAGCAGGGGATCAAGGAGGTCTACGAGAAGGGGCGCGGCCGCATCGCCGTGCGCGCGCGGGCGGTGATCGAAGAGAAAGAGTCCACGGGCCGCCACCAGATCGTCGTGTCGGAGTTCCCCTACCAGGTGTCGCCGGAGAGCGTCATCGAGCAGACGCGCGACCTCGTGCTCTCGAAGAAGCTCGAGGGCATCTCGGACCTGCGCAACGAATCGGACAAGGAGGGGATCCGCGTCGTCATCGAGCTGAAGCGGGACGCCGTGCCTGCGGTGGTGCTGAACGGGCTGTACAAGCACACGGCGATGCAGACGACGTTCGGCGCCATCATGCTCGCCCTCGTCGACGGCGTGCCGCGGGAGCTCATGCTCACCGAGATCCTGCAGCAGTTCATCGAGCACCGCCACACCGTCATCACCCGCCGCACGCAGTTCGACCTGCAGCGCGCCGAGGACCGGGCCCACATCCTCGACGGGCTGAAGATCGCCGTCGACCATATCGACGAAGTGATCCGCATCATTCGCAGGTCCAAGGACACGCCGACGGCCGACGCGGCGCTGCGCAAGCGCTTCAAGCTCTCCGAGAAGCAGTCCGCCGAGATCCTCAACATGCGGCTCGCCCGCCTCACGGCCCTCGAGGTCACCAAGCTCGAGGAAGAGCTCAAGGAAGTCCGCAAGTTCATCAAGGAGTGCAAGGAAATCCTCGCCTCGAAGCCGCGCCGCATGAAGATCCTCAAGGAGGAGCTGGGGGAGCTGGCGCACGGCTTCGGCGACGAGCGGCGCACCGAGATCGTCGCCGACCAGGGCGAGTTCTCGATCGAGGACCTGATCGCCGAAGAGGACATGGTGATCACCATGTCCCACGCCGGCTACATCAAGCGACTCCCGACGACCGCCTACCGGCGCCAGCGGCGCGGCGGCAAGGGCGTGATCTCCGCCCACACCAAGGACGACGACTGGGTCGAGCACCTGTTCATCGCCTCGACGCACGACTACGTGATGTTCTTCACGCAGCAGGGACAGTGCTACTGGCTCAAGGTGCACGAGATCCCGCAGGCGGCTCGCGCCGCGCGCGGCAAGCCCGTCGTCAACTGCGTCGCCATGAAGCCGGACGAGCGCATCGCGTCGCTCGTCCCGGTGCGGGAGTTCTCGGAAGATCAGTTCCTGTTCTTCGCCACGAAGCAGGGCGTGGTGAAGAAGACCCGGCTCTCCGAATTCGGGAACCCGCGCTCGGTCGGCATCCGGGCGATCAACATCGAAAAGGGCGACGAGCTGATCGACGTCCAGGTGACCGACGGCCGCAACGACATCGTGCTCGCGACCCGGCACGGGATGAGCATCCGCTTTCACGAGCAGGACGTGCGCGACATGGGGCGGACGGCGACGGGGGTGTGGGGCATCGCACTCGACAAAAAGGACCAGGTGGTGGACCTGGTCGTGATCCGCCGCTCGGCGACGCTGCTCGCCGTCACCGAGAGGGGCATGGGCAAGCGCTCGGAGCTCGACGAGTATCGCGTGCAGCACCGCGGCGGCCGCGGCATCATCACCCTGAAACGCAACGAGAAGACGGGCGCCATCGTCGCGCTCAAGGAAGTACAGCCTGAGGACGAACTGATGATGATCACCAAGAAGGGCATCATGATCCGCGTGCCGGTGGACGGCATCCGGGTGACCGGGCGCAACACCCAGGGCGTGAAGGTGATGAACCTGACGCCGGGCGACCTCGTGGTGGACGTGGCGCGCATCGTCAAGGAAGACGAGGACGATGCCAATGGCGGCGACGAGGAGACGCCGAAGAAACCAAAGGCCGCCAAGGCGGCCAAGGCGGCAAAGACAGCAAAAGCGGCCAAGAAGGGCAGCGGCAAGAAGTAGCGTGATCCCCGCCGAGGCCGTCCGAGAAGCCGCGGTCGCGCTCCGCGGCATCGCCGTCCGCACGCCCCTCCAGCGCGTGGACGCGCTCGGCGCCTGGCTGAAGCTCGAGAACCTCCAACCAGTCGGCGCCTTCAAGCTGCGCGGCGCCTACAACGCCATCCGCCGGTTGCCGGAAGCCGGCCGCCGGCAGGGCGTCATCACCTACTCCTCGGGGAATCACGGTCAGGCGGTTGCCTACGCCGCCAGACAATTCGGCGTGCGCGCCGTCATCGTGATGCCGGAGACGGCGCCGGCGGTGAAAGTCGATGGGGTCAAGAAATGGGGTGGCGAGGTCGTGTTCGCGGGCCGCACCTCCGCCGACCGCCACCAGAAAGCCGAAGCGCTCGCGGCCGCCGAAGGACTCGCGGTGATCCCCCCCTTCGACCACCCCGACGTCGTGGCCGGCCAGGCCACGGTGGGCCTGGAGATTGCCGAGCAGCTCCCCGACGTGGAAACCGTGGTTGTGCCCGTGGGCGGCGGCGGCCTCATCTCGGGGCTCGTCCGCGGCCTGGCGGTGGCGGGGAGCCGGGCCACCGTGTGGGGCGTCGAGCCCGCGGGCGCGCCCAAGCTGCACGACTCGCTCGCCGCCGGACACCCGGTCACGCTGGCGCGCACCGCCAGCATTGCCGACGGGCTCATCACGCTCACCGTGGGGGAGATCCCGTTCGCGGTGCTCACCGAGTACCGGGAGCGGGTGGGGGGCGTGGTCCTGGTCGAGGATGACACGATCCGTAAGGCGGTGCATTTTCTCCACGACCGCGCGGGGCTCGCCGTCGAGCCCTCGGGCGCGGTCACCACCGCCGCCGTGCTGAGCGGCGCCCTCAAGGTCCGGGGGCCCACCGTGCTCGTCGTGAGCGGCGGCAATGTGGACCCCGCGATGCTCCAGGATTAGATGCCCGACGCTTCCGTGCCCGCCGGCCCGCCCGCCAAGATCCTCGTCGCCGACGACGACCTGTCGCTGGTGCGCACCCTGACGTGGATCCTCAAGGAGCACGGGTACACGGTGGTCGCCGTGCCGGGCGGCGAAGGGCTGCTCACCAAGCTCGAGGAGGAGCGGCCGCAGCTGCTGCTGCTCGACATCATGATGCCGAAGGTGGACGGGCTGCAGCTGCTCGAGCGCCTGAAGAGCGACGAGCGTTACCGCGACCTCCCCGTGCTGATGGTGTCCTCGATGCCGCCCGAGGAGGCGACCGTGAAGTCGCTGGGGCTCGGCGCCGCCGACTTCATCGCCAAGCCGTTCCGCGTCCGCGAGCTGCTAGCGCGGGTCGAGGCCCACCTGCGGGTGGGCCAGGCGCTCTCCCAGGCGAAGGAAGAGGCCCGCAGCCGCGCGGCGATGGTGGACATCCTCCACGAGGTCACCGACTCGCTCAAGCCGGACGAGATCTACCACATCCTGGCGCGGCGCGTCGCGCGCGTGCTCAACATCTCCAAGTGCTCGATGGTGCTCGCCAAGCCGGGCGACCGCGCGGGGATCGTCGTGGCGGCGTACGAGAATCCGATGCTGCGCAACCTCGAGATCGAGCTGGCGCGCTATCCGGAGATCGAGGCGGCGCTGGCCAACGGCCGGATGGTGCTGGTGCGCGACGTCACCACGGATCCGCTCTACGAAAAAGAACGGGTGCGCTGGGAGCGCGAAGGGATCAAGGTGCCGACGCGCTCGGCCGCCGCCCTGCCGTTCAACATGCGGGACCGCCAGGTGGGCGTGTTCTTCCTGCGCACCACCGGCGACGACCCGCCGCTCACGTCCGCGGACGCGCAGTTCGCGGAGTCGGTCATCAAGACCGCTGTCGCCGCGATCGAGAAGGCGTACGATTTCGAGACCGCGGTCTCGGACAAACAGCGCCTCGAGAAGCTGGCGTCGACGGACGCGCTGACCGGGACGATGAACCGCCGCGCCCTGCAGGAGGCGCTGGAGCAGGAGCTCGACCGCGCGCGGCGCTACGGCCTGGCGCTCAGCATCCTGCTCGCCGACATCGACCGCTTCAAGGGCATCAACGACACGCGCGGGCACATTGCGGGCGATTCCGTTCTGCGGCAAGTTGGGGAGCTGTTGCGCCGCGAGGCGCGTTCGGTGGACATCGTCGCGCGCTACGGCGGAGAGGAGTTCGTGATTGTGATGCCGGAGACGGCCCTGCACGGCGCCGCGATCTTCGCGGAGCGGCTGCGGCGCCGCATCGCGGCGCGCGACTTCGGCGACCCCGGCGAGGACCCGCTGTACATGACGGTGAGCATCGGGATCGCCTCGTACCCGGACGAGCGGGTCGCGAGCGCCGAGGGCTTCGTCGCCCTCGCCGACCAGGCCCTGTACCGCGCGAAGAACGAAGGCCGCAATCTGGTGCGCGAATGAGCGACCGCCGCTGTCCCAAGTGCAAGTCGGTCTACTCCGACGCCGCCCGCTTCTGCCCCAAGGACGGCTCGATGCTTGTCGAGGTGCAGTCGAGCGGCAGCACCTCCGTGCGCACCCCGCCTACGCCGACGAAGCGGCCGGGCCTCGACCGCGCCTCGACCCTCTCGAACCAGATCCTCGACGTCCGGTACCAGGTCCTGAAAAAGCTCGGCGAGGGCGGCATGTCCTACGTGTACCTCGCCAAGGAGATCGCCACGGGGCAGGAGGTGGCGATCAAGGTGCTCTCGCCGAAGCTCGCCAGCGACAAGAGCTCGGTGGAGCGGCTGCGGCGCGAGGCGGGCCTCGCGATGCGGCTCGACCATCCGAATGTCTGCCGCATCTTCCGCCTCGGCGAATCCGAGGACGGGCTCATCTACCTCGTCATGCCGTTCCTGAAGGGCGAGCTGCTGTCGGACCGCGAGGTCAAGGGCGGCCCCATGGACGTCGCGACCGGCGTGACGCTGCTGCGCCAGGTGTGCGCGGGGCTCCAGCACGCGCACGAGCTGCAGATCGTGCACCGCGACCTGAAGCCCGAGAACATCATGCTGGTCCCGGACACGAACGGGCGCGACAAGGCGGTGGTGATGGATTTCGGCCTCGCCAAGGAGCGCCGCGCCGACCCCGCCATCCAGAAGCTCACCGCCACGGGCATCATCCTCGGGACCCCCGAGTTCATGAGCCCCGAGCAGATCCGCGGCAAGCAGCTCGACGCCCGCAGCGACATCTACGCGCTCGGCATCGTGGCGTTCGAGATGTTCACCGGGAAACTCCCGTTCCAGGGCCGCAACGCCCAGGAGATGATGATCGCCCGCCTGCGCGGCACGCCGCTCACGCTCCGCCAGGTGCGGCCGGACCTCCCCGCCAACCTCGAGAAGGCCCTCGCGCGCTCGCTCGCGACCAGCCCCGACGACCGCTTCCCCACGGCGATGCAGTTCGCCGAGGCGCTTACCGCCGTGGCGCACGGCGATGATCGCGGCGGGGGCGGGTTGTTGGGGAAACTGTTCAAATAGACGTCAGACCTCAGACTTCAGACGTCAGCGCCACCACTCTCCCCCCATGCACCGCTTCCCCGCATTCGATCCCCCCGAGTACGTCGATTGGAAGGCCGACCCCGCGCTGGTGCGGGCGTTCCGCGAAACGGTGGAGCGCGACGCGGAGCGGCGGGCGATCGTCGAGGGGCTCGAGGACGACGAGCACCGCGCGCTGTACGCGGGGCTGCTGCGTGCCCGGCTGCACGACATCCAGCTGAAGCGCTGGGTCAAGACCGGCGTCATCTCCAAGGCGTGGCTGGGCACGGGCGAAGAAGCGACGACGGTGGGCCCGGTGCACGCGCTGGAGCGCGGCAAGGACGTCGTCGCGCCGATGATCCGCAACGCCGCCGCGTGCTGCGAGCTGGGGATGCCCGTCGCCGACATGCTGCGCGCGTATCTCGGCAGCGCCGACTCGCCCTCCGGCGGCCGTGACCTGCACGTGGGCGGGATGCAATACGGCGTGCTACAGCCGATCTCGCACGTGGGCGACGTCGTGCCCGTGATGGCGGGGATCGCGCTGGGCTTCAAGCTGCGGAAGGAGCCGCGGGTCGCCCTCACGTGGGTGGGAGACGGCTCCACCAAGACCGCCGCGGCGCACGAGGGCACGAACTTCGCCGCAGTACAGAAACTCCCCGTCATCTTCATCATCCAGAACAACCAGGTCGCGCTCGGCACCACGCTGCAGCAGCATCACCTGCCCGCGAACTTCGACGACTGGGCGGCGAGCTACGGCACGTGGGGCGCGAAGCTCGACGGCAACAACGTGCTGGACGCCTACGCGGCGACGCGGATCGCGACGGCCCGTTGCCGCCAGGGCGAGGGCCCGGCGCTGCTCGTCGCCGAGACGTTCCGGATGGGCGGGCATGCGACGCATGACGAGCGCGAGGCGCGCGAGACGTTCCCGGACAAGCTGTTCAAGGCGTGGGGGCAGCGCGACCCGATCGGGCTGTACGAGGAGTATCTAAAGGAAGAGGGCTGGAAGGTGAAGGAACTGGAGGCGGTGGAGGCCGAGGTGACGGCGGAGGTGGAGCGCGCTGCGGAGGAGGCGGTGGTGAGCCGGGAGAAAATGCCAGAGGGGAAGGCGGCGTTGGGCCGAGTTTATGCGGACTGAGGCGGACGGGGGCGGACGGGGACGGGCAACTGCCGCGGCGCTGGCAGCGCTGCTGGTCGCGGGGACGGCG